>FUWD013430224.1_pt6 | contig 145241 bp, 139 predicted proteins | sample 1063281 | NCBI WGS metagenome assembly FUWD01 (sample SAMEA79048168, study PRJEB19326) | metagenome | biome: marine | reverse complement strand
GTTTACACCCGAAGGCCTTCATCCCGCACGCGGCGTTGCTGCGTCAGGCTTTCGCCCATTGCGCAATATTCCCCACTGCTGCCTCCCGTAGGAGTCTGGGCCGTGTCTCAGTCCCAGTGTGGCCGGTCGCCCTCTCAGGCCGGCTACCCGTCGTCGCCTTGGTGAGCCACTACCTCACCAACTAGCTGATAGGCCGCGGGCCCATCCCTGACCGAAAAACTTTCCAAACCCGAAGATGTCTTCAGGTTTCATATCCGGTATTAGCTACTCTTTCGAATAGTTATCCCAGAGTCAGGGGCAGGTTGCCCACGTGTTACTCACCCGTTCGCCACTAATCAAGAGGAGCAAGCTCCTCTATTTCCGTTCGACTTGCATGTGTTAAGCACGCCGCCAGCGTTCGTCCTGAGCCAGGATCAAACTCTCCATAAATGAATAGTTGAAACTGGCTAACAGAGCTGTTGTGCTCTTGTCAACCAAAGGAATCCGTTGGTAGTGAATGATCCGAAGACCAGACATTACCAATCGGGTTATAAAATTGGCATTGACATGTGACACACTGTTGAGTTCTCAAGTTACGGTCGCGCACCACAATCAGATCCTTGCGGATCGATTTTGGGGCAACATTCTAACCTTACAGATCTTAGACTGTGAAGTCAAATCCGCATCGCGGATGACTTTTCGCTAGACAATCTTGGGGCTTTCTCCACGAGACCGGCCTTAACGTCCGTTACTCCTTCGTGGAAGTCGAACTATACGGCAGGTCTTTCATGGGGAAACATTGGGGGGCAATAAGGGCTCATCCACCCTTCTAGGCTACGTGGCGACTACCGGATGTTCTCTTTAAATCGCAACGCTTTCCCCTAGCGCGCAGGTCTGCTGCCGCTTGGTTTGCCACCTGTACGGGCCCCGGATTTTCCCGCAGGCTTACCACCTGGCCGACCACCGGATTGACCTCCGGGGCGACCTCCGGGCTTACTTGGGCTACCGCCAGCTCGGCCACGGCCGCCGCCACCGGCGCTCTTGGGTCGTTCGGCGGTAGAACCACCCGAACCTGATCCAGCTGACCTTGACTTGTGACGGGGCTTGTGACGGCCCGCAGCTCCCGAACCACCCTCACCCGCGTGACCTCCGGGGCGAGGTGAGCGACGCTTCTTGGAAGCGTGTTCGACCGCTGGGAACCAAGGCTCACCTGTGGGCTCCTTCGCCCCAGTAATTCGAATTAGTTCAGGATTCGCGATGTCCATGTGCGTAAAAGTAGCCTCAACCAGGGCCTTTTTGATCAAAAACTTCATTTCCCGCTGCTGGTTTAGCCGAGCCAACGTCACAACTGTTCCCGATTCCCCTGCTCGAGCCGTTCTGCCGGCTCGATGTAGGTAGTCCTTAGGATCCGTCGGTGCATCGGCATGCACGACCAGGCTAATGTCGTCCACGTGAATCCCCCGGGCAGCGACGTTAGTTGCCACTAGAACCGGTGTCTTGCCTGTCTTGAAAGCGTCGAGCGCTTTGGTTCGGGCTCCTTGCGCCTTGCCGCCGTGCAATGTACCTGCTGCCACGCCTTGAGCCTGAAGTTTTTCAGCTAGGCGATCTGCGCCACGCTGGGTTCGAACGAACATAATCGTGCGCCCCTGACGCGAACCAATCTGCGCTAGCATTTCATCCCGCACTTCTTGCTTCACAAAAAATACGTGATGATCCATCTCGCCATGAGAAACCCCTGTTGATTCGACGGAATGCTCGATTGGATCGCGTAGATATTTTTTAACTAGAGCATCGACGTCTTTATCCAGAGTTGCGCTGAACAAAAGTCGCTGACCTATTTTGCTTGTATCGTCAAGAATCTCTTTAACCGCAGGCATAAAACCCATATCGCTCATGAGATCGGCTTCATCGAGGACTGTTATTTCAACTTCCGAGAGATCCACTGCTCCGCGATGCATTAGGTCAATAAGTCGGCCCGGTGTCGCGACAACAATTGGTACACCGTGCTCAAGCGCCTGCAACTGCCGTCCGAATGGCATACCTCCCGCGATCAAAACTGACGACAGTCCGACTTTGCGCGCAAGTGGTGAAATAACTTCATTGATCTGCATCGCGAGCTCACGAGTTGGTGAGAGAACCAGGGCTAAAGGCTTGCCACGCTTGGCTTTTCTATTGTCAAGGCGCGAGAGTAATGCAAGTGAAAATGCTAGAGTTTTCCCTGAACCGGTACGCCCTCGACCGAGTACATCCCGCCCGGCGATTGCGTCGGGGAGTGTTGCAATTTGAATGGGAAACGGCTCAGAGAAGCCAGAATGTGAGAGTGCCAGCGCCAGGGGGCGCACGACACCGAGATCAGCAAAAGAAGTCATCACTACCTATCGGAGAAGATTAGAAACCTGCACCGGCAGTGTTCAAACAGCTCGGGTCGGGCTTGCAAGGAGAAGGCCCGAAGTCCGGGACTACTTAACGACCACTCCGGCAAACGCCTTGCGACCGCGCCTTAATACTACCCAACGCCCGTAAAGCAGATCACTCACTGGCACCTGAAAGTCTTCGTGCTCAATTCGAATGTTGTTCACGTAGGCACCACCTTCTGCAATCGTTCGACGCGCTGCTTTCTTGCTTTGCGCCAGTCCACAGCGCACCAGAAGCTCATCCAAGGTGGGCAATTTGCCATCAATTACTTCACTTAACTGAACCTCACCCAGCGGGGCCTCGGTCAACGCCGCTTGAAGAGTGGATTCGGGTAAGTCTGTGAGATCGCCACCACCGAATAATGCCTTGCCAGCATTCTGCGCACCCATGCACTCTTGAACTCCGTGCACGAGTTCGGTTAATTCAACGGCCAGAGCCCTTTGAGCTGCACGCTCGTGCGGGCGATCAAGACTTGCCTGCACAAGTTCAGCGATCTCTGGTTCTGTTGTGAAACTAAAAGTGTTGAGAAGATTCGGGATATCACGGTCATCCGCATTGATCCAGTATTGGAAAAACGAATATGGACTTGTCAACTGCGGGTCAAGCCAAATTGTTCCGCTTTCAGTCTTCCCAAACTTTTTACCGTCTGCTCTCGTGAGCAGTGGGGTGGTCAGCGCGTGGACATTTTTGGCTTCCACCCGACGCACCAGATCAACCCCTGCCGTGATGTTTCCCCACTGGTCGGAACCCCCCGTTTGCAAGACACAGTCGTGTCGACGAAACAACTCAAGGTAGTCAAATGATTGAAGCAATTGGTAGCTGAATTCTGTGAAACTGATTCCATCTTTAGCAAGTCGAGCCGCGACCGCTTCTCGATCTAGCATTCTGTTCACACTGAAGTGTTTACCGATGTCGCGCAGGAATTCGATTGCATTGAGATCCTTGGTCCAGTCAAGATTGTTCACCATTCGCGCGGGATTGGGACCGTCAAAATCATAAAAGCGTTCTAACTGGATTCGGATTCGATCCACCCATTCACCAACGAGATCAGCGGAATTAAGTGATCTCTCACCAGATTCTTTTGGATCACCGATCAGACCGGTGGCTCCGCCAACTAAAGCCAACGGGTTATGACCATGTTGTTGGAAGCGTCGCACTGTGAGAATCTGAACTAAATTCCCTAAATGCAAACTTGGTGCAGTGGGGTCGAAACCGCAGTAAAGGGTCAACGGATGCACACATACCTTGGCAAGTGCGTCAAGGTCTGTACTTTGTGCGATGAGACCGCGCCACCGCAGTTCGGGAATGATTTCGTCGGATCGGACCACAGAGTTCACTCCCCCATCTTGTCGCATCAACATTGCTTCCCCCGCGGATACTACCCGGCAGAACCACCTGGCAAATTGGTTGGTGAGAGCATGTTCAGGTGAGTCACTCAGCACAAATGATGCGAAAGGCCTCTGCGCACATTCTTGCGGCAGATCCCAAATTTGAATCAATCATTGAAACTAGCCCCCTGTGCAATATCGGACGCAAGAAGTACCAAGAAGCCAATCACTTTCAAGCACTCGTCAACTCAGTTATTGCACAACAAATATCGGTCAAAGCAGCCGATTCGATCACCGCCCGCGTATCGCTCGCACTCGACGGGAATATCTCGCCAACAACGATGCGAGATGTGACCGATTTGGATTTGCGAGCGGCCGGACTCTCAGGAGCCAAAACCAGAACCATCAAAGAGATGGCACACGCCTGGCATGTAAACGAGTATGACTTCTCAGACCCGCAACTAACCGACAATGAGATTGTCCAAGAGTTGACAAAACTCTGGGGAATCGGTCGATGGACGGTGGAAATGTTTTTAATGTTTACCCTGCATCGTTTGGATGTCTGGCCGACTGGCGACTTAGCCATGCGCCGTGGGTGGGAACAAATTCACGGCCTCACGGAGTATGTAGAGCCCAAGGTTTTGGATATTGAAGGTGAAATTTTTCGTCCCTATCGAAGTGTTGCAGCCTGGTACTGCTGGCGCTTAATTGATGGGGATAGCACCACTTGGTAAGGGTCGACTACCTATTTGGCCCAGCGTACTCGTTCAGAAACAATTAACTCTGAAAGCACTTGCAATTGTTCACGTATTCTGGTCGGGGCCGTACCACCAAATGCATCCCGAGAGTTCAAAGCTCCTTCGATGTTGAGTACCTCACGGACACTTGGATTTAATGCAATGCTGATACCTGCGAGTTCATCATCGGTTAAGTCCCACAGTTCACAATTCCGCTCTTCGGCTACCTGAACGCAACTTCCAGCGATTTCATGCGCACTTCGAAATGGCACACCTTCACGTACTAGCCACTCGGCAATATCTGTTGCTAATGCGAAACCAGCAGGCGCACTGGCAGCCATTAGCTCAGCGTTGAATCTCAATGTCCTGATCATCCCGGTCATTGCTGGCAACAACACAAGCAGTTGATCCACCGTGTCAAATACCGGTTCCTTGTCCTCCTGTAAATCACGGTTGTAACCAAACGGCAATCCCTTCAATGTCGCTAGTAATCCAGTCAGATTTCCAATGAATCGTCCGGATTTACCCCGCGCAAGTTCAGCAATATCCGGGTTCTTCTTCTGGGGCATAATTGAGGATCCCGTGGACCAGGCGTCATCTAATTTTGCCCAGCCAAATTCACGTGACGCCATAAGAATCACTTCCTCGCCTATTCGTGAGAGGTGCACCCCGAGCATGGCCGCGACGAATAAGAATTCGGCGACCCAGTCACGATCACTGACCGCATCTATTGAATTACCCATTGCGCTATCAAATCCGAGGGCAATTGCTACCAGTTCAGGATCCAAACCCAAACTTGATCCGGCCAAGGCTCCCGCACCCAGCGGTGAGCGGGCCGCACGGGAATCCCAGTCAGATAACCGCTCAAGATCCCTCCCTAAAGCATGAACATGTTTGGCCAACTCATGGGCGAAAGATACGGGCTGCGCATGTTGCAAGTGGGTAAATCCGGGGGAATATGTCAAAATATGAAGCTTTGATTGATCGAGAAAAGCTTCTTGTAAATCGATAATCTGTATCGCGATGAGCCGCGCATGGTCACGTAAATAAAGTTTGAAATCAGTGGCAACTTGATCATTTCGGCTTCGTCCAGCGCGAAGTTTCCCGCCCAAATCGCCCAGCAAACCAATAAGCCCACGCTCAAGTGCCGAATGGACATCTTCATCTTCACTATTTGGGACGAATTCACCGCTGGCGACTTGAACACCGAGATTTTCTAGTGCCCGATCGACCAACAGCAACTCTTCTTGGGTCAGGAGTCCGGCGCGATGCAAAACTTGCGCATGCGCACCGGTCTGCAACAAGTCGTAGCGAGCGAGTTTCCAGTCAAAGTGAGTGGAGCAGCTCAACAATGCCATTTCAGGTGACGGACCCGATGCAAAACGACCACCCCAAAGTCTGCTCTCACTATTTTTCTGTGGACTTGCATCACTCACTTCTAGGACCCGCTCTCGGCTAATGCAACCAATTCGCTGCAGATCTTTTCCGCTTGCTCTTTATTTCGCGCGACCAAGAAAATAGTGTCATCTCCTGCCACGGTGCCTAGAGTATCGAAACATCCGCTTCGATCAATGTGTCCGGCAAGGTACTGGGCGCCGCCTGGTGGCGTATGAACCACCACCATGACCTGCGAATATTCCGCACTGAGCAAAAGTTCATGCAAAGCACGAACAAGTGCCGGTTGGGAACCCTCGGCGTGCAACGCGGTATTAGTCTCACTTGATATGAAGTAATGAGCGCCAGCGCCGCCCTTACCTTGAAGTTTTATCGCTTTTAATGCTTCAAGATCACGAGATAGCGTCGCTTGCGTGACGATGAAGCCCTTTCCTCGCATTAACTCCAAAAGTTCATTTTGGCTATTAATTTGCAGTGAACTCACCAAGTCAGCGATTAACGAGCGACGGGAACTTACCGTCTGTGGTGCGAGTTTATTTTTAGACATGTTGATACCCCGCAAAAAATTCGCAGGTGCGTTCCCAAGCGGAAAGTGCTTGCCCCAACTCGACATCTGTGATTGTCAATGCTGGCGCTAATCGAATTGCAGTTGGGCTAACCGCGTTTACCAGGATTCCATTTTCGACTGCTTTAGCTGCAAATGCTGCAGCGGCCCCGCATTTGATGTTGACATTCAGTTCAGCGGCTAAAAGCATCCCTCGCCCCCTCACATGTTTAACAAATCCACCCGACTTCAAGACAAGTTGTTTCTGCAGTGTTGCGCCGACAACGTTCGCTCGATCGAGTAAATTTTCTTGTTCAATCACCTCAATGACCGCCAGGGCTGCTGCACAAGAGACAGGGTTCCCGCCAAATGTCGTTCCGTGTGAGCCTGGCGTGAACAATTGTGAAGCTTTCCCTGCGGTGATCAATGCACCAATAGGAAGTCCGCCCGCCAAACTTTTGGCGACAGTTATGGCATCTGGGACGACACCACTTTCTGTATGAGCCCACCACGAGCCCGTACGACCTATACCTGTCTGAACTTCGTCAATAATCAACAGAGAACCCACGTCTTGGGTCAACTCGCGGGCACAACGTATAAATTCGTGGGTCAGCGAACGAACCCCAGCTTCGCCTTGAATGATTTCTAAAAATACTGCTGCGGTCGTTGGGGTAATGGCTTCACGCAATGCATCGAGGTCATTAACCGGTACCACTTTGACTCCACCCAATAACGGAGCAAATGGTTCTTGCTTTGCCGGTTGCGCTGTTAACGAGAGGGAGCCCATGGTCCTACCGTGGAAGCTTCCTTCGACCACCACGATTTCTGTCCGCCCTGTTAGCCTCGAGAGTTTAAGCGCGGCTTCATTAGCTTCAGCCCCCGAATTGCAGAAAAACACTTTTGCATCTGGCCAACCAACGAGCTCCTGTAACTTTTCGGCCAATTTCACGGAAGGTTCATTGACATACAAGTTGCTGGTGTGCACCAGGGTCCCGACCTGTTCGGTGACCGCCTGCACATATCGTGGGTGAGCGACACCCAAAATATTTACTGCAATACCACCGAGTAAATCAATGTATTCAGACCCGGCTGAATCCCAGACGCGCGAGCCCGCACCCCTTACGAGTGTCAAAGATGGCGTTCCATAGGTATTAACAAAAACTTCATCCCAATTCAGTTTCATGCTGTCATCACTGTCCCCGGGTGACCGTCTTGGGACAGTGCATTCTTCAGAGAATGTTCCTTACTCCCGTTTATTATTTGAACACTCCCACAACCCTGCTGAAGCGCGTGAAGCACGCACTCGAGTTTGGGAATCATCCCTCCGGTAACTTTTGGAATTAGTCGCTCAACTTGTGCCAGAGTTAACTCTGAAATAAGCGATTCTGGATCGGGAAAATTCGCCAAGACTCCGTCGATATCACTCATCAATATCAATCTTTTTGCGCCAAGGGCGCCGGCCAACGAACCCGCGGCCGTGTCTGCATTAACGTTAAGACCAACACCCTTTTTAGTTGAAGAGACGGGTGAAACTACTGGTACATAATAGTTTTCGAGTAAGACCTCAATCAGCTTCGTATTTACGAGTTCGATTTTCCCAACTAGACCCAAGTCAGGCTCCTGATCAATTAATCGGGTTGATGTAAACAATTTTGCATCTTCGCCGCTAACCCCAACCGCCACAACCCCGTTTACATTTAGGGCGGTAACAAGAGATCTCTGAACCTCACCTGTCAGGACTGTTGCTACAACCGATGCGATCTCGGGTGTAGTTACGCGCAGGCCTCCAACGAACTTGCTTTCAATGCTGAGTCGATTCAACATCTGCGAGATCTGCGGACCACCTCCATGTGTAATGACGACGCCAAAACCTTGCTCGCCTAACATCTTGATGTCGTGCGCGAAGGATGTGAACAAATCTGGCGAGGTCATTGCGTTTCCACCAAATTTAATGACAATGATCGGCGCTTCCACGGTCATGTTGAATACTCAGAATTCTCAACCACGTAACCGATCGACAAGTCATTTGTCCGAATGAGGGCAGTATCTGTTCCGGCGTGTAAATTTATTACGATGTCAATGTGTCGCTGCGTGAGATCAACCTGAGATCGATCTTCACCGACTCCCCCACCAACACAAATTTTGACTCCATTAATACTTACATCAACCTGATCAGGTTCAAATGAGGCGCTGGTTGTTCCAACAGCCGATAGGATCCGGCCCCAGTTTGGATCCTGCCCAAACATGGCACATTTGAATAAATTGCTGCGCGAGACTGCTCGCCCTACCCGCACCGCATCACTTTCGCTGTGGGCTTCGATAACTTTGATGTGAATTTCCTTGGTTGCTCCCTCAGCGTCGGCCATGAGAAGTTGGGCTAAATCCTCACAGACTTTCGTGAGGGCTTTCTGGAAGTCTTCAAGGTTTGGTACGACACCACTTGCGGCATTAGCCAGCAAAATGACGGTGTCATTGGTTGACATGCATCCGTCTGAGTCCAATCGATCAAATGTTTGGGAAGTAGCCACGCTCAATGCTTGCTGTAAAGATTTCGAGTCAACATCGGCATCTGTTGTGATTACCGAAAGCATTGTTGCCATGCCTGGTGCAAGCATTCCTGCCCCTTTGGCCATACCGCCAATTGCGTATCCATGTTCGACCACTGATGCCACTTTGTGTTGTGTGTCGGTTGTCATGATTGCCTGCGCAGCAAAGACTCCACCGTCGGTCGATAATTCGCGAATTGCAGACTTCACTCCGACTTGAAGCGCCTCCATATTGAGTCTTTCACCGATTAATCCGGTGGAGCACACAAATACCTCACCGGCACCGCATTCGCTGATCCCGTCAGCAGTGAGTCCCGCAGCCACAAGTTCAGCGGTAACGTGTGTGTCGGCGAACCCTTCGGTGCCAGTGCATGCATTGGCACCGCCAGAGTTGAGCACGACAACTCGTCCATCCCCCCCGGAGAGAATTTGTCGCGACCAAAGCACCGGGGCGGCAGCAAATCGGTTGGCAGTGAAAACCGCAGCGGAATGGGCTTTCGGTCCAGTATTCACGACAAGTGAAACATCTTTTCCGCCGCTGGATTTCAGTCCAGCTGACACACCGGAGGCGATGAACCCCCGCGGCTTCGTCACACTCATGGTGCTATCCCAGTTTGTAGTAAACCCGTAGCTTCGGCGAAGCCGCACATAAGATTCGCATTTTGAATTGCTTGTCCAGCCGCTCCTTTTACCAGATTATCCAGTGTGGCAATGACAATGAGTTGATTGGAGTGTTGATCAACGCTTACGCTTAGTTGAACGTAATTACTTCCGATTACGCTCCCGGTGCTCGGCATTTGCCCCTCGTTAAGGACGCGAACGAACGGCGAATCCTTAAAGTAGTCACGGTAGATTTTTTGTGGGTCTCCCACGGCATCTTTGGGAAGTGCGCTGGTGCACGTTGCAATAATTCCGCGCGGCATTGGAGCGAGTAATGGCGTGAAACTAATGCGCGTGTTTGCCCCTGGCCAAATGGATTCAAAGACTTGCTCGACTTCCGGGGTGTGCTGGTGAATTCCCCCTATTTTGTACGCACTCATGGACCCCATGACAGCCGAGGCAATCAGAGATGGAGTGGGGACTCGCCCCGCACCGGTTGTTCCACTGGCAGCTACAACGCTGATTGCCGAACCACCCATCAGGTGAGCCGCGATGGCGGGTGCACACGCGAGTGAAATTGCAGTTGCGTAGCAGCCCGGGTTGGCAATTGTGCTCGACTCAGAAATTATTTCGCGCTGATAAGCGAGTTCTGGTAGCCCATAAGTCCATGTTCCGGCGTGCTCGCCCCCGTAATACCGCTTCCAGGCGTGTGAGTTGGCAAGTCTGAAATCTGCGCCAAGATCGACAATCATCTGATGTGGGTTCACCCCGAGAAGCTCGGCGGCAAGTAGAGCAGATTGCCCGTGCGGCAGCGCAATGAAAACAACGTCTGCTTGCAGTTGGTCCGCGCTCGCCGGACAAAATTCAAGTGAGCCGACCGAGGATGGCGCGAGCGCCGGATGAACCGAATCCACCCGTGCACCCACTGATGAATGCGCCGCCGCTGCGACAACCTCAAAATCTGGATGGGACTCGAATAATCGGAGTAACTCCCCACCGGCATACCCCGATGCGCCGGCTATTGACACTCTCATAGGAAAAATATACACATATGCGCATAATGCTACGGATGTGCCCTATCTAAGCGTGCCACCAACCTGCTCTGATACCGCTGCGATGATTTGGTTGCGAAGATCCTGTAACTGTTTCGGCGCGAGGGTTTGACCTTCACCACGAAAACGCAAAGCGAATGCGAGTGACTTATGGCTGGGCGGGATTTGATCTCCCTCATAGAGATCAAAAAGTCGAATTGACTCCAAAAGTTCCCCACCGGCCGCACGAATACAGGCTTCAACTTCACCAACTGGGCATTCACGCGTCACCACGAACGCGAGGTCCTCTTTTGCCACTGGGGAGTTGGAGAAAATGGGTGCGGTGGCACTCGTAGTCGCCGTGGCTAACAACACGCTCAGGTCTACTTCAGCGGCACAACTTCGCTTAGGAAGATTCCAATTGTCGACGACGGATGGATGCAATTCTCCGGCAAAACCTATAACTTCTGAGGTGCCTGTCAGTATAAATTCAGCACACCGACCGGGATGAAAACTGGGGTCACTTCCCGAATGGACCTGCAGATCAACTCCAAGTTCGTTGGCAACGGCAAAGATCGCGTCGATTGAATCACGCCAAGTTGCCATCCGTGGGCTCCCCCAGACCCCGGCGGATTCAAGCGCCCCACTAAAAACCACGCCCAAATGTTCTGGTTGGGCAGGTAGCACCCGCTGCATTTCCTCCCACATTAGTTTCGAAGGACGTGAGTCAACTCCGGGGTCTAGATCGCCGGTAATAACAGCCCCGAGGAAAACGGAACCAATCTCAAACAGTGCTAGATCATTCTCTCCCCGTCCCACATTTCGGGCAGCGATGGAGAGTAGGCCAGGCAACAGCGTTGAACGCATTTGGGGAGCAAGATCTGAGAGCGGATTCACCAACGTGGGTGATTCCCGTCGGGAGTCATTCGGAGGGAATCGCAATGCGTCAAAATCCGCGGAGCCGATGAAGGGGTACGCGCGGATTTCGTGCAAACCGCGGCCCGCCAAAAGATTTCCGATTCGACGACGCAAACGTTGCTCGTAAGTCAAACCGCGACCAGCGGGCGCTGTTGGCAATGTTGAGGGAAGTTTCTCATATCCAACGAGTCGGATGACTTCTTCAACGAGGTCAGCTCCCTGGGTCAAATCGGGTCGCCAACTCGGTGGGGTTACCGAGACAATTTCAGAATTAACGCGAACACACGTTGCACCTATTGCATCCAGTTTGTCCATGACGGTTGGATGGGCAATAACCATCCCGGCTATGCGGGTGGGGAGTCCAAGGTCAAATTCGATCACCGTGTCTGACATCGGTGATTCGACCGCGCACATTCCGGCATAACCCCCACCACCGTGTTCGATGAGCAATGCACAAGCACGTGCTGACGCAATCGGTGCAAGTTCCCGATCAATACCTCGTTCAAAGCGACGGGATGCTTCACTGGAAATCTTGTGCCTCCGCGAATTTCCAGCAATGGCCGATGCGGGGAAAAATGCTGCTTCAAGTGCAATATTTGTGGTGCTGCCATCAATTTCAGACGTCAATCCACCCATTGTTCCGGCCAGTCCAATTGGTCCACTGGAGTCAGCGATTACCGCGTCAACCGGGGAAAGATTTCGCACCACGTGATCAAGGGTCTCTAATGTCTCCCCAACATCGGCACGTCGAACGCGTACCGGGCCATTGAGTTTATCTAAATCAAATGCGTGGGTCGGCTGACCAAGTTCAAGCATGACGTAGTTTGTTATGTCAACGGCTAGCGAAATACTGCGGATCCCGCATGCTTGCAGGCGGGCAACCATGTAGCGAGGAGTTGGTGCATCTGGGTTGAAACCGAGAACCGTACGAAGGGTGAGCAATTCGCACACACTGAAGTCATCAATAACGCAATCCCGCGGTATCAATCCAGTTGCTGGGGCTCCCAGATCCGGATCAAAGTTGAATGCGGGATCACGGAATTCCACACCGAAAGCAATGGCGACTTCTCGAGCAACACCACGAACGGACAGGGCGTACCCTCGATCGGGGGTGACAGCGATGTCCAGGATCTGCTCTCCGATTCCCAGTAATTCATTTGCGTTCTGACCTGGGTCAACCCCGTCGAGGACCATAATCCCGGCGTGATCTTGGCCAAGCCCGAGTTCGCGTTCTGAACAGATCATGCCGTCGGAGACATGTCCATAGGTCTCACGTGAGGTGATGGTGAAATCACCTGGCAGAGTCACCCCAGGCTCTGCCACAACGACATGGTCACCCACGGAGAAATTGGTCGCGCCGCAGACAATCCCCCGGATCTGCGCGCCAACATCTACCTGGCACCAGCGAATGGGTTTCTTAAACTCGGTGAGTTCCTCGATTGACACGACCCGACCGGTAACTAATGTTCCGCTCACGCCCGCACCCAGTGTTTCTATACCTTCAACTTCTAATCCTGCATTAATTAAGGCGTCTGCGACTTCACGCGCATTGGCCGCAACGGGTGCAAACTCTTTGATCCACGACAACGGGAGTTTCATTACGCCTCCAACCCGAATGCAGCGGTGAACCGAATATCGCCTTCAACCATGTCCCGCATGTCGGCTACCCCGCTTCGAAACATCAACGTTCTTTCAATTCCCATGCCAAACGCAAAACCGGAATACACATCTGGATCGATTCCCACGGCTCGTAAGACTTTAGGGTTGACCATTCCGCAGCCACCCCATTCGATCCAACCTTCACCGCCGCACGCTCGACACTCAGTGATGTCGGATTCACCCAGACACACGAAACATTTCAAATCGACTTCCGCACTTGGTTCGGTAAAAGGAAAGAAGGATGGGCGCCAACGAATGTCAATTTGCGGACCGAACATAACGTGAGCCAAATGATTCAATGTGCCACGCAAGTCAGCCATGGTCAAATCCTGATCAACCGCAAGGCCTTCGATTTGATGAAAAACCGGGGTATGCGTTGCATCAAGTTCATCGGTTCGAAAGACCCGACCCGGTGCCACCACGTAAATGGGTAAATCCCGCTCGAGCATCGCGCGGACCTGAATCGGTGACGTGTGCGTGCGTAATACAACACCTGAATCGGGGCTCTCAACAAAAAACGTGTCCTGCATCAGTCGAGCTGGGTGGTCCTTCGGAAAATTTAGTGCATCAAAATTTGCCCACTCGAGCTCTAGCTCCGGACCCTCCGCGATTTCATACCCCATGGCAATAAACACATCAGAGAGACGTTCCATAAGGGTGGTCAAAGGGTGGCGCGCACCGCGTTTAAGTCGATCGACCGGGATACTCACGTCGACTTTTTCTGAGAGGAGAACTTCATTATCGCGGATTTGGGTAAGTTCAACCTCACGCAGTTCCAGTTCGGCTTTGATGCGAGCTTTAGCCTCACCGATTCGTTTTCCCACTTCAGCCTTTGCCGCAGGTGGCAAAGCTCCAATTTCTCGATTTGCCAAGGCAATTGGCGACCGATCCCCAAAATGCTCAATCCTGACCACCTTCAGTGATTCAAGATCGGTCGCCGAATTGAACGATGCGAGCGCTCCAGCAACCATTTCTTCAACGGAGTCAGCATTTAATGCAGAAACTTGCTTCGGATCGAATGACTTATTGGGGGCAGACAACCTATGCCTCCAAAACTGCAGCGACGAGCAGATCTGCACTCGCTTCAACATCACCGGTACCACGTAAAATTAAGTCTGGCGTTATTGGCGGCTCATAAACTTGCCCAACGCCTGTCATGTTGGGCAGATTACCCGCGGCAGCCTTTGCATACAGTCCCTTTGGGTCACGCTGGGAACATACCTCAACAGGGGTATCAACGAATACCTCAATGAAATCACCTTTGGCAAAAAGGGTCGCTGCGCTCTCACGATCAGAACGAAACGGGGATACCAATGCAACAAGAACAACCACTCCGCTATCTCTCATGAGCTTGCTCACCTCGGCAACGCGCCGAACATTTTCGGCTCGATCCTCCGGTGTGAATCCGAGGTCTTTGTTCAATCCTGTTCGTACATTGTCACCGTCGAGAACATAAGTATGGATGCCAAGTGCGTGCAATTTACGTACAGCCGCATCAGCGATTGTTGACTTGCCTGAACCCGAGAGCCCGGTAAGCCAAACGACCCGAGCCGGATGGCCCATCAGGGCCGCACGAGCCTGATGATCAACGTCGTACACATGCGGCACGACATTGAACGCCCGACGCATGGCGTGTCGAGAGAGCCCAGCTGCAACGGTGTCGGCGGTGACACGATCGACGAGGAGGAAACCACCAGTATCCCGGCACGTCGAATACGGATCCATTGGGATTGGGCGATCTGTCGCGATTTCAACTCGCCCAATGTCATTCATGTTCAAAACTCGGGCTGCATGCTCATGCCCAGACACCACATCAAGGCGATGTCGCACATTTGTCACCGTGGCCGGGACGGAACGCGACCCTGAAATCAACAGATAGGAGCGGCCGTGTGCCAATGGTTCCTCACCCAGCCACACCATGTCAACGCCGAAGCGATCGGCTGGCTGCAGTGGCGTTCCGGCTGCCAGAATATCCCCGCGAGTAACGTCAACTTCGTGCTCGAGTGTCAAAGTAACCGCTTGTCCGTAGGTTGCCTCTTGCAAGTCACCGTCCGCCGTAACGATTCGATCGATTTTGGCAGTGCGCCCAGAATCCGCCACCACAATTTCATCACCCGGTCGAACTGAGCCGGCTACAACGGTTCCGGCGTAACCCCGGAAATTTCCTTCCGCACGGACAATGAATTGGACCGGGAATCTAAAACCTTCGTCGACCACTCGACCAATCGGTTCCCAAATGGCGAGTGCGCCCAGTAACGATTCCCCCTTGTACCAGGGCATTGAGTCGGATTTCGTTGCAACGTTGGCACCTGTTACCGCACTCACGGGAATCCCGTCAATCTGTTGCACGCCCAGCCGTGCGGCCGTCGTTCTCACTTCACCCATCACTTGCTCGAATACTTCGTGGGAATAGTCAACGAGGTCCATCTTGTTCACCGCGACAATGATTGTTTGTACACCCATGAGCGCGCAAACAGTGAGGTGTCGATGGGTTTGTGGACGAACCCCCCGAGCGGCGTCAACCAGTAAGACCGCAACGTCACCATTTGAAGCCGCTACGGCCATGTTACGCGTGTACTGCTCATGGCCGGGTGAATCAGCGATAAGAACTCGCCTGCCATTAGGTAAGTTGAGGTGCCGGTAAGCAACGTCAATGGTGATGCCTTGCTCTCGCTCGGCTTCAAGTCCGTCGGTCAATAACGAGTAATCAATGTCGCCAACGGGGACCGTCGAGCCACCCCGTCTAGTCGTCCGAGCGTATTCCAATTGATCTATGGGAACACTGTCGGTTTCAACGAGAAGTCGACCGATCAGCGTTGACTTACCGTCGTCGACCGAACCGCAGGTAACGAGGTGCAGTACTGGGGTTTGTCCACTCATTAGAAATAACCTTCAGCTTTCTTAGCTTCCATAGAGCCGCCGCCTTCGCCGTCAATGAGTCGCCCTGAACGCTCAGATACCTTGCTGGTTTCCATCTCTGCAATCAGGTCTGCAAGATTGTCTGCCGTTGATTCAACAGCCCCAGAAAGTGGATAGCAGCCGAGAGTGCGAAAACGAACACTTTTCATAACGGGCACTTCACCTTCATTCAAGGGGAAACGTTCGTCATCCACCATGAGAAGGGTTCCACCACGTTCTACGACAGGTCGCTCTTTTGCAAAATAAAGACCGGGAATTTCTATATTTTCGCGCTCGATATAACGCCAGATATCAAGTTCAGTCCAATTAGACAGGGGGAAAACCCGCATACTTTGCTCCGGTGCAAGTTGAGTGTTGGCGGTTCGCCAGAACTCAGGTCGCTGCTTGCGTGGATCCCAACGGTGACCCGGTTCTCTGAGCGAAAAAATGCGCTCCTTTGCCCGACTGCGCTCTTCGTCTCGGCGAGCACCACCAATGGCTGCATCGAATTGATATCGATCAATTCCCTCACGTAGTGCAACTGTTTTCATCAGCCGGGTGTACTCGTGGGTTCCGTGTGTAAACGGCGTTACGCCCTCGGCGATTGCTTCCAAATTTTGTGCGATTCGTAGATCGAGTCCGAGATCTTTGGCTCGTTTCTCACGGAATTCGATCATTTCCTTAAATTTCCAGGTCGTATCAATGTGCATCACCGGAAACGGTAACGGTGCCGGATGAAACGCTTTAATTGCAAGATGCAAAAGGACCGATGAATCTTTACCAATGCTGTACAACAAAACCGGGTTGCGAAATGCCGCCGCCGTCTCACGATAAATGTGTATTGCCTCCGCCTCGAGTTCTTCTAAGACGGCGGAATATGGCACAGTTTGCTGCACTGTATTACTCCTGACAAACATTTTTCGTTGGACGGGTGGTTGAGCCGCTGGTAAGCCTAATGGAGCAGCGACGGTCTACGCCTCAGAGAGTACTTCCATGGTTGGATCCGTTTCCATTTCAGATTCGAGAAGAGATGTAGCCCGCTGTGCTCGCTTATTCACAGCCGATTCATTCCCTTGAATAATCACCTCTGGATCTAAAAATGGTGATTCAATGCTGGGGACCGGGTTTCGTGCCGAGATCCACTCATCGAGGTCTGGACCGGATTCGTAGGACGTAATCAGGCAGTAACGCGGTTGATTTCCGGGGTGCCACACCGCGTGATAGAGACGCTGGGTGTCGATAACAACTTGGGCTCCCGCTGGCAGCGGGACGCGCACCTCGGTTGCGGGGTCGTCCCGATCCTCGCGGAGGATCATAACCGAATCGGGGTTATCGGTTAAGTTGTAAAACGAACGAACAATCCAACCGGTCCCTTCTGGGTTTAGGCGATTGTTGTCATCTCGGTGCAGATTGTAAATTGCGTCAGCGTAGTTATTCGGCTGCAGTTCAATAACTCGGCAACGACCGATATTTGCTCCCACCTCTTGTGCTCGCTTTGTCAAAATTGGTGCTATCTCGACATTCTCTTGGACCCATACACCGTCTTTATCGGTTTTAGGTGGAGTGTGATTCCAAAAGCCATCGCACTCCATGTCTCCGTAGGCACTGGCCAACGGGGCAAAGCGGGTTTCACCGGAGGACTTCCAATCAACAAAAACTAAGTCCTCCCACTCGCGGGGATCAACCTCTTGGTTGTAAGAATCGACCATTACGTACCCGGTCTGCTCAAATACCGAAAGCTTCGTATACGTCATGCCTTTATTTTCACACTTTGTTACCAGCAATGCGACCCTCAATGGTGCGTGTTGGGCACCATTTTCGCCCTAAGATAACCTAAATAACGTTGGAGTAAAGACACAGTGCTGCACTGACGGCCGCGTTGAGCGATTCTACGCCGGCGGCCATGGGAATTCGAACACCTGTAAAACTCCATTTACCGGATACCCAAGTGTCACTAACTCCATGAGCCTCTGAGCCAATAACCCAAATTGGATTGCTAGAAGCAGCCGCAATATCAGGATGCAGTTCAATGGAGCCCTCACCTGTGAGGACAAACACTGAACGGTCCTTTGGCAACACTTCCGGACCCGCAAGTTGAGCTATGGGTACGTGGAAAAGTGAACCAGCGCTGCTTCGGACGACTTTCGAATTGAGCGGGTCAACACATGAACCGAATGTAAGAATCCCGGCGGCACCGGCGGCGTGTGCGGTACGAATGATCGTACCCATATTTCCTGGGTCAGCCAGGGAGTCGACGATCACGATTTGGCCTGGACGCGACAAAATTTCCGTCGAGTCCTGCTTGGGAATTGAGCAAAGTGCCAGCACGCCTTGCGGTGATTCAGACTCACACAGCGCACTCATGACTTCAGCGGAAACCAGTGTCGTTGGGGTGTCAAAACTTTCGAATTGCTCAAGGAATTCCTCCGTGAGAAACAATTCCTCGATCTGATGACTGGGCGCCATCGACACAACTATTGGGCCTTCCGCAAGGAAGTGTCCCGCAGCGTATCGTGAGGATTTTTTATGAAGTTTCGTTAACTCTTTCACCCGCTCTGACTTACGCGAGGTTATGGTGCGCAACTAGACGCTCTGGGCTGGCACAGCGGCGCGAGCTACTTCAACCAACGTTGCGAAAGCCGCTTCGTCATTTACGGCGAGCTCCGCCAACATGCGACGATCCACTTCGACGTCAGCTGCTTTCAGGCCTTGGATGAAGCGGTTGTACGTCATGTCGTGGGAGCGAGCTGCAGCGTTGATGCGCTGAATCCAAAGTCTGCGGAAGTCGCCCTTGCGCTTGCGACGGTCCGCGTATGCGTAGACCATGGAGTGGGTGACCTGCTCCTTGGCTTTTCGGTACAGCCGTGAGCGCTGTCCGCGGTAACCGGAAGCGCGCTCGAGAATTACCCGTCGCTTCTTGTGCGCATTTACTGAACGCTTAACGCGTGCCATGACTTCTCCTGATATTTGTTGGTGGAAAAAAAATATTTACTTATGAACTAAAAGAGTGTTATTCCCCGCTGAACTTAGCGGCCAAGAAGTTTCTTGACCGACTTCAAATCCGCTGGTGAGACTTGTAGGTCGGCGGCTAGTCGCCGCGTACGCTTACTTGATTTAACTTCAAGCAAGTGACGCTTATTTGCCTGCTCGCGCATTATTTTTCCGGTACCGGTCACCTTGAATCGCTTCTTGGCGCCGCTGTGTGTCTTCTGCTTGGGCATTTTATTTCCTTTCAGTCCGTTTCCTGCGAAACGGGAGCTTCGTGGGCTGCAGGAGTCTCATCCTGTTTCTTTCCCTCAGGCTTTTTCCGAAGCGGTGCGAGCACCATGAGCATGTTGCGCCCATCTTGCTTTGGAGCGGCCTCTACAAATCCAATTTCAGCTACATCTTCGGCCAAGCGTCCCAGTAACTTGATTCCAAGTTCAGGTCTGCTTTGCTCACGTCCACGGAACATAATCGTGATCTTGACTTTGTCCCCACCCTTAAGGAATCGCAACACATGCCCTTTTTTTGTTTCGTAGTCATGTGAGTCAATCTTGGGTCGGAGCTTCATCTCCTTGATCACGGTATGCGACTGGTTCCTGCGCGATTCACGGTCCTTGAGGGCTGCTTCATATTTGAACTTGCCAAAATCCATGATCTTGCACACGGGTGGCTTTGACGTTGGTGCAACCTCAACAAGGTCCAGATCCGCTTCAATGGCTAACCGAAGGGCGTCTTCGATCTTGACAATCCCCACCTGCTCACCCGCCGGCCCCACAAGGCGCACCTCTGGTACCCGAATCCGGTCGTTGATCCTTGGTTCGACGCTGATGGCGCCTCCTATCAGTTGGCAATAACACGAGAGTGCTCAAAATCGGTTGAACTTTTTCTCCTGCACATGAGAAAACCTCCGGCGCAGCGCGCACGGAGGTACCGGCAGGGGAAAACCCTGTGCGTGCAACCCCAAGGATTACACGCCTTGACCAAGAAGATTCAATCCATTGCGCCCTTGCAGGACACAACCGACGAAACTTTTGGTGGGAACCGATGCTCCGCTTGCGGGACCTGGGTTTTACCCCGGATCCAAGGAGTGCCAGAGTAACAGGTGTGAACGAGAAGAATTCTGCTGCCCTTGATATTTCAGAAGTACCAGCAATCGAGGTTGTCTTGACGGTGTCGGTGCACCTCATGTCAGCGGCTGCGGTTGCCTGCGGGTTGGCTGAGGATGGCGACGGATCAGATCTTGCTGAAGCCCGCATTCTGATCAACGCTTTGGCCGGGCTGATCACCGCGTCAGCCCCAGACCTTGGTGCGATACATGCTGCCCCGTTGCGCGATGGACTCCAAAGTCTGCAACGGGCATTTCGTGAGGCGTCACCGACTCCCGATCCGCCAGGCGCGGGTCCCGGCGAGGCTCTGACCGGCCCCGTTTATTAGGCCTCTTCGCCAGATCCTAGATAAGAAAGAGCGATCCCTGCTGGCACAAAGCTATGTAAAACTGAGTTGGTGTAGACAATTTCTTGCACTATTTCCAACAGGAACTCGGGAAATTCTACCTGCAAAACCGCATCTGGGCGTTGTACGAAAGTGACGCTTTCCCCCATGTCCCCGAGGAGTTCCCGCAAAAGCAGAACTGCCCTAGCCCGCTGATCTTTGGCTGATAATTTAACGATGTCCGCCAAAGTTAGTGTGGCTGTGTTCGCACCTGCTAAGTCAACAATGATTGCCTGAGCATTTTCATCTAGCGCTGCTTCCGCTGCATCGGATGCAGAAATCGGTACTGGTCGGGCTTTCGAATTCCATCCGGTGAGAGTGTCAAGTCCGGTAAAGCATAAAAGTCCCAACCGGCCATCGCTTGCCCTTAAGCAAGCGACACTCATGTCTGAATTCTTGTCACCTTCACTCGGCTCGCCTGCAATCTCGGCGATCAGCGCAATAAAAAGCCGCGAAGGAACTCAACGCCGACATGATTATATCAATGTCGCCGGTTTCTAGTGCCTTGCGAACGCTCGAATCGGCTATACCTTTATCGTTTGCCCACTGAGATTGGAAGTCTCCAAGTCTTGGACCTCCGCCAACAGCGTTCTTGGCACTGTTGGGGCTCTCGTGCATGTAAGAACTGTACGCACGGCAGACTCGAACGGTGACTTCAACGTCGAGTATTCACAGGGGATCGGGTACCACGGCGCCTTCTTGGATGGTGCTCACCGCTGTTGCCCTCGTCGCGGTCAACCTTCGCCCCGTACTTTCTAGCCTTCCCACGGTTACCAGCGACATTGTGGAAGCAACGGGCTGGAGTTCGGCAACCATTGGCGTATTGACGACAATTCCGGTGCTGTGCATGGGACTTTTCGCACTCACCGTCCCCGCACTTGCCATGCGCTTTGGCCGTAAGCACCTTGTGATCTTTGCCTTGATGTCACTCACTGCTGCGGCTTTGCTCAGAGCGGTAGAGACGGTTCCAGAACTACTTTTTCTGTCTGCATTTCTTGCCGGTGTCGGCATAGCCTTCGCGGCCGGACTTATCCCGGGGATCGTTAGGGAACAACTTCCCCATTCACTGGGGCGAGCCACATCAACCTGGACTGCCTCACTAGCCGGTGGGGCCGCTCTGGGTGGCGCACTTACTGTCCCCATCGCTATTTGGCTCGGCTCTTGGTCACTTGCATTATCGGTATGGGCGACACCGGCAATCATTGCAATAGCTTTTTGGATATTCACCGAACGTAAAGCAGATGCACACGATCGCCCGGCCGTAATCGTTCGCATTCGAGAATTACCATGGGGCAATAGAATCGCGTGGTCTCTCGCATTGAATATGACCTTCAACTCAATTATTTATTACAGCTCGCTCGCTTGGATTGCGCCTTCCTATGAAGCACGCGGCTGGACTCAAGAAAATGCCGGTTGGCTCTTTGGTCTTTTTACTGCATCACAGGTACTTGCTGCCTTCATTCTCGCCGGATTGGCCGTTCGAATGAAACATCGAAGGGCGCTCTTTGTCGTCGCAATCGGCCTCACTTCCGTTGCACTTTTTGCCATCGCGTGGCTGCCCGACTTCGCGCCATGGTTGACGCTTTTGCTGTTTGGGTTCTTCTTAAGCGGTAGTTTCGCTATGACCCTTGGCCTGCTTAGCGAGTACAGTAAAAATGCAGAAAGTGCAGCTCGACTCACAGCAATGGCCTTCTTCATTACCTACACGATTGCAGCCGCTGGCCCATTGATTGCTGGTGCGTTGCTTGACTTTTTTGATTCATGGTCATTAGTTTTCTCGGTTTTAGGAACCGCGGCCCTACTGCAATTACTCACAGTGGTGCCCTTGCGCCGCGGTGTTCATGTTGACTAAAGCCTGCATGCATGGATGTTGGTAACGAGAATTCCCTTTGCTCCTAAGGCGAAGAGTTCGTCCATTATTCGATGAACGTCTGCACTGAGCACCATTGAGCGAACAGCCGACCATTTCGGATCCTGCAATGAAGATACTGTTGGAGATTCAATCCCCGGTGTGATCTCACATGCCAGCTCTAATCGGTCATTGGGAATATCAAAATCGACCAAAACGTAGGACCGTGCAACATTTACGCTGTGCAGCCGCCGCTCAAAAGTGTCCTGTGCTTGCGTGATCTCAGCATTTTCCGGGCGAATTAAAATTGCTTCAGACTCCAAAATTGGATCGCCGATGACTTCTAGTCCTGCTGCCCGCAGCGTCGCTCCAGTTGCAACTACGTCCGCCACTGCGTCAGCCACACCTAGTGCTACTGCGTTTTCAACAGCTCCATCGAGGCGAACAATTTGAGCATCGATCGAATGAGCTGCCAGCCACGATTTTAAAAGTCCTTCGTATGATGTTGCTATTCGCTTTCCATTGAGATCTTCATGGGAACTCAAGGATCCGCTCGGCACAGCCACTCGAAATGTAGATGGCGCGAATCCCAGTTGCATGATTTCACGAGCATTTGCGCCACTGTCCAGCAACATGTCGCGCCCTGTTATTCCAAGATCAATGGTTCCCGCTCCGACATAAACCGCGACATCTTTTGGTCTAAGAAAGAAAAACTCAACATCATTGGCGAGGTCGGTCACGACCAGAGCCCGCGGATTAGCCGAGGCCAGATAACCGGCTTCGGAAAGTAACGCCGCAGCCGGCAGCGCCAACTGCCCTTTATTCGGAAGTGCAACCCGTAACATGGGCGTTCCTTTCTACGACATAGATCTAGAGATTCTTGTAAATGTCTTGCATGCTCAATTCATGGGTGTGCATAAGCAGCTGGATGTGGTAAATCAACTGCGATATTTCTAATGCAAGTTCTTCCTTGCCTTGATATTCGGCCGCCATCCAAACTTCCGCGGCTTCTTCCACAATCTTTTTACCAATTGCGTGGGTGCCAGCTTGGACCAGTCGAACGGATCCCGAGTCCGTTTCACCGATAGAAATTTTTTGCGACAACTCAACATAAAGTTGTTCGAAAGATTTATCGGGCTGAATCTGCGTCACGCTTTTATCTTAGCGAAACCCGGTTGTTATCTCTTTTCCCGCTGGTCCAAAGTATTCCCGCGACAGTAGCGCCATGGCAAGTGCTGCTTGGACGGCTTCGGCGCCTTTGTCCTCGCGCGAATCAACCAAACCGGCACGATCAAGTGCCTGCTCTTCGTTATCCACTGTTAGCAGACCAAATCCGATCGGAATGTGTTCGTCTAAGCTAACTCGAGTTAGCCCCTGCATCGCAGCATCGCAAACGTACTCAAAATGAGGGGTGCCCCCTCTTATAACAACACCAAGGGCCACCAAAGCATCAAATTTCTCACTGCGGGCTGCTAGTTGAGCGCCAAGCGGTAACTCAAATGCGCCGGGAACGCGTATCAAAACATGGAGCGCACCCGCTTGCTCACATGCTCGTGTTGCCCCGGCAATTAAGCCGTTCATGACGGTCTCATGCCACTGAGCCCCGATGATTCCAACGCGTAGATCTTGACCGTTCAATTTCAGTAATGGGGCGTCTCCCCCGCTCACGGAGTTTCCTTCACGGGGGCGAAGGCGAGAATTCGTTCCACGTATTTGGCAAGTGCATCAACTTCGAGATTCACTTCACTCCCCACGGCAAGGTCCCCCAGTGTGGTGTCTTTCAACGTGGTTGGAATTAGTGACACGCTAAACCATGGCTGAGTTTCACCGGGTTCACTGACGGCCACGATTGTGAGTGAGACGCCACTGACGGTAATCGATCCTTTTTCTACAACGTACCTCGCGATGTTGTGCGGCAACTCGAATGTAATCAAGGTCCAGTCTTGGCTGGGAGCGATGGATCGAACTGTGGCAACCGCATCAACGTGACCTTGCACGATGTGACCGCCTAGGCGACCCGTAAGGGGCATTGCGCGCTCGATATTTACCGGATCTCCCAGATTCAATTTGCCAAGAGCACTGCGCTTGAGTGTTTCGTCCATAAGATCTGCTGAAAAACTATCGTGGTCAAATTTCGTCACTGTCAGACACACACCGTTCACCGCAATTGACGCTCCAATTTGTGCATCCGAAAGCACCGCTGACGCTGCGAAAGTCATGCGTGAGGAGTCCTCGCTGGGGTCAATTGCTAGAACGGAGCCCGTTGTTTCAACTATGCCGGTGAACATGAGTCAAATCCTACCTCTTATTCGAACAAACCGATTTGGACGAGATCCGCGCCCAAAATGAGAGTTGAAGTGATGTTTATCCGATTCATGACCGGTGAACGTGTTACCAAGGATCGAGGGCCCGCACCTAAAGAAATGGCAGCCGTGATGCTAATCACTTCGTCGATGCAGCCAGCGTGAAGAAAAGCAGCCGCCAACATTGGGCCTCCTTCCAATAAAATATGATTCACACCCAAAGCTGCCAATCCGAGTAGAGCCTCTTTCGGATCGTGTGTTGCCAGGTGCACAAACTCCGCCGGTGCAATATCGCGCAATCCCATCACCGCCCGTAGGGGCTGGGATTGTTTCAAGGAGCCATCGGTTTCCCGTGCGGCCAGGCTTGGCTGATCAATTAAGAATGTCTGCGTTCCGACCACGATCGCTCCCACACGTGAGCGCAATTCGTGGATGAAACGTTGTGATTCCATGCCACTGATGCGCGTGCGCTCCCCCCGTCTAGCCGAAACGCGACCATCAAGACTTTGCGCAAACTTCCAAGTAACAAATGGAACACCCGTCTTTATCCGGTGATTCCATTCACGGTTCAGTTCGCTAGAACGCGCTTTTTCAATGTCGTCGGTGACTTCAATTCCGGCAGCTCTTAAAATTTCGGCTCCACCTCCGGCCTCAGCGCTCGGGTCGGGTTGGGCATAAATGACTCGTCGGATTCCAGCCGCAATAATTGCTTGGGTACATGGTGGCGTTCGACCGAAATGTGAGCATGGCTCCAACGAAACGTAGAGGTCTGCTTGTGCGGCGTCATCACCAGCAACGGCGAGGGCTTCTACCTCAGCATGTGCGGTTCCGACTCCGTGGTGATACCCGGTTCCGATGACTATTCCGTTTTTTACGCACACTGCTCCAACCCGAGGATTGGATGAGTGCGGTCCCCGTTCAGCAAGCTCAATGGCCGCAGACATGAATTCGGTGTCGATGCTCACCTACTGTCCTATAAGTGCTTTGAGATCACGAACTACTTGGGCGGGGTCAGGATTGGAATAAACACATGAACCAGCAACGAAAACATTGGCGCCCGCTTCCTTGCATTCCACGATGGTGTTGTGTGAAACCCCACCATCAACTTCTATCCATATTTCTGCTCCACCTAGCTCACGAGCCCGAGCCACCTTGGGCATCATGTCTCTCATAAAAGCCTGACCACCAAAGCCGGGTTCAACCGTCATGATCAAGATCATGTCAAGGTGCTCAAGAACTTCATCGAGGGATTCAAGATCGGTTCCCGGTTTGAGAGCAGCAGCAGCTCTGGCGCCCGTGGCTCTAATGTTCTTGCACAAAGCGCGGGCATTCATTGCCGCCTCAATGTGAAAAGTGACCGAGTAAGCGCCCGCCTCACCGTATGCCGGTGCCCATCGATCTGGATCACTGATCATGAGGTGAACGTCTGCTCGCAATGACGTTTGTGCAATGACGCTGGCAACCACGGGCAGCCCGAACGTCAGGTTGGGCACAAAGTGGTTGTCCATTACATCGAGGTGAATAAGGTCAGCCACTCCCTCCACCTTGGAAATTTCTTCACTTAATCGCCCCAAATTGCTATTAAGCACACTCGGTGAAATCAGCATGCTCACAGACTATCGGCCGCGTTCTAGACTCGGCGCAAAAGTGCGAAGAACATGGCGTCGGTTCCGTGGACATGCGGCCACAGCTGAACGTAGGGTCCACTACCCAGGTTGCTCACTCCCGGAAATAGGTCTCGGCAGTCTTCAATTTGAACATTGGTTCGCGCCTGCAGCACGCTGTCGACAACGGCCCAGGTCTCCTCAATGTAGGGAGAACACGTGACGTAAGCGATGATCCCACCCACGCGAGTTGAATCAATCGCGGCAAGCAATAAGTCTTCTTGCAGCCCCGTTAGTGCAAGCGTTTCCTTCTTGGATTTGCGCCAGCGCGCCTCGGGTCTGCGTCGCAGTGCACCCAAACCCGAGCAAGGAGCGTCCAGCAGGACACGATCAAAAAATCTATTTCCCCAAGGCCGCTCACGCGCATCTCCGGTGAGTAACTGGGCTGAAGAACCCACAATTTTACTCATGAGATCAACGCGGTGTTGGTGAAGATCAACAGCGATAAACTCCACTCCGACAGGGACAGCGTCAGAAATAAGCGCCGCCTTACCGCCGGGGCCGGCACACATGTCAAGCCATGAGCTCTCCGGTCCGGTTGGTTTAGCAAGTAGAAATGCCTGGGCAACCAATTGACTGCCTTCATCTTGCACAATTGCGCTTCCCTCACGCACTTGATCAAGTTCTAAAGGAATGACATCGGTGAGGACTCTCGCTTGCTTGCTCCACCGACCCGGAACCGTGCCGACGATGTCTTGATCACCGGTGCGGACCGCGATAACCGGATCGGTCGCGGTGTTATTGGCTTGCAAAAGTGACTCAAGGTCACTTACATCAAGTCCATTTCGAACGAGTGATTCCTCAAACGCACTAACAATCCAGTCTTGGTGCGAGTATCGCTTACCTAAACCCAAGGATTCGACATCAAATTCGGATTTGGTGACACAGCGCAGGACTGCATTGACGAATCCAACACGAGCTTTTATATGCCCAACATCTTTACCTTTTACGCTCACTCTCGCCAGCGACGCGCACGTGTCCACGGCGGCGTGGTCAGGAACTCGCATGCCGTATATCTGGTGAATTCCAAGCCGCAAAATGTCAATGATTTCTGGTTCAACGGTCTCCAAGGCACGCGATGAACACTTCTGCGACATCGCGTCGTAGAGCGATTGATTGCGAAGGACACCATAAGCGAGCTCTACCGTGAACGCGGCATCTCGGCCATTGAGTTTGTATTTGCGCAGTACTTGTGGCAACGCAAGATTTGCATAAGCACCCTCATCCCTCACCAGTCGCAATAACTCGAGTGCCGCCATGCGCGGCTGGTCACTGCTGGGGTATTTTATTATTGCCTCTTCCATCAGGAAAATCTCACCGCTTCCGTGCTCACGCCGCGCAATCCGCGAAGCCAGTCTGTTGCATCCATGAATTTTTTTCCAGCGGGCTTTACGTGCGAGAGTTCAAGTGCGTACGTGGCACTGCCGACAAACGCACGCTTGTCGATCAAGGAAATCGCACCTGGGTCTAGTTGAATGTCACGCCCATTGATCACGGGAGCGATTGAAATTGATGTGTCACCTGCACCAACATCAATCATGGTCCAGGCTCCAGGAGTGGGTGTCATAGCTCGAATTCGGCGATCAATCTCAATTGCAGGGAGTCGCCAATCAATACGTGAATCTGATTTATTGATCTTCGGTGCGAAAGTAGCAAGGTCATGCTGCTGGGAAACCGGTGTAATCATGCCTGCTTCTAATGCGTCTAGCGTTTGCCTCATCAGTTGGGACCCGGTATTCGCAAGGCTCGTGAGAAGCACACCACTCGTATCCGTTGGGTCAATAGTCTGTGTTACCTGTCCAAGAATCGGCCCAGTATCCATACCTTGATCAAGGCGAAATGTCGTGGCGCCGGTAATTGAGTCACCGTGCCAGATGCTGTAGTGGACCGGTGCCGCTCCGCGCCACTCTGGTAAGAGCGAGAAATGTAAATTGATCCAGCCAAGTTCTGGGATATCCAACATGGCTTCAGGGATCAACTGCCCGTAAGCGACTACCGGAATTACATCGGGTTGAAGTGCTCGTAAAACTGAGTCGATCTCACGAACTGACGCGGGGTGCAAAATCTCAATTCCGTGGCTGAGTGCGAGTTCATGAACCGGGCTTCGGTGCAATTCACGTCCTCGACCAGATCTTGCCGGTGGCTGAGTAATTACGGCCATGACCTCATGTTCTGATGAAATAAGGGTTTCCAACGAAGGTATGGCGGCTTCCGGTGTTCCGGCAAAAACTAATTTCAACTTACATCCACTTTTGTGAAATTGCGTGCGGGCTCGTTTTAACTACGAGATCGTCTCCGAACCATTCACTGGCTCTGATTTCCTTCATGGCCTCTTTACGTTCCTCTGAGCCCAGCCTGTCAATAAAAATGATTCCATCTAGGTGATCCGTTTCGTGCTGGACACAACGCGCCATGAGCTCTGAGCCCACTAGTTCGATGGGCTCCCCGTACATATTGAAACCCTTTGCGACCACACTTCGCGCACGTGGCGTGTCAAATGAGAGGCCCGGCAAGGATAGGCACCCTTCCTCACCCAATTCGATATCATCAGAGAGTTTGAGGGTTGGGTTCACCAAGTGACCGAGTTCCTCATCCACCCAGTAAGTGAATACACGCAAAGACACACCCAATTGAGGCGCCGCAAGACCAACACCCGGTGCGTCCTCCATAGTGTCCATGAGGTCTGCGACCAACTTGTGCAATTCCTTGTCAAAGTCAACAACTTCGGCCGCGGGGGTCCGTAAAACGGGGTCGCCGAAGATTCTAATTGATTGAATTGCCATGGCTGGAGTCTAGGACATGGTGCTGGCGGTCAGAAATCACGAGGATCCATCTGGATCTTCACAAATGAGTTCTTTGGATCGGCCGAACGACTTCGCATTACCTGATTTAAAGCTTGTGACAGTGCATTTCCCTCCTTTCGACGCACCACCAAAAAAGCCTTCGAACTCTCTCCATCAATGGGTCCCAAGAGTCGAGCCGACACAATCTCCTGCACCTTTACGGCGACTTCTAAAACAGCATCCCTCGCACCCACGAGTAAAGCGACCCGAGTTGCCGGGGGCAAGTGGGCCTGTGTGCGATCTAGGCACTCACGACCGGCAAACCATGGGCTGTCCCAACGCGTAATCGCCTGGCATTCTCTTTGTCCTGGGTCACCCGTTATCACAATTGGTGCACCCACTTTCGCCCTGAGCGCCGCCGAAAACCCTCGCCGCACCAGCGATTCACTTGAACTCAATGAGGTCGATTGTGTAAACATGTCAAGGACAACAACGGCTGCAAATCCATTTTCGGCGAATGGTTCGGCTCCCTGTGTTGCCACCACGATTCTGGGTTGCGCGTCAACATTGATCACCACGTGCTCCTTCTGAGACCACAGGACGGGAGTGCCAGCAAATGCTCGCCCGAGTTCTTCTGCTGTCCGCTCGGCCCCAATAGCAAGAGCTTTAATATGTGTTCCACCGCAGTCACAACGCCAGCCATTTGCCCCGCAACGACCGCATGACAGTTGCTCCCCGGGCAGATTTCCATTCCCTTGTTGGATAGCGCCACCACAAACACATATGGCCCGCTCGCCACACTCGGCACAAAGAAAAGCAGGTATGTATCCACGTCTACCAACTGACACCAAGATTGGTCCATGAAGCAAAGATTCTTTTATTGCCTGCCAGGCGAATTGAGGTATCCGGGATTGATGTGGATCACGTTCGAGTGCGGTGTCGGTAAGCGTCCGCACTTGTAATCGCAATGACTCAATTACGGACTTTTTGGCCGTGATGCTCTCACACCACCCCGATTCACACCATGACTGTGTAGTGACCGATCGGGAAAAACCCCCCACAATGAGCGAACAATTGGTTTTATGACTGCGTAGGGCAGCTACTTCGCGCGCATCCCAATAGGGAGCATGGCCATCACAGTACGCATCATTGAAGTCGTCCCACATAATTATGGCTTTTAGATTTTCAACAGGTGCGAATACCGCCGACCGAGTCCCCACCACAATTCTCTGGCGACCCGACAGTACTTCCACAAAATTTCGGTATCTCTCACCTGGGCCAAGATGAGTTGAAATGATTTCCGCATTCGGAATTACCGAGACGAGTCTTTCTATTGACACCGCGTCTGGCACAAGAACGATGACTCCCGCGGTTGAATCAGTGCCCTGGATCGCATTGACTAGGCCGGCAATTTCATACCACCAAAGCGATGCGGGAGCGCTCGCCCAAACGGCGCGAACGCACTCACCGGCACTCAACTTTTTTAATAAGGAATCGCCTTGGGAATAAGAGGCCCATGCATCTAGGTGACGTGTGTCAGTTCTCGCACTTGCGGCGACATTGCGGTTCGCACCCGCCTTTGACTTACTGGGGACGGCAGCCCTGACCACATCCCAGAACATGCCGATGTATCTATCGGCAACGCTATGTGCCAAATTAAGGGTTTCTGGGGTGAGCGCGGGGCCCACTGCGCGTTCAATTGGTGCCAACTTTGTGTATTCGGATGCCGCTATACGTTCGACAACAATTGCGTCGGCCAATTTGCCGGCGAAACGCACTCGGACCCGATCTCCGATCTGGCACTGTGAATCAATGGTTGCTGGTACGAGGTAATCGAAGTCACGATCAAGGTGTGAGACGGGAACATTGACGCGAACCCGCGCAATGGGATTGGACTTCGCAGGAACGATTATCTTCTTGCTTGTCTGCTTCACTCGGTTGCGCGCGGTGACGGGATCAGCTATCAAAAACAGCTGATCACTGTGTTCCATATGCGCCTAGTTCCATATACGCCTCGTTGATCACGTGAGTCGGGGTTGGAAGCTAATTAGCGACCGCGGCTTTGAGCGAATCAGCGCGATCAACCCGCTCCCATGTAAATAGTCCACCTTCTGCGGGCCGACCAAAGTGACCGTACGCAGCGGTGGAGCGGTAAATCGGGCGAAGGAGTTCCAGGTCACGAATAATAGCTGCCGGACGGAGATCAAAAACACTTAAAACGGCTTGCTGAATTCGTTCGTCTGGAACAATCCCCGTGCCAAAAGTTTCCACAAAAACTCCAACCGGGTGAGCTTTGCCGATGGCATAAGCAACCTGAACTTCGCAGCGAGTTGCCAAGCCGGCAGCCACGACATTCTTGGCCACCCAACGCATTGCGTAAGCTGCCGAGCGGTCCACTTTTGATGGATCCTTTCCGGAAAAGGCTCCGCCACCATGTCTGGCCATGCCGCCGTAGGTGTCGACGATGATTTTTCGACCGGTCAATCCAGCGTCACCCATGGGGCCACCGACGACAAAATTACCGGTGGGATTCACCAGAAGTCGAACATTGGATGAATCTAAGTCAATCGTTGCCAAGATTGGATCTACGACGAACTTTTTAACATCCGGCGCTAGCTGCCCGACCAGGTCAATATCCTTCTTGTGCTGGCTGCTCACAACTATTGTTTCGATGTGCAGAGGTTGATCATTTTCGTCGTATGCGATTGTTACCTGGGTCTTTCCGTCGGGCCTTAGGTAGGCCATCTCACCGGATTTTCGGACGGCTGAGAGTTGTTGGGCGAGTTTGTGCGCCAGCGATATGGGAAGCGGCATAAGTTCTGTGGTTTCGGTGCACGCGTACCCGAACATCAGTCCTTGGTCACCTGCTCCTTGACGATCCAACGGATCGACACTGCCACCCTCGCGCTCCTCAATTGCGTCGTTGACACCCTGGGAAATATCTGGCGATTGTTGACCAATGGACACGGAAATTCCACAGGACCCACCGTCGAAACCTTTATCCGAGCTGTCGTACCCGATTTCGAGAACAGTGTCGCGCACCAATGCCATGACGTCCGCGAAGCCTTCGGTCGTAACTTCACCGGCAACGTGTACTTGGCCGGTTGTGAGCATAGTCTCGACTGCCACTCGACTCGCCGGATCCTGCCGCAGCAGATCATCGAGGATGGCGTCACTGATTTGATCAGCCATCTTGTCTGGATGGCCTTCAGTGACCGACTCCGAGGTAAATAGACGATGAGCCACGTGACTCCCCTTTTCCCTTTTTGATAAATATATGCGAGTCGTTTTACTCGATTAATTTTCACTCATGCGGGCGCTGGAGTCTAACGGCTCCAGTAGTTGCACAAGCCGATGTATCACTGTGTGGGCAATATTTAGTTTTGAACCTCGTAGAGGTCCTAGGGTGTCTTCAACTTCCACTAGCCAGACTTCCGTACTGTCTGAGCCAAATACTTTTCCGTTGCTGACATTGTTAACAATAATTGCATCAGCACCTTTGGCAACAAGTTTTCCCAATGCCAGTTTGATTAATTCGTCATGATTGCCGGTCGTTTCAGCGGCAAAACCAATAATGAGTGGCGTCGAACCCAATTCCCTTTGCGCGCAAATATCGGCCAAAATATCGGTGGTCCGCTCAAGTTCGAGACGCTGGACACCTACTGCCTTCTTAATCTTGGCCCTTGACTGCACTGCCGGCCGAAAGTCCGCGACGGCTGCAGCCATGATTACACAATCAGGTTGCTCACCCATGAGCCCCACAAGAGCCTTATGCATCTGCTCGCCACTTAAAGCCTGAATCACGTGAACACCCGCGGGTGGTTCTATATCCATGTGCCCAGCCACAAGGGTTACTCGGGCACCCGCCGCTAGCGCAGCCCTCGCTAGCGCAACACCCTGCTTGCCGCTACTTCGATTCCCAATAAAGCGAACAGGGTCCCAATTTTCTTGGGTCCCTCCAGCACTAATGACAATATGCCGACCCCGCAGTAGACCAGTATTGGCCAGGAATTGCGCCTCCACCGAGTCGAGAATCTGTTGCGGGGCGGGCAGTCGACCGGTTCCGCTGTCGGATCCGGTCAACGGGCCAGAATCTGGATCAAGAACGATATAACCGCGGTTACGCAAGAGCGCCACGTTGGCTCTCGTAGCTGGGTGTTCCCACATTTGTGTATGCATTGCTGGGGCTAGGACCACGGGACACGTTGCGGTTAAGAGAATATTTGATAGGAGATCACTCGCGATACCCCGAGTTGACCGTGCCATAAAATCGGCGGTGGCGGGCGCAATCACAATTAGCTCTGCTGCCAGTCCCTGCGATACGTGGGTGACATTTCCAGCGCCATCCCACAGACTGGTAATGACCGGATTGCGGGAAAGCGCCTCAAACGTTGGTGCTCCAACGAAACGCAGGGCATTTTCAGTTGGAACCACGGTTACGTCATGTCCCGACTGGACAAGCAGTCGTAAAAGTTCGACGGATTTGTATGCGGCTATTCCGCCACACACGCCAAGGATTACCCGAGGCAAGTTAGTCCTTCTCAACCTCAACGCTTGCAGCCGTGAGACCGTTATCAGTGCCACCGGATGCAATCTGAGACTCGGGGAAGGTTCGCGCCGAGGTCAAAAGACCAGCATCAATTTCACGCAGTGAGATGGAAAGTGGCTTCTCTTGGGCGTGGGTTTCAACAAGTGGCCCGATATATTCCAGAAGTCCTTCACCCAATTGGGCGTAGTAGGCATTGATTTGACGGGCACGCTTCGCGGCATAACTGACCAGCGAATACTTCGAGTCGGTTTTGGTCAAGAGGTCGTCAATTGAGGGGTGGGTAATGCCTTCAGGGCGTGCGTTCATGAGTCCTCATTCCGGGGGTTAAAACAGAACTCTAGCAAAGCCGCCGCCGTGAGGCTTACATCGGCATTCACCAGAACGTGATCGAACTCAGACATCGCAGCGAGTTCTCCGTGGGCAATCTCCAACCGGACTGCCAGGGCCACCTCATCTTCGGTTCCCCTCCCCCGCAAGCGGGCGTCTAATTCAGCAACACTTGGGGGTGCTATGAACACCAACTTTGCATCCGGTGCGCGTTCTCGCACTTGACGGGCGCCCTGAACTTCAATCTCCAAAATTACCGGCACACCCGCTTCTCGGCTAGCCCGGACCGGCTCGCTAGGCGTCCCGTATTTATTGCCGGCGTACTGAGCCCATTCAAGCATGTGCCCTAATTCGACCATTTGGGAAAATTGGGTGTCGGAAACGAATGAGTAGGAAGCACCCTCAACTTCCCCGACTCGAGGTGCACGAGTTGTGGCCGAGACGGAAAGCCACAGTTGCGGACCCAATTCAAGGGCTCGGGCTACCACGGTGCTCTTCCCAACTCCTGAAGGACCAGAAACAACAATCAAGGGCGCCACTTTTTCACGCCCAGCGGTTGACTTTTTCATGCCACGCCAATTTCCCCAGCGATTGCCAGTGCCGCAGCCTTAACACCTGCAGCGCCAGTTATCGGTCGACCGATCACCAGTAGGTCGGCCCCAGCGGCAAGCGCCTCCAACGGTGTCATTACCCGCTTTTGGTCGTTGAGCGCCGCGCCAGCAGGGCGCACTCCTGGGGTGATTAATACGATCCCGTCACCAACTTCATTACGGACACGAGCTACTTCATGTGGTGAGCAAACAATTGCTCGCGCTCCGGCTGCAACAGCCGATACCGATTGGCGCAACACGGTATCTTGCGCCGGGGTGCGGATCCCCACTTCAATCAGGGTCCGGTCATCGAGACTTGTTAAAACGGTTACGGCCGTGATGAAAGTTTCGGGTAGTGCATCGCATGCGGCACGGACCATTGCAGGTCCACCAGAAGCGTGCACCGTCAGGTACGTCGGAGAGTAGCGGGCCAGCGCCGCGGCCGCTCCTGACACAGTATTGGGAATGTCATGTAACTTCACGTCAAGAAATAACTCGCATCCACTTTCACGCACTAAATTAATTGCTTCTTCACCATTGCGATAGAAAGTCTCTAAACCGATTTTGAGGGTGGAGACGATCTCACGAGTTTGCCCCACCCAATCGCGCAGGACAGCAATCTCGTGCGAGTCAAGCGCGAGAGCGATTGGAGCGGTTCCCATGCACAACCTTCTTTCATAAACCAACTATTCGGAGATGAAGTCCCAGTCGTCATCGGTGAAACCTGAACCGTCTGCTGACATGCCCGACTGCAGTATCTGATCAACTTCCCGGTGAGCGTAGGAGACCGCCTGTGACACGCTGGTAAACCCACGATTGCGTAACTCGAGTTCTAGTTCGTTTTGAATTCGCATTGGCGCCGAAGGGTCATTAAAAATTGAGGTACCGACAGAGACAGCATTTGCACCCGCAAGAATCATTTCGAGTGCGTCATGCCCGGTGCGCACCCCTCCCATTCCGATAATCGGGAGTTGGGGAAGGGCACTGCGGATTTGCCAAATGCACCGCACCGCCACCGGTCTGATTGCTGGACCGGAAAGCCCACCGGTGACTCCAGCCAGTGCCGGTCTCATTGACTTCGTGTCAATGACCAATCCCAACAATGTATTTATTACCGAGACTCCGGTTGCCCCTGCTTGTGCCACCGAGGAAGCGATCTCAACGATGTCGGTTACATCGGGTGAGAGTTTGGCGAATATCGGGATCTTGCTATCACTGTTCCGGCGAACAATCTGAATTACCTGTGCCGCGGAATCGGCTTGGCAGGCAAAAACCTGACCACGATCTTCAACATTAGGGCAGGAGATATTCACTTCAATCGCGTCAAAGCCCCCCGCGATGCGTAGTTTTGCCGCTACTTTGCCAAATTCTTCGGCGGTACCCCCGGCGATCGAAACAATGGTTCGCGCACCACGCTGCTGTAACCAAGCGAGATCATTTTCGATAAAACTTTCGACACCTGGGCCTTGCAAACCGATTGAATTGAGCATGCCGCTTGGGGTTTCCGCCATGCGCGGCGTTGCCCGGCCCGAGCGCGGGGCCAACATGATGCTTTTGGTGACAATACCGCCGATTGCTGTGATGTCGAAGTAGTTGTCCAACTCGCGCCCGGCAGCAGCACAACCCGATGCGGTTAAAATAGGCGAGTTCAACTCTAATGAGCCGACCCGAGCCCGTAAATCAAAAAAAGATTCACCGGCGGCCCCCGAGGAATTACCTTTCACAATTACAGCACCGGTCATGGTCGCATTACCTCTTTACCCAATGTCCCTTCCGGGATGGTACCGATTTCAGACCAGCGGACCCGATCGCCTCGAAAAATTGGACCCTCGACACATGATCGAAGCATCCGAGTGACCCCGTCTTCACCAATAACGGGAAGCACGCAGGTCATACAGACACCGATTCCACAGGCCATGGACTCTTCCACCGAGCACTGACTGAACACTTTGCGTGCCGTGCACGCAGCAGCGACGCTCGCCAACATGTGCATCGGGCCGCATGCATAAACAACATCGACTTTGGATGCGTCAAGCATGGTAACCAGAGCATCCGTCACCCGGCCTTGAATTCCGACCGATCCATCATCTGTGGTTAAAGTCAGCGAAGTTGAAACCCGTTTCAAGTCCAGACCCCCGTAGAGTTTTTCCTCGGTAGCAGCCCCAATGATGGTGTCGACCCGACAACCTCGATCTCGCAAGTTTTCCGCCAGCATGATGAGCGGTGCTGAACCATATCCACCACCGACAAGTACGCAGGTGACGGCTTTAGTCGGCAACGTAAAAGGTTTCCCCAAAGGTCCAACCAAGTTCAGGAGGTCATGGCGACGTAGTTTGGCCAACCATTTCGTTCCAATACCGACAGGTGAAATAACGAAATCTAGCGTCCCACCGTACATTCCCCGGGATTGCACCCGCTGAATGGCAAATGACCTACGAAGGATCATCGAACTCTCTTCACCGCCCATGCCAACAGTGATGAATTGCCCCGGTTGGGTTCGTTCGGTAATTCCAGGAGCAGTCACTGACATGAGGAAGTACTTCCCGGTGCGTTGGACATCAAGTACTTCACCCGTCACCTGTATTGGCCCAGAATTCATAGATGTCACGCTACACGCCGTCCCAATTCATTCCTCGTGCATGTTCTTGGATGGACTTAACAGCTGGCTGGTCATGGAGAAGTGAGTCAATGCCCTGAACCGCGGCCGCCAACCCTTGAACGGTGGTGATACAGGGAACCCCACGTAAAACCGCCGCGGTTCGAATTTCGTATCCATCTTTTCGTGGGCCAACCCCGTAAGGGGTGTTAATGATGAGATGAATTTCGCCCCGGTTGATCGCATCAATTGCCGTGGGTTCCCCATTGGGCCCCGCCCCTTCAAATTGTTTTCTGATTACCCGGGCGGGAACCCCATTGCGCTGCAAGATATCGGCGGTCCCTTCGGTCGCCAATATTTCAAAACCTAGGTCAAAGAGTCGCTTGATGGGGAATATTGCTGCCCGCTTGTCCCGATTGGCCAACGATACGAAAGCTGTTCCTCGAGTTGGCAGTCCACCAGAAAATGCTGCAACTTGGGACTTCGCGAATGCAACACCAAATGATGCATCTATTCCCATGACTTCCCCGGTTGACTTCATTTCTGGACCTAGAACTGTGTCTACACCGTGAAAGCGACCGAATGGTAAAACTGCTTCCTTAACGCAGACCGGGCTACCCGGCGGTAATTGACCACCATCTCCGGTTTTCGGAAGGACTCCAATCGTCCGAAGTGATGCGATGCTCTCTCCGGCCATGATGCGAGCCGCCGCCTTGGCAATCGGCACGCCGGTGGCCTTTGAAACAAAGGGAACGGTTCGAGATGCGCGCGGATTTGCTTCTAGAATGTAGAGAACGTCGGATGCCAGTGCGAATTGAATGTTGATAAGGCCCAGAACGCCTACCCCCGCGGCGATAGCGTGTGTGGACTTTCGAATTCGATCGATTTCTTCGCGCCCTAATGTGATGGGAGGAAGGGCACAGGCGGAGTCACCAGAGTGGATCCCAGCTTCCTCGATGTGCTCCATGACACCCGCCAGATAGAGGTCGCTGCCGTCAAAGAGTGCATCAACGTCTATCTCCACCGCGTCGTCGAGGAATCGGTCAACCAGGACTGGATGCTCAGGGTTAATTTGCGTGGCTAGCTCTAAATAATTCTTAAGCATTTCCTCTTCATAAACAATTTCCATCCCGCGGCCGCCGAGAACATAACTGGGACGAACCAATACCGGGTAACCGATTCGATTTGCGATCTCTCTTGCCTGCTCAAATGATCGAGCTGACCCGTGTGCCGGTGCGGGCACCTTCGCAGCTGTCAAAACCTGAGAGAACATCTCCCGGTCCTCCGCGAGATGTATTGCGGCGGGCTGGGTGCCAATTATGGGAACGCCTGCATCAGCGAGTGGTTGCGCCAAACCCAGCGGCGTTTGACCGCCCAATTGCACAATCACGCCAACGAGTTCCCCCGCTGTACTTTCGGCGTCGATGACCGCCATGACGTCTTCGAATGTTAATGGTTCAAAGTAGAGCCGGTCTGAAGTGTCATAGTCTGTCGAGACTGTTTCAGGATTGCAGTTGATCATGATAGTTTCGAATCCGGCTTCACTGAGTGTCATTGCGGCGTGCACGCACGAATAGTCGAACTCGATTCCTTGACCAATGCGGTTGGGACCCGAACCTAAAATAATTATTTTACGACGCTCCGACGGGACGACTTCTGATTCACTGTCGTATGACGAATAGTGATAAGGCGTCTTAGCGGCAAATTCGGCGGCACACGTATCGACTGTTTTGAAAACTGGGAGAACCCCGAGTTGCTTGCGTAATTCCCGAATTTGCAATTCTCCGACTCCGCGCAAAGCCGCTAATTGAGAGTCACTGAAACCGAGTGACTTTGCCTCGAAAAGTAATGGCGCTCCCAAGTCACGACTCTCACGGACTTGGTCCGCCATTTCATTAATTCGCTCAATTTGGTCAAGGAACCAAGGATCAATATTGGTGGCTTCGTGTACCTGCGCATTGGTGGCACCCAGCCACAATGCCCGTTGAGCGAGTGTTAGTCGTCCATCGTGTGGGCGCTTCATGTCTTCCAGCAATCGTGGGATTTCTCCCGAGTCTTGGAGCTGCTCCCACGAAAAAATTGCGGACGCCTGTTCAGTCGAACGCAATGCTTTTTGGAGTGCTTCTGGAAAGTTTCGACCAATAGCCATAGCCTCACCGACACTTTTCATTGTGGTGGTCAATGTTGTATCGGCGCCTGGGAATTTTTCGAATGCGAAGCGGGGAATTTTCACGACTATGTAATCAAGGGTTGGCTCAAATGATGCCGGCGTCTCAGCTGTGATGTCATTTCGGATTTCATCCAGTGTATAGCCAATTGCAAGGCGGGCCGCTATTTTTGCAATTGGGAACCCGGTTGCTTTAGAGGCCAGGGCAGAGGATCTAGATACCCGAGGGTTCATCTCGATAACGATCAATCGACCGTCGTCGGGATTGATGGCAAACTGAATATTGCACCCACCAGTCTCCACCCCAACTGCCCGAATTATGTCAATCCCGACATCCCTCAAGTTTTGGAACTCTCGGTCAGTCAGGGTCAGAGCCGGGGCGACCGTGATGGAGTCTCCCGTGTGCACTCCCATTGGGTCTACGTTTTCGATTGAACAGACCACCACGACGTTGTCGTTCTTGTCTCGCATCAACTCCAGTTCGTATTCTTTCCACCCGATGATGGATTCCTCTAGCAAGACCTCAGAAGTTGGGCTGGCCTCTAGTCCAAGTCCAGCAATTCGAACAAGATCCACTTCGTCATAGGCGATACCCGAGCCCGCGCCTCCCATGGTAAAAGACGGGCGGACGACAACCGGATAACCGAGCTCAATTACGCCCGTGAGTGCGTCTTCCATGGTGTGACAAATATGGGAGCGGGCGCTCTCGGCGCCGATTTCCTGAACAATTCTACGAAACTTTTCTCGGTTCTCGCCACGCTCAATTGCCTCAATATCAGCGCCAATAAGTTCGACGTTGTATTTTTCTAGGATCCCTGCTTTATCCAATTGAATCGCAGCATTAAGCGCAGTTTGCCCACCGAGGGTTGGTAGCAGTGCGTCCGGGCGTTCCTTCGCAATCACCAATTCCAAATACTGCGTTGTTATGGGTTCAATGTAGGTGGCGTCGGCGAACTCCGGGTCGGTCATGATGGTTGCCGGATTCGAATTCACTAAAATGACACGAATACCCTCTTCGCGCAACACTCGACATGCCTGGGTGCCTGAGTAGTCAAACTCACAAGCTTGCCCGATCACAATTGGGCCAGAGCCAATCACCATTACCGACTTGATATCTTCGCGCTTAGGCATGTGAACCCATCTTTTCTAAAAATCGGTCGAAGAGGTGGTCGGAATCATGTGGACCTGCTGCCGCCTCTGGGTGGTACTGGACACTGAATGCATGCTGATCAAGTAATTCGATACCCTCAACGACATTGTCATTCAGGCAAATATGCGAAATCCGAGCGCGGCCGTAAGCGGTGTCAAACTCCATTGATTCGGGCGCGCGAACAGCAAACCCGTGGTTGTGCGCGGTAATCTCGACTTTTCCCGTGGTGAGATCTTTTACGGGTTGATTGATTCCCCGGTGGCCATATTGCATTTTGTAGGTCTCTAACCCAAGTGCACGACCCAGAATTTGGTTGCCAAAACAAATTCCAAATAATGGCATTTTGGATCTAAGCGCCTCGTGAACTATTGAGATCGCGCCCACTGCTGTTGCGGGATCACCCGGTCCGTTGGAAAGAAAAACACCATCGGGATTCAAAGCTTCAATCTCTTTCCACGTCGTATTCGCGTTCACGACATGGACTTCAATACCCCGTTCCGACATACGTTGCGGTGTCATCGATTTAATTCCCAGGTCAAGGGCAACACACGTGGCTCGCTTTTCACCTTGAGCTGCGATCACGTAATTTTCAGCAGTCGTAACCTGACCCGTGAAACTGGCACCGAGCATAAGAGGTGAGCCATTAACCGCCTCGATCAGCTCAGCGAGGTTCCCACCACTGGAATCGGAAAAAATTCCCATTCGCATTGCGCCACGTTCACGCAGGTGACGAGTAAGGGCCCGAGTGTCAACATTTTGAATTCCGACGATTCCATGCGTCTCGAGTTCGTTCGCGAGCGAGCCCGTCGCTCGCCAATTGGATACCACGCGGGACAACTCACGGATGACGAAGCCGGAGGGCCACATTCGCCGGGATTCGCCGTCTTCGAGGTTAACTCCCGTGTTGCCAATATGCGGCGTGGTCATGACGACGATTTGGCCGCAGTAGGACGGATCCGTGAGAGTTTCTTGATAGCCGGTCATGCCGGTTGAAAAAACCGCTTCACCGAAGACAACTCCGCTTGCCCCGAACCCTTTGCCCGAAAGCGAGTATCCATCTTCGAGGACCAGGATCGCCGGCTTAGCGGTCTTCACCATGTTCATTCTGCGGTCATCTCACTTTCCAGTAGATCAATCAACTGCTGATGTCCCTGAACGGTGTCTGCTCGAACTCCCGTTGCTATTCGATGCTCACCTAAATCCCAAACAAAAACAATCACACTGTCCTTTGCTCTTACGCTTCCTGCGACCCCAGAGCCCAATGTCACCTCGACCAGACTTGAACGCGGGATGTAGAGATTTGATGCACCACTTCGTTCAATCCAAATTCCGTGGCTATCCCAGCTCACGCGCGCGCGAGAGCGAGTCCCTAAGTCATGAATGAGCACCTTGGAAAGCCACTGACCATGCACCGAAGTTCCAAGGAAAAGTGCTGCTATCTCAGCGTCCGGTTCAAAACCTTGCGGTGCTTGATCCATTGGAGCAGGAAGATCGAATAAACCAAATCTGGCGCCGCTTCGCATTTTTCGCCAGCTACGTCGCATAAGCAACAGCACACCCACGATGATCAGCAGCATGCCGACCGTTAACGCAAGTCTTAATGGCCACTGTGTAACTTGCACCTGGGTTTCAAACATTGAGCACACCACCTTTCACTTGATGAACCCCGTTGAAAAAAACGTCGGTCACAGAGACGGGAAGTGTCATGCCAGCGTAGGGAGTGTTACTCGACAGCGATGCGAGCTGATCGGGAACGACCTCGCGTGATTGATTTGGATTAATAATTACGATGTGCGCTGGTTCACCAACGGCCAGCGGACGACCGTGATGCTCTGCGCGTCCGATTTTGGCTGGCGCGCTCGACATGCGCTCACTCAAAGTCCGCCAATTCCAGTTCGTTGTCTCTGACATGGCTGCTACAACCACCCCGAGAGCGGTTTCAAGCCCAAGCATTCCAAATGCCGCGCTATCCCACTCGCAGTCCTTGGACTCATGTGGGTGGGGTGCATGATCGGTCGCCACGACGTCAATGGTGCCGTCTGAGAGAGCTTCTCGCAATGCGAGGGTATCCACGCGTGAGCGAAGCGGTGGGTTCACTTTGTACACGGGATCGAAGCTCGAAACTAAATCTTCGGTGAGCAACAGATGGTGCGGGGTGACTTCAGCACTCACCCGAATTCCTATTTCCTTAGCCCAACGAATAATACCGACACTGCCTGCTGTTGAGACATGACAAACGTGCAGCCGAGAGTCAACATGGGAAGTGAGGAGCACGTCGCGAGCAATAATTGCTTCCTCCGCGACAGCAGGCCAACCCGTTAAGCCAAGGACCCCGGAGAGTTCACCCTCATTCATTTGAGCCCCCTGCGTAAGGCGTGGATCTTGCGCATGTTGCGCTATTACTCCATCAAATGTTTTGACGTATTCCAAGGCTCGCCGCATCAGGAGTGGATCAGATACGCAGTGGCCATCGTCACTGAATACTGTCACTTTCGCTGCCGAGGCTGCCATCGCGCCTAGCTCTGCCAACGCCTCGCCGGCAAGTCCCACGCTGACAGCGCCGACGGGGAAAACGTCGACGAGACCAGTCTCACGACCGATTCGCCACACCTGTTCCACGACCCCGGCCGTGTCTGCCACCGGGGTGGTATTGGCCATGGCGAATACGGCAGAAAATCCACCGAGCGTTGCAGCGCGTGATCCTGTGGCGATCGTTTCAGCGTCTTCACGGCCAGGTTCTCGCAAGTGTGTGTGAAGGTCAACAAATGCTGGAAGTGAAATAAGACCCCTGGCCGAGACAACGGGCAGACTCTCAGGGTCAAGATCAACACCGATCTCCGAGATCAAGCCGTCGGTAATCCGGATGTCGTTAACTTCTTCACCGTAGGGCATTGACCCGACAATGAGATAAGAATTAGGCGACACTGACATCTCCTCCGATGAGTAGGTACATGGCTGCCATACGAACTTTGAGCCCGTTGGCAACTTGCTCGGTGATTACACTTCTCTCGCTGTCTGCAACTTCGGCGGTGATTTCGACGCCACGATTCATCGGTCCAGGGTGCATGACTATTGCATGCTGTGGCAGGGATGAAGAGCGAGCACGATTAAGTCCGAATGCTCGACTGTATTCAAGCTCGCTGGGAAAAAATGATCCATTCATACGTTCTTGCTGTACCCGCAACATCATGATGGCATCTAGTTCCGGCAGATAGTCATCCAGCGAGTAACTCACGGCGCATGGCCAACTTTCAATCCCGACGGGCAACAACGTAGGTGGACCAATCACAATGACTTTCGCCCCAAGGCCAGCTAAGAGAAAAATATTTGATCGGGCAACCCTCGAATGCAGTACGTCACCGACGATTCCGATGGTCAGTCCGTCAAAGTCCACCGCATCTGGGCGTAGGTGCGCTCGGATGGTGAAGGCATCTCCTAATGCCTGTGTCGGGTGTTCGTGTTTACCATCACCAGCGTTAAGCACGCTTGACTCCAGCCAGCCGGCATGCGCCAACCGGTGTGCCGCACCCGGCGAAGGATGACGAACAACAATCATGTCCGCTCCCATCGCATTCAAGGTCAAGGCTGTGTCCTTGAGACTTTCACCTTTTGAGACGCTGGATCCCTTTGCCGAAAACGTGACTACGTCAGCAGACAGTCTTTTTGCAGCTCGCTCAAATGAGAGCCGTGTTCGGGTTGAGTCTTCATAAAAAAGATTCACAACGGTTCTACCTCGCAAGGTCGGCAACAGCTTGCTCCCGCCGTCGGTTACCCGATCAAGCTCGCGTGCAGTATCGAGAATTTGCAAAGTGTCACTACGGCTGAGCTCCTGTACCGAAATCAAATGCCTCATGGTTGATCCTCGGTGAACTGAATGACGACTTGATCTATCGAGTCAATTTCACTGAGGTGGACCGATACGTTTTCACTCAATGAAGTTGGCAGGTTTTTGCCAACGTAGTCAGCCCGGATCGGTAACTCCCGGTGACCCCGATCTACCAAGACTGCTAACTGCACCACCGCGGGGCGCCCGTACTCATTCAGTGCGTCAAGTGCCGCGCGTATCGTGCGCCCCGAGAAGAGAACGTCGTCGACTAAAATGATGGTTTTGTTATCGATTCCCGCACCAGGTATCACAGTTTGCTCTAGCGCTTTGGACGGACGCATCCGGAGGTCGTCACGGAACAGGGTTACGTCAATGGAACCTACCGGGATTTGGATGCCTTCTATTTCGCCGATATTTTTTGCTAATCTTTGGGCGAGAGGAACCCCGCGTGACGGGATTCCCATAATCACGATGTTGGTGACGTCTTTTACATTTTCGACTACTTGATGGGCCAGCCTACGCAAGGCCCGGGAAATGTCATCAGGGTCTGCGACCACCCGACTAACCGTTCTTGGGAGGCCCTGCGAAACTGCATTGAGCGGTTTTGTCATTTACTTGCCCTTCCCCGCCTCACTGGACGGGCCTTAAAGGAATAAGAACTTTATTAACTTGTCTTAGCAGGAACTTACCCGATCGGTCGGACGGGGTTAAACACCGCCACCGCGGCCCGCCGTCCCCATTTTGTGGACCCGCATGCCATTGGTCGTGCCCGGAACACCAGGCGGGACGCCGGCCACAATTACGACCCGCTGACCTGATGTGGCCCGACCGATATCCAGCAGGGCCTTGTCCACTTGAGCCACCATGTCATCGGTGTGACTGACCTGCGAAACCAAAAAAGTTTCCACTCCCCATGTGAGCGACAGTTGACTGCGAACTCTCGGATTGGGAGTGAAAGCGAGCAGTGGCGTGCGCGCACGCCAGCGTGAGATCAACCGAGCAGACCTACCTGTTTCCGTGAAAGCGATGAGATACGAAGAGCCCGTTCCCACGGCAACATCAACGGCTGCATGTGTAAGAGCCCGAGCGGTTGAACCCGTAGGCGAGTCCATCAAGGGTGGAATTCGGTCAAGAGCTTCTTCTTCCAGATGCTCCATGATGGTCGCCATAGTTTCAACGACATGTGCGGGACGCTCCCCCACACTTGTTTCACCCGAAAGCATTAAGGCGTCTGCACCGTCAAGCACCGCATTCGCAACGTCACTGACTTCAGCCCGGGTTGGGCGACTCGCGGTGATCATCGAGTCCAACATTTGTGTTGCCACAATTACCGGTTTACCGGCCTCACGACACATTTGGATGGCTCTTTTCTGTACTAAAGGCACCATCTCGAGGGGCAGTTCAACCCCGAGATCGCCGCGGGCAACCATGACACCATCGAATGCGGCAATGATGTCTTCGAGGTTATCAACGGCTTGGGGTTTTTCGACCTTCGCTAGGACGGGCACACGAATCCCCTCTTCGTCCATGATCGCGTGAACGTCATGGATGTCTGCCGAGGAACGTACGAAAGACAAGGCAATGATGTCTGCGCCAATTCGCAAACCCCAGCGCAAATCCTCCCGATCCTTTTCCGAGAGCGCCGGAACACTTACCGCGACTCCCGGGAGGTTGAATCCTTTGTTGTTGGACACGATGCCACCATCAATGACAACGGTGTGAACTCTGGGCCCAACAATCTTGATGACCTGCAATTCAATGCGGCCGTCGTCGACGAGAACGCGATCCCCGGGGTTCACGTCACCGGGGAGGCCGCTAAAAGTTGTGGAAACCATCCTGACATCGCCCGGACAATCTTCCGTGGTGACGATAAATTCTTCTCCCGCCACCAACTCAACCGGACCCGACTCAAAACGTCCCAGCCTGATTTTTGGACCTTGAAGGTCGACCAGAACGGCCACACTCCGCCCTGAAATATCGGATGCTTCTCGGACCCAGTTGTAAGCATCAGTGTGATCTGAGTAGTCCCCATGGGAGAGGTTCAACCGGGCTACGTCCATGCCCGACTTGACCAACTCCAAGACTGCCGCTGCACTCGCTGTCGCTGGACCAAGTGTCGCCACGATTTTGGCTCTTCTCATGCCCGAACCCTACTGTAAACGGTTACACACATTTGGTTCATACCGTCAAGGGTCGATCAAATGCCGTAACAGGACTGGGCAGAATGGTGGAGCCCATCAAGAATTTGTCAACGGCAGCAGCAGCGGCTCTTCCCTCGGCGATCGCCCACACAATCAACGACTGTCCACGACCAGCGTCGCCGGCAACAAATACGCCTTCCGAAGCGGTGGCGAACTGCGCGTCCCGCTTGATGTTGCCCCGAGTATCAAGCTCGAGCCCTAATTGCTCAACATAGGGCGCTGGTTCAGGTCCGGTGAAACCCATGGCAAGCAGCACAACGTCGGCTTTGAGAATGTATTCCGTTCCGGGAACAACTGCAAAGTTTCCATTCACAAACTCAACTTCGGCAAGTTCAATTCCCGAGACTTTTTGGCCATCTGTGGAAACAAATCTTTGAGTCGACATCGAAAATAGTCTTTCGCCACCTTCTTCATGGGCACTGCTCACGCGGTAAATCATGGGATAGGTGGGCCACGGCGAGTTTTCACTTCGTTCCACTCCAGGGTTCGGCATAATCTCAAGTTGAGTCACACTCGCTGCTCCCTGGCGGTGCGCTGTTCCCAAACAATCTGCTCCTGTGTCACCACCACCCAAAATAACAACATGTTTACCTGCAACGTCATGCGGTGATGCTTCTAAGTCACCCTCCTGAACACGATTCGCTAGCGGCAGAAACTCCATTGCCTGATAAATACCATCAAGATCACGACCGGGTACTTCCAGTTCACGAGCCAAGGTGGCGCCAATGCAAAGAACGATCGCGTCGTAGCGGTGACGCAAATCCGAACCGGTCAAATCCACACCGATCTCAATCCCAGCGCGGAATTTCACACCCTCGGCCTCCAGTTGATCTAGTCGTTGATCCAGATGGTGCTTCTCCATTTTGAACTCCGGAATTCCGTATCGCAGGAGTCCACCAATGCGGTCGGCTCGTTCAAATACTGCGACGGTGTGTCCCGCTCGCGCGAGTTGCTGCGCCGTGGCAAGCCCGGCCGGTCCCGAACCGATGATCGCAACCGTACGACCGGTGAGACTTTCTGGTGGGGCAGGTTTAATCCAACCTGATTGCCAGGCGCGATCAACGATTGATACCTCAATCTGCTTAATGGTTACCGGGTCTTCATTGATTCCTAAAACACAGGCCGTCTCACACGGCGCCGGGCACAGACGCCCAGTGAACTCGGGAAAATTATTGGTTGCATGCAGACGCTCAATGGCCTGGCCCCAGTCGCGGTCATGAATCAATTCATTCCACTCAGGAATCAAATTGCCAAGGGGACACCCGTTATGGCAAAACGGGATACCGCAATCCATGCAACGCCCAGCCTGCTTTTCTACATCGCGTGGTTCAAAGTCTTCATACACTTCACGCCAGTCTCTAATCCGAACGTCGACGGGTCGACGTTTGGGGAGCTCCCGATCTGTGGTCATGAAACCGCGTGGGTCACCCATTTTTACTCCTTAGAATTAATGACATAACTAAACCCTGTTCATAATGGCCAGCATCGGATCTTCACCGCGACTAAGTGCATCCGCTTCAATTTCTAGAACTCTTTTGTAGTCGCGCGGGATGACTTTCGTGAATCTTGTCAGAGCCGAAGTCCACGTGGCGAGTAGTCCACTTCCTTTTGTGGATCCTGTGTGCCCAACGTGCTGAGAAATCAAGTCAAAAAGTTCACGCGCATCCGTTTCGTCCAGTTGATTGAGTTCGACGAGTTCGTGGTTGACCAGTGAGGGATCGAGATCGAGAAGATACGCGATCCCACCTGACATTCCAGCACCGAAGTTACGACCGGTTGACCCGAGCACGGCTACCCGTCCGCCGGTCATGTACTCACAGCCATGATCACCGACACCTTCGGCCACTGCATGCGCACCGGAGTTCCGAACACAAAAACGCTCCCCGACCTGACCGCACAAGAATAATTCACCCGAAGTTGCGCCGTAGCCGATCACGTTACCGGCTATTGTGTTTTCGCTCGGTTCAAATGGGGCACCGGCATCGGGGCGAACCACAATTCGACCACCGGATAGCCCCTTACCCACGTAGTCATTCGCATCCCCAACCAGGCGCAACGTTAAACCACGCGGAATAAACGCCCCGAAACTTTGTCCGGCGGAACCCGTGAACGAAATGTCAATAGTTCCATCCGGTAAGCCCCCGCGCCGAGTAATTTCACTGCCCAACATGGTGCCCACAGTCCGGTTTACGTTCCGGATCGGGACATCGATTTTGGTAGGTAAACCGGTTGCTAACGCATCGGCACTCATGCGAATCAGTTCTTGGTCTAAGGCACGTTCTAAGCCGTGGTCCTGATTCTTCATGTGCCTGCGATGGCCAAGCTCCCCCACATCAGGAATGTGAAGGATGGGCTCCAAGTTGAGTCCGTCGGCCTTCCAATGGGTGATGGCCCGGTTCATGTTGAGGACTTCGACTTGACCGACTGCTTCATCCATTGACGTGAAACCCAGCTCGGCAAGCAACTCTCGCACTTCCTGAGCAATAAATTCGAAGAAGGTCTCGACAAATTCCGGTTTACCGGAAAACTTTTCGCGAAGAATCGGATTTTGCGTGGCCACACCGACCGGACATGTATCAAGATGACAGACCCTCATCATGATGCAGCCCATAACAACTAACGGCGCAGTAGCAAACCCAAATTCTTCAGCCCCCAACAACGCCGCAATAACGACGTCCCTTCCCGTTTTGAGTTGGCCATCAGCTTGCACGACTACTCGATCCCGTAGGCCGTTGAGGAGCAGCGTCTGCTGGGTTTCAGCCAATCCAAGCTCCCACGGTGCGCCAGCGTGTTTGAGCGAAGTTAACGGCGAGGCGCCGGTCCCACCGTCGTGTCCGGAGATCAAAATCACGTCGGCATGCGCTTTCGCAACGCCCGCCGCCACCGTGCCTACCCCGACTTCTGCAACCAATTTCACGTGAATGCGCGCCTCCGAGTTAGCGTTCTTCAGGTCATGAATCAATTGGGCTAAGTCTTCAATTGAGTAAATATCGTGATGTGGCGGCGGTGAAATCAATGTCACACCTGGCGTGGAATATCGAGTCTTCGCAATCCACGGATACACCTTGTTACCCGGCAGTTGGCCACCCTCACCAGGCTTCGCGCCTTGCGCCATTTTGATCTGAATATCGTCACTATTAACGAGGTACTCACTGGTTACGCCAAAGCGGCCGGAGGCGACCTGTTTAATCGCTGAACGCTTGGAATCGCCATTACTCAACGGTAGGTAGCGTTCCGGATCCTCCCCGCCTTCACCCGTATTAGATTTCCCTCCCAGTCGATTCATCGCGATTGCCAGCGTTTCATGCGCCTCGGCCGAAATCGACCCATAGGACATGGCGCCGGTTGAGAACCTTTTTACGATGCTTTCGATGGACTCAACTTCTTCGATAGAAATTGCAGCTCGCGGTGACTTAAACTCAAATAACCCCCGTAAGGTCATAAGTCGCTCGGACTGATCGTTGACTCGAGCTGTGTATTCACGGAAAATGTCGAACCGCTTCGATCGCGTTGCGTGCTGCAATCGAAATACTGTTTCGGGGTCAAATAGATGCGGTGAACCCTCACGCCGCCACTGATATTCGCCACCATCACGCAAGGTTCGGTGTGTCGGTGAGATTCCAGAAATGGGATAGGCGTCAGCATGTCGAGCAGCATTTTCTTGTGCTATAACGTCAATACCTATTCCACCGAGTTGCGATGTAGTTCCAGTGAAATACGAATCAATGAATTCTTGTGAGAGTCCAATGGCTTCAAAAATCTGCGCGCCACGATAGGAGGCAACCGTTGACACACCCATTTTGGACATGACCTTAAGGAGCCCTTTACCCAACGATTTAATCACGTTACGCATTGCCTTTTCAGGTGAAATATCAGCGATCACGTTGCGACGAACAAGATCCTCGACACTTTCCAGCGCCAAGTATGGATTTATGGCCGCAGCCCCGTAACCGATCAACAACGCGACATGATGCACTTCGCGAACATCGCCCGTCTCTATAAGAAGACTGATCATGGTTCGAGTCTTAGTGCGAACTAAATGGTGATGCACCGCCGCACACAGAAGTAGAGAAGGAATTGGCGCGAGGCTTGCATTGCTGTCTCGATCGGAGAGGATAATGAATCTCTTGCCCTGTCGAATTAGTGCATCTACTTCATTGAAGATTTCCAGAATGCGCTTTTCCAGAACGGCTCCCCCGCCGTACACGTTGTACAGGCCTTTAATACGAGCAGCAGCAAACTCTGGCAATTTCCCGTCAGCGTTGATGTGCAAAATTTTTGCGAGTTCATCGTTATCAATAACGGGGAAGGGGAGTACTACTTGACGGCAGTGTGACGGGGATGCTTCCAGCAGGTTGCCCTCAGGGCCAATAATGCTGCCCAACGATGTCACTATTTCCTCGCGGATTGCATCAAGTGGTGGGTTCGTCACTTGAGCAAAAAGCTGGCTGAAGTAGTCAAATAGTAAGCGAGGACGTTCTGATAACGCCGCAATGGGAGTGTCCGTTCCCATTGACCCAATCGCCTCAGTGCCGTTTTTAGCCATCGGTCCAATGACGAGCCTTAGCTCTTCTTCGGTGTATCCGAAAGTTTGTTGGCGCCGAGCGACGGAATCCTTAGTGTGAACAATATGTTCGCGGTCGGGTAAGGCATCCAGATGAATAAGCTCGCTTGAAACCCATTCTTGATACGGATTTGCAGCAGCGAGTGAGTCTTTAATCTCTTCGTCTTCAACCACCCGGCCAGTCGATGTATCCACCAGAAACATTTTGCCCGGCTGCAACCGACCCTTGCGAATAACAGTGCTTGGATCAATGTCGAGAACCCCCGCCTCAGATGCCAGGATAACAATTCCGTCCTCGCAAACCCAGAAGCGCCCAGGCCTTAGCCCGTTGCGGTCCAGCACAGCACCAATAACGGTTCCATCGGTGAAGCAAACATTCGCTGGACCATCCCACGGTTCCATAACTGTTGCGTGAAATTCATAGAAAGCTCTCCGCGAAGCAGACATGTCGAGATTATTTTCCCAGGCCTCGGGAATCATCATGAGGACTGAATGTGGAAGTGAGCGGCCACCAAGATGCAGGAGCTCGAGTGCTTCATCAAAGGACGCCGAATCGCTGGCATTGGGCGAGCAAATGGGGAAAAGCCGGGTTAAGTCTCCGGGCAAAATGTCCGACGTCAACATTGCTTCCCGAGCGGTCATCCAGTTGCGGTTCCCGCGAACCGTGTTTATTTCGCCGTTGTGGGCAATTAGTCGATAAGGATGTGCCAGTGGCCAAGATGGAAATGTGTTGGTTGAAAAACGTGAGTGGACGAGCGCCAACGCGCTGTGCATCGAAGGATCCGTGAGCTCTGGAAAAAACGGTGCCAACTGCCCGGTCGTCAGCATTCCCTTGTACAGCAAAGTTCGACTTGATAATGAAGAAAAATAGACATTGAGATTGTGCTCCGCGATTTTGCGAAAACCGTAAACCGCACGGTCAAGTTCAATTCCTGCCGAAGAGTTGTCGGTAATAAACAGTTGCCAGAAATCAGGCATGCAGGATTTGGCCATTGCGCCGATCATCGAGTCATTTACCGGAACTTGCCGCCAACCGAGGATGTCCAATCCTTCAGCGAGCGCCAGTTCCGCGAGGGCGGCCATGGCTAGCGGGGCTTGGCCTTGATCGAAAAATGCAGTCCCGACCGCGTACTCACCGGCCGCCGGCAATTCAAAATCAACGTTTTTTCTCAGAAAAAGGTCGGGGACCTGCATCAGAATGCCGGCGCCGTCACCGCTGTCAGGTTCACTGCCAGAGGCACCACGATGTTCCAGATTTGTCAAAGCTTTAATGGCCTTTTCCACAATTTCGTGAGTCGGAATCCCCGTGAGAGTCGCGATAAATGCCACGCCGCAGGCATCATGCTCGCGCTCCGGGTTGTAGAGACCCTGTGCTGTGGGGTGCAGGCTAATAGCCATTGTGGAACTCCTCAAACGTCACAAAAAACACGGATTGGATCTGAATGGGAACAACACTTCAGAACGGTCCGGGACGACGTTGGCCCGATGGGAGAACTATACCGTTTTTTCTTCGACCGGCTCAGTGGGTGCAGCAATGACTTCTCGCCCAGGCCGCATCCGGTTTGAGACCACCAAGTACGTGAGTGCACCCAAACCAACGACTATCGAGGTCCACACGTTCAGACGCAGTCCTAAAATTTCATTGGCGCTATCAATCCGCAGCGATTCGATCCAGCCACGGCCCAGCGTATAGAGGAGAACGTATAGGGCAAAGGCCCGACCGTGTCCCAACTTGAATCTGCGATCCGCCCAGATCACGGCCAACGCTACTCCCACTAACCACAGGGACTCATAGAGAAATGTGGGGTGAAAAGTTGCGAAGTCCACGTAGCCTGCCGGCCGGTTCCCCGGTGAAATTTCCAATCCCCACGGCAACGTCGTGGGCGAGCCGAATAGTTCTTGGTTGAAGTAGTTGCCGAAACGACCAATCGCTTGGGCAATCGCGATACCCGGAGCGATCGCGTCAGCCACCGGCGGAAGGGCTACCCCATTACGGCGAGCACCGATCCACGTTCCTACTCCACCCAAAGCTATGGCGCCCCAAATACCCAGTCCACCGTCCCAAATGCGAAGGGCCGCAATCAATCCTTTGCCATCGTCGCCAAAATAAATCTGCCAGTCCGAGAGCACGTGATAGAGGCGTCCCCCCACTATCCCGAAGGGGACTGCCCAAATTGCGATATCGGTGATGACGCCTGGCCGTCCGCCCCGCGCTTCATAACGCTTATTGCCCATGACAACGGCAACGATTATGCCCAAAACAATAAACATTGCATAAGCCCTGATCGGGATTGGGCCTAAATCCCACACCCCGCTGTCAGGACTTGGTATGAATGCTTTCACGGCCGGATCAATCTACGACTTGGACGCTACAAGGTCAGCCAGCGCAATCGGGTCCGCCAAAATTTCCGTTCCCACGGGCTCTCCATTGAGGAAACCTGATGGAGTACCGCCAATTTGCGAGGTGGAAAATTCTTGGTTGGTATTTGCCGCCCAGGCAAGGTAAGTGCCTTCAGTGAGGCACTGTGAGAAGGTTTCGAATTCCACCCCGCTGATTCCTGCATCTGTTCCGAATGAGAGCAGTTGTTCTTCGGCGTATCCGGCACCCTCTTCAAGTGGTTGGTTAGCGAAAACAGCATTTCGGTACTCAGCGGTTTTACCCTGATCGATTGCACAACCCCACGCGGCGACAGCACGATGCGACGAGTCATTTCCTAAATTCGCATCGAGGAAGGCTGCGGGGCGGTACACGAGTTGAACTTTTCCTTCTTCGGCAAGTTTCTCAATACCAATGCCATTGGCCATCTCAAGTGCCCCACATGCTGGGCACTGAAAGTCTTCCCACACCTCGAGTACCGGAACGTCTGGGCTGCCCGTTCCGTACGGCACCCCAAATGGAGTCGGAGAGTCCGACGCTAGAACACCCGCTGGCGTCACGGCGGCAGGATCTGGAGCAACAATTCCGGCGGATGAGCTACCCGCGTCATTGGATGGGCTGTTGCTGCTTGCATACACCGCAACGCCGATTATGGCGGCCATGACTGCAACTACGGTTGCTCCACCGACGATGCGAACTAAGCGTTCGCGACGCTTCTCAGACGCTTGAGCAGCTCCGCGAGCCTGCGCAGCTCGTTCGCGGCGACCCTTTTCACCCATTGCACCTGCTCCTTTTCACACTCTTTTTACAGTTTCGAGTTAAAACCGAACTTTAGAATAAGCGAAGGCTTTTAGCGAGCCTGACGTACCCCATGCGACAGCTCCCGGGCGAGTTCGACAACCGCCGGTGCACCGCCTGAGTTGGCTGCCTTTACGAAGGCCGATCCGACGATGACACCGTCGGCGTACTGCGCTATTTCGGCTGCCTGGACGCCATTTGAGACCCCTAGACCCACGGCGATGGGAAGGTCGGTGCATTGACGAACTCGGGCCACCAACTCTGGTGCCATATTGCTCACCTGATCTCGCGCACCCGTGACCCCCATTGTGGAAGCTGCGTACACGAATCCCTTGGTTTGGTGACAAATCTGGGTGATTCGTTCGTCAGTCGATGATGGCGCAACCAAAAAAATCGGGTCGACATTGTGCTCAGCGGCGGCTGCAATCCAAGGCTTTCCTTCTTCGATTGTGAGATCCGGGGTGATCACTCCGACCCCACCAGCCTGCTGTAATTCACGGGCAAAGTTCTTAACTCCAAATTGTTCGATGGGGTTCCAGTAGCTCATGACAACCGGCACAATCCCGCGATCGGAGATGGCCTTGACAACGGTGAGTACCGACTCGGGGGTTGCTCCGTTCGTCAACGCTTGGTCAACGGCCTGTTGGATAACTGGGCCATCCATTAGTGGATCCGAGTAGGGAAGACCAACCTCGATGAGGTCGACTCCGCCATCACACATTGCATGAACAAGTTCGATGGACTCTGCCAACGTTGGGAAACCCGCAGGCAAATATCCGATGAGCAGCGCCCGACCCTCACTTTTCGCTTGGGTAAATGCGCGACCGATTGCGCCCTCACTCGTGGAGTTCACAAATCAGCGCCCTTCAGTGAGTTCAATACTGGCGCCGGTCTCTGAATGTTCTAGTTCAATTCCAAACCAACGTGCTGCGGTCGCTACGTCTTTGTCGCCACGTCCGCTGAGGTTCAGAATAATTATGGAATCTGGACCGAGTTCTTTACCCAACCGAATGACGCCGGCTAAACCGTGCGCCGTCTCAATGGCCGGGATGATTCCCTCGGTGCGAGAACAAAGTGCGAATGCTTCCATGGCTTCGGAGTCGTTGACCGGTTCGTAGATCGCTCGGCCAGTGTCGTGCAACCAGGCGTGTTGGGGTCCCACCCCCGGGTAGTCGAGCCCAGCACTGATCGAATGGGAGGGAATTGTCTGCCCCCATTTGTCCTGCATGACGTAGGTGCGAGCGCCGTGGAGCACACCCGGTGAACCCGCCGCGAATCTTGCCGCGTGCCGGCCGGTCTCGACGCCGTCACCGCCAGCCTCGTAACCGCGTAACTGCACCTCGGGATCGTCCATGAAACCGCTGAACAAACCCATGGCATTGGATCCACCTCCCACACAGGCGGCTACCGCATCTGGTAACCGACCCTCGAGCGCCAAGATTTGTTTCCGTGACTCGCGTCCGATCACCGAATGAAAATGCCGCACCATGTCGGGAAACGGCGATGGTCCAGTGACCGTTCCCAACACGTAGTGGGTCGTATCAACGGATGCAACCCAGTCGCGCATTGCTTCGTTGATTGCGTCTTTGAGAGTTTTACTGCCATTCGTTACCGAAATAACTTCGGCACCGAGGAGTTTCATCCGGGCAACATTGAGTGCCTGACGTCTGGTGTCTTCCTCCCCCATGTAAACAACGCAATCCAAACCTAACAGGGCTGCAGCGGTAGCGGTTGCGACTCCATGTTGGCCAGCTCCCGTCTCCGCGATGACCCGCTTTTTTCCCATGCGCTGGGCGAGTAGCACTTGGCCCAAGGCGTTATTTATCTTGTGTGATCCGGTGTGATTTAAGTCTTCGCGTTTAAAATAAACATGTGCACCATTGCAGTATTGCGCGAATCTCCAAGCGCGCGTCAGTGGCGAGGGACGACCCGTGTAATCCCGTTCTAAATCTGAAAGCTGAACAGCGAAATCTGGGTCGACGATCGCAGCATTGAAAGCCGCATCCAGTTGGTCAAGGGCGCTGGTTAAGGCTTCCGGCACAAATCTTCCCCCGTAGGGTCCAAAGTGCCCTCGAATCACCACGTCGCGGTCAACTTCGGATGTCGTCATGATCTACCCCGGGTTCGACATGAGGGGTGCGCACCTGCAGCCACCAGTTCCTGCACCGCTTCCCGGGGGTTGCCACCGACAACCAGCGATTCTCCAACGAGCACTGCATCTGCCCCTGCTTCAGCATAATTCATAAGGTCATGATGGTCTCTGACCCCAGACTCCGCAATTCGGATGCAAGATGTGGGGATTCGTTCAACAACGCGACTAAAAGTTGAACGATCCACTTCCAAGGTTTTCAAGTTTCGAGCGTTTACTCCAATAACGGTTGCGCCCGCGCCCAGCGCTCGATCGATTTCTTCTTCGTCATGTACTTCAACGAGAGCGGTGAGCCCCAAGCTATGTGTTCGTTCAATCAGGGATACCAGCACGTCTTGTTTGAGTGCCGCCACGATCAAGAGAACCATATCGGCGCCATAGGCCTTGGCTTCCCACAACTGGTAGCTTCCGATAACAAAATCCTTGCGCAGCACGGGAATGTCTACCGCGGCGCGGACTTGTTTCAAGTCAGCCAAACTCCCGCCAAAGCGACGTTCTTCTGTCAAAACGCTGATGCAATGTGCACCTCCCGCTTCGTATTCCGCTGCAAGTAAGCCTGGATTAGGGATCTGCGCGAGGACACCCTTGCTGGGACTAGACCTTTTGACTTCTGCGATTACGCAGACATCGGGGCCACCGAGAATTGCCTTGACGTCCTGGGCCTCACGTACTCGAAGCGACCGTTCCTTCAACTCCGCAAGGGAAGTGTGTTCCATCCGCGCGGCGACGTCTTCGCGCACACCCTCGATTATGTCGTCTAAGACCGTCACGGGTCTAGAGTAGTCGTACGCAAACCAGTGTCTTAATCAGGCGTCAGCGCCCGCTGCGGAATTTCAAGTGTGAATCTGGCTCCACCTTCAGGCGCCGGCCCAACTTTTGCCGTTCCCCCCATTCCGATTGCTAATCGACCGACGAGCGCTAAACCGATTCCTGTTCCGACCGGTCGTACCCCTCGATAACGCTCATAGAGCACCCCAGGCTCGAATGCCTCCGCTCGATCTTCGGGACTAAGGCCGGGGCCTGAATCCCGGACTTCGATGATCAACGATTGGGACAACTGCTCAATCCGAATTGCCAGGATGCTGTGACTCGGACTTAACCGCAGTGCGTTCTCAGCTAAATTGTCAACAATTTGTCGAAGTCTGACCGGGTCACCGATGAATGAACCATGGACGAAAATCTCGCACTCGAGATTCACCTGTTGTTCCTGACAACGGTAACCCCAGATTTGACGCACCTCATTGGCGAATTCCTGTAGGTCAATCGCAACTTCTGAGATGGCAAAGTCAACAGCTCCGAGTCTGGCCAAGTCAAGAAGGTCACTGACTAATCGATCCAGTCTTGCTGACTCAGAGGAAATTAGACGCGCCGCTTCAACGGCTTTGTCTCCGGACAGAATCCCATCAGAGATCGCTTCGCTATAGCCCTTCACTGCGGTGAGCGGGGTTCGGAATTCGTGTGAGACAGACAAAAGAAATTCACGTTGGCGCGCTTCAGATGCGGTCAAAGCAGAGTCGAGCGCATTGAGCGACGTTGAAATTTCATCAATTTCTTTAGGCCCCATAGATACGAGATCGACGCCTCGAGATCCACTCGCCATCGATATGGCTGCCGTACTCGCTCGGCGTAGAGGTCTCGCTAAACGTTGAGCGGCGAGGAAACCTAACGGGATCGCAATGACCAATCCGAGTGCTAGAGCTATCACGAGTCGCCAAATAATCATTCCAGCGCTGGCCCCGGCGACTGAAATTGGTTGAATCAAAATTACTGACCCATCAACGCTTAGGGGTCGACCCTCAAGTAAGTACTCGCTATCCGCTGAGGAGACTCGGCCAGAAATATTTTGGCCGTTGTTGAGTTGATCAACATAGGTTTGTGGAAAATTAAAAGGTAGGTCGCCAAGATTTGGCGATCCAAATGGAATCAGATATGCCGAAATGGACTCTCGCTGGAGAGTTTTTATTAGACCCTGCCCAACACCCGATCCTGACCCTTGCTGGTCAATTGCATCAGCCGTTACATTCGCCAATTGAGCAAGATTTCTTGCGCCGAGGTCTTGTGAACTTGACACAACAAGTGGATAGGCCACCAAACCTGCAACCACGATCGCGAGCGCGGCGACCGCACTCGTAAGAAGAACAAGGAGTGCAACGATGCTCCACCGGCGCATTTTCACGCGGTAACTTCAGGTGAAGGAGCTTCCCAAGAATATCCAACCCCACGGACCGTTCGGATGGGTGTGTTGGCTCCAAATTTTGTTCGAATTTGGGCGACATGAACATCAATCGTTCGCGTTCCCAAACCCTCTGAATAGCCCCAAACATTCTCGAGCAACTCCGAACGTTCGATCACTTGACCTGGACGTGCCATGAGATAAGCCACAAGGTCAAATTCTGTTGCGGTGAGAATCACTGGTTTTCCATTACAGGATGCACGTCGAGTTTTTAGGTTTAATTGAACATCTTCTTCGTCGAGGATTTCACTTACCTGCTGAGCAGACCTGCGTACGATCGCTTTAACTCTTGCGACCAACTCCCTAGGACTAAATGGCTTGGTCACATAGTCGTCAGCGCCTAGTTCAAGACCCAGCACCCGATCTATTTCGTCGTCACGTGCTGTACAGAAAACTATTGGTGTCCAATTGTTTGCGGCGCGCAGTTGGCGACAAACTTGTGTTCCATCCAATTTAGGAAGACCAACGTCAAGAATAATTAAGTCAAAAGTTTCACGTTGGGCCGCGGCCAAACCGGCTTCGCCGTCAAAACGCGCTTGCACTTCAAACCCTTCACGGGTGAGGTAAACCCCGATGAGGTCTGAGATGGGCCGCTCGTCTTCGACTACGAGGACTCTCATGCGGTCACCATGACCTAACTCCAAATTACGCGTCTACAGTTTTCTTGCCCAGACCCATCATGGCCATGACTTTTCCTACAACACCGCCCAGGATCACTAGGCCAGCACCGAACCAAAATAGTGGCCAATTCCCCAAAATCAGGGCGAGCGTTGACACGGTAAAGGCCACTATGACAATGATGACGGTGGTCCAAGCTGCTGGCGTAGAACCATGGTCTTCATGTTGATCACTCATGAGCGTATTTAATCACGGGAGTGTCACTTATCCGGATCTGACTCAAGTGTTGGGTCAACACCGGCATCAAGCAAAGCCCAGGCATCTTCCTCCGGTGGAGCTGATCGTGAATATTTTCCACTCAAGGTTGGCCAATTCTTGGATGTGACGGCAATGAGTGCATTCGTGACTACTAACCCCAAGCTCAGTGTGAGTGCAACAGCCCACAAAGAATTGAGGTCATTCTTGTCAAGCACGATCAAGGAATACGTCCCCAGCAAGGAAATAACCGCGCCGAGGGTTCCTAAAATTCGTCGACCCCAAGTTCGAGTTGCTAAAACGCCAAGAACAACCGCCAAAGAGACCGCCCAAACTGCAAAAATAAATGAATCAAGATCTGATCCGGCGAAGTCCTGGGTGACGAGCTCACTTTCGACCGATCCCCAAATCAGTCCCCCAACCAATAACAACATTCCCGCCAAAATTGATTGGAAAGCGATTGTCAGTAGATATTTTTTTGCTGGTGACACTTCACGCACCTTCGGTTAATGCTCAAGTTGTTGAGCCAGGGCTACTGCTCGAATAAGGGCCATTGCTTTGTTGACACATTCGTCATTTTCACTTGTGGGGACTGAATCTGCCACGATTCCGCCGCCAGCCTGGATATGTGCAACCCCATCTTTTAATAATGCAGTTCGGATTGCAATTGCCATATCCATGTTTCCAGCAAAGTCAAAGTATCCGACGCAACCGCCATAGAGACCCCGTCTCTCGGATTCGAGTTCTTCAATAATCTGCATGGCGCGTGGCTTAGGTGCTCCTGAAAGCGTGCCGGCTGGAAATGTCGCCCTCAGAGTCGTGAATGCGTCTTCCTGTGGATTGAGTTCGCCGGTCACGGTGGACACCAGATGCATGACGTGTGAATAACGTTCCACATGCATAAAGTCAATGACATTGACGCTGCCCGGTGTGCACACTCGACCAAGGTCATTACGGGCCAGATCAACCAACATTAGGTGCTCTGCACGTTCCTTTTTGTCTTCCAATAAGTCCTGCGCCAAGGCACGGTCGCGCTCAGGGTCGGTACTTCGCCAGCGTGTTCCCGCAATTGGATGCACGACCGCGTGACGGTCACGCACGGTAACTAAGGCTTCCGGAGAGGACCCAATAATTTCAAAGGACACGCGACTGAAATCTCGGGGGTCCGGGACCCTGACCAAGTACATGTATGGGCTGGGATTTGTTGATCTCAAAATTCGGTAGATACTGAATGCGCTTGCCTTGGTTGGCACACTGAACCGCTGGGAAAGCACAACCTGAAATGCATCACCAGCGCGAATATATTCCTTTATGGTTTCGATATTTTTTAAATATGTATCCTCATCCGTCACTCGCGGAGGCAGCCTTGATTCCCCGCCAAGAACGGGGGTTGGTAACGCGCCACTGGCCGCAATATGGGTGATTGACTCCTGCATTTGGTCAAGGCGAGCAACCGATGACTCATACGCTTGCTCGACGCGTTCGGGAGAATTATCAAAATTGATTGCATTGGCTATCAACGTCACCGTGCTCTGAAGGTGGTCCAGCACGGCGATATCCGACGCCAATAGGAAACTCAAGTCGGGGATTTGAGCAGTGTCGCGGCTCGACTCACCAATGTCTTCCCAATTCCGCACAATGTCGTAGGCCATATACCCGACAAGGCCTCCGGTAAACGGGAAATTTTCGGTGTCCGAGGGTTTAGGTTTCTGGGTCTGTAATTGCGAAAGGGTCGCTTCCAGGACGTCAAGAACCGGACCGCTCTGGGGCAATCCTTCCGGCACGCGGCCGCTCCACACCGCATTACCCTTTGATTCTGAAAGCATCGCGGCGCTATTAACCCCAATAAATGAGTATCGGGACCATTGCACCCCGGCCTCAGCCGACTCCAGTAAAAAAGTGCCGGCGCGATCTCCACACAGTGCGTGAAAGAGACCAATTGCGCTGACGTGATCTACGAGAAGTGTTCGAGAAACCGGTACTACTCTCTGAATTTGGGCCAACTCTTGAAAACGTGAAAGATCTGGTGTGTCCGATTTAGTCTGGGTCAATTTTCAATCCCTTGATCAAAAAAACAGGTGACGCTGCCGGTGTGACAAGCGGGTCCACTTTGATCAACGACCATTAAGAGTGCGTCACCGTCACAATCAATTCGCAGACTCCGCACCGTTTGAGAGTTTCCCGATTCTTCGCCCTTTACCCAGATTTTGTTTCGACTGCGGGAAAAATATGTGCCTAATCCGGTTTCAATTGTTAACTGGACCGCATCAGAGTTCATCCATGCCAACATCAAGACTTCTTTACTGACCGCATCTTGAGCGATTACGGGCACTAGGCCAACTTCATTGAATTGAATCCGCGAAATGAATCCGCTGACCTCGTTCATGACTCCAACCTAGTTGGTTCGCGCACTGGAATGGAATTAGATTTGAGGGCACTTTTTACCTGAGCGATCGTGACCTCACCGAAATGGAAAATACTTGCGGCTAAAACCGCTTGCGCACCGGCATTAATTGCCGCGGCAAAATCACTGGGAGTACCAGCACCCCCGCTGGCGATGATGGGGATATTCACGGCCGCGCGAACCGCTTTGATGAGTTCCAAATCAAATCCAGACTTAGTTCCGTCAGCATCCATCGAGTTGAGCAAGATTTCCCCCACACCAAGCTTCGCCGCGCTGCGAGCCCACTCAACCGCGTCAAGGCCGGCAGATTCCCGACCACCATGTGTACTCACTCCAAAGCCGCTCGGTTGTCCAGATTCTCGGCGTGCATCAAGTGAGAGAACAATGCATTGGGAGCCGAATCGCAGCGCTGCCTCGCGTAGAAGTTCCGGGCGGGAGATCGCAGCGGTGTTGATAGAAACTTTGTCAGCACCGGCCCGCAGAAGTGCGTCAATGTCGGCGATGCTGCGGATTCCACCACCCACCGTGACCGGAATGAAAACTTGATCAGCGCTGCGACGGACCATTTCAAGTGTCGTTGCTCGATCTGAACTTGACGCCGTAATGTCAAGAAAAACCAGTTCATCAATTCCGGCCGCCCCGTACAGCGACGCCAATTCGATTGGATCTCCGGCATCAACTAGATCAACAAAATTTACTCCTTTAACAACCCTCCCGGCATCAACATCTAGGCAGGCGATTACGCGGGCAGCCAATGTCACGGCTGTGGTGGTCCCCACTGGTAGGGGTCGTAGCGACCTTCAACGGCGACCAGTGCTTCAGGGAGGCTGAAAGCTTGTTCGTAAAGCGCTTTTCCAATAATCGCGCCCTCAATCCCTTTCATTTCGGCTAGTTTGTGTAGATCCTCTAGCTTGGAGATTCCGCCCGATGCGATCACCCGGGCACGTGTCACCTCGGCGACCTGCTTGAGAAGATGAAAATTCGGCCCGTGCATCATGCCGTCTTTGTGGACGTCGGTGACGACGTACCGTGCACACCCTGCAGCATCGAGTCTGCCAATCGTCTCCCATAAGTCACCACCTTGCGTTGTCCAGCCTCGGGCCGCCAAGGTGTGCCCTTTTACGTCGAGTCCAACGGCTATCCGGTCACCATGTTCAGCAATGACCGCTTCGGTCCAGTCAGGGTCTTCTAAGGCTGCCGTGCCGAGGTTCACTCGAGCACAACCGGTAGCAAGTGCCGCCTTCAAAGTCACATTACTTCTGATGCCACCGGATAGTTCAACTTTGACTTCCCGCCCGATTCTTTCGACGACCTGGGCGATTACGGCTGCGTTGTTTCCGGTGCCGAATGCCGCGTCGAGGTCCACTAAGTGAATCCACTCTGCGCCTTGGTTAACCCAAGTCTGAGCAGCGTCAATCGGTGAACCGTAAACCGTTTCACTCCCAGCCTTGCCTTGGACTAGTCGGACAGCTTGGCCATCTTTGACGTCAACAGCGGGCAAGAGTGTGAATTTCATAGTTCCAGTCTAGGTGAGGGTGCCAAGCCAGTTGTGGATCAGCGTGAGTCCCGCTTCCCCACTCTTCTCTGGGTGAAATTGGACTGCCGAAAGTGGTCCATTTTCCACGGCCGCAATGAATGGAGTCCCGTAATCACTCCACGTCACACCCGGTGGGTGCTGATAAGGGTCGCTATCACTCATGATCCATTTTTGGGACGCATAGGAGTGCACGAAATAAAACAATTCGGATTCGACTCCGGTAAACAACGCCGTAGAAGCTGGCGGAGTAACACTGTTCCACCCCATGTGCGGAACAATTGGTGCCGATAAATGATCAACGGTGCCGGGCCATTGACCCAGGCCCCGAGTACTGACCCCATGCTCGATCCCCTGATCAAACATGATCTGCATTCCGACACAGATTCCCAAGACTGGACGCTTGGCAACCAATCTTGCATCTACGAGAGCGCCACCTCTCACAGTATTGATCCCCTGCATACACGCCGCGAAGGCTCCCACCCCCGGGATGATCAACCCATCGGCATTAAGACAAATGTCAAAGTCCGCACTTAAAATAGCGACGGCTCCGATATGCTCCGCGGCGCGAACCGCTGAGCGAACATTTCCGAAGCCGTAGTCGAGAACGGCTACCGTTGGTGTCATGGGTTGTTTTCGGCTCATCCGCTTACTGCGATGCAGTGAGCGTGCCTTTTGTTGACGGAACCCCAACCACGCGGGCGTCTTGGGTGACGGCGGTGCGCAGCGAACGGGCGACGCTTTTGAATTGGGCCTCAACAACATGGTGGGCGTTACGCCCCGAAAGCACATTTACGTGCAGTGTTATGTGTGATGTAGCAACAATCGATTCCCAGATGTGCCGGGTCAAGGTGGTGTCATACGTCCCAATAAGTTCAACCAAATCAGGTTCGGTGTGCACCAAGTAGGGACGGCCCGAAAGGTCAACGGCGCTTTGAACCAGGCATTCATCAAGTGGCACGAGCGCGTCTCCGTAGCGCGTGAGCCCAGACCGATCCCCCAACGCTTGATTCAGGGCCTGACCAAGTGCCAGGCTTGTGTCTTCAACCGTGTGGTGTGCGTCAACATGGAGGTCGCCTCGCGTATTTACCGCTAGATCGAATCCACCATGTTTTGCCAACTGAGCGAGCATGTGGTCAAAAAAGGGCACACCCGTGTCGATAGTGCTTTGCCCGGTACCGTCAAGTGATAACTCAACAAGCACACTACTTTCCTTAGTCTCGCGTTCAATCCGCGACATTCTGGTCATGTTTTTCCTCCTATGCTCAGATTAACGTTTTAAGGCCTTTGATAAATAATTCATTCTCACTTGCAGTTCCGATACTCACCCTCAGCCAACCTGCAGGACCGGTTTCTCGAATAAGGATTCCTTGCTCAAATAGACCACTCCAAATTGCGTGCCGATTAGCAAACTCACCAAAGAAAAGAAAGTTTGCGTCACTTTGGGCTACAACGAGCCCGAGATATGCCAGTTCAATTGCCATGTTGTTTCGAGCCCTCGTAATTTCCGCTACTCGATCCAGTGACTCACTTGCAAAACCCAGTGCTGCAATCGCCGCAACCTGTGAAATTGCTGAAAGGTGATACGGCAGTCTGACCAACTTAAGCGCTTGGACAATCTCGCTGCTACTGACAGCGCAATAGCCAAGTCTGCCACCGGCGTAACCGAATGCTTTGCTCATTGTGCGGGAGACGACAATGTTTGGATAGCAATCGATCAAGTTCAACGCCGTTGCCCCACGTTCACCACGAAACTCTGCATAAGCTTCGTCGACCACCACTAATGCGCCGATCGATTTAGCGGCAATCACGACGGTTTCTATGTCGGCCACAGTGATCGAAGTCCCTGTTGGATTATTTGGAGAAGTAAGAATCACCAAGTTGGGCTTGAGTTGCACTACCGAATCAACCGCTGCTGCGACATTGATGGTGAAATCATTTTCTCGTGGAACCGAAACCATTTCGGTAAATGAATCGCGGGCATATTCCGGATACATTGAATAAGTGGGATCGAATGTCAACGCTTTTGTCCCTGGGCCACCAAATGCGCTAAATAATTGAGCCATAATTTCATTTGACCCATTCGCTGCCCAGATGCGCTCAGGACTGATGCTCACACCAGATTCCATGTTGAGATAAACCGACAGCGCCTCGCGCAAATCCACAGCGTCGCGGTCGGGATACCTGTTAATTCCGCGCACCGCTTCACCGACCGCCTGTGAAATCGACGCGACCACAGCCGCGCTCGGTGGGTACGGGTTTTCGTTTACGTTGAGTCGAACGGGCACTGAATCATCGGGGGCGCCGTAAGGAACCTGCCCTCGCAAGTCTTGTCGCAAAGGTAGGTCAAATCCACTCACTGTTGTGTCCGAACGGAGATCGCCTGCCCGTGTGCCGGCAAGTCTTCGGCACTGGACAGGGCCAGAACGTGGGGAGCAACGTCAATCAAAGCTTGCTGGGAATACTCAATGATCTGGATTCCACGAAGGAAGGTTTGAACCGAAAGCCCCGATGAATGTTTTGCGGAACCGGCGGTGGGCAAAACATGGTTTGATCCAGCGCAATAGTCGCCGAGTGAAACCGGCGCGTAGGTTCCAACAAAAATTGCGCCAGCATGTTTAACTCTTCGAGCAACCTCTCGAGCATTCTGGACGTGGATTTCCAAATGTTCGGCCGCGTAGTCGTCAACAACTGCTAGACCTTGTTCAAGGTCAGTGACTAGAACGATTGCGCTTTGAACACCACGAAGGGCTGTCCCGATGCGCTCGGAATGCTTGGCCAATGGAACTTGCATGGCCAGTGAGTCTTCAACCGCACTGGCCAACTCTTCGCTGTCGGTAACCAGAACTGCCGCTGCAAGTTCGTCGTGTTCAGCCTGGCTAATCAGATCTGCTGCGACGTGTACCGGGTCGGCTGTGCTGTCGGCCAAAATTAAAATCTCGGTGGGTCCTGCTTCGGCATCAATACCAATAACTCCCTGCAAAGCCCGCTTAGCAGCAGCCACATAAATATTTCCCGGACCCGTCACCAAATCAACGGCTCGGCATTCACCTTCGGGGAGTTGCACGCCGTAAGCCAACATGGCAATCGCTTGAGCACCACCAACGGAATAAACTTCATCTATGCCTAACAGGTGGGCGGCGGCCATAATCACGGGATGCGGCCACCCGCCACAGTCCTTTTGCGGTGGCGAAACCACAGCAATAGAGCCGACCCCAGCGATTTGTGCGGGGACAACATTCATAATGACGCTACTCGGGTAGACGGCCTGACCACCGGGAACATAAAGCCCGACGCGGTCAACGGGAACCCAGCGCTCGGTGATGGTTCCACCTTCGACTACTTCGGTCACGGTTTCCCCGCGCGCCTGGTCTGAGTGAACGATTCGAGCCCGACGAATGGATTCGAGTAGGGCTGCCCTGACGGATGGATCAAGGTTTTTGGCGGCATTTTCTAATTCTGCGATGGGAACTCTCAATGCAGGTGGTGTGACGCCATCAAGGGTGAGGGACCAGCGGGCAACGGCCTCGGCACCATTTTCGCGAATATCTTCCAAGATTGGGGCTATAACCTTGGTTGCGTCGGCAATATTCGTGGCCGCTCGAGGGACGACGTTGATCAGAGAATAGGTACCAGAATTGCTAGCGAGAGTGTTCTGCCGAAGATCGATGCGCCGAATCATGTACATCAGTTTAGTCTGAGGCGGTGACTTCCAACATTCCGCTCTTTCCATTGAACACCATTCTGGTGCCGGGCTTAGTCCTCCCGCTCCACATTTTTGAACCTCGCTACCGGTTGATGATCCAAGAATTGCTAGAAATCCCAGATGAGGAAGAGCGTTCCTTCGGAATAGTTGCCGTTCGGGACGGGCATAGAATTTCCGCTACCGGCATTGATGCATTGCATCCGGTTGGGACTTCCACAATTCTTCGCGAGGCTACTTACCATGAGGATGGTCGCTACGACATCGTCACGACGGGTTCACGACGATTTCAGATCAACTCACTGGATGCCTCTGCACCTCTCTTACGCGCAGAGGTCGAATGGTTGCCAGAACCCGAAACTCTCGAGACCGAAGAACTTTCGCTGATCACAAGCAAAGCCCTCAAGGAATTCACCGGATATCGAGCTGCTCTTTCCGGAGAGTTCAACAGCAATATCTCTATGTTTGAAGAATTACCGACAGACCCAACGATCGTGTCCTACCTTTTGACCGCCGCCATCCTACTTCCAACCGCTGAGCGTCAGGCTCTATTGGCGGCGCGCAGCACTCAGGATCGACTTGTGCTCATTAGAACTCTTCTCAAACGAGAGACTGGGTTTATAACTCAATTCGGCGCACTTCCCGCTATTGATTTATTGTCGAATGACGTGTCGCTCAACTAGACTTTATTTTCTATGAAGCCTGTTGCAATTACTGCGGCGACAATCATTCTGGACTCCTTTGGTGTTTCATACACACTTCACAAATTCGACAGTGACGTTGGAACTGGTTTTGGCAAGGAAGCTGCACTAAATATGAATCTTGATGAAAGCCAAGTGTTCAAAACTATAATTTTTGGAGATAAAAACAAGGCCGCCGTTGCCATCTCGCCCGTCTCACGAAAAATCAGTCTGAAGAAACTTGCCGCCACGGTTGGTGTCCGTTCACTTGAACCAATGGATGCTGCCCTTGCCCAACGCATGAGCGGTTACGTCGTGGGCGGCATCAGTCCGTTCGGCCAAAAAAAGGCACTCCCAACGGTGATCGATAAAAGTGCACACTCATTCGAAAGTATCTATGTCAGCGGAGGTCGCCGGGGCCTTGAGATCCGCATTTCTGCGGCTGACTTGGTTCGAGTACTTGATGCTGTTACGGCAGAGATTCAAATGGAATAATTTTTGCGTCGTTTGCGTCGTTTGCGCTCTGCGAGGGAGTCACCCAGCGCGATCATCAAAATTACCAGACTTGAGGCGAGAGGCCACATCAAAAGCATTGCCGGCAATGTAACTTCAAGTGGCCCGTTCAGCACTGTTGAATCAGGAAGGTCAACATTTGCCAGGTCAACAAATCCCAGGTGCGAGCCGACCCACCACATTGCCCACGTTCCCACCGCTGCAGAAGCCAGTCCCGCAACCAATGAAGCCGAAAGATGTTCACGGCGCATAGATACCAATCCAATGGCAAGTAAGACGCCCGCAACCACTCCGAGTACACCAAAGGCGACATTGGCAGCAAAATATTCTTGGGGTTGAAAACTTTCAGGTACGACCCGGTCAGGGGTGACGACCACGGATACGCGGGGCGCCAACGCCCACCAAAGAACTCCAAGTGCTGCACCCGATAACGCTCCCGCAATTACTCCGGTCAAGAAAACCGTTAATGCCTTACGTCTTCTCTGTGGCACTTGACTTTCATTGGCGTTGACTAAATCAGACATGAGGAACCTAGGAGTGCCTTCAGGTCGCCAAAAAGCGAAGGTGAAGGTGTCACGCGGTACATGTCGTCAAGTTTCATGACTGTCGTGGATGTTCCACCCGATAGGTGCAATTGTACTTCGGTTGTTCCTGGATGTTGAGCCAAAATAGTTTTAAGTCGCGCAACCAGGGGCGGCACGCAACGGGTAGCTGACAGGGTTAAGCGAACCGGTCCCGTTGGGGCACCGGAAAGGTCCGGGGCGGTGACTTCAAGGGCGATCGCTCTGACTCCGTCTTCGTCACTTCGATCAATTTTTGTGCGAATCACCAGAATAGAGTCGTCGACTAGGAGCGTTCCAAAGGATGCGTAGGAGGCTGGAAACACCATAACTTCAAGGCTTCCCTCAAGGTCCTCCAATGTCACGATCGCCCAAGCCGAACCCTTCTTAGTGGTTTTTCGAACAACACTGGTGACCAAGCCACCCAGTGAAACCACTTGACCATCGAGATGTTCGTCAATCAAGACAGAAGCAATACTTCGATCAGATAATTGCGCCAAGGCGCTTTCCATACCGAATAGGGGGTGGTCTGAGACGTAAAGGCCCAACATGTCCCGCTCATGTGCCAATAAGAGTGATTTTTCCCATTCGGTGATTCCAATTATCGGTCGTTCAAAGAGTGAGACTTCGGCGCTGACTTCCAACCCACCGAATAAATCAAATTGTCCAATAGCCTCAGATCGTTTAATGTCGACGGCTGCATCAATTATTTGTTCATAGACTGCAGCTAGCCCTTTTCGCGTGTGACCCAAGCTATCGAAGGCTCCCGCCTTTACCAAAGACTCGACTACTCGCCTATTGCAAACTGCGATATCTACTTTGGCAATAAAGTCGTGAAAATCGGCAAACCGACCACCTTTATTTCGGGTAGCAATAATTGATTCCACAACATTGGTTCCCACATTGCGAATGGCCGTCAACCCAAAACGAATATCGCTTCCCCGGGGTGTGTAATTTGCATCCGAGTCATTAACATCCGGTGGTAACACCTTAATTCCCATTCGGCGACATTCATTGAGATAAATTGCCGATCGGTCCTTGTCATCAGCCATTGAGGTAAGTAGAGCCGCCATGTATTCAGCCGGGTAATTGGCTTTGAGGTAAGCGGTCCAATACGAGACGAGTCCGTATCCAGCGGTGTGGGCCTTGTTAAATGCGTAATCCGAGAAGGGGACGAGTACTTCCCACAACTTATTAATTGCCGGATCAGAGAATCCACGCTCACGCATCCCCTCGCTAAATGGCACGAACTCTTGTTCAAGAATTTCCTTCTTCTTTTTGCCCATGGCCCGACGAAGTAGATCCGCTTTACCCAATGAATACCCGGCCAGTTGTTGCGCGATTGCCATGACTTGTTCTTGATAAACGATCAGTCCGTAAGTGTCCCCCAAAATCTCACTCAAGGGTTCTTCAAGTTCGGGGTGGATCGGAACGACCGGCTTTCGTCCATTTTTCCGATCCGCGTAGTCGTTGTGGGCATTCGCGCCCATTGGCCCTGGTCGGTAAAGAGCGAGCACCGCCGAAATATCTTCGAAGTTGTCAGGGGCCATGGACCGCAGCAGCGAGCGCATGGGGCCACCATCGAGTTGAAAAACCCCCAAGGTGTCACCGCGCGCAAGCAGTTCGTAGGCCACTTTGTCATCGAGTGTCAAGGTTTCCAAGACAACTTCATCACCGGTGTTGCGTTTAATATTTTCTAGACAGTCGTCAAGGACGCTGAGGTTGCGTAGTCCCAGAAAGTCCATCTTGAGAAGGCCGAGGGATTCACACGCTCCCATGTCAAACTGAGTGATAATCGCACCGTCTTGTTCCCGCTTCCATACTGGAATGACATCCATGAGTGGCTGACTACACAGGATTACCCCTGCTGCATGCACACCCGGTTGGCGCTTCAACCCTTCAAGACCCTTGGCCGTGTCAACGACAGTTTTGAATTCAGGATCGCTTGCATAAAGTGCCCGGAACTCGGCGGCTTCGGAGTACCGTGAATCCGTAGGATCAAAAGCACCTTTAAGCGTGATGTCCTTACCCATGACCGAAGGTGGCATGGCTTTCGTGATTCGATCACCCACCGAATAAGGCAAGCCTAAGACACGGGCACTGTCCTTGATCGCGGCTTTCGCCTTGATAGAACCGTAGGTGACGATTTGCGCGACCCTTTCTTCACCGTATTTCTCCGTCGCGTAACGAATCATGTCCGAGCGGCGCCGTTCATCAAAGTCGATATCAATGTCGGGCATGGAGATTCGCTCGGGATTAAGGAACCTTTCAAATAACAATCCATGTTCGATCGGATCTAAATCGGTAATGCCCAATGCGTAAGCGGTCATGGCGCCGGCCGCCGATCCACGACCGGGTCCCACTCGAATCCCACTGTTTTTAGCATGCTGCACCAGATCAGCAACCACCAAAAAGTAGCCGGGGAAACCCATTTGGGCTATGACCCCCAGCTCGTATTCTGCTTGGACCCTGACTTTGTCGGGGACCCCGCTGGGATACCTGCGTGCTAAACCAATTTCAACTTCCTTGACCAGCCAGGACTCCTCGCTCTCTCCCGCCGGAATATCAGCGCGGGGCATAAGATTTGCACCTTCACTGAATTCGACATTGCATCGCTCGGCGATCAAAAGCGTGTTGTCACAGGCCTCGGGAAATTCATTCCACAGCTCACGCATTTGCGCTGCTGACTTCAAATAAAAATCACGAGCATTGAATCGGAAGCGTTTCGGGTCATCGAGTGTTGTTCGAGTTCCAATACAGAGCAAAACGTCATGCGTGTCGGCGTCACTTTCATTGACATAGTGCATGTCATTGGTTGCAATCAGGGGTAAATCAAGCACCTTGGCGATTTTGATCAAGTCCGGCATAAAATTGCGTTCGATTGCCAGCCCGTGGTCCATCACCTCAGCAAAAAAATTACCCGCACCAAAAATATCGCGGTAATCCGCCGCTGTTGCCAGAGCTTTTTTGTATTGCCCAGCCTGCAGCCAACGATTTACTTCCCCACTAGCACAACCGGTTGTGCCAATTAAACCCTTGCCATACCGATCCAAAAGTTCACGGTCAAAGCGAGGTTTGTGGTAATAACCCTCAATACTGGCGAGGGATGAAAGTCGAAAAAGATTATGCATCCCTTGGGTATTTTCCGCCCATAAAGTCATATGCGTGTAACTGTGCTTTCCTCGGCCTGCGCCAGGGTCCTCGGGTGCTCCTTCATCGAAGCCACCTCCGAAGTCAAATCGGGAACGTTCGAATCGACCCTGAGGTGCGTAATAGCCTTCAAGCCCAATAATCGGCTTGATTCCGTATGCCTTGCCCTTTTTCCAGAAGTCGTAGGCACCGTAAAGGTTGCCGTGGTCCGTCATCGCGATAGCGGGCATGCCTTGTTCTTTTGCCGCAATAAAAAGATCGTCCAGTTTTGAGGCCCCGTCGAGCATCGAGTATTCGGTGTGCACATGAAGGTGGACAAAATCACCCTTACCCACCGAGTCACTCACACAATCACCCTTATCAAATCACAATTCTTTCACTGGAAAACTTTTGACCTAAATCTCGACACCGGACCCGTTTCACTCACTCATCTGCGCAAGGGGAAGGCACAGAAGAATGTTTAAGCATCGCTCAAAATTGTGAGAGCGCGGGTGAGATCTTCGCTGTATTTACTTGTGAGTTCCACTCTTTCCCCGGTTCGTGGGTGGTCAAAGGCGAGTTTTACCGCGTGTAACCACTGGCGATCCAAACCTAACCGAGCCGCCAAAACCGGATCTCCACCGTACATGGTGTCGCCGGCGATTGGGTGACGCATCGCGGACATGTGAACCCGAATCTGATGGGTACGTCCAGTTTCCAGGAGCACTTGGACCAATGAAGCGTGACGGAAAGCTTCGAGAGTCTCATAGTGGGTGGTGCTGGGTTTGCCATCTTTTGTTACGGCGTATTTGTACTCGTGCCCCGGGTGACGCCCAATGGCGGCATCAATCGTCCCCACCAGTGGATCCAGCAGGCCTTGAACCACGGCGTGATAGACCTTCGTGACCTCTCGGTTGCGGAATAGGTTCTTCATGCGCGAGTAGGACATTTCATTTTTGGCAACAGCCATGAGCCCCGATGTACCAGCATCAAGTCGATGGACGATCCCTTCCCGTTCGGGGGCCCCCGAAGTGCTGATGGCGTAACCGGCCGCAGCCAGGCCGCCGATTACCGTTGGTCCTTCCCAGCCGCGACTTGGGTGAGCCGCAACACCTGCGGGTTTATCAACAACTACTAAGTCCGAATCGTCGTAGATGATTGTCATTCCGGGAACCGGCTCCGCAATAATTTCTATTGTTTCTTTGGTGGGTGATATGTCCAAATCAACATCAATTCGTTGACCTTCAATGACCCGATCACTTTTCCCTAGCGGGCGATCCGAGATACAGATCGCTCCCGCCTCAATGAGTGCGACGGCAGCGGAGCGACTCAGGCCTAGCAGTCGGGTTAAAGCAACGTCGAGCCGCTCCCCCGCGAGACCATCGGGGATGGTGAACTCACGAATCACGAATTTGACCCGTCGGGAGCCTCAATGGGTACTGGCTTTCCGTCGATAGGAATTTCACGAACCAACAAAATCGCTATCACAATTCCTGAAATCACAATCGACATGTCAGCGATATTAAAAATCGCCCAATACGGCAATTGGAGAAAATCAACAACAAAACCTTGAAATGGACCCGGGGCGCGAAACATGCGATCAATTAAGTTACCCATTGAACCTCCGAGGAGTCCACCAAGGGCCAGCGCCCACGGCAGGCTCGCGAGTCTGCGCGCATACCGGAAAATGACAAAAACGACACCAAAGGCAATCAATGTAAACACCCACGTGATACCGGTCCCGATGGAGAATGCCGCACCGGTGTTTTCAGCATAAGTAAGTTTCAAAAGCCCGCCAAGGAACTCGATGGGCCCTTCACCTGCCGTCCTGCGCGGCAACAAATATTCTTGAGCCCAAAACTTTGTGAGCTGGTCCAAACTAATAATGCCAAAAGCCATCATGCCAAAAATTGTAAGATCGCGTCGATTGCCTTCGGCTCTTTGACTACTTGCATGGGCAGCGGGCTCGGGCACGACCTCAGTCTATGCGAGTGTGAGCAGATGCCTACTCACCCTCTCTAACACTGAGAATTACACTCGTTCTTCAGCCACCTTGCATGACATGCACAGCGTTGCCCTTGGGAATGCTTGCAAACGTAACTTGCCAATTCCTTGGCCGCACCCATCGCAGACGCCGTAACTGCGGTCATCGATGCGAGCAAGTGATTGACGGACCTGCTCGAGCATGTCTCGGGCATTATTTACCATCGACATTTCGTGTTCACGTTCAAAAGTTTTGCTACCCGCATCCGCCTGGTCGTCGCCTGCACCGTCACCTGAGTCGTTAATCAGATCCGCCAACCCTTGCTCGGCCATGATGATCTCTTCCATTAAACGAATCTCATCCTCGTTCAGGACCTTACGGACCTTGTTCAATTCGGCCTTAGTCCATGGGCTTTCGTCTTCGCGCACCACAAAGGCCGGGGATTTAGCCACTGGGCGCGGTGAAATAACTTTCACGATCCCGGCGGCTTTCTTTCCTTTGGCCGGTGGGGTGGTCACGGGGACCAATTTTTCAAAGACAGTTTTCACTACCGGTGCCGGTTCAACCGCGACCGATTCGACCGTGGGGGAGTTGTCCTTTTTCCCGGCAACTTTTTTAACGGGCTTAGCGGGCTTAACGGGCTTAACTGGTACTGCCTTTTTCGCCGACTTAACGGGCACTGCCTTTTTCTCCGGCGCGGCTTTTCTGACCACGGCCTTCTTAACTGGCTTAACGGGTTTAACTGGCTTAAGGGGCTTAAGGGGCTTAAGGGGCACTGCCTTTTTCGCCGGCACGGCCTTTTTGACCACGGCCTTCTTAGCGGGCTTAACCGGCTTAACTGGCTTAAGGGGCTTAAGGGGCTTAAGGGGCACTGCCTTTTTCGCCGGCGCGGCTTTTTTGAACACGGCCTTCGGGGCGGGAGCTTTTTTTGCAGGGAGTTTGACGGCCGTTGTTTTTTTCACAGCGGACTTCTTAGGCGCTACCTTTTTTGCGACCAAATTCGCCGCCCCCTTAGTTCACTCGACTGCTGAACGTTGCCTGCATGTGATTACGTGAAAATGCGCCGGACGGCGCACGTGCGTATGTTATTGCCCGCCCGCTAAAGTTATGCACTGCCCCGGACTTAGACAAGCACCTAGACTGACTTTTTAGCGAAGTTCGTCTTTTCCAGAGAAGAGCGCACCTGCATGTACAAAGTGGTCCCGCCCACGGTGAATCTTCCCGATCTGGAACATGAAATTCTTGCTCTGTGGGAATCGGAGGGCACTTTTGGGGCCTCCATGACTAATAGCCAAGGTCGGCCAACCTGGACCTTTTATGAGGGGCCGCCCACTGCGAATGGCGCTCCGGGGACCCACCACATCGAGGCCCGAGCCTTCAAGGACATTTTTCCGCGCTATCGAACCATGAAGGGGTATCACGTAGTCCGACAAGCTGGTTGGGACTGCCACGGCCTCCCCGTTGAACTGGCAGTTGAAAAGGAACTCGGGTTCTCCGGCAAGAAAGATATTGAGAACTATGGAATTGCCGAATTCAACGCCAAATGCCGCGAATCGGTCGTTCGACATGTCGATGCCTTTACCAACCTCACAACTCGCATGGGGTACTGGGTTGACATGGACCGCGCCTACTGGACCATGGATTCGAATTACATTCAAAGTGTTTGGTGGTCGCTGAAACAGATATTTAAGGCAGGGCTCTTAGTTCAAGATCATCGCGTCTCGCCGTACTGTCCTCGTTGCGGAACCGGATTGAGTGATCATGAATTGGCACAGGGCTACGAAGATGTTCTTGACCCGTCGGTATATGTCCGGTTCCCGGTCACAGGGGGCGAACTTTACGAGAAGTATCCAAATCTTTCACTACTTGTGTGGACAACCACACCGTGGACCTTAGTGTCTAATACAGCGGTTGCGGTTAAACCAACAGCAACCTATTGCGTTGTTGCCAGCTCAAATCAGCACTATGTTGTTGCACATGATCTAGTCGAAAGCCTGTTCGGTTTGCCGGTTGACGAAGACGGCAGCGTCCGCTACCAGGTGATGGAAACTTTCCTCGGTACTCACATTGAGCGGATGGCATACGCTCGACCTTTTGACTTGATCAACATCCCCGACTCTCACTTCGTGATTCTCGCCGACTACGTCACAACCGGGGATGGCACCGGGCTCGTCCACCAAGCCCCCGCATTTGGTGCAGATGACCTGATCAGTTGCCGCGCATACGGTCTGCCCGTTGTTAACCCGATTGCACCCGATGGAACATTCGTGCCCGAGACCCCACTCGTCGGTGGTGTATTTTTCAAAAAAGCCGACACGGCTCTCACCGACAATCTGCGGGTACGTGGTCTACTCTTTCGAGAGGAGCCATACGAGCACTCGTATCCGCATTGCTGGAGATGTCACACGCCACTTATTTACTACGCACAACCCTCTTGGTACATCCGGACGACAGCAATTAAAGACCGGCTGATGTCTGAAAATGAGAAAACGAACTGGTACCCGGACACGATTAAATGGGGCCGATACGGAGACTGGTTGACCAACAACGTCGATTGGGCCCTGTCCCGCAATCGCTACTGGGGTACGCCGCTCCCCATTTGGCGTTGCCAAAATGAGCATTTAACCGTTGTCGAATCCCTCACAGAGCTGGGCCACCTCGCTGGCCAAGAACTCTCAGACCTTGACCCCCACCGCCCCTACATTGACGACATCACCATTTCCTGCACCCAATGCGGTGAAACGGCGACCCGGGTTCCAGAAGTCATTGATTGTTGGTATGACTCAGGGGCGATGCCATTTGCTGCCCAGTGGTATCCGCAACACAACAAAGAGAGTTTCACCGCTCAATACCCGGCTGATTTCGTCTGTGAGGCAATTGACCAAACACGTGGTTGGTTTTACACCCTGATGGCAATTGGCACGTTGGTGTTTGATGAGTCTTCTTACAAAAATGTTGTGTGTCTAGGTCACATTCTTGATGAAGATGGCAGAAAAATGAGTAAACATCTGGGCAACGTACTCGAGCCCATCCCACTCATGGATCAACATGGGGCCGACGCTGTGCGCTGGTTCATGCTGGCGAGCGGTTCGCCCTGGCAGTCCCGCCGAGTTGGTCACACCGCTATCGCTGACATTGTGCGTAAGAATCTACTCACCTATTGGAACACCGTGTCGTTTCTTTCGCTGTATGCGCGCAGCGCCCCGTGGTCACCCGAGGACGGCGCACCACCTATTGACCAACGTCCAATCATGGATCGCTGGCTTTTAACGCAAGCGCACTCCCTGAGTTCACGCGTTGACAGCGCCCTAGAAAATTTTGATACCCAACTCGGTGGTCGCCTCATTACCGAATTTATCGATGACCTCTCCAATTGGTACGTGCGCAGAACACGCCGACGATTCTGGGACGGGGACCCGGCGGCCCTTGCAACATTGCACGAGGCGCTGCAGATTGTCACATTGTGCATGGCGCCCTACACCCCCTTCATCACCGAACGAGTTTGGCAGGACCTGTTCCGAGAGACCCAGCCAGAACTTCCAGACTCAGTCCACCTAGCCAATTGGCCCAGAGAGTCACAAATTGATTCCCAGTTGCAGTCGCAGATGGAACTAGCCCGTCGCGTCACCGAACTTGGTCGATCTGCACGCGCAACCAGTTCGGTGAAAACCCGGCAGCCACTTGGCCGCGCACTCATTAGCGCACCCGGCTGGGATGAACTCCCCAGCGAATTGATCGCCCAGGTGGCGCAGGAACTCAATGTGCGAGAGTTATTGACCCTGGATGTCTCCGGTAGCGAGCTTGTCAATATTTCGCTCAAACCCAACTTCCGGTCCCTTGGTGCTCGGTTCGGCAAACAGACTCCACTGGTCGCCGCACACATCTCATTGCAGGATCCAACGGCCTTGGTTGAGGCCTTGCGAACGGGTGGATCCGTCGACTTTCAGATTGATGGCGTTGAGGGAATCGTGAGAATTGATCTCGCCGATCTAATAATCACGGAGGCCCCGGTTGAAGGTTGGGCCGTTGCCGCCGATTCGGGCGAGAGTTTCGCACTTGATTTGGAGATAACCAGGGAACTGGCCCTAGCCGGCATTGCACGCGACATCGTGCGGGCACTTCAGGAAGGAAGAAAAAATGCGGGTCTGGACATCAGCGATCGAGTAAATGTGACGTGGCAGTCAGATAACCCCGATGTCTGTGAAACCATGGAAGTTCATGGCGTTGAAATTGCCACCGAAGTTCTTGCCTTGGACCTGATCCGAGTGGCTGAATCGGTTTCTGGATTTGCGGTCGTCGGATCCGAAGGTGAAATCGACGTGAACTTTGGAATCAGCAAGGCCTAAAGCCCTCGAAAAATCCCGATCAGAATCTGAAGTCCGATTAACAGAATCAGAAAACCAAGATCAAGCGACACTTGACCCAACCGCAGCGGTGGAATAACCCGCCTAATCACTTTTAGCGGCGGTTCGGTCAGAGTGTAAATCCCTTCGACAATGACCAACACGAATCCCGATGGACGCCACTCGCGAGCAAAGACTTGGACGAAATCGAACACCAAGCGGCCAATGAGCACAAGCAGATAAAGAAAAAGGATGTTAGCGATCCAAGCGCCGACCGTATTCACGTGCTCAATATACCCGAGTCAGCTTTGATTGAAGAAACCGTCTTGGGCAACCTGCGCACGAGCTTGGTCCCCCACATCAACGTTCACTGGCGAAAGTAGAAAAACTTTGTTGGTGACCCGTTCGATACTGCCACGACAACCAAAAACGAGTCCGGCCGCGAAGTCAATAATTCTCTTGGCGTCACCGTCATCGAGATCACTGAGGTTCATGATTACCGGAATGCCCTCGCGGTATTCCTCACCAATTCGACGTGCGTCGTTGTAGGAGCGTGGATGTATCGACTCAATGCGACCAAATTCAAAATTGCGCTGCGGAATGGGAGCCGCTGAAACATTGCGACTGGGTAGATCTTCATCACGACGGATAGTTCGTACACCTCGCGACTCACGTGGTCGCGTTGCCTGCGGATTTTGTGCGGCTTCAGAGCCGTATTCATCGGCAAATCCGCGCGGAGAACCCGCTCGGTTAGATGTCTGAACCCGTGACTCATACCGGTCCGGTGAGTTACGCGAATTCCGGGAGCCATCTTGCCCACCATTGGCGACCTCATCAGAGTAGGAGTCGTCTTCGACCAAACCGAGATAGACAGCCATTCGGCGCACACCACTAGCCATTGTCAACCCTCCTATTCTTCATCGCTGACAAGCGTTACTAAACACTAAGTTCACTAGCGCTACTTTACTGCACAGATTACCTCTGTCCGAGGATCGCGCTCCCAAGTCGCACCTGTGTCGCACCCGCCCTTATTGCCTGTTCGAGGTCCCCTGACATTCCGGCAGAAATCATGGTTGCATCTGGATGGGATTGTTGCACGATGGATGACGCATTAACCAGTTGCTCAAAAGCAGCCATCAAGTCTGCCCCAAAGTCGGGGTTCGGACCGACTCCCATCACTCCACCGAGCTTGAGATTCGGCGCATTTCGGAATTCTTCCAAAAATTCGGGAACAGCTTGCGGGCTCAACCCACCACGGTGTGGCGCGTCAAGTGGATCCAGATTGATCTGAATCAACACCTCTAGTGTCCGCTGGGCCAATACTGCGGCCCGCTCCAATGGCGCAACGAGGTCAATGCGATCGAGGGATTCCACTACATCTGCCCAACGCGCAATTGAGTTGAGTTTATTGCTTTGCAATTGGCCGATCATGTGCCAACTAATTGTGCGAGCACCGTCGCATTCATTAACTTTACGTTTGGCCTCCTGATCCCGATTTTCTCCAAAAGCACTCTGCCCCAGATCATTGAGGATCTCAACGTCAGTCGCCGGGTACGTTTTTGAAACAACCAATAAGTCGACCAACCGACCCTCGCTAGCCATGTCAATGCGTGAACGAGCCGCTTCCAAATTGCGCTCTAGGTCTTGTCTCCGCGTTGGTGAATTAGTTGGTGAATTAGTTGGTGAATTAATGGTCATGATTGTTCCCGTATGTCAGGCATGGACACAATTATTCCTTGTCGTCCAGTCTTGCTTTCCCGCCGATAGGAAAAAAGGGTTTCTGGATTCTCAAAAGTACATCCACCGATCACAGTTGGCGTAATGCCTTCACGTCTCAATTGGGATAAAACTCCGGCACGGACATCAATTCCATCGGGGAAAGCCAACGCGGTCTCGGAGACTTCTTTTGGAGTCGCAGATTGCACTAACTCGCGTCGATCGGGTGTGACCGAGTAACAAAAGCCACAGATCGCCGGTCCAACCACTGATCGAATTTCACCCACTCCTTGTATTCGTAATTCGGCGATCGTGGCAGCGACAACTCCCGTAACCAAACCTTGCCAGCCGCAATGCACCGCAGCAATGAGCGGTTTTTCAGTCCCGCGCGATCCATAAAGAATCAAAGGAACACAATCAGCGCCCATAGCAACTAAACCCGTGTCCAACTCGTCACTTATGAGTGAATCAACCCCAATAACTATTCCTGGTTTCGTGACCATGCCGATTGAATTTCCGTGTCGTGGCTCCATCAGGGCCAAGTTGCGTCCAGGAATTCGGACAAGTCCAGCTAATTCCTCCAGATTTTTTGTCACAGCATTCGGATCATCACCAACATGCTGAGCAATATTTGCTTGGGAAAACTCACCCACGCTGTGCCCTCCCAAACGACCAGTGACCGCCCATAAAGCTGGACGGTCACCAGGTGCTAACGGTGCAAAAACACCACTAGCAAGGGGAAGAATCATTTACTTGAGAAAATCGGGAATATCTAGATCGTCGTCGGTGTCATCGAATGAAACCGCCTTGGGTTGTTGGACACTTTGACCGAAAACTGGTGCCTTGGCTAATGCAGCATCTTTTGCTGACACCTTTTTTGCAGGTGGTTCCCCACCGTCAAAGCCAGCAGCAATGACGGTCACTCGAACTTCGTCGCCCAACGTGTCATCGATGACTGCACCAAAAATAATGTTGGCATCGGGATGCGCCGCATCGGCGACCAGTCGAGCTGCTTCATTGATTTCAAACAGACCCAAATCGCTGCCACCTGAAATCGACAGCAGCACTCCGTGCGCACCGTCAATGCCGATTTCTAACAGTGGGCTGGATATCGCTTTCTCAGCTGCCTGAACGGCACGGTCTTCACCGCGTGATGAACCAATACCCATTAACGCCGAGCCTGCCGAGTGCATGACGCTTTTGACGTCAGCGAAGTCAAGGTTGATCAGACCCGGAGTGGTGATCAGATCGGTAATTCCACTTACACCCTGCAGCAAGACATGATCTGCCTGACGAAATGCGTCGATGACCGAAATCTCGCGATCTGCCAGTGACAACAAGCGATCATTGGGAATGACAATCAGGGTGTCCACCTCGGCACGCAGTTCGTCAACGCCTTGATCTGCCTGTGACATGCGACGACGTCCTTCAAATCCAAATGGGCGCGTGACCACGCCAATTGTTAAGGCACCCAGTGATCGGGCAACCTTCGCGACGACCGGTGCGCCACCTGTGCCAGTTCCGCCACCTTCACCCGCGGTCACGAAGACCATATCGGCCCCTCGCAGAACCTCCTCGATCTCTTCAAGGTGGTCCTCGGCCGCTCTCTTGCCAACCTCAGGGTTGGCGCCTGCACCTAAACCTCGGGTGAGCTCGCGACCAATATCAAGTTTCACATCGGCATCACTCATGAGCAGTGCTTGCGCGTCGGTATTGATAGCGATGAACTCGACCCCTTTGAGGCCGACCTCGATCATTCGGTTGACAGCGTTAACACCGCCGCCGCCAATACCAACAACTTTGATAACTGCCAAGTAATTCTGTGGAGCCGCCACGGCCGCTCTCCTTATCCGTTTATGTCGATGAAAGTGGATCCATCGAACTTTTCAGCCACAAACCCTCAACCTCTACCAGAGGCTAAGCAAATGGTCCGTTTGTGGCCGGGCGGACCATAGACGGTCCGGATACTAAAGCGCAAGCCCGAACGCCTCATTTCCGAAAATATTTCACATATTTCTTTTTGAAAGACCGTCAACACTTCATTTTCAGGCCTTCTTGGGTCCCTTTTCATCCGTAGTTGTCGGCAATTCGGGGGCGCTGACGTCGTAAATCTGGGCTCGACGCGACAGCAATGCGTCGAGAACGGCGGCTTTAAACTCAGGTTCATCGGCGCTCCCCCATCGCACGGTGGATCCTGATTTTAAATCAAGCTCGATACTGTCAATGGATTCGGCTCTAATGCGCACAATTTTTTTTTCCAGATTAGACGGCAAACTTGCCACAACTTCGACAGCGGACACGAGTGGGGGACCCGTTGCCTCGATCAGCGGCAACCCATCCAAGCCCGTCGAATCGAAAACAAATCCTCGCGCATCAACCGCTTGATTCAAACCATCGACTTTGATGCGTGCTAATGGGATTCGCAGGTCCACGGCGACGACTACCTCATTGGGCCAGCTGCGCCTTATTTCAGCGGCCGAGACCCAACCAAGATTTGCAACTGCTTGGGCTGCCGTATCGGTATCCAGTTGGGCAATCGGCTGATTGAGTGCGATATTTGCTGCCGTTTGAACTTGTGCAATTTGATCCGCCGACAGAATCTCGCCAGCCGAGTCGACCACCTGCACATCTTTGACCGCGAACACCGATGAAAACCAAATCAACCAAATCAGGACACCCAAAGCAATCACGAGTGGGGGAACTATAAACCACCAGATTTTTTTCTTTCGCTTGTTTCCCTGGTATGCGGTGAAATCCTTCGACTTTGCATCTCCCACATTGACGTCATTGAAGTCATTGACATCATTGATCAGGTCACTCATCAAGACGCCTTCGTTCGAGTTCCTGCAGCCTTTCGACGACCTCGATCGTGATCAAGCCGATATCTCCCGCGCCTAAAGTCATAATGATGTCACCGGGACGCGCATCGCGGATCAAATCTTTTGCAACAGCAGACCATGAAGGCTCAAAAATTACGCGATCTGAAGCAAGTGGGACATTTGCCGCCATTATCTGTCCGCTGGCTCCTGGAATTGGCTCTTCACCCGGTGCAAACACCTCAAGAACCACAACCCGATCGGCTAGTCCAAGTGCCTCGCCAAATTCTTTAGAAAATAACGCTGTCCGGTAGTAATGGTGTGCTTGAAAGGCCACAATCAGCTGACCCGCACCCACCAGTTCACGCGCAGCTCGCAGAGTTACGTTAATCTCCGTCGGGTGATGGGCGTAGTCGTCATAAACCCTAACTCCATCCGCCTCCCCTTTGAAATCAAACCGGCGGCGGGTTCCACTGAAGTTATTCAAGCCTTCGATCCCCTGTTGCGCAGTGAAGCCCATGCCGATCATCGCAACAAGCGCCGCTTGTGCATTCAAAGCATTGTGATGTCCAAATACCTGAAGCTGAACCTGTCCTAAACGCACGCCATCATGCGCGGTGTCAAAACTCCATCCATTAGAGGACGGTGTGATATCCACCATGTGGAAATCTGCTTCAGGGCTTTCACCGTAGGTTCGAACATCAACTCCTGCAGATCGCGCCCGCACAGCGAGCCGGGCCGCACCGCCATCATCGATGCAAACAACAAGGAATCCACCGCGATCCGCTATACCAAGAGCGAAGTCAAGAAATGCTTGCTCGATGGCCTCAAGAGTTCCCCAGTAATCGAGGTGATCGGCCTCAATATTCGTCACAATTGCAATCCTCGGGTTCAATTCAAGAAATGCGCCATCACTTTCATCGGCTTCCGCAACGAAAAGGCTTCCGGTTCCTAAGTGCGCGTTGGCGCCGCTTTCGTTGAGTTCACTACCAATTGCAAATGACGGGTCGGCTCCGGCATGTTGAAGTGCCACCGTAACCATCGAGGTCGTTGTCGTTTTTCCATGGGTACCCGTCACGGCCACACCTGTGAACCCACTCATGATTGCGGCCAAGGCTTCGGCCCGGTTCACAACACGCTTGCCGAGTCGGGTGGCCTCAACTCGCTCAGCATTATGTGCCGGAATAGCCGTTGAAAGAATCAAAGTGTCAATCGCACTCACATGCGCGAGATCATGACCGATACTGGTCTCAACTCCAACGGCAGCCAAGGCCGCCAACCTACGAGAGTTTTTTGCATCGCAACCGCTGACCTGAACACCCCGTGCAGCCAAAATTCGTGCAATCCCGGACATTCCGGCGCCACCAATTCCAACTACGTGCACCCGACCTAAATCCTGCAAAGTCACGTTCAACATCTCCTTTTCAGTGCAAAAGCAACCTTCAAGAACACGATAAGCCCCAGCGTGCCAATTCCGTGGCAGCATTTGGTGAGTTCTCCGACTTCATTGCCGACTCCATTTTGGCAAGTTCTTGGACATTAACTATAAGAGGCAAAATTTCCCTGGTAACCACAGCAGGACCGAAGTGTGAGCTTTCTATTTCACGAGCCGCACCCTTGTCAATTAATTTTCGAGCATTCCGCTTTTGCTCACCGTTGCCGGTGGGAAGTGGGACGAAGATTGCTGGAATACCCACGGTTGAAATCTCGGCAACACTCATGGCTCCAGCTCTAGCGACAACTAGGTCAGCCGCGCTGTAAGCCAAGTCCATTCGATCGATGAATGGTAACGGGATGTAGCGCGCACCAGAAGCGCCCTTCACCTCGCTCCCATCCTTTCGGTTTGCCGTTCCAACAGAATGAAGGACACTGACTCCACCCGCAAGTAGGCCGGGCAGCGCTGACTCAATTGCCATATTAATTGATTGCGCGCCCTGTGAACCGCCAAAAACTAAGAGCACCGGACCAGTTTGCGGGAGATTAAAAAACTCGCGGGCCACCGTGCGATTACGCTGGCGATCGAGCTGAATAATACTTGCGCTCAGTGGCATTCCAATTACTCGTGCGCCTGGCATAACCCCATCGAACATCGTTGCAACATTTCGGGTGAAATACGCACCTAATTTATTTGCCAATCCGGCGGTTGAATTTGCCTCATGAACGATGATGCATAAACCTAAACTCTTTGCGGCCAAATACGCTGGTGCACTGGCATATCCGCCGAATCCAATGACAACATCCGTCTCATTTTTTTTCATGAAATTTCGGGCCAATCGAATGGAATTGATGAATTTCGGGGTGAATGTGATTGCTTGGCCATTCAATCTTCTGGGGAAAGGTGCCGACGGCAGTAACTCAAGTGCGAGTCCAGTCGGAGGCACCAAGGCAGTGTCTAGGCCACGGTCCGTTCCCATAATTGTCACTCCCGCACTTGGATCCAGTTCGAGAATGGCCCGGGCAGTATTTATGGCCGGATACACGTGGCCAGCACTTCCACCGGCGGCGAGTACGAATTTCATTGTGATCTTTTCCTAAGAAACTCTCGATGTTATCTTCGACGCATTGCCGAGGCTGTTTGCCTTCGCCGAATAATGTGGCGGGCCCCCGGTTCATTTCGAGCAAGTGCCAGCAGCATTCCAATTGCGATCAAGGTGGGAATCAACGACGAACCGCCGTAGGAGACCAGTGGCAATGGAACTCCAGTTACCGGCACTAGACCAAGTACCGCACCGATATTGACAACTGCTTGAATCACAATCCACGAGCCAACACCTGCTGCAGCCAGCCGCACGAATGGGTCCCGCGAATTCTTACTCAATCTAAAGATTGAGAAGGCCAAAATTCCGAATAAAAGTAGCACCGCAGAGGTTCCGATCAGGCCTAGCTCTTCGCCGATGACCGGAAAAATAAAGTCGGTGTGCGCTTCAGGCAACGAGCCCCACTTCTCGCGACTACCACCGAGCCCAACACCCCAAATTCCACCCGTTCCCAGAGCATATTGACCCTGGGTAACCTGCCAACCAAACCCAAGACGATCTGCATCTGGATTGAGCCAATTGGAAATTCGCTCCATGCGGTAAGGAGCGGCAAGGGTTAACAGCCACACAGCAAAAAGCCCGACACCACCGAAAATCGCGAAGAATCGAACGGGAACTCCAGCGGCGAAAAGAATTCCGCACAAAATTGTCGCAAGCATCAATGCATTTCCAAAATCCCCTTGCAGTAAAACGAGAAACATCAAAATTGTCGCAACCGGAAGAATTGGAACCAAAATATTTCGCCACGTCGGAATATGACGATCTTTTCGCGTCAAGACCTCCGCACCCCAAATCACAAGGGCTAATTTGGCGAACTCACTGGGCTGCAATCTAAACGGTCCAAAAATTTCAATCCAGTTCCGTTGGCCCGCAACTGCGACGCCGATAACAAGCACCAGACAGAGAAGGACAAACGCAATCGCCAAGAACACCCAAGCGCTCTTACGCCAGAACTGAATTGACGAACGTGCTGCAAAAATTAACGCGATTACTCCAACGACCGCAAAAAGCGCTTGTCGCTGGGCCAACGTGTAAGCCGATCCAAAAATGCGAACACTTTCCACCGAGGAAGCGGAAAGCACCATGACCAGACCTAGCCCGAGCAGGAGCAGCGTGGAACCCAAAATCAAGTAGTAGGTACTCAAAGGGTGCTCGGCCAATAAAACGAATCGAGATCTTTTATAAGCCTCGGAGACCTTGTGGAGCCCCCCGGACACGGGTCGGGTAATCAGCGACATTAGCTGCCCAATTCACGCTTGACGGCGGAAGCGAAAACCTCACCGCGATGTGAATAGTCCGTGAACATGTCCCATGAGGCGCACCCTGGCGCGAGCAAAACGGTGTCTCCCGCGGCAGCCCGCTCACATGCAATCTGGACCGCCTCGCTCATGGCACTAGTCTCTCGAGTGACCAGTGTGATTACTGGGACATTTGGTGCGTGTCGGGTGAGGGCATCGGCAATTATCTTGGCGTCGGTTCCCAGCAAAATTGCCAATTTAATCCGGTCCGCGTGGGCGAGCACGAGTTCACCGAAGTCTTGGCCTTTTGCCAGTCCCCCTGCTATCCAAATTACCGATGGGTAGGAGGAAATGGACTTGTGGGCCGCATGCGCATTCGTTGCCTTCGAGTCGTCAATGTACGTCACGCCACCATCACTTGCAACGAACGAATTTCGATGCGGGGCCGGGTTAAAATTACGCAGGCCATCACGCACTGCCGAAGGAGGGACCCGATTTTGATCACCTGCATTCATCGTGCCAAAAGCTCGAGCCAGCGCCGATGCTGCCAGGGCATTCTCCGTATTGTGCAGCGCAGTCGGGTGAATGTCGCTCACTAACGCCAACTCTTGGGCATAGTCCCTACGGTTGGCAATGAACGCGCGGTCAACGAGTGCTCCGTCGACCACTCCTAGCTCACTCAACCCTGGGATACCACGCGTGAAACCAACAGCCCGGCAGCCTTCTCGCACATCGGCTGTTTCCACCATGGACAAAGTTGCATCTTCATGGCCGTTGTATACGGCCGCGTACTGTGTTCGTTCGTAAACACGAGCCTTTACTTTCGCATAACGATCAAAATCACCAAAGTGATCAACATGATCGGGTGCCAAATTTAGGCAGACCGATGCCCAAGGACTGATCGAGTGAACGAATGGCAGTTGCGGAGCGCCCACCTCAACCGCAATTACATCAAGTTCGTCATGCATCACAACGCCGACGAGTGAATGACCGATATTTCCCGCAGCCTCGCTACGCAAACCGGCGGCACGCAATATGGAATCCAGCATGAGAGTTGTAGTCGTCTTACCATTTGTACCGGTCACGCTCAGCCACTGCGCAGCACCAGTTGAAGGACGGATCCGCCATGCCAACTCAAGCTCACCCCATATCGGGATTCCTCTTTGATCCGCTGCCCTGTGAAAATGATGCTGGGGTGGTAGGCCTGGTGAAGTCACCACCAAATCCATGCTTTCCTCCGGCAATTTACTTGCGTCTAGAAAGATTGAGGCACCCAATGAACCGAGAATGTTGGCCCTCTCACTGACTTCGTCACTTGATGACGAATCAATGACGCTGACTTGAGCACCCAGTTGCATGAGAGCATCGGCTGCGGCAAAGCCGGCGACGCCTAAGCCCAAAACACCAACTCGAAGCGAAGACCAGTTTGCATCACGGGAAATCAATTCGTCGAAGTTGTGCACTAAGCCCTCACCCATTCTGCATAAAAAATGGTGAGTCCAGCGCCGATACACAGTCCCTGAATGATCCAGAACCGTACAACGATTTGGATCTCAGGCCATCCAAGCATCTCGAAATGGTGATGCAGGGGTGCCATCCGAAAAATTCGTTTACCCGTTAATTTATACGACCCGACCTGCCCGATGACCGACAATGTCGTGATGAGGAAGAGTCCGGCAATCAGCGGCAATAAAAGCTCCGTCCGAGTCAGCACCGCCAAGCCGGCAATCCCACCACCCAGTGCTAGCGAACCGGTATCCCCCATGAAGATTCGGGCAGGTGAGGTGTTGAACCACAAGAATCCAAAACTGGCACCGGCCGTGGCGGCGGCGACCATTGCAAGATCCAGTGGATTCTGCGTGTTGTAACAGAACTCGGTAGCTTCAAACGCACAATTTTGTCCATATTGCCAGATCGCGAGCAACACGTACGCCAAAAAACTCATGATTGCGGCACCAACGGCTAGCCCGTCGAGCCCGTCCGTCAGATTGACACCGTTTGTTGTTGCGGTCACTAGGAACCACACCCACAGCAGGAACAGCCCCAGCGGTAAAACGAGGCTCGTATCACGCACGAAAGAGACAGCCATGGAGGCAGCGGTATTGCCGGACGCATCCGGAAATTGAACGGATAAATACGCGAAGGAGAATGCGACGACCGCTTGACCGACCAATTTTGTTCGCGCTCTGAGCCCGGTACTTCTTTGCTTGAAGATCTTCAAATAGTCGTCCGCCAAACCGACTAAACCTAGGCCAACCATTAGGTATAGGACAAGCAGTGCCGAGATTGAAACTGGTCGCCAAGTTAACAAATGAGTTAGAAAATATCCAGCAAGTACCGCAACGAGAATAGCGAGGCCACCCATGGACGGGGTCCCACGTTTGCCCTCGTGCGCGGGATACAACTTTCCTTCTTGTGATGCGCGAATTGCCTGAGAATAACCATGTTTACGGAGTAAATTAATAAGCAGCGGTGTCCCGAGAAATGAAATCAAGGTCGCAATTGCACCTGCAATAACGACTAGCCTCATGGAGCTCCCTGCTCTCGATCAGTCTCAGAATCGGAATCAAAATCAGAGTCTTTTGAGACACTACTTAAAGAAAGCTCCAAAATCTCACCTGCCACGCGTTCAAGTCCGATTGATCGAGACGCTTTCACTAAAATAATGTCACCCGGCTCTAATTCACTGGCCAGTAAAGTCATTACTGCTTCGATGTCGGGAACCCACACCGACTCTTTGCCCCAAGATCCTTCGTTGGCCGCTGCTAAATGCATAACTTTTGTTCCAGAGCCAACACACACCAAACGAGAAATATCGAGCCGCACCGCCAATCGGCCGATTGCATCGTGTTCGTCTAACGAGTGGTCACCTAATTCACGCATCTCGCCCAAAATCGCCCAAGTGCGTCGACGAGGCTCACGCGAACCCAATTGAGCTAACGTCTTAAGTGCTGCGCGAGTGGAGTCCGGATTCGCGTTGTACGAGTCATTAATTACGGTTACACCGTTTTCCGCCTCTGTTACTTCCATCCGCCACTTACTCACCACATTTACGTTTCCAAGAAACCCGCAGGCGATTTCAAAGGGCACTCCTGCTGCCACACTTGCGCCGAGCGCCGCCAAAGCGTTACTCACGAAGTGCACACCAATTAATTTCACATGTGCAGAATGTGACTCACCGCGATAGGTGGCTAAAAAACGAGTCGTCCCATCGGGTTCAATACTTACGTCGCTAGCATAGAAATCGCTATCTTTTGACTCCCCAAAAGTTAAAATTGAGCACTCCAGCTCCTCAATCATCTTTGCGACATGTGGATCATCTTGATTAATGATGGCAATTCCAGATACGGGCAATGCCAGAACCAATTCACTTTTAGCGCGGGCGATATTTTCGATACTGCCCAACATTTCAATATGCGCGGATCCGACATTGAGCACGACACCAATATCGGGTGTTGCAATCGCGGCCAGGGAAGTGATGTGTCCGATCCCACGCATTCCCATTTCTAATACCAAGAATTTCGTGTGGGTATCGGCGCTGAGAATCGTTAGCGGCAATCCGACTTCGGTATTAAATGAGCCTGGTGAAGCGACGCATTGCCCGTACTGACCCAATATGCCGGCGATTAAATCCTTTGTTGAGGTCTTTCCGCTAGAGCCCGTGACGCCAATTACTCGAGCGCTCACGACATTTAGCCGGACCCAGTGAGCAATTTGAGCCAGGGCTTCCGTTGGATCGGAGACTCGAAGCACCGACAGCCCCTTGGGGATTGGTTTTATCGAGTCCGTGCCGACAATCGCTAATACTGCACCGGCGGTGTGGGCTGCACCTAAAAAATCATGTCCATCAGCCCTTTCACCGAGCAGCGCAACAAAAACTCCGTTGTCAATTGGGCTCCGCGAATCCACGTAAAACCCGGGGACACTGAACACCAGTTCGTGATTCAAGCCTGCGAAGGTTCCACCGGTAATTTCTTCAAGCTGCTGTGGGGTGAAATCAATCACGTAAACTCCTTTTCTCTTGTAATTCAGCGATAACGTCGACGTCACTGAACGCGATCGTGTGACCCATAATCTCTTGACCTCGTTCGTGACCCTTACCGAGTATCGCTATGACGTCATGGCCACTGGCTAATTGCAATGCACGAGCAATCGCTTCACGCCTATCCCCAATCTCAAGCACGTCAGCCCCAGAAATTTCCTTGGCACCCGCCATTATTTCACCACGAATTTTCACCGGATCCTCCGAGCGAGGGTTGTCGTCGGTGATGATGAAAATGTCCGACAACCTAGAACCCACCCGACCCATTTCGGCACGCTTGGTGGCATCTCTGTCACCTCCAGCACCCAAAACAGTGATAGTTCGACCACCAACTCCACTTTTTACACCGGATAAAAATTCGTGGATGGACTCAGGTGAATGGGCGTAGTCAACAAATATTGCGACGTCATCAACTTTTCCAACCAATTCTCCCCTACCCGAAACGGTGGCCTGGCAAATTGCTTCAACAACTTTGGTGCCACGAATACCAACTTGATCTAAGACGGCCAGTGCCAAAGCCGCATTCAGAGCGTTAATCTTTCCTGGCATTGCTAAGGAACTGAGTTTGATTTCATCGCGGGGTCCGGTAAGTGTCCAGGAAGAAGACTCCGCGCTCAAACTGATTTTCCAATTCGGCGTTCCGGTCGTTCCCACAGATTCATGTGGGATCAGGATTTTTTCGGCCAACTCCAATCCCCATGCGCTGTCCGTGCAAATGAGTGCCGATCGTGCAAATTCTGGGGAAAACAGTGTCGCTTTGGCTGCGAAATATTCAGGCATTGAACCGTGGTAATCCAAGTGGTCGTGCGAGAGGTTGGTGAATCCAACACATTCAAATTTCAAGCCTTTCACTCGATGTTCGGACAAGGCGATGCTCGATACTTCCATCACAATGAGTTTTACGCCCGCCACTTTCATTCGCTCGAGCGTGCGAAACAGATCAGGTGCTTCGGGAGTCGTTCTAACGCTCGTGTTTTCCTCGCCGTTTATCACGGTAGCGAGAGTGCCAACCAACCCAGCGCTTACGCCTGCTGCTCGAGCCGCTTGGTAAATCATACTGGTTGTTGTACTTTTGCCGTTTGTACCCGTAATCCCAATCAAGGCCATACCGGCAGCCGGATCCCGGTAGACCAATTTGCACACATCGCCCAGATGGGCCCTTGGATCACTCACCTGCAATACCGGAATGTGAAGAGAAGGCGCGGATTTGGCAAGCAACCGGGTTCCCGCGGGGTCGGTCAGTATCGCCGCGGCCCCCCGAATTATTGCTTCTTGGCTAAAAGTCGCCCCATGCGTTGATCGTCCTGGGAGCGCTGCAAATAACTCGCCTTCTTCGATTTTCGTGGAGTCCAATGAAACGCCGGACACGCTGGCACGGGGGTCTCCCGTGAGATCTGCGCCAATAAGCGACGCAATCTCGACAACCGATGTCGAACTCACATTAACCTCCAAAGGTCAACGCAAGTTTAGGCGCCTTTGATCCTGTTGGGGGAATCTCTAAGGCGCCCAGCGCATAACTGGCTACCTTTTTGAAAACCGGTGCGCCCAGCTCCCCGCCGTAACGGCCGCTCTGGGGTTCCGAAATGAATACTGCAACCACAAGTCGGGGATTATCCGCGGGCGCCATACCAACGAATGAAGCAATTATTTCATTGTTGTAACCACCCTTCCTTTCGTCAACAACTTGAGCTGTACCCGTCTTTCCTCCAACTCGGTAGCCCGGAATTTTGGCGTTGGTTGCTGTACCACCCTCGCCAACGACAGTCTCAAGCATCACTCTTACTTGGATGGCAGTCTCACGTGACACGACACGTGTTGTTTTAGGAGGCTCAGGCTGCTCAACACTTCCATCTTCATGAATAATCTTCTTAACCAATGAAGGCTCAACACGTAAACCGTCATTAGCAATGGTTGAGTAAACACTTGCGACTTGAACCGCATTCATGCTCAGTCCCTGACCGAAAGCAATCGTTGGGAAGGATGTTGGTGACCAGTCTTCATGCTGGGGAATGAATCCACTTGTTTCACCAGGGAATCCAATGCCCGTCGGTTGGCCAATCCCAAATTTTTTGAGGTATTTCGAAAGTTTTTTTCCTCCGATTCTCTCAGCGGCAAGGATTGCTCCAATATTGCTGGACTTTGCCATGACACCGCTCAAAGTTAGATTTGATCCACCGCGCGGATTTGAATCATGGAAATCTTTATCTCCGCGTAGTAACACACCCGGTACCTTGATCTGTGTGTAAGGGGTTGCCGCACCCTCATTCACCACGGCTGCAAGAGTCATGACTTTACTTGTCGATCCAGGTTCAAAGGCTGAAGTCAAAGGACGATTATTGAGATTTTTTGGCGGACTTTGGGTCGGGTAATTTGGATCAAAAGTTGGTGCGGTTGCTAGAGCCAAAATTTGCCCACTTTGTGGATCCATGACGACAACGGTTCCATTACTTGCACCAGAACTCTTGACAGCCTGGGCAATTTCCTTCTGCGCAAGATATTGAATATCTCGATCGATGGTGAGCTCAATGTCAACTCCAGCCTGGGCATTAACTCGAACGGATGCGCCGGTTGGGATTGCCCGACCCCCTGGACCACGTTCGAACGTCGACTTCCCTGGGGTACCACCGAGTTGATCATTGAAGCCGTATTCGTATCCACCGAGTCCAGATCCTTGTGCACCCACAAATCCAATGACGTTTGCTGCTAGATCACCCGATGGATAGATCCTGCGAGATGTGTCTTCGCTAAAAACTCCCGGCAGACGCAGTGCCGAGATTTGTTCCCAAGTCTCTGGAGTGACTTCTTTAGCCAGGTACATGAAGCGACGATCTCCGGTAAGGCGTTTGGCCAGAATATCTGCATCTGCCCCTAAAATCGGCGAAAGCGCCTGGGCTACGACGGCAGGGTCGGTCACCATTGTTTGATCGGCTGTCACGTTTTTTGCATTAACGGTAATCGCCAATGGCGCACCGGATGAATCCAAAATCGATCCGCGCTCAGCGGGTAATTCAACGGTTCGTAGTCGTTGATCAAGGGCGGCCGATGCTAATTCATTGCCTTTTACCGCCTGAAGGTCGATGAGTCGCGCGGCGAAAATCATGAAAATTAGACTCGAAACTATAATAAGGGCGGTCCCACGCTTGCGAGTACTACCCAGGTTGATCCGAGACGAGCCGAAATCATTGAAGGCCCGCCTACGCCCGTCCCCACTCACCGGCGCTTCACCTGCGACTTCATCAATTACCTACTCGACCGCGATTGCATCAAGAGTGAGATCTTCGGAAACGACCTGTGAACCAATCAAAGCTGGCTCCGACCACTCGCCGGCAGCTTGCTGTGCGTCTGCGGTCGCCGGATCGTAGTTTTCGCCTAATGCGGTTGGTAAACCTGCAACTGCAGACACCTCGACCGCCTCGCCTACCGTTGCATCCACTGGCGTCGCAATCCGAACTCCCGGTGCTGGCCTCGGCTTGCCTAAAACTTTTCCACTAGGAATTTGAATAAACGCAGGCGTAGAGCTGGGGACCATACCTAGGCTACGAGCCTTTTCTTCCAAGACGATGGGCGCTGCGAGCGTGGCAACGCTCTCGGTCAACGTTGCCTCGGTCCGACTCAGCTCAGCCTGCGCGGATCTCAATTCACTTAAAGTAAATGCTCCTTGGACCAAGGTTGTATTTATCAGCAGCATGCCGAGAAGACCCACACCTAAAATGCTGGCAAGCACGATCACGAACATGCCCCGACTTGCCTTACGTACTCGAATTGGCGCTACCAAACGCAAGTTTTCACGGGTGCGACGGTGCACTCCACGTGTTGCGTACTCGGTGACAGACTCATTTGACTCATTTGACTCATTTGACTCGCTTGGCTGATCGAGTGAATGATTAAGTTGCGGCGCTGCGCTCATGCTGCGACTCCCTCTCTTTTCTCAATATTCCCTTGGAATCGAATGCGTTCTGCCGCACGAAGTCGAACTGAAGCTGAACGAGGATTTTGTTCAACCTCTATTTCAGTCGCCTTTTCTGAACTACGAGTTAAAAGCTTCAGTTCAGGTTTAGCCGCATCGGGTATCACCGGCAAGTCGTGCGGAACGTTCGCCACACTGCACTGGGTAAAAACTCGCTTAACAATCTTGTCCTCCAGCGACTGATATGACATTGCGATAATTCGCCCGCCTAGGTCTAACGAGTCAATCGCGTGCGGAATCGCCCGCTCGAGGACGGAGAGCTCAGAATTGACTTCGATTCTCAAGGCCTGGAAGGTTCGCTTTGCCGGATTGCCACCAGTGCGACGCGCGGCTGCTGGAATTGCATTCCGTATCAAGTCAACGAGACGTGCCGAGTGGTCGAATGGTTCAGCCTCCCGCTCGCGAATTATCCGCTCAACAATTCGAGTCGCAAATTTTTCATCCCCGTAACTGCGCAAAATTCTCACTAGGTGACCCGGCTCATAAGTGTTCAATACTTCTGCCGCTGTGATTCCACAGGATTGGTCCATGCGCATGTCAAGAAAAGTGTCTATCGAGTAAGAAAATCCACGCTCAGGCTGATCTAGTTGCATGCTAGAGACTCCCAGGTCGAACAAAATTCCTTGCACTGCAGAAAGATTGTTTTGAATGAGAACTTCAGGTATTTGGTCATACACGGTGTGGACCAAATTGACTCGAGATCCAAAGGGGGCTAACCGTTGAGTTGCCAATTTAATTGCGCTGAGGTCGCGATCAAGTCCGATGACGGTTAATTCAGGAAAAGTGCTTAAAGCTAATTCACTATGGCCACCATGGCCCAAAGTTGCATCAATGAGAATCGCATTGGGTTGGTTAAGCGCGGGAGCCAACAATGCCAAAACCCGATCCGCTAGGACAGGTGTGTGACCGGGCTTGATAGGCATTTTAGTTAGTTCCAAGACCCAACGAGGATGGACAAGAAATAAACCAGGCTTCCCGTAGCAATTCCAGAAGCGACAACTGCGCTTCCGGTACGAACTCCGCTGGGAATCAGGTCAGCCCGGTGGTGGAGATACTCGTTAATGGTGCTCATGACTTCTTCTTTCCCTCGTAGAACACGATTCGCGGTCGGGTTCAAACTCATTTCTTTTTTTTGAAGTGTTGCGTTTGGCTCAATCAGGTCTCCGCCCGCTATCACCAACTCTCGCCAAAACTTTGTCGTCTCTAGCGGGCCCTGACATCGGGGAAGTGATGTCAGGATCAAAGAGCGGGTGGAGACCTCACTGGCCAATCCACATTAGAAAATTCCTGGTATTACCTCCTCACTCAATGCGGAGAAGCCGGCTTCTTGACCTGCGAGGTAATCCGCCCACGCCGGTGCATTCCAAATCTCCAAAGTTGTTCCATTGCCAACAACGACAACGTCGCGGTCTAATTCCGCGTAGGACCGGAGTTCTGCCGGGACCATGACACGACCTTGGCGATCTGGGATTTCGTCCACCGCTCCGGAGAACAGAACGCGCAAATAGGCGCGCACATTGGAGTCTGACCGCGAGGCCACGCTCAGGCGATCCGCGTAGCTGGCGAACTCCGCGGCTGGCCACACCACAATCGAATGTTCTTGACCGCGGGTGAATACCAGTCCCGCCGCCAACCCTTCACGGTACTTAGCGGGAAGCACCAAACGGCCCTTCTCATCCAGTCGGGGAGATTGGGTGCCCAGAAACATCTGCCCCACCTCTCACTTTGACCACACAAACCGACCGAGTAACTCCCAGTGGCGCCACAATACTCCATTTTACTCCACAGTCAACCATCTGACCCGAATTCCCACCAGAAGTCCTCCACTGAGCCACCGCTGCGGCTGCTAAACAAACCTGCTTAACCTGGAATTGGATATCTCGGCCTTAAGGTGAGGCGGTGCCCTCCCTTAAAGTCCCGCTGATCGCTGCGGTGGTTCTCGTTTTACTCAGCGGCTGCGCCCAGACGTCAAGCCAAGTGGTCTCCACTTCGCGCACCCCGGTTGCAGATTCCCCGACGGCAACGGCTACTCCTCTCCCTTCGCCCACACCCGGCCCAACCCGCGCACAGATACTTCATCCGTTAACCGGATTGCCATTTATCGAAGTCCCGCGCCCCGCTCTGTTTGCTGGCATGCCCCCGGTACTGGCGGTCAAAATAGATAACACTCGAAATGCTCAACCACATGCGGGAGTTGGTGTTGCAGATCTGGTCTACGTTGAAGAAGTGGAGTACGGCATGACCCGACTGGCCGCCATATTCAGTTCAACAATTCCAGACCGAATTGGGCCGGTGAGATCCGCTCGAATCACCGACATTGATCTCCTGGCCCAATACGGATCACCAGCTTTTGCCTTCTCAGGTGCCCAGCGCAAACTCTGGCCAGCCCTCGCCGATGCCCCATTTATTGATGTTTCAGCAAATAAAGTTCCACAGGATTACTCGCGTGACTCAGCTAAAAGAGCACCCTACAATTATTTTTTTGACGCCAAAACTGCAATGACACGAGTCAACGGGGTTTCGAAAGCCAAAGAAATGGGTTTCACATTTGCACAGGAAATTCCCAGCGGCGGAAGCCTTGCCGTCAGCGCAGAACTCACTTGGCCTTCCTCCACGCTTGCATTCCGTTACAACGCGAACAGGGGCCAGTACGCGATTGCGCTCAATGGCGAGAGGGCAAGTATTGAAAAAAATGCGCAGAGGGAAGGGAAAGTTTGGGCTGACACTGCGGTGATTCAGCTCGTGCAACAAACACAATCCGATTATTTTGACAAAGGAGGGGGTAATACGCCTCAAGTCGAGACGATCGGTAAGGGAAAAGCCATGATTTTACGCAATGGCCAACTTTTTAACGCTGAGTGGTCAAGACCCGATTCTCAATCAGGAACAACCTTCACCGACACCGACGGAAACCCAGTTCCGTTCCACCCCGGACACACTTGGATTGCCTTGTATAGCAAAGACCGCGAGGTCAAGATCAAAAGCGTCGAAGTGAGTACCACTCAATAACTAGAATTCAGACGCTTAGCAAAACCCGATCACCGCTGGCATCAAAGTAGAAAATTGCAAACTGACTAAATTCACGGGCAATCCGTATTCCAATTTCCGGGTCCATTCCCCACGCAATAAAACCAGGTTCCCGGTGAAGTCCGTCAGGTGAGAAGCCGTCGGCTTCCCAGACGTCGGAGCAATATTCCCGAAGTCGGGTCAGAAGAAAATCATTCGCTTTCTCATTTTCCGCAACACTTGGTCGATCCGATCCGGGGTTCCACGCAGTAATTACTATCCCATCCATGGCGCGCTCACGGACTGCGTCAGCGCCATTGAGCCAAACCCCTGAACCTACTTGGCGTATTTCAACGTGCGCGGATTCATAAATTTCAAGTAATTTTTTCCGAGTCGGATCGGCCGGCTGTGCCACCGAGCACTGCAATGAACGGCCACCTTCTTCGACCAAGCTGATCCACGCTCGCCACTGATCCCCCGTCTGCAGATCACGCACCAACAATGTTTGTTTTTGACTCGTGAAAGCCATGACACTCCAGCGCGCGATTGATCCTGCTAAACCCACCCCCGCGGATTTTCCCGCGGCTTCCTTGGCGCACAAAAGTGCAATTGGGCCAACAACCTGGGAAAGCTCGTGTTCAATCGGCGTGAAGGACTTAACAAGCCGACTGACATCGCGGTCGCGAAATTCGATATCAACCCCGACTCTGGTTTGGGCCGCGGCTCCTATCGCAAATTGACCGGTGTGCGAAATAGAGATGTGGGCTTTCGTCTCTCCCGCACTCCACAGGGGCGCACCCAAGTGCGAATAACTGAGTTCACCAAGAGATTCACCCAATAATTTACGTACCGCTCGGCGAGCACATTCCCGGCCTAATTCACGCATTTCTGACGCTGAGCCCGACATTGTTACCACCCAATTGGAGGAACCCAAGACCAACTCAACACCTGGGCATCGAGGTATCCGAGGATAGAAAACGGGTCCAGAAACCATGTACAGAGTGTGTCCCATATCAATTCAAAGACCGGTACGACCCTCGCACTTACCGGCGTGACATAGTTGGCTACCAATTTCTGGCGATGCCAGCGGATCAAGCTGCAAAAAGAAGGGAAACAATGTCGAGTGTCGTAGATGATGAACAAGAATTCACCGATACTGCCTATTCCCTTTTAGCGGCTCAGCGTGAGCACTTATCGAAAAGGATGAATGATCTTGCGCAAGCCCCATCTACCGGTACGGGGCAAGATGATCTTGAACGTGAGGCACATGCTGACAATTTGCGCTCACAATTGCGTTCAGCGGAGGCGGCCAAGGAACGGCTCTATTTTGGGCGAATCAACAGCGACACCGACGAGACCCACCGAATCGGCCGAATCGGCCTTCGCACGGAATCTGGCGACATGGCTCTTATTGACTGGCGCGCCCCCAACGCTGCGCCCTTTTATCAGGCAACGACCGCGAATCGGATGGGCACGGTCCTGCGTCGACGAATTTCAATCAAATACATTGATGGAAAACAGATTGTCACCCACGTTGACGACGAAGTACTCACCGAACCGGGTGAGGGGAGCTACCAGGCTGCTAAAGACGCCGTCGCCGCCCCCCGTGACGGTCGAATGGCCGACATTCTTGCCACTATTGCAACAGATCAAGACGTGATTATTCGTAGCCCGCTGAATCAAATTACCGTCGTCCAGGGTGGACCGGGTACGGGAAAGACGGTTGTCGCGCTGCACCGTGCCGCCTGGTTGCTTTACACCTACCGCGAGCGCCTAGCGAAAGATGCCATCTTGATCGTGGGGCCCAGCACGGCCTTCCTGCGATATATAGATCAAGTGCTGCCAAGTCTGGGCGAAACCGACATTGTTTTGTTGACCCCGGGTCAACTTTATCCGGGTATAAACGCCACCCTCGACGAATCATTTGAGGTTTCTGGGGTGAAAGGCCAATCAAAAATGGCTCAGGTATTAACCAACGCCGTCTCATATTGGACAAATATTCCCGACTCGCAGGTCAATATAACGACAGAGGGCGGCACCAAACTTCACATTACGCGAGGGCAGCTTCGTGACTGTGTCAAGTCGCTGTCTAAGCGTGGCACCTACCATTTAAACCGCGAGATTTTTCTGAAACGCGTTCTTGAATATCTTGCACGAAATTTGGCTAATAGCCAAGGACACGATCAACTTGACTACGAATCACGCAGTGAACTGGTTGCTGACTTTATTGATGATCGCAACGTGCGTCGCGTCTTAAATCTCATGTGGATGCCCACTACTCCACAAAAAGTACTCACCAAGATATTTGCTGACCCTGAATTTCTTGAATCGGTCTCCCATGAAGTTCTTTCAACCCAGGAACAGGTTTTACTCTTTCGTGTAGCTGGAGGCCCATGGACGGTTGATGACGTCGCTCTTTTAGATGAATGCGCCGAACTTCTTGGTGATTGGGTTCGCCCATCAGCGGCTATTCGAGAAACACGTACCGACTACATGGAGTTGGACGCGGGTGAAATGCGTTACGGGAATCGCGATAGTCGCTCGGTTCGCACATCCACCGTCGCAGAGCGCGCTTACCTTGACCGCGAATGGGTTTACGGACATATTGTGGTCGACGAAGCACAAGAGCTAAGCCAAATGGCTTGGCGAGCAATACAACGTCGAGCGGTACGCAAATCAATGACAATCGTCGGGGACCTGCAACAGTCCTCACATCCTGCTGGGGCTCGAGACTGGAATGAGGCATTGGCATGGGCCGGTGAAAAACTTGCATTATTTAGCCTGAACGTCACCTACCGAATTACAGAAGAGACCGTGCAAACTTCAATCCATCAACTTTTAAAGGCTGGTGGAGCGGCACCCGAATTAGTTTCTATTCGAAATGGTTCGGCCACGATTAATGTCAATGTGACCGAGAGCGGCGTCCTCGACTTTCTCACGACCACCATGAAAGGTCACGCCGGGCGCGCCTGCGTCATTTTGCCGGACTTGCTCTTGCCACAGTGGCAAGAAAAGTTTCATGAAAAGTCAACTGACCTTGGCTTTGGATCCGCCGCAATTGACTTTCGTATAGCAGTGCTGAGCGCCAAGGAAACAAAAGGTCTTGAGTTTGACGTTGTTTTTGTGGTTAATCCTGATCAAATAGGGCGACAGGGGGTGCGTGGCTCTGACATTTTCGTTGCATGCACCCGAGCCACTCATCAGCTTTACCTTCTTGAAATAACTCCGGGCTAGTTCCCGACTTTCAGCGGTTTTAATCCACGGGCAATAGCAACCAACTCTTGGAAAGTAAGCCCGGAACTTTCGATAATTATCGAAGTTTTCTTAGGCGCCGTCATAACCAGTAATCCACCGAATGACTTGACGTCAGCTTTGGAGCAATTGGTCTTTGGTTCCGTAGTTAAACCTGGTTCGACAACTGCGCAGTTTGCATACACTACTACCCGAACTTTGCTCTCTATCTCGTTCATTTTAAGAATGGGCCGAGCCACGATTCTTTGTCCCGGGTCGGCAACTCGGCGAGCGGCCCATTTCGCTTGTGCATATTTCTCCATTAAGGAAAATGAACCTAGACGACCCGTGTAACTTGCCGTTATCAACATAGAAGAAAGTTTTGTGGCGCTCCCTGATTTGGTTTTGCGTTTGAATGCCAAGACATCAATTCGCGAATCTTGTTTTAACCCAGCACGAAATGTGGGTCGATACAGTACCCCTTCAAAATCCAACGCTAAAGCGGCTCGCTGCCAGGTTGGATATGAATCCACTACGGCTTTGGCCGCAAACGATGGCGCTGGCAAGAGACCCCCAGTCACTAATGCAATTGCCACCAGTAATAACACTCGGTGAGAGCGCACAAATAGGTTCCTATTTTTGATGTGTCTAGTTCCCAAAGTATATGCATGGAATCGGACAGCTCACCGAGTTAGTTGCACTGACTGGATTTTTACTGGGAATGACCGAAATTCTTTTAGTGCTTAAGGAATAAAAAATTAGTTTTCGTCCTTAATACTTTTGGTCTCCATTCCAAATGTCGTGTCAACCTTTGGTAACAGGGGCGCCCAGTCGAAAACGACTTCGGTACCTAACACAATGTCTTGTATCGATTTATTTTTACGACTAATGATCGACCACAGCAGCCCGATGGCAAAGACGACGGAAAGCAATGATCGAAGTGCCGCCAACTTGATTCCAAGATTGTTGCCGTGTGTTGTTTGCACGCGAAGACCCATCAAAATGTTTCCTAAGGAGCGGCCTCCGATTGACCAGCTCCATGTCCAGTAAAGCCACATGATGAAGTAACCGATGATCAGTAGTGGAATTCCGGCAGCCTCTGGAAGGTTATAGAAAGCTCCGAGAATGTACCGAAGTGCTTCCCATCCGCCCCACGCACCTAAAACGAGTGCGGCTACCAGAGCAATATCGATCAAGACTGCAATCGCACGACTGGTGAAGCCCGCGCTCAGACCCTGGATCGAGCGAGCGCGCTCGGGCAACGGACTAAAATATACTTGTGGACCCGGGACGAAGGTCTTACGAAACTTGCTAAATTCCGGCATGTCCCTCCGATACTTCTCGCGCCGCGGCCCTCATTTTCCTGCGGAAGAAAATCCGATCAACTATTTCACTGATGAAGTTATCTGTTTGAATCGCTTGGAAACGAAGTGTGCCCAACAGTCCATCGGCGACGCCACCAGTACTTTCACGCACCAGACTCGGTAGGTCAATTTCTTCAATGACATAGTCGGCGATCTCGGCCATCGGGATGCGATCAAGAATCGGCGTGATGTCCGCTTGAGCAACAATCTCGTCGACGTCCACGTGGTCTTTCACAATTTCATTGATGTCGATACGGGAAACCACTGCTTTTACTGCGATCGGAACAACCGTGTCGAGAATTGATTTTGTGATGGCTTTGGTGGACTCGGTGACGAGATAAACCGTGGTTTCGGTGGTGAAACGCGCAAGACCAAGTACACCCGTTGCAGCTGACGCGACGACAGAAACCGCAGAATTGAGCGCACTAGGCTCCAGATTCCTCGACATATTAAATTCATCGCTCACCGGGATATCATGTACTACCCGCTACTATGCGTGCGTGGGCATCCTTAAATCTTGGGCAATTGGCGTCCTGGCGATTATCACCGCGTTTGCTCTCTTTCTTACCGCAAACACAATCTCAAGCAGAGTGGATACGTCGGTGAAACAAAGTGACCTGGAGCCGTTTTACACACCCCCCACCCCGCTAACGGGAAAACCTGGGGACCTGCTTCGGGTTGAGCCACTCGGCACCGATGTTGCTGGCGCCCAATCGTTGCGAATCCTCTACCTAACCGAACTTGATAATGGCGATCTAGCCGCTGCGAGTGGGATGGCCTTCATTCCAACTGCGCCAGCTATAAGTTCACCCCGCGAAATAGTCGCCTGGACCCACGGAACTGTGGGAGAAGGTGATTCCTGCGCACCGTCACGTACTACCGATCCCACTTCCCAACTCACCGAATTTTTGCCCAGTATGATCCAACTCGGCTGGGCCCTCGTAGCCACGGACTACACCGGATTGGGTACCCCTGGTGTGCAGGCCTACCTACTCAAAGACCAAGAAGTCCGCGACACCGTCAACAGTGTGCGCGCGCTCCAACAAGTTCCAAATGCAGATGTTGGATCCCGTTACGCAGTATTCGGCCATTCGCAGGGCGGACACACCGCATTATGGACGGGGCACTTAAGCAAAGAGTTTGCCCCCGAACTTGATCTACTAGGCGTCGCCGCTGCCGCACCCGCCGGTGAACTGATTCAAATTCTAGGCAAGCAGTGGGACACTCTCATTGGTTGGGTAATCGGTGCGGAAGTATTGCGCTCCTGGCCGCAGCGGTACCCGGATCTACCGGTGAATGAGATTTTGACTGGTGCTGCCCAAAAGAATTATGACCGGCTGGCGCAGGAATGCATCAAAGACGCAGGCCTTGAAGCGGAAGTTCGCTTGGATGCCTTCAACGAGGAATTTTTCTCTCTGAATCCCACCCAAAATTCATTGTGGGTTGCAGCGTTAAAAGAACAAACCCCGCCACCCCTTCCCGCTGACATGCCTCTGCTGCTCATGCAGGGAACGGCGGATGAAGTTGTACTACCCCAGCCCAATGCCTATCTACAAAAAACCTGGTGCGAAGCCGGAACGAAAGTCACCGCGCTGTGGATGGGGGGTGTCGGGCACCAACTCGCCGCCGCAATCGGTGGCCCGACGGCCGTGACTTGGCTACAACAGATTTTTGCGGGAACGGTGCCGGCGTCAAGTTGTGGTGCAGCTATTCCTGTGCTGCCGCCACTGTAAAATTAGTCAGTGGTGAGTGGACCATTTTTGGCTTGGGGGAAATAATCTTGCCCAATACCTGAACTACGCTTGGGCACCATGACGGATCTAAACCAAGACACAATTTCCTCGCCGTCCTGATTCAATCCGCGGGTCTTCATGCGGATAATTCCCATTTCGGGCCGGGATCCGCTTTCGCGTTTTTCCAAGCACACGCTCTCAGCGTAGATCGTGTCACCGATATAGACCGGAAATGTAAGTTTGATGTCGGTCCATCCCAAATTTGCAACCGCATTTTGACTCATGTCGATGACCGACAAGCCAAGAACAAGGGCCACTGTTAGACCAGAGTTAACGATTATGCGTCCCTGAGTAATTGGGTTACTTTGCGCCAAGTGCGCGTTGAAGTGGTTTTGGTTGGTATTGCATGTCAATAGTGTGAACCAAGTTGAATCGGCTTCTGAAATGGTCCGCCCGAACGGGTGCTGATAGGTGGTTCCTACGTCAAAGTCTTCAAAAAAACGGCCCAGTTGGGCAGGAACTGTTTCACTCACGGGTGATTGATCTTTCTTATTCTTATTGGTCGCCGTCGGTGCGCTTGCGCCACCGGTCTTCCATGCGGTTCATGAAGTTTGAGTTCTTTGGAGCCTTTTGAGTTTTGGCTCGAAATTCCTGTACGTCTGGGTCAGCGCCGGCTCCTTCGGCCGCAGCACCGGCAACACCTGTAAACGCCGAGTAGGTAAGCACCGCGCCAATCAACATCACGGTGAAGCCCGCCACGCCAATTGCGGGGCTGATTGCAACTCCAAGGACTAAAACCGCTAAACCCGTCAAGACTGCCAAGACGCCAAGCGCCGCACGCTTACGCGATGCCCCTGTCCCTGCAGTGCGCAGATTGGATGCGAACTTGGGGTCATCCGCGTACAAGGCCTGTTCCATTTGTTCAAGCAATTTCTGCTCATGATCTGAGAGTGGCACGCCGGCCCCCTTTCCGCTAGGTGCGATTTTATTCGCCGATGGACTTCTTTACTGCCCTAAGGATATGTCGAATCCTGCGTCAAGCAACCCCTCACCCCTCATTCCCGTCAAATTTGACGATCCTAGGGCCATCAAAGTCCGTTTAATCTCAATTCACGGTTCAAATCAGGTGTTCGGCAAGGTAGGAATAGTCCGCCCCGGACGCACCGCCCCAGGACCGAACTTGTCACGCAAAGTGTCAATTGCAAGTTCGGCATCTCGGCGACCATGCTCAGGTCCACCGAAAAGTAGTTGATCGGGTGCTTCATGGGCTGCCATCAGACCATCAACTTTCACCCCAACCAACCGAATCCGGACTCGTTGCAGTCCAAGTGCCTCATAGAGTTTCCAAACGGTGGCATAGATTTCGTGGGACAAGTCGGTATGTGCACCTGTTTTAGACCGAGTAATTGTGGTGAAGTCAGCAAACCTCAGTTTCACAGTCACCGTCTTGCCTTTGTAACCCGCCTTACGCAGCCGAGCCGCGACTTTGTCTGAGAGCGCGGTGAGTTCGGCACGGATCACCGTGGGGTCGTCCACATCCTGACTAAATGTGTGCTCGTTGCTGACACTTTTTTCCACTTCATGGGGTACGACCGACCGAGGGTCTCTGCCCCACGAAAGTTCGTGAAGGTGGGTTCCACTTTGGCCGAGGGCTCGGTTGAGCGTTTGCACTGGCGTATTTGCAATGTCGGCGACGGTCTGCAAACCAAGACGGGCTAAAACCTCTTCAGTTTTCTCACCCACTCCCCACAATGCACTTATGGGAAGTGGGTGCAGAAAATCAATTACTCGATCTGCGGGTATGAGTAGCAGCCCATCAGGTTTAGCTCTTGTTGAAGCGAGTTTGGCCACAAATTTTGTGCTGGCCACACCGACGGAACACGTGATGCCCTGCTCGTCTGCCACCCGAGCTCGAATTAATTCGGCAATGTTGAGTGGGTTGGCGAGTCTGCGAATAGCTCCGGAAACATCAAGAAATGCTTCATCAAGGCTTAGCGGTTCAACGAGTGGAGTAACGGATTCAAATAGCGCCATGACATTGCGACTCACCTCGGCGTACTTTTCGTGGTGGGGAGTGAGAAATGTTGCCTCGGGTGCAATTCGACGAGCACGTGAGATCGGCATTGCTGAGTGGACACCAAGTGCGCGTGCTTCGTAGGTCGCAGTGAGGACGACCCCACGATTTCCTTGGGCTGCGATGACAACCGGAGTCCCTTTAAGCTCAGGGTAGTCTCGCAGTTCAACCGCAGCGTAGAAAGCATCCATATCAATATGCAAAATATTGCAACCTGAATCATTGGTACCAAAGTTGAGCTTTCCGGTTTGGCGGCGCACTTGGCTCCTACTCATGTGCGCTCCTTAATCTCGACTGACACTTTTACCATCCGGGTGTCCCAGGGCTTCTGTGCCACAACTTACTTGGCGGAGTCGCAACCGGAGTTTTAATGTCAGCATAGGCAGATTGTTTAAACCCGCTTCCATGAATCAGAGCAATTCGTTTATGCGGTGTGTCACGATCGGGAACTTGATGAGCAAGTACCAACTCGTTGACCGCTGCAACCCCGCCGTCAAGCCACAATCGACGAACACTCCCCAACTCCCAACACCCCGTTGCGCGCAATGAAACCCCCCGTGGCCCGGTCCTTCGAATTTCACCACGTACTAACAGGATCCACGAGTTGAAAAGGTCATGAGCAAACGGACCCTGTGCGTCTTCAAAGAAAGTTGCATCGACCGGTCCGGTTGAATCGTCGAGGGTAAGAAACACCACCCGCTTGCCGCTACGGATCGGTGGCATTTGGGTTGCAACTTTAACCCCGGCAATAAAAATGATTTCCTTGGATCGACAGCCCAACAGGTCTCGCGATTGAACGATGTTCAGACCTTTCACAACATCTGAATAAAAGTCCATGACATGACCGCTAACGTCAAGGCTCAAAACTTCCAACTCAGATTTAACCCGTTGTGCACTTGTCATTTCGGGTAGACCTGATGCGATGACACCACTGTCACTATCCGCGACGTCAAAACTCAGTTGCGCTGTCGGAGTACCTTTCCCACTTTTCCCGTGACTGCGATCAAGGTCAGCAATTTGAAGAAGTAAATCCCTCCTCGTGATTTGACCACGCGCTCTTTGGGAAGTGAAACCGTAGAGACTGTCAAAAGCCCCTGCCACCACTAAGTTTTCAGCAACTGGTCGGGATGGACGGGCGCGCAGCCACAGATCAGAAAGTGAGGAAAATGGTTGGCCGGAAATAAGCCGCTCAATCTCCGCTTCTGAGATTTCTTTTAGATCGGTAAAAGAAATTCGAATACCAAAACTCAAATCAGGGAGTTGTTCAAGGTGATACACGTGATTTGACTCATTCACGTCGAGACCCAAAATGGTGACTCCAAAATTTCGAGCATCGTCAAGGATTAATCGCTTGGGGTACATGCCGGGGTCATGGGTGAGTAAGCCACAGTAAAAAGCTTCCGGGTGGTGAGTTTTAAGCCACGCGGTTTGATAGGTGGGCAACGCAAAAGCTGCTGCATGTGCTTTACAGAACCCAAATGAGGCAAATGCTCGCAAAATTTCCCAAACTCGATCAATATGGTCGATGTCGTAACCACGCGTGAGTGCTGCCGGGTAAAACCACACTCGTACGTCGTCTTGGCCTTGTGGGGATGACATAGACCGCCGAGATTCATCGGCTTCAGCCAGCGAGCAGCCGGTGAAAACACTGAAAATCCGCAATACCTGTTCGTGAAAAACCACGACTCCGTAAGTTTCCGTTAAAGCAGGAGCCAGATCAGGGTGCGGAAACACTGGGGCATTCCACCCTTGTCGAGCCCGCAAAAAAGGTGTGATCATGTCTGACTTCACCGGGCCGGGCCGAAACAACGAAATATCAATGATTAGGTCATTGAAAGTTTCAGGCGCAAACTTTCCAACCAACTCACGCTGACCCGGTGACTCAATTTGGAAAACCCCTAGAGTTCGAGTCGATTGGATTAACTCGAATGTTGCTTTGTCGTCAAGTGTGGTGCCGTCAATGACCGGTCGACTCCCGGTGACTCGCTCGGCTTCATTGAGTGCATGGGCCATTGCCGATTGCATGCGGACACCTAGTACATCAAGTTTAAGCAACCCCATGTGTTCAACATCGTCTTTATCAAACTGGGACATGGGGAATCCTGCTGCACTACTTTCCACCGGGGTTCGATCAAGTAATGTCAGATCAGAGAGCACCACCCCGCACGGATGCATTGCAATATGTCGGGGCAGCCCATCAATTGCTTCAACCAAGTTAAGAAAGTTATCAATTTCACCGGTTGCGGCTAATTTGCCAAATGACGAGTTTCTGAGTTCCGGTAAGTCAACCAGTGCAGATTTCACATTGCGGGCACGGATATGCGGAAACGCTTTAGCGAAAGCGTCAATATCTGAAGTTGGTAGGCCGAATGCCATACCAACATCGCGGATTGCTGAACGGGCACGATAGGTCTCCATCATGGAAACTGTCGCAATGCGTTGCGTTCCAAATTTGTCAAAGATCCACTGATAGACATCTAGCCTGCGTTCGGACTCAACATCAATGTCAATGTCGGGTAGCACCCGACGAAGGGGCGAGAGAAACCTCTCCATGAGCAAGTTTTGGGCAATCGGGTCAACGCCGGAGACTCCCAGTAGATAGTTGACCAAGCTTCCAGCACCTGAACCGCGCGCAGCAACTCGAACTCCTTTTCCTTTCACCATGTCGACAACGTGCGCGACGGTAAGAAAATAGCCGGAAAACCCTAATTGAGTAATGGTTCGCATTTCTGCTTCAAGTCGGTGAGATGCGATGGATCGGTCATGTGAGTGCGAGTAACGCTGCGGTAATTGATCTTCACAGCGACGTAAAAGAATGTGATTTGCCTCGCGCTCCGGTTCGGCAACCGGGCGATTCAAAAGAATGTCAAGTTCGGGAACAAACACGTCACCCAGACCAAGATCCCGTACCGGATCTAGTGCGCAGTATTGGGCTAAGTGTTGGGTATCACGCAATAACTTATGCACATCACGTTCACCCACCTGTTGGCAAATTTCCTGAGCAACGCGATGCATTTGTTCCGCATCTTTTAAAAACCCTTGCGGACTATTTCCCACCACGTGGCGTGAGTCCAAAGGGACCAGAAGCCGAGCAGAATCAAGAAGGTCAGCAACTTTCGCTTGTTCGGGGCTCACGTAACGAACGGCATTTGTTAACACAACTGGCAGCGATACCTCACGTGACCAAGACATTAGCCTGGCAGCTTTCGCAGTCGATAAACCCAACTTTGATTTTTCCAAGTGGGAAGTAACAGCAATACCAAGATAGCGATCAAAGATTGCTCGCCACGGACGAAGTAGTGCATCTGCGTGGTGTGATCTCCCGGTGAGTAAGGCTCGCCCGACTTCTGACTCCGAGGTCAGCAGCGCGACTATTCCTGTGTGGTGTTGGGCTAATGCATTCCAGGAAAGAACTGGGTCGGTGCGTTGTTCGTGTGCTGCAGAGACCAACCGACACAGTGATGCCCAGCCTTGTGCCCCTGTGGCTAACAGGATTACTCGTGGCTTTGTTTCATCAACCCACCGACCACCGTGTGCTGGGGTCCTGCGAGCGCCACTTCCTGAGACCACTTTTGCTTCAGTTTGGTCAACTGCGAGATCGACGCCAATTACTGGAGAGATTCCATTACGCATACAAGCTCGGGCCCACTGGACCGCACCATAAAGTCCATTGCGGTCGGTCAGACCAATAATTTTTTGCCCAAGGGCAGCGGCCTGGTCAACAAGCGTGTCGGGTCGGGACACCCCGTATTGCAATGAGTAACCCGATGCAATTTGTAAATGGGCAAACGAATCCGGTGAGACCCCCACGACAACTCGCTCAGCTCACGCGCAAAAGTTGCGAAGGTGAATCAGCGATACAAATTCCTAATGGCAGGCGCCCCTGCACGAGTGCGTCGAGGGATACCGCCACTTCGAAGATAAATCGCTGTGAGTCGCGGATGAGGTCATCAGCTTCTCGCGCGGTAACACACGGAATACCTGCTTGGGCCGATGCTCGTTTTTGAGCACCCGCGGCAAAGAAAATTGCCCATTCACCAAATTCAGGAGCAATCTCGGCTAGTACGTCCCACACGCTGCGAATGCGCTGTCTCCTTGCACTGTTGGGGCTTAAAGCGACTTGGGCCCGGGCTGCGAGAACTGCCGCAGCGGCGCGTAATGCACCAAGGTGTGCTGCTGCGTAACGTTCATGTGGGGTGTCCGCCGCTACGGCTTCCTGCAAACTGCCCTGGGCGCAATGCAGTAGCTCTAACGCTGGGCGTCGCGTGAACTTTCCCACCATGGCAAATCCTTTCCGGTTGATCGACAAAATATTGGTGCCAAAAGGACACCGGTTCTTCTCGACCCACCCGCACACAATCCAGTCACCGGGGCCGGGGTCGAATCGACCCCGGTGACTGTGATCATGTGGTGGTACTAACCAACCCAACCCGCGCCTAGCCGCGAATCCGGGCCCGGGAGGCAGTTCGAACAGATTAAATCGAACACCTGTTCGAACAGCACTAAAGATAGACCGGACCACTGACATTCGTCAACCCCGCCCCTAAATTCACTCCACAACCGCCCGAATCCCCCATGCGACACGGTTGCGACACGGCGGGTTCAGGATTGTGACCTAACCGTGCACAACCGCGACCAAACCGGCACCAGAATGAAGTAGTGCCCGCTTCCAGTGTTGCCAGCGATCTTGAGTCCCTCCGCGAGCTCCCACTGCGACGCCTACCCCGACAGCAGCGTTCGCGGCGCCGAGTCGCCGCAATGATCTCTGCGGCAATTGACCTGCTGGTACTTGGCGGGACCGAGGCTGTGACGACTAGTGCGGTCGCGCAGAAAGCCGGCGTCCCGATCGGCTCGGTCTATCAGTTCTTCCCTGATCGAGAAACCCTTCTTCTCGCTGTGGCTGAAGTATCCAGTCGTCCATTACAAGAAACCGCCGAGTTGATTAATACCCACTCGATTCCGGAAACCGATCTTGATTCATGGCTTATTTCTGTACTTAATCAACTCGAAGAGCAATGGTCAAAGCATCCTGCAGATGTTGCCGCATGGAATGCCCTTGTTTCAGCCCCCAACATGGACGCGGTTACCGGGCCAATTTTCACGCATTTCGTTAATGCATTAACCGCAGGGATTACTCAAAACAAAAATCCCACACATTTGACCGAGGAGGAAACCAGTGAATTGTGTTGGGTGCTGACAACCAGCCTGACCGCGGTTCTGTCTTCTTCCCTGGTAACAAAGCGAACACATGCAATGGAGTCTTTTAAGCGCTGGGCAACGTGCATGTTTACCCGTCACATGTAATCAATCGCACTACAATTCACTCATGTCAGACACCGAACAGCAGTCCGTCATCCACGTTCGCAACACCCTCACTCTCTTTGGGGTCAAAGGTGAAGTTCGTCGCCTTGATGACAGTGCGAGAACTGCCAAGGAAGCGGCTGACGCTTTAGGAATTGAAGTCGGACAGATTGCAAGTTCACTCATTTTTCTTGCCGATGGCAGACCCATTCTTGTCATGGCTTCGGGTAAACACCGAGTAAATACCAGTAGTGTCGCCGCAGCACTCGAAGTCAACGAAGTGACCAAAGCAACGGCGGCTGACGTTCGTGCAGCAACAGGTTACGCAATTGGTGGAGTTGCCCCCGTTGGTCACCCAGAGCAGTTACCAACAATCGTTGACATCTCACTCAGCCAATACGACGAAGTTTGGGCAGCAGCCGGGCACCCGCATTACGTCTTCCCAACAACCTACGACGAACTACTACGCATCACCGGTGGGCATGCCGCAGAAATCAGTGTCTAACGTAGTGCGTGCGCTCGAGCGTGGTTAATGGCTTCCGGAGTAGTCAGGAATACATGTTTCTCGTGGGCTAACTCGCCGAAAACGCCGAGCCCACGAAATATTAACTCGTGCTCAGGCTGAACACCTGAAAGCATGACGGTCACACCACGTTGTTCGAGTGATTTAATCGTGTCACCCAACACACTTGCACCCGTCGCATCAAGCGTTCGAATCCTTGAAAGCCGCAGAATCACGACTCGAACATCACTTACCTCTGAGATCTCCAGAAGGAATCGATGCGCGGCGCCAAAAAATAAGGGGCCATCAAGTCGATAGGCAACGACATGCTCTTTGAGTAATTCCCATTCGGCATCACTATGGTCAGATTGGTCCAATGGCATTTCGTCGATTCGGGCGGACTTCGCGACCTGGCGTAATGCGTAGATTCCAGCTATCGCCATCCCGATAATGACCGCCGTGACGAGATCGAAGGCAATGGTTGCGGCAGCGGTGGCCACCAAGATTGCAGCATCTCCTCGGGTTGCGCGCAGTAATGCACGAACACTGGAAATCTCAATCATTTGAATCACCGTTGCAAAGAGAACGCCTGCTAGCGCTGCAAGTGGAATGAAGGACACCCAACGTGATGCAACCAGTATCACTAGGAGCAAACCAATGGATTGGGTAATTGCTGCAAGTCGAGATTGCGCCCCACTACGTACGTTGACAGCAGTGCGCGCGATCGCCGCGGTTGCTGGTACTCCACCGAATAACGGGGATGCAATATTAGCTATTCCCTGACCAAACAGTTCTCGGTTGGAGTCATGCCGCTCGCCCACACTCATAGCGTCGGCAACCGTTGCTGACAGCAGGCTCTCAAGTGCTGCAAGGGCTGCAATCGCGATCGCTGGGATCATCAATGTTGAAAGTTGTGACCAGGAAACTTGTGGGATCGAGGGTGAAGGTAAGCCGGAAGGGATGACACCAATTGTTGCGACATCTATTCCAAAAACCCCCACGGCCAAAGTTGCAATGATCACGGCAAACATTGAAGCGGGAACACCAGGACGAAATCGAACCGTCAAAAGGATCACCCCCGCCACTACAAGTGCGATCAGCAGCGACGCGATTGCCGGCTCTTGCAACCAAATTCGAATGGCAGAAAAAGCGCGAACAACAACTTTTTCACCTTCGGCATCCACCCCAAGGGCTGCAGGAACCTGTTGCAGCCCAATGATTACAGCAATTCCAATTGTGAAACCTTCCACCACTGGCAATGGAATGAATTGCATGTAACGACCCGCTCCAGCAAATGCCAGTCCGATCAAAATCACGCCCGCGATCATGCCTACGACAAGCACTCCCGAAATTCCTACTTGAGCAACTACTGGAAGCAATACAACTGTCATGGCGCCCGTTGGTCCGCTGACTTGGAGATTGCTGCCGCCAAAGATCGCCGCGAGTAGGCCGGCGACAATTGCGGTGACCAGTCCGGCACCCGCACCTAGACCTGATGCAACACCGAAAGCCAGGGCCAACGGTAAAGCGACAAAAGCAACGGTGATTCCGGCAACAATGTCGCGTTTGGGGTCACGCCGCATCGCGGTGAAGTCTGATCGCTGCGGCAGCAGCGCACGAGTTCTTTCCCAAACTGACGTTGCAAATTCGGGGTAGTGAATCATTGTGATGCGTTAATCAACTCTGGAGAAATTAAAGCTGGTCGCAAACCAATCTGTTCATCAATTACATCAACCAAAACCGCCCGAGCGGCCTTTAACAGATCACTAATTTCCTGTGCGGTAATTGCATAGATGACCTGACCCTCACGCCGGATCTGTGCCACCAGTCCGGTCCGACGCAAAACAGCCAGCTGGTGTGAGAGATTACTCGGCTCAATTTCGATTTTTTCCAATAATTCGTGCACCGCATGATCACGTTCGGAAAGCAGCTCAAGGATTCGGATCCGAGCTGGATGTCCCAGAGTCCTAAAGAACTCGGCTTTCGCTTCGTAGAGCGGCCTCATGAACCGTATAACATATGACTTGAAAACATTTTCATGTCTTCAAGTATAGCGTCATTCGAAATCACGTGGCTTCGCGCTCCGAGAACCACCTACGATTAATGCCGGGTCTCACGTCCCACCTGCACACAAAAATACTATTTTGCCAAGAAAGTTAGTCCCATGACCAGTTGGATCTTGCTCGCACTGGCATCGGCGGCATTCGCCGGAATGGTCTCCATCCTTGGCAAATTAGGGGTGACAAAAACTCCGAGCAATCTTGCAACCGCGATTCGAACGTCGGTTGTGCTCTTATTGGCTTGGGCAATCGCCACATTCACGGGGGCAACCGCCGGTCTCTCGCGTATTGATCAACCGGCGCTGATCTTCCTCGTGGCATCCGGTCTCACGACCGGGGCTTCTTGGCTCATGTTTTTTAAAGCACTCCAATTAGGGGAAGCAACAAAGGTTGTTGCAATTGACCGTTTGAGTTTAGTTTTCACCGTCCTTGTTGGATTCACTCTCCTGGGGGAGAGCGCGAACTGGATTCAAGCACTAGGGCTAATGGTGGTGTCGGTGGGCACCATCCTTGTGGTTTATCGAAGGGTTGATTCAACCGCAAGAGGTTACTCGTGGTTACCGTTTGCGGTAGGTGCTGCATTTTTCGCAACCGCTACCACCGTCCTTGCCAGCATCGGGCTTGGAAATATTGATTCCAACCTGGCCACCGCGATTCGAACTAGCGTGGTGTTAGTACTGGCCATTGCGATCGTTGTTTTCACCGGAGAGCACAAGGCTTTACGTGACCTGAATCGACGAGAGTTAGTTTTCTTGACTCTCTCCGGGTTAGCAACCGGAGCCTCATGGCTTTTTTTCTTCGCCGCTTTGGCACTTGGTCCAGTAAGTGGCGTGGTGCCAATTGACAAACTCAGCATCGTGGTGACAGCTATTGCTTCCTACTTTGTTTTCGGTGAACGCCAAACCCGCTGGGCGGTTCTGGGATTAGTTGCATTGGTCGCGGGGGCGGCATTGCTAACCTTAGGTTGACATGAACGAGGGCTTGTTAATCACTCACCTGCAGCCAAGTGATTGGGAACGGCTTCGAGCCATTCGTCTAGCCTCGCTTTTGGAAAGCCCCGATTGGCTTTCAGGCAAAGGTTTCGAATTCGAGTCACAGGCGACCGAGGAATTTTGGCAGGAACGAATATCAACTGACATGTGGTTTATTGCTACAAATAAGGATCGCGATATTGCGGTAATGAATGCCGGTGAACCCAACCCAAACTTCCCCACCAGCCGCTGGTTGCAGGCGTGCTGGATCGAGGTTGATCAACGTGGCCGTGGAGTGTTAAATGCCATGATCGAGTTCCTTGACGGCTTTGGGGCAAGCCTGGGATGGGAAACTCTTGGACTGGGTGTGTGGTTGGGAAATAATCGGGCGCAAAGCGCTTATGAGCGTGCTGGATTTACCGCACTGGGCGAACCGCTCCCAAGCCGAAAGAATCCAGGCAAATTTTATATTGCGATGTCCCGAGAGATAAAACACACCCACTCAGGCTGAAAGTTCACTTTCAACGAGCGCTTTCAATCGCACCAGCGTCTTTAAAATCGCCTTTTCATTATTGTCATAAGCATTCATCAACTTCAACGCGGGTGGGAAGCGTGCGGTTGATCCGTCAAAAGTCTCGATCACTTCAGTTTGGTGGTCATTAATGGCAATAAGTTCATAGCGCCAGCGGTGATGACCCGGATGACACCATGCAATGCGACGATCCTGTTCGAATTCTTTGACCGTGTTTTTAATTCGATAATTGACAACCATGTGCATGTCAACACCGAATTTGGAATCAAGTTCGAGAACCTCCGGACCACGGACATTTCCTTTCACGGTGCCGGAGCCGTCAAAGTCAGCGTGTTTGCGAGGGTCGCTCAAATAGGAAAAAATAGTTGCAGCCGGAGCATCGATAATTATTTTTCCTGAGCGGACATATTTTTGACCTGTATCAATCTGAATCGCACGAACCTGTTCAACCATTTTTTTCTCATTCCCGTATCAGATTATTGACATCGTCTCGCTCACACGTTGTTGAACTGTACTCGAGCCACCCTGTTTTATCGAGCCGGTCATGTTAATCAGTGGCAATACGGCTTTTGAGAGGTGACACCCCGTGGATGTCGGGACTTTGATCGAACACCCGGCAACTCTGAGCAAAGATTTGGCAAAAGGATTTCAGTGGTTCAGGGCAACCTAAAAACTCTTAACGCACCATCGTTAATGCCGCGAGCGCGCCGTTCACGATTGAACCACTAGTCAAGTCGTGTTCTTCATAGAGGTCTGCAACTGTTCCTGATTGACCGAAACGGTCCACACCCAGGCTCACGCATGGGACACCAAGGGCTGAACCAAGCCAGGCGAGCGCGTGGCTTGATGCATCATGCACGCTAACAATCGGTGCCGTGAGGTCAAAGGCCGCGCGCAACGCCCCCGGGATAGATGGCGTGGTTGCTGTGCGAATTCCTTGACGAATCGTGCGTTGCCAGGCTGAGTACAACCGATCAGCGGACGTAATGTCCACCAGGTTCACCGAGATTCCCTCGCTGGCAAGCTCGTACGCAGCAGCAATTGCTTCTGGCATCACTGCGCCGCTGGCAGCGATCTGGACCCGTGGTGGGACCGAAGTTTCGGCGTTGAGTTCATTGGAGACTGATTCGGTGCCTAATTGCATGAGTGAATACGCCCCGGCAAGGACTTGTCTGCGCAGTATCGCTTCCCCGATCCGGGTTTTCGCTTCTTCAAAGGGTGTCTGATTAATGGGCCTGGTGGTGAGCCGAAAGTAGTAGGAACCTTTCTCAGGATCTCCGTGCACTCCCCCTTTACCCGGATCGGCGATATGGCTCAGCGCGAAACACATTTGCCAATCGAGTGCGGTGGCAAATGCTGGTTCCATCAAAGTGACATTGGGTAACTCCATGCCGACCGAAGCAGTGATCGATGATTGATGTGCGCCGCCTTCTGGTGCGAGTGTCACACCCGAGGGCGTTCCGGCAACAATGAATCGGGATTCGGAATACACCGAGTACACGAAAGCATCGAGTCCGCGCAATACGAACGGGTCATAGAGAGTCCCAATTGGTAAAAGTTGCTGCTCAGATAGGTCAAAACTCAAACCTAATTGTCCCAACAAGAGAAAAAGGTTCATCTCACTAATACCAAGTTCAATGTGATGACCCTCGGGGCTTTCCTTCCACTTGACCAGAGCGTCTTCACTCCACTGCCGTTGTTCTGTGGGGTTAAAAACCCCGGCGCGGTTGATGTAACCGGCGAGATTCGTTGAAGTAGCGACGTCGGGCGCTGTCGTTACCAAATAAGGCGCGACGTTCTCATCGCGCGAGAGCTCAACAACAACTCGGCCGAATGCTTCTTGAGTGGACATGGCCGACTTAGGAGTGATACCCGATGAGTCGGGAATCACTATTGGCACTAATTTCGTTTCGGGTGCTCTCGTTAAATGGTGGGCTCGCTGGGTTACCCACTGGCCGACTTCGGTCATAGGGTCGATTCGGTCCCATTCATTCTCAGACGTTAAACCTGTCTTGATTCGCAAGTCGTCGATCTGCTCACCGGTAAGCAACATGGAGTGGTTGCGTGGGTTACCGGCCATGGGCAGACCCCAGCCTTTAATCGTGTAAGCGAAAACCACACTTGGTCGATCCGTTACCGCATCACACTGGGCGAACGCATCCAATAAGGACTCAATATTGTGCCCACCTAAATCCGTGACCAGATCTTTCAGAGCTTCGTCGTCAAGTTTTTCGCAAAATGAAATAACCACACTCGGCGCCCCTTCGGTGAAACGTTCGCGTACCTGCTCCCCCGACATGGCAAAAAGCGACTGGTAACGCTCATTGGGCATGTCATCGATCCATTTTTCCAGTTCGACACCACCGGGTTGCGTGAAAGCAGCGTGCAACTTCGGGCCGTATTTCACTTCAACAACGTGCCAACCAGCAGCATTGAATTGTGCGGTCCACTGCTCGATGCGAACTCCAGGGATTACCCGATCCAAGGATTGACGGTTGAAATCAACAATCCACATGACATTACCGAGGCCCGCGGTTGCAGGATCTGCGATCGCCTCCCAAATATTGCCTTCATCGAGCTCGGCATCCCCAATGATTGCAATAAAGCGTGAATGTGGACGCTCACCAAAATGGGCATCAACGTAGCGCCGGGTAGCCGCAGCGAAAAGTGGCGCAACCGCACCCAGACCAACCGAGCCGGTAGAAAAGTCAACCCGGTCGGGATCCTTGGTGCGCGAAGGGTAGGACTGCAAACCACCGAACTTGCGCAGCTGCGTGAGGTATGAACGGTCCAACTCACCGAGTAGGTATTCAATCGCGTGAAACACCGGTGAAGCGTGCGGCTTCACACTGATCCGGTCATGGGAATTAATGTGCGAAAACCACAATGCAGTCATGATAGAAACCATGCTCGCACTCGAAGCCTGATGCCCCCCAACCTTCACACCATCGCCGGTATCCCGCTCCCGGTTAGCCGAATCCACAATCCGAGTCGAAAGCCACAACACCCGTTGGGCGATCGAACCTAAGACCTCCTGCTGATTCATAACTGCACGTATTCCTTTGCCCTAATTGGTGGACTTAATGCTAATTGGTAACTAGTGCGCTCTAGGCCTTCATGGCGGGCTGGCCCCCAAATTGAACATAAAGTTGAGCATAGAGGTCGAGCATAGAAGGTGAACCGCAAGAACACGGGCCCCTTTGGGGATCACACCATTACGAACGAGGTTGATTAAGCAGGGATTTCGTCGTCTGTGAAATCGCCCCAAAGACCAATGAGTTCAGCCGTGCGCCGAGGCGGGACTAATTCCTATTCGCACCACTATCGGCAACCACTTTCATTTCTCATATGCTTGGGGGCATGAGTATGCGGGTATACAACGGTCCGCATTCTGAGCGGGGAAGTAACCGGGCGCCTTGGGTCAAATATGTCCCGTGGGGATTCACGGCCCTCACGATTTTGGGGCAAATTCTCTGGATTTTAGTCTCGGGGGACACGCGAATCGTGTTCACAACAATCACAGTGTCTGGTTTTTTCCTTGCCAGTGTCAGCCATGCTTATCTTCGACGTGGTTTCGGCTGGACTATTTCGTTTTTCAGCATCACCCTTTCATTTGGTTGGCTAATCGAGGTTTTAGGAACGGTCACTAAATTCCCGTTTGGCGACTACGACTACTCCGACAAACTCGGTTTCGCATTATTGACTGTGCCGATTCTGATTCCCATGGCCTGGTCAATGATGGCTTATCCCGTCATGCTTGCCACCCAACGAATGGCCGCTACCCCACTTGCCACAGCTTTTATCGGCGGCTGGCTTCTCGCCTCGTGGGATCTGTTCCTTGATCCCATGATGGTTGGTGAGGGGTATTGGACGTGGAATGAACTCGGTTGGGTCCTGCCAGGAATCCCGACTATTCCATTACAGAATTTCCTTGGTTGGCTTCTCAGCGCAATTGCACTCGCCTTCGCACTAAATCTGCTGCCACGCAAGGTCGCCAACGACGCTGTTCCCAACACACTCCTTATTTGGATTTATTTCTCGAATATTCTCGCCGCCGCGGTATTTTTTGGGACAATTGGCGTCGCACTATGGGGCGGAATCGCAATGGGCCTGATCATGTTCCCGTGGATGTGGCGAATTTGGAGCCAACCGCAGTGGTAATGCTTCCACTTGCGAGCGCAATCTCCGTCGCTCTCACCGCACACACCGCGTTTAATCTCACCAAATTGCGTTCACCTCGTTGGAGTGGGACTGAAGTTACCGAGAAAGTCAGCGTGCTCATTCCTGCCCGCAATGAAGCAGCACACATCGCACTGACAATTGAAAGCATCCGTGGTCAAATTGGCTTAACAGATTGGGAAATAATAATTCTCGATGACCAGTCAACAGATTCCACGGCGGCAATAGTTCAACAGTTAGCAGGGCAAGACTCGCACGTCACTCTGATGAGGAACACCGTAAACCCTCCGTCCGACTGGTTGGGAAAACCACATGCTTGCCAACTACTTTCACAACAGGCAGCGGGAAGTGTCCTGGTATTCGTTGACGCCGATGTGATTCTTGAACCCCAAGCAATCGCTGCGTGTATTGAACTGCTTAGGGGTAAAACCTTTGGTCTCGTCGCACCGTATCCACGGCAACTGGCCGAAACTCCACTCGAACGTCTCATTCAGCCACTTGTCACCTGGTCGTGGGCAAGCACAATGCCACTTGGCGTTGCCGAAAATTCATTGAGACCGTCATTGTCTGCGGCCAATGGTCAGTTCTTAATTTTTGATTCACACGCCTACCTCGCATCCGGTGGTCATCACAGTGTTAAGGGCGAGGTGCTCGAGGATATTGCGTTAATGCGTTCCTTAAAATCGAGTGGATTCCATTGCGCGACCGTGAATGGCAGCGATTTGGCGCACTGCCGCATGTACGACAATGCAGACGCCCTCATTGACGGATATACAAAATCATTGTGGAATGCCTTCGGTTCTCCCGCCGGTTCCGTTGCTGTGAACATGTTGCTTGCAATTGCATATTTGGTTCCACCAATTGCCACAATAACCTCGCAAAAAACTTCAAGTCGGGCAATTGGTGCGGTTGGGTACCTCGCGGGTGTTGCCGGACGTGCAATGGTGGCGAGCAAAACGGGGTCGCGCGCAATTCCTGACTCATTTGCACACCCGGCTTCAATCGCGACCTTCCTTGGACTCAATGCGCTGAGCTGGTCCCGTCACCTTCGCGGTAAAAACACTTGGAAAGGGCGGGCAGTGTAAATGAGTGAATCACATGAATGAACCAAAAAGCTCCCACGTGATCGTGATCGGTGGCGGCGTTGGTGGCCTGGCAGTTGCTGCGCGTTTAAGCGTAAAAGGGCACCGGGTCACACTTCTCGAGCACGCTGATCGAATCGGTGGAAAACTTTTCACCTACCGGCGAGATGGCTTCGCATTTGATACAGGTCCTAGCCTGTTCACTCTGCCCGCGGTTTACCGTGACTTGTTTTTGAAAACTGGCAAAAGCCTGGAAGACAGCCTCGACCTGCAGGAACTTGACCCGGCATTTCGCTACGTGTTCCCTGATGGGAGTGAAGTAACACTTCCTGGCGTAGATCCGGCAAAGTGTGCTCAAGCTTTCGGTGACGCTTTTGGTGAAGAGAGTGAATCCCAGTGGCGCGACTTCACGGCGCGGGGCGCGGAAATGTGGCGCTTAACCCGCGGCCCATTTCTCCAGTCGCCGCTTAAAGGGTGGAAATCACTACTTCCGCTGGCCAAGCCAAGTGATATCAGCACGATCGCTCCTTTTACTTCGCTGCGCAAACTTGCTCGTAAATACTTCACCGACCCGCGCATGATCACCATTGTGGATCGTTACGCCACCTACACCGGCTCTGATCCACGCCACGCGCCAGCTGTTTTAGCAACGATCCCCTACATTGAACAAGTTTTTGGTGCCTGGCATATTGGTGGTGGGTTGGGAACCCTGGCGACCGCGCTGGAGAAGAGGTGCGGTGAACGCGGAGTTGTGATTCGGACCGGTGTCACGGTCACCGGCATTGAGACATTTAATGAATGCGTATCGGGCGTGCGCCTGGAAACGGGTGAATTCATTCCAGCCAACCTCGTGGTCTCCAACTCGGATGCAACACTGACTCAGGATCTACTTTCACCACGAGATCAAAAGCGCGTCCCAAAAATTCCTGATTCACCTTCCCTCGCAGGTTTTGTCCTGCTGTTGGCCCTGGATGGAACTACCGAAGGACTGGCACACCACAACGTTTGGTTCCCTCAAGATTACGACGCGGAATTTGATGCCATCTTCGGAAAAGTTCCCACACCTCCTCATGATCCGGCGATTTATGCGTGTGTTCCCAACGATCCACTCATGCGTCCATCAACGGAAACCGAGTCGTGGTTCATCTTGGTTAATGCGCCACGCCATGACCCGAAGGAACGCAACGGATTTGATTGGAATGCGCCCGACGTCAAAGAGCAGTACGCACACAATATTTTAGAGAAACTAGCCGAGCGTGGAACTGACATCCGCTCTCGAATCAAGTGGATGGAAATTCGGACCCCGGCGGATTTAGAGCGTGAAGTGATGGCGCCGGGCGGGAGTATCTATGGAACCTCGAGTAACGGTCCTCGGGCCGCATTCACCAGGCCGGCCAATGAATCCACGATCGCCGGGCTCTATCTCGTTGGCGGCTCCAGTCATCCAGGCGGTGGACTCCCGTTAGTTGGCATGGGCGCCGAGATCACGGCGGAACTTATTGGTCGGGCGAAGAAGTCGAACCCATGAAGCCATACCAACGGGCCAGACGTCCCCCGGTTGATAGAACCCGAATCCGTTCCTCGGTTTGAGCCTGCATGTCGATTGTAGTAACGACCACGAGTTGATCTTCAGCTCGAATCCTGGTGTCCTCGTGCGGCACTTCGGCGCTTCCACCACGAATAACCAGCGACACCGCGGCACCTTTCGGCAATCCCATTTCCGTGACAAAAACCCCGACTAGCGCCGAGCCTTTTGGAACGTCAACGCCGAGAACCGTAGCTGACATTCCGTCAAGTGGCGCGCTTTCCACTTCAAGCTCACGCACCTGCTCCGGCAGGCACACGCCAATTTTGCGACCTAAAGCAAGAATGACCGGGGTTTGAATCACCGCCAATAACAACACCGCAATCAAGGTTGCATCAAAGATGAGTTCGGCGCCAGGGACATTTAAGCCCAATGGAATTGCCGCAAACACAATTGGCACCGCGCCCCGCAGTCCGGCCACAGAGACAAACGCAATTGTTTTCGCACCCAATCGAAATGGTAAAAGTGAAATAATTGCTGCCAGAGGTCTGGCAACGAAAACCAACAATAGAACCGCTCCCACAGCAAGTGGAATCGCCTCGGGTAACCGGCCCACGTCGGCAAGTAAACCCAGCATGACAAATAGACCAATTTCGGCAATCCACGAGAGCCCGTCGGAGAATCCTAAAATTGAGCGTCGATGCGGGAGTTGCCGTGCCGAACCGATCAAAATCGCTGAAATGTAGACCGCCATGAATCCAGATGAGTGAAGAACTGACGCTGCTCCATAGGAGAGAACGATCAGGGCTAAGGCAGCGATCGGGTACAAACCAACCCCGGGAAGTGCCAAACGAGGCAAAATAAAACGGCCCAAGTATCCGATTCCAACTCCAACTATGGCACCGCCAATTATTTCGGCGACAACTAAAAACGGGATGGTCCACGCAGCAGTTTGACCCCAAGCCCCACTTACCACGATGCTGATGATCACAACAACGGGGGCATCGTTGAATCCCGCTTCGGCCTCAAGCAGGGTTCGAACTTTTTCGTTGACCCGCATGCGACGCAAGATTGAGAAAACCGCGGCAGCATCCGTTGCTGCCAAAACTGTTCCCAAAAGAACCGCTAGCTGCGGATCAAAATCAAAAATGAAAATCAGAGGTAGTGCAACCACACCAATACTCACGGCGATTCCTACCGACGCCAATGCGAGTGAAGGCGCAAGCACCGGGCGCAGTTGGTCAACCCTGGTTGTCAACCCGCCATGAGCCAGAATCAAAACCAAGGCCGAGTAGCCGAGGATCGTTGCAAGTGTTGCGTCATCGAACGAAAGAGCGGGTATTGATGAACCGAGTACCATTCCCAAGAGCAGGTAGAGCAGCAGTCCTGGCACCCCTAATTTGCCGGCAAAACGGACAGCAAAAATTGCGACCAACACGATTAATGCGCCCACAAAAGTGGCCATGGCCAAGGTTTCAAGAGTCATGTGCACACCTCCGCATCATTTTTTTTACCCTACCGATCTTGGACAAAGATATCCTGTGCGTGTTACCGAGAGAATTCTTTACATTCAGGGGCAAACCCCGAAAAGACCTTTTATATCGGGTCTGCTTGCCAATATGTGCGAAATGTATTGGGGTTATAGAGTGTCCCAGTGAGTAAAACGGTCGAGGGTGAGGTGGATCTTGCCGACATTCGCCCGCAAATTCAGGCCAACCTTGACCAATTCCTGACCGAACAAAAAACAATCCTGGAATCGATCGGACCGGAAACACTTGCGCTGTGGGACAGCGCAAAAACACTTCTCAACGGCGGAAAGCGCTTGCGCCCTTTATTTTGCTACTGGGGATGGCGGGCTGCTTTTGGCAATGCAAGCCACCAGGATTGCGTCGTCACCGCTGCAAGTTCCCTTGAATTTCTGCAAGCCTGCGCCTTGGTCCATGACGACGTTATGGATGGCTCTGATACCCGGCGTGGGCTTCCCGCAGCCCACCGGCAATTTGCGAGCATGCATCGTGGCAGTCAGTGGTTGGGAATCCCCGATCGTTTCGGTGAGGGTGCCGCGATTCTGCTCGGGGACCTGTGTCTGTCATGGGCCGACCAACTGTTACTCACTAGTGGTCTCCCAACCCAAAATCTCAATGCCGCCAAGAGCGTCTACAACGAAATGCGAACCGAACTTATGGCCGGTCAGTACCTCGACCTACTCGAACAGGCTCGCGGTGGCGGCTCGGTAGAACGGGCGTTAAGGGTGGTTCGGTACAAGTCGGCCAAATACACGATCGAACGCCCCTTACACATCGGTGCCGCACTGGCACTCGCCCCGCAAGAAGTTTTCGATGCATACAGTGGTTATGGACTACCGCTGGGTGAAGCTTTCCAATTGCGTGACGACATCCTTGGCGTGTTCGGAGATCCCGAAGTCACGGGCAAGCCAGCAGGTGACGACCTGCGTGAAGGGAAACGGACAGTACTCATTGCGATTGCAACCGACCGGGCAACCCCACAGCAACTCCAGTCCATTCATGAGTTGTTGGGTGACGAGCACCTGTCTGCCGTTGGCATTGAAACCTTGAGGGAAATTATTCGTGACACTGGATCGCTTGACTACACCGAAGACTTAATTTCGGAACTGCTGGAGAAGTCCCTCAGCGCATTAAGCTCCGCGCCGCTGGATCAGGGCGCAGTAACCGCACTCACTGACCTCGCCCATAAATCTGTTCAAAGGAGCCTATAAATACATGTCGAACTCACTCATAAGCCGTCTGCTACCCACCCAGCGCACCGTCACCGGACCAACGGACAACGTGATCGTTGTGGGCGCGGGCCTTGCCGGACTCTCTGCGGCAATGCGATTGGCCGGCGCCGGCCGCACCGTCACAATTTTAGAACGCGAAGCTATTCCAGGGGGTCGAGCTGGACGGATCGAAATGAAATCCCCGAGTGGCACGTACCACGCTGACACCGGCCCTAGCGTTTTAACGATGCCTGATCTCATTGCAGATTGTTTCGATTGTTTGGGTGAAAACATGAGCGATTGGCTGACCCTTGAGCCGGTTTCCCCGCTCTATCGCGCTTTTTACGCCGACGGATCAATTTTGAATGTGTTCAGTGATGTCGATCAAATGGCCCAGGAAATCTCAGAGGTAATCGGCGACGAGGAAGCCCAAGGTTTCCGCAAGTATGTTGATTTCGTCTCAAAACTATATAAGTACGAGATGTCGGACTTTATTGACCGCAATATTGATTCACCCCTTGACCTGCTGACCCCTAATCTGGCGAAGCTGTTCGCAATCGGTGGTTTCCGTAAACTCACACCTAAAGTGCGTGAGTACATGAAAGACCCCCGCACCGAACGGATCTATTCCTTCCAAGCAATGTATGCCGGACTCTCCCCCTACGACGCGCTGGCAATCTATGCCGTAATCGCATACATGGATTCGGTCGCCGGAGTCTTTTTCCCCAAGGGCGGTATGCATGCGGTCCCTAAATCGATGGCGGCTGCACTCGAGAAGCACGGTGTCACCATTAAATACAACACAACCGTGGAGTCGGTCGTTCACAGTGGTGGCCGGGCATCTGGCGTACTCACCACCGACGGCGAATTCATGGAAGCAGACGTCGTAGTTCTTAACCCTGACCTTCCCGTCGCGTATCGGGAACTCATTGGAAACGAGCCATGGTCGGTGAAACGCCTTAATTACTCCCCCTCCGCCTTCGTCATTATCGCTGGTTCAACACAAAAATACTCAAAAATCTCTCACCACAATATTCACTTCGGCAAGTCGTGGAAAAAGGTTTTCACCGAATTAATTGATGAAAAGAAATTGATGACCGACCCAAGCATTTTAGTGACAAACTCGAGTTTTTCTGATCCAAGTCTGGCGCCCGAAGGCCGCGAGCTCTATTACATTCTTTTCCCAACCCCCAATCTTGATGCGTCAATTGACTGGAAAGAAATTGGTCCCCGCTACCGCGATGAGTGTTACCGGGTACTGGAAGAACGCGGCTACGTTGGACTTGCTGACTCAATTGAAGTCGACAACATCACGACCCCGCAAGATTGGGCTGATCGCGGGATGGAACGTGGAGCTCCTTTCTCCGCCGCCCACTCATTCGGTCAAACCGGACCATTTCGCCCCGGCAACATGTGGGGTGAGAACGTTGTGTTCACCGGATCGGGAACCCAGCCGGGTGTAGGCGTGCCCATGGTGCTGATCTCAGGACGACTGGCCGCAGAACGAGTTACCGGTAAGGATCATAATTACCGGTCACGAGCCACTCGGTGAATCGACTACATGCGAAGGAATACCAAGAGGCCGGGATCACCGACCCTGACTTAATTGCCTCCTATGAAGTATGTCGCGAACTCAATGCATCACACGGTAAAACGTATTATTTAGCAACGCTTTTACTCCCACCGGGTAAAAGGCCCTACGTTCACGCCCTCTACGGATTCGCTCGCTACGCCGACGAAATTGTTGACGACCTCGATTCAACGCTGAGCGACCAAGAGAAGGCTAATTGGCTAAAAACGTGGGGTGAAGCGTTTATGGCCGATGTCCAAAGCGGTGTATCAAATGACCCGGTGTGCCGCGCTGTTGTGCATACTGTTCGACGCTGGGATATTCCGCTCGATCTATTCGACGCTTTTTTGCATTCAATGACAATGGACCTCACTGTCACCGAATACCAAAGCTTCGACGACCTATACGAGTATGTCTATGGCTCAGCCGCTGTTATTGGACTACAGATGCTCCCCATTTTGGAACCAACCGACCCCAAAGCCTTCGAGTACGCCAAGGATCTTGGGGTTGCCTTCCAATTAGCTAACTTCATCCGCGACGTCAATGAAGACCTAGACCGAGGCCGCGTTTATCTGCCGCTGGACGAACTCGAAAGGTTCGGTGTTACCCGCGCCGACCTAGAAAAACGCGAACTCACCGAAAACATCAAGGCGGCCCTACGTCACCAAATCGATCGAGTCCGCAGACTTGATGAGCAATCACGCGCCGGAATCGAAATGCTGCACCCATCCTCACGCGACTGCATCAACGCCGCCCGAATCCTGTACTGCGGGATCGCCAACAAAGTCGAAGAGATTAACTTCGAAGTATTTAAAAAGCGTGCCCGAGTTTCCCCACGAACAAAGTTCTGGGTCGCCTTTCCTGCCTGGCGCCACGCCCGTACAGCCCGCCGCAAGTTCGGTCCCGGACACGTCCAAGGTCTGAACCCGATTTAGCAGTCATTATTTGCGCCAGATCGGCGGGCCTGAAGTAGGAGTTCGATCAACTCCCCGCCGACCCCAAAACACCCACAGGCTTAGTGAGAGCAGGATCAGAGAAAAACCAAAAAGTAAGTCCTCTGCGGGTGCAAAAGCTATCCGACCGTCCCCGAGGAATGTGGGAGCCGAGTCCGCGGGCGAACTCCCACCCATGATCGCCGCGCCGTAGTATTTCACAATTTGGGTGCCGGTGAATAAACCGTTGGTGATTAATTGGAAGAAGACGATGATCGCGTAAGAAGACCAAAAAACCGCCCGCGTCACCATGCGAGTTTTGAATACAAAGAGGTCCAAAAGAACCGCAATGACAACAGCGAGAACTCCAATTGCCGTATAAGTCATTGGGGTTCATCTCCCACGAGCCAGCGGCGCGACTTTGTTCCCTTGATACTTCGCACCGCTTCAAGAGTCAGAATTGATGCAAATGGAATTACAATGAAAAACAGAAGTTCATCGAGTGGAATATCAGCCGGCAGGTAGACACCCAGAATTCGAGACTCATCAAAGTACCAGTGACCTTGGCTAATGGCATACGCATCCCAGATCAAAAACGGAACAACGACGGGAACGATCGTGAGCAACAAACGTTTGGGCCTGCGCAGGACTCGAGTGCGGAGAAATACCTCCAGCCAAATCGAACCGAGGACCACAAAAACCAAAACGGCCAGATAACTCCAGCGCCCAAAATCCATAAAATCTCCCACAGCACCATAATTGCCTACTATGACTTTTGGGCATGTTGCGGATCCCCTATTTGGGTCGAAAAAAACGTACCGCATTGCCCTGCTCGGTGCCGAAAGTTCGGGGAAGACAACTCTGGCTACTGAATTGACCACGGCGCTGCGTGAGTTGGGTTACAACGCGGGAATGGTTCCGGAATACCTGAGAACCTGGTGCAAGGAGAACTCCCGACTACCCGAGTTTGACGACCAAGGAGTAATCCTTGAAGGCCAACTAGCTTTGGAAGAAAATGCAGCAACTCAGTTTAATGTTTTGGTGTGTGATCCGGCCGCAATTACGACCGGTTTCTACTCAATGGAATATTTTGGATCCGATCTTCACCTGGAGTGGGACTTGATAGATCGTTATGACCAGCTGTTCTTGTGCGACATTGACTTCCCGTGGCAGCCTGATCCATTACGCGACAGTAAAGCTGTGCGAGAGCACATGCATTCCTTGATCGTGACCTATCTCACTGAAGCTCAAGGAATTCTGGCCGGAAATATCCCCTTACTCTCGGGATCGGCGCCAGAGCGGTTGGCCCTTGCATTAGCGTTACTTGAACTGCCTCACATTTCTCACTGAGGGCACCAACCGGGTCAAGGCGTGGCAACCCATTTCCCCCATAAATGGCACATAGACTCCCAAGAATGGATTCCTCTGTTCCCGGTGGCCTTGTTGGGCAAACCTTGGATCAGCGGTACGAAGTCACCTCATTACTTGCCCGTGGCGGCATGGCCACCGTGTACCTAGCCACCGACCTCCGACTTGATCGGGTCGTTGCCCTGAAAGTCATGCACCCACATTTAGCAAATGACCCGGGATTCGTGGCCCGTTTTCAACGCGAAGCACGCAGCGCCGCGCGGCTTTCCCATCCACATGTCGTCGGGGTTTACGACCAAGGCAGTTCCGACGGCCACGTGTATCTGGCCATGGAATATTTACCGGGCCGTACCCTACGCGACGTTTTAGATGAATATGGTCCCCTGAGTACCGAACAAGCGCTGGTCCTTCTGGACCCGGTGATCGAAGCCCTGGCTGCGGCGCACGCGGCAGGATTTGTTCATCGGGATATTAAACCCGAAAATGTTTTGATCTCAGACGACGGGCGAGTCAAGGTTGCGGACTTTGGACTGGCGCGTGCGGTAACAACAACTGATTCAACCCACACAACCGGCATGATCATTGGCACCGTCAGTTACCTTTCCCCCGAGCAGGTTGAAAGCGGTGATGCGGACGCGCGTTCAGATATTTACGCAACCGGCATCCTGTTTTTCGAGATGATCACCGGGTCGGTCCCCTACTCGGGTGAAAGCCCGCTCTCCATCGCCTACAAACACGTGAACTCCGACGTGCCGCCACCCTCGAGTGTTCTCACTGGCATTCCATCCGAAGCCGATGCACTAATCCTTTCAGCGACCAAACGTGATCCTGCTTTGCGTTATCAAACTGCACAAGATTTTTTATCTGATGTTCGTCGAGTCCGTAAGACACTTCCGGCTCCCAAACCATTTGTCGACCTTAAAAATACTCTCGTCGTTGATCGTAAGGATTTTGAAGCACTGTCTGGGACCGAAAAAACAACAGATCAAACTTTTCGGCCAAAGGACTTTCCGCAACGCGAAAAAAAGCGACGGGGCCTTTGGTTTGTTCTCGCACTCGCGGTTGGCGTACTCCTCGCAGGTCTTGGCGGCTGGTGGCTTGCCGCAGGGCCCGGTCAAAATGTTGATACCCCCAATCTGGTGGGCAAGACCCTCGAGGAAGCCCAAGGTGTTCTCCTTGCGACTACCGACACCGAACAACTCACCATTGCTGCAGGCGATCCGGTCTTCAGCGAAACAATTCCACTGGGCGTCATTGTTTCGACCGATCCCCAGTCTGGTGCGGGCATCAACCCCACGGGAATCATCACCGCAAATATCTCCCAAGGGCCGGAACGCTATTCGGTTCCAGACGTCACAGGAATGACCCCGCAGGCGGCAACCGCGGCGATCACGGCTGCCAACCTCACATTGGGTGGGAGAACTGAGGCATTCGATGACAATGTTGCCACCGGTCAAGTTGCCAAGACTTCACCAAAAATTGGTAGTGAACTCAAGCCCGGTGATCGTGTAGACCTCGTCATTTCAAAAGGACCCAAACCCATTGAGATCCCGAACGTTGTCGGTCAAAAGATTAAAACTGCCGGAGCAAACTTGAGCGACCTTGGCCTAAAAGTTGACCGAAGTAACGTATTTTCCGAATCGGTAAAGAAAAACACCGTCATGTCGATCAAACCCAAAGCCGGGAACACTGTTGCCTCGGGCAGCACCGTTGAAGTCGTAGTCTCAAAAGGCCCACCACCGGTAATTGTTCCCAACCTGGTTGACATGCCACGCAAAAAAGCAATTGCCGCTCTGGAAAAAATCGGCCTGCGTCCCAAAGTTGAGGTTGGCGCTGTCGCACCACTGAACCGTGTGATCAGTCAGAGTCCGGCCGCCGGGACGCAGATCCCCAAAGGCTCCACCGTCACAATCCGAATTATTTAGCAGCGCGAGCGGGCTCTCCGACTTCCTGGGCCTGCACCAACCACCACTAAGCGCACAGTCATTTTGGCGACACTCCCAAACATCACACCTAATGCTTGCGAAATTCGTGAGGGTAAGCAACTCTCACTTTCCCTGGTGAACCGTAAAAACACGGAATTCCCGTGGCCACCTTTCATGATAAGTCCCGAAGGCTGACTGCAACGATCCGCCAACCTTTATCTCCCGCGAAGGAAGCATCATGAAACCAGAAGAGACAACACCAGAAAACACGACTCCCACCGATGAAGCGGAAATCATCGCCACAGAACTCGAAAAATATTTCAGCCGGAGAGGTCCTCCCGGGCACTCTATTTTATTGCTAATTAGGGAGTCTAGGTTGAATCCAAAAACTCTCACCTAATTCAGACCGAGTAATGGGAGGACCCTCCCACTTCAATGTCGCACCGAATGAAGCCTCGGAACCTCAATAACCTTCGACACCCTCGTGAATCAGTAGCTTGGTTTTCACGTCGACTCCGTAGCCGTAACCACCAATTCCGTTGCTAGCAACAACCCGGTGGCACGGGATCACGATCACTACTTCATTGCGCCCACACGCGGTCCCGACAGCCCGTGCGGCCCGTGGGTGGCCCGCACGCGCAGCTAGTTCACCGTAGGTTTGCACTGTTCCTGGTGGGATCTCGCGCATTGCCGCATAAACCTTCACGATGAATGGCGAATTACCTTGGAGAACATATATTTCATTGAATGAGTCCAGCACACCGTCACGGTATTGCGCGAATGCGTCATGAACTGGTGAACGCTTGCGGACGGCTCCGTCAACATCTCGCGGATCAAACCGCGCCGAGACGAGTTGCTGTTCGGTTTCATCGAAAACAAAATAAACGAGCCCGGCCGGAGTTTTCGCCGTGCCGTGCCAGCGAGACATGAACTACTTACCGCTTGCTCAACATGTCTGCAACGAGGAAGGCAAGTTCCAGGCTTTGTTCGCGGTTCAGACGCGGGTCGCACGCGGTTTCGTATCTTTGGGACAAATCACTCTCAGTAACACCCGCGGTGCCGCCAACACACTCGGTGACGTCGTCGCCGGTAAGTTCAATGTGGATTCCACCAGGGAATGTTCCCGCTTCACGGTGCACGGCAAAGTAGCCTTCGACTTCGGTGATCACGTCATCGAACAATCGAGTTTTGTAACCACTTGACGACTCGCGAGTGTTGCCGTGCATGGGGTCACACACCCACACGACCGGAATTCCACTGGCATCCACCTTGGCCACGATGTCGGGCAACTTGTCAGAGACCAGATCAGCGCCCATGCGGGTGATCAATGAGAGGCGACCCGGAATGTTATTGGGGTTGAGAATCCGGGCTGCTTCGACAACGTCTTCCGGGGATGCGGTCGGTCCAACCTTCATACCAATTGGATTGGCAATGGTTGACGCGAAATGGATGTGGGCGCCATCAAGTTGACGGGTGCGTTCCCCGATCCACAGGAAGTGACCTGACACGTCGTAGGCGTTACCGGTGCGCGAGTCGATCCGGGTCAGCGCACGTTCGTAGTCCATCGAGAGGGCTTCGTGCGCGGCGTAGAACTCAACCCGCTGGAATTCGTCGGGGTCGGCGCCGCAGGCATGCATGAATGACAGTGCTTTATCAATGTCTCGAGCCATTAATTCATAACGTTGCCCGGCAATGGATTCGCGGACGAAGTCTTGATTCCATGCGTGGACCTGTCGCAAATCGGCGAAACCACCCATGGTGAAAGCTCGCACAAGGTTCAGTGCTGATCCTGAAGCGTGGTAGGCCCGCAGCAGTCTTTCTGGGTCTGGTCGGCGAGCACCCGCTTCAAACTCAATGGCATTCACCGCATCGCCAAGATAGGAGGTCATTTCGATTCCGTCGCGGACTTCAATCGTCTTACTGCGTGGCTTGAAATACTGTCCAGCAAGGCGGCCCATTTTCACAACGGGCAGTGAGGCGCCGTAGGTCAAAATGACGGACATTTGAAGGACGGTTTGTAGCCGGGCCCGGATCGAATCGGCGGTATTTGCCTCGAATGTTTCCGCGCAGTCACCGCCGGTGAGAACGAACGCTTCACCTCGACCGGCAGCAGCCAAACGGTCGGTGAGTTGATCACATTCACCGGCAAAAACCAATGGGGGCAGTTTGCGTAACTTGGCGACCGATTCCTCCAGCGCAACCGCGTCAGGCCAGGGGGGCTGCTGGGCAGCGACCAAATCTGGCCACTCGAGGGTCATGGGGGTTTCCACCCGACCACGAGTTTTTTGCACCTGCGGGGAAGTCATGCGCTCAGCGTAGAGGAATGGCTTAGCCAAAGAACGCGGTGGCTTCACGGTAACGCTCGATCGGGACGGTCTTAAGGGTCCCGGTGGCTTCGGCGAGTGGTACGCGAACAATGTCGGTGCCACGAAGCCCCACCATGGTTCCCCAGGCTTGGTCTTTCACCGATTCAATTGCATTAAGGCCAAATCGGGTTGCCAGCACCCGGTCGAATGCCGTTGGGGAACCTCCCCGCTGAACGTGGCCCAGAACGGTGGTGCGGGCTTCATGGCCGGTGCGTTCTTCCAGTGCGCCAGCGAGCCACTCACCAATACCGGAGAGTTTGACGTGACCGAACGCGTCCAAGGTGGCATCTTTGGTGATCAGATCACCATCTTTGGGTAGGGCGCCTTCGGCTACGCAAATAATCGGGGCATAGTTAGTTTCAAAGCGTGAGTTGACCCATCCGACGACTTCATCTAAGTCAAATGGGACTTCGGGGATCAGGATTGCGTTCGCGCCACCGGCCATACCCGAATGCAGAGCAATCCAGCCAGCGTGACGACCCATGACTTCACAGATCAAAATGCGGTGGTGCGACTCGGCCGTTGTGTGCAAACGATCCATTGCTTCGGTTGCGATTGTCACCGCGGTGTCAAAACCAAATGTGTAGTCGGTCCCGCTGAGGTCGTTGTCAATGGTTTTCGGCACACCCACCACTGGGAAACCCGCTTCGGTCAGTGCGGTTGCAACACCGAGTGTGTCTTCTCCACCAATGGCAATGAGCGCATCAACTCCGAGTTCGGCCATATTGGCTTTGATGCGGTCCACTCCCCCGTCAATTTTGATCGGGTTGGTGCGCGAGGAGCCTAAGATTGTGCCGCCGCGTGGTAGGAGCCCTCGGACCGCACCGACGTTAAGTTCCATCGTGAGTCCTTCGAGCGGGCCTTTCCAACCGTCACGAAAGCCAATAAACTCAAATCCGTAATCTGCGACGCCGCGTCGAACTACCGCGCGAATAACCGCATTAAGACCTGGACAATCTCCGCCTCCAGTGAGAACTCCAACGCGCATGTGCCAAACCTTTCACCGTTTTAATTCGATTAGCCGAATCTTGTTTAACAATTTTTCTATATAAACGCTATCAGTGCGTCCATCACGGTCAAGTATCCTTTGAGCCGTGCAGTCACATGATCGCGTTCTTGCAATTGACGCCGGAACCACGGGCCTCACCGCCCTGCTCGTATCCCATGACGGCTTGATCAGGGCCCAGGGATACCAAGAGTTCCCGCAGCACTTCCCCCAGGACGGTTGGGTTGAACACGATTTGACTGAAATGTGGAATGCCACCCTCGAGGCGACCAAATTAGCCTTGACGATACACCGGGCCGAATACGGTGGCGAGCCACGCATCGTCGCGGTGGGGGTTACCAATCAACGCGAAACAGCGTGCTTCTGGGACCGTGAAACTTTGGGCTCGCCCAGGCGGGCAATTGTTTGGCAAGACCGTCGCAGTACCGAAATCTGTCAGAGATTAATTGATGCCGGGTTGCAGCCAAGGGTGGGTGAACTCACCGGTCTGCGCCTTGATCCTTACTTCACGGCCACGAAACTGATGTGGGTGAAAGAAAACGACCCGCACACGTGGGCTCAAGTTGTCTCCGGTCGAGTAGCGATTGGCACCGTCGACTCGTATCTGATTGCCCGCATGACGCGCGGTCTTGAGCATGTCACCGATCACACAAACGCTTCAAGGACACTTCTTTATGAACTCGAGTCCGGGGCCTGGAGTCGCGAGCTACTCGACCTCTTTGACGTACCCGAAGAATCACTACCAACAATCATGGCCTCCTATGGAAGGATTGCTCACACCGATCCTGAAGTCTTTTTGGGCATTGACGCACCAATCAGCGGTGTTGCGGGTGACCAGCAGGCAGCCCTTATCGGGCATGCGGGATTTTCGGCGGGTAGCGCGAAGTGCAGCTACGGCACCGGCTCCTTCCTGTTACTTCATACGGGCGAGCAGATTGTTCATTCAACCCACGGCTTGCTAACCACCGTTGCGCTCGCTCACCCGACGCAATCTGGGCCAGCCCGCAGGGATTTCGCGCTTGAAGGATCAATTTTTGTTACCGGTGCCGCTGTTCAGTGGTTGCGTGATGGCCTTGGAATAATTGAAAAATCCTCCGACATCGAAGAGTTGGCCGGCCGTGTTCCCGACTCAGGTGGCGTAATTTTTGTTCCGGCCCTTACCGGTTTGGGGGCACCGGATTGGGATCCACATGCACGCGGCCTGATCATTGGGATCAACCGAGGAACAACCACCGCTCATATTGCCCGCGCGACACTGGAAGCAATCGCCCTTGAAGTCCGTGACGTCGTTGATCTCATGGCACGGGAGACGGGGGCGGCACTGCCCTACTTAGCCATTGACGGTGGGGCGTCGTTAAACGACTTACTGTGCCAGTTACAAGCCGACATTGCCCGGCTGCTGATCAAACGGTCTGAGCAGGTCGAAACAACCGGGCTTGGTGCCGCATTCCTCGCTGGACTCGGCGTTGGGTTCTGGAAAGACACGGAGGAGGTTTCCGGATTAACAAAAATTTCCGGTGAGTTCACACCGAAGGTTGATCGTGAGGAGCTCCACGTTCAATGGCGCGATGCAGTTTCTCGTTCTCGAGGTTGGACGCAACAGACCGCTAGGGATTAAAGCAGTGAACTTGCGGCATCGGCTAACTCACCATTTGAAATCAGTTCTTTCGCCCGTGTTGCGTACATGTCAACATACTCTTGACCGGAGAGAGTCATGAGTTCATACATCACTTCATCCGTTACCGAACGCAAAACAAACCGGTCATCTTCTAAACCCTCGTAGCGGGAAAAGTTCAGCGGTTTACCCACCCGAATCCCGACCCGCTTGAGGCGCGGTCGTAGTTTTCCCGGTGGCTGAATTTCATAAGTATTAATCATGGCAACCGGGATAATGGGGACTTTGGCCTCAAGTGCCATCCGGGCAAGTCCAGTTTTGCCGCGGTAAAGGATTCCGTTCGGGGAACGGGTGCCTTCCGGGTAGATCCCCAAAATGTCACCTGAATTCAATACGCGAAGTGCCGTGTGAATTGCAGCTTCGGAAGCTCGGCCACCGGAGCGATCAACGGGAAGCTGCCCGACACCGCGCATAAATAACTTGGTGAAGTAACCCTTGATCCCCTTGCCTGTGAAGTAATCACTTTTCGCTAAATAGGCCATGGGCCGTTTTGCAACGAGTGCCAGGTAGAACGAGTCCGAAAAACTTAAATGGTTGCTCGCCAGAATCACACCACCGGACTCAGGAATGTTTTCTTGGCCTTCAGCCCAAGGCCGGAACAGGATTTTGAGCCAGGGACCCAGCAGGATGTGCTTGACAAACCAATACAGCACCTGCCCACCCACCTCTCATGTTCCAACGAATTATCAAAGCCGATGGAGTCTGCCCGACATCCAGATTTTGGCGGTCCTCACGCGACACCCGATCATAGGCGTACGCTCTTGCAGGTAGCGACAGAATGAACGAATTAGGAGATCTCAATGCCATTGGCAGCAGGCGCACAACCGTGGAGTATCGACCCAACCGGCCCGGCCGCCGGAATTGGGGTACTTCTGATTCACGGGTTTACGGGGTCACCTGCCTCGATGACCCCGTGGGGTCAGTCGCTGTCCCAAAACGGATGGACCATCCGGGTGCCGCGGCTTCCCGGTCACGGATCACGCTGGCAGGACATGAACCTGACAACGTGGGAAGACTGGTACGCCGAGTCCGAACGTAATTTGCGTGAACTACAAGTCAAGTGTGATCAGGTATTTGTTTGCGGCCTCTCTATGGGTGGATCCCTCACCCTTCGGCTGGCGGAAGCACACGGGAATGAAATTTCCGGGATCGTCTTAGTCAACCCGGCCGTACACTCAGAGCGAGCCGATCGACATCTCCTACCGGTCATCTCAAAGTTTCTGAAATCATTTCCAGGAATCTCTAATGACATTGCCAAACCGGGGCAAGACGAAGTCGCGTATGGAAAACTGCCGCTCAAGGCGGCTCACTCACTCGCTCAATTATGGAAACTGACAAAAACTGATATCCGAAAGGTCAACCAACCGGTCTTGCTGTTTCGCAGTTTGCAGGACCACGTCGTAGAGGCATCAAATGCGCAATGGATCCTTGACCACGTTTCCAGTTCGGATAGAGAAGAGATACTGCTGGAGAATTCCTTCCATGTTGCAACCCTGGATTACGACGCGGAACTCATCGAGACATTGAGCGCTGACTTCATCAAACGTCTGATCACGAATTAGTCGGGAAATATTAGATGACAATTACGCCACCGGATCCACCAGAGCCACCGGAGCCCGACAAGGACAATGCCGCATGGGATGCAATCGTTGCTGATCTCAGCGGTCAAATTGATCTTGGACCACATTTTCGCAGCGATCCCACCCCAGCCGAACTAATACCGGAGCGCGATTACATAGACGAATATTTTGATCAAGGGTATGAACCTCCTGAACCACCACCACTGACAGTTCCCACTGACGCCATTGCCCGGTTTGCTTGGGCCGGTGTACTCGGTGGACCCGTCGTCATGCTCCTGGGTTACGTCCTTGGTCTTGGCGGCGCTATTTCAACGGCGGGACTGATCGCGACCGTAGGTGGCTTCGTGTTTCTCATATCCAGACGCGATAAACATGTCCCACCCGGTGAAGATTTTGGTGACGGAGCAGTCGTCTAACCCAGCGCAATCCGCTAATTCCGTGCTCACCACATTAGTAAATAATGGGAAGCCACCGGATCGTGTCTGCGGATTGCTCCCCCGCAATGCTGCCACGCACCCCGCCCCTGATCCCAATTCCACCCAGCATTGTCATCAAAGGTGCAATATCGAGTCCGGTGATTTCAGTCGGCATCAATTCGGTGATCGACACGGGAGCCCCCATTGAAATCAGCCAACTACCCAGATCACTTGTTAAGTTTTGCCCGTTGTTGTCGTCACTCATGATCTGGGCCACTCGCTTTCTTTAGCAACAAAGTCGATCTCGAATTTATTTTCGGAAAGTTGAACAGATCCGGGTTCCATGCGTGAACAGCCCGCAGGAAGTTTGAGGAACCGACGCACGCCACCAAGTTCGATCACCAAGTGATTACGCACCATTCCAATTGCCGGATCCGTGTTACCGACACCCTTCCACTTGACCCGAAAAACAAACAGCAACGCTTCTCGCTCGCTCAACGTACCGTGGCCACTAAAAACCCTGATCGATTCGAATCGTGTGACCCACTTTTTTGGAAGTGATTCGGGTGCTGACTTAGACCAAGCCCGTTGCAGTTGTCGCCGATCACATCCGACTCCAACAAGTGCAAGTTGGGATAGGGATCGCATTAATACTTTGGGGCTTGGCCGATACTGCGCAAAGTCCAGTCTCAATTCCGCTTTTTGTACCCGGATTCGCACCTGGTCAATGGAGTTCATTAATTCGAGTAGGTGAGTACGGGCTTCACTTTTACCTAGACCGCACCAGATGGCAAACTCTTCGGAGTCCATCTGTGACAGAGCGATTCCGATCGAGTCAAGGTCGCTGATTGCCTGAGCCAAATGACGCACCGACTCAAATTCGAGGTGCTCCGATTCGGAAAGCAAGGAGTAAACGCCACGTGAAAAGTTGAGTTCACCCAGCAGCCCCTTCGTTGGATTAAAGAATCCGAACGGCGCCATGAGTGATTCAAAAACTTCTGAGACAGCAACAGGGATAATGACCGAGCCGGTTTGAGGCTCGACCCCGCAAGTGATGCGAAGGTTAGACGACACTTCCGGCGCCCGACTCCACGCGTGTTTTCAATCCTTTGAGCGCAGTTTCCACGATGACCTTTTCGGCTTTACGTTTAAGCATTCCAATCATGGGAATTTTTACATCAACTTGCAACCGGTAGTAAACGGTAGTGCTGCCATTCCCGTTGTCGGTCAATTCGTATTCGCCATCCATCGCAGTCAACATTTCGGCCGTAATCAAAGTCCACGTCACCTTACGGTTGCCGTCCCAGTCGTACTCCAACTCGTAGGTGTCCTTAATGGGACCGGAAGCAAGGGAAAAACGGGCATCTGCCGGGCGGTCATCATCTTCGTATTTACTCAAGACCGTCACCGAGGTGATTCCGTCACTCCATTGCGGATATGCAGGGAGGTCGGCAATTACTTCCATAATCTGCGCGGGCGTTGCATTAATGGAGATGCTGGATTCGGTCTGTTCGGCCATGGGGCCACGGTACTCCACCAGATGGGAGCCGTGCATCAAGACAAGGATGATGGCCGTTAAACGTCGAACTTATACGTCGATGGGTGAATGGGACCTTCCGACCATGGAAATGACCGACGTTAATACATTCGGTGGCCCCCATTCGTAGCCGTGAACGCTGCGGCTGGTGAACATGGCCGAAGAAGTGGTATTTCGGAGAATATTTTTCGATATAACTGGTGATTGCAGCCGAGCCAATCTCAAACCTACGAGCCACTGTGTCGTAGTTGAGCAATGGATTCAGAGGTGGGATGTGGGTGAAAAGAATATCGACCGGCCCCATCGCAAAAAGCTTGTCCCAATACTCCTGCGGTTCTAGTTCATATGGAGTCCGCATGGGACTCTTCAGTCCCCCACCAAGAAAACCCCACCTTTGACCATTCATCTCGATTACGTCGCCATCGAGTACTCGATGCTCGGGTTGCAGGTAGGTCGGCCACAGGTCCGGTAGGTCGACATTGCCGTATGTCAGCAGTGCGGGCGTGGGAATCGAGGCAAACATCACTTCGTACTGCTCACGGACTTTCTGCTGCAATACATTCCAGCGTTCCTCCGGCTGGGTGACACCGATCCCAAGCCAGGCGTTAGCGCTGAACTCCCGGGCTTGCTCAAAATGATTAGACGTTCGAAGTGCGATATAGGTCTTCGCGTAATCCACGCCAAAGAGGTCAGCGTAGATCCCTTGCTCGGGTTCGTCGTAATCCAAAAAGAGAATTAAATCCCCTAAACAAATGAAAACGTCGCAATCCTTCGCGGCGGTTTTTATTGCCGTTGACGCCCCATGTACATCGCTCACAATGTTCAAGCGCACTGACACTCACTCCACATTCCGGTTCTCCAACCTGTCTTTCAGGGACCAAACATTTCGCTTCCACGCGAGCACGTGGCGTTCGCGCAACTTATGGGTTTCTCGTTGCTCACGGGCCGAATTGGTTACCGCCCGAGGATGAATCCGACTCCCGATTTGGGTGGGATTAGCTCTCAAGTAGTAGTGCACAATTGTGACACTTTCTTCAGCCGGCGCCAATTCAATAGATTCGAGCCAAATCTCGCTTGATCCAACCAGTGCGCCGGTCACGGTCCAGCGCAGTCCTTTGTCCCCCCGGTCCCGGTAGACCACCAATTTAAGATCCGGCCACCAGCGGACCAAGGTCGATTGATCTCGAATTATCGCGATTAGTTCGCCCGCGGAGGCGTAAATCACGGTGTCATCGGCGATATCGATTGTCGTGTGGTCAAAGTCTGGATTCATTTCTGAATTCATTTATTCTCTCCAACCCACCCATCAGGGTAACCAGAAATTTATTTCCAGTCTCATGGCACTTTTCACGGAATTCGCGTAGTTTAGTGACAAGGCTCACAGACCAAGGGATCCTCTTCGTTAACGGGGGGCTCCACTGGCCCGAAGAAAGGAAGATCCACATGCTGACCGAATTCTCCGTAAAGGCAAAGGTTGCCGCACCAACGAGTGGAAACCTCACCGATCACATCATTGCGAACGCTCAAAGCGAACCGAACAAAGTAGTTTTCTCGATTCCGCGCGGGGATGCATGGGTGGGAGTCACCACTTCAGAGTTCCTCGAACAGGTGCGTGGCGTTGCCAAGGGCCTTATCGCCAGTGGAATCGAAGCGGGTGAACGCATCGGCGTCATGTCCCGAACCCGATACGAATGGACCGTGGTGGACTACGCAATTTGGTTTGCGGGCTGCATCAGTGCGCCAATCTATGAAACTTCCTCCGCCGAGCAGGTCCAGTGGATCCTTACCGATTCAGGTTCGGTCGCTCTTTTCTGCGAGCGCGAAGCAAACAAGGCCGTCTTCGAAGAAGTTGCGGTTGAGACTCCTGACGTGACCCGCGTTTGGGTCTTTGAAGACAAGTGCCTTGACGCACTGATCACTTCAGGGGTAAACGTCAGCGACGAGGAGCTTGAGTCGCGACGGATCACACTCACACCGGACTCCACCGCCACAATCATTTACACCTCCGGCACAACCGGACGGCCTAAGGGCTGCATGCTGACCCACAAGAACTTCATGTTCGAAGTCGACAACATCGTGGAAGGTCTCGGTAACGTTTTCCGTGGGACGAACTCGTCCACACTGCTCTTCCTGCCAATTGCTCACGTCTTTGGTCGAACGGTTCAGCTCGGGTGTGTACGAGCCAAGGTTCGCATGGGACACGCCCCCGACGTTAAAGAACTACTACCACTGCTGGGCTCTTTCCAGCCGACATTCATTCTCTCGGTTCCCCGAGTGTTTGAAAAAATCTTCAACTCTTCCCAGCAGAAGGCAATCGCGGCCGGTAAGGGCAATATTTTCGACAAGGCGAGCCACGTTGCAATTGAATACAGCGAGTCGTTAGACGATGGCGGTCCCGGTTTGGGACTCAAAATCAAGCATGCGATATTCGACCGACTTGTTTACGGCAAGATTCGCGCTGCAATGGGTGGACAAATCGAATGGGCACTCTCAGGTGGTGCACCTTTGGGTGCACGGCTGGGCCACTTCTTCCGAGGTATCGGAGTGACGATTCTTGAAGGATACGGCTTAACCGAGACCTCGGCGGCGAGCACGGTGAATCGACCTGATGCAATCGGGATTGGCACTGTAGGACAACCATTTCCAGGGTCAAGTGCGCGAATTGAAGCGGACGGCGAAATCATGCTCAAGGGCGATCACATCTTCGCCGGCTATTGGAACAACCCAACCGCTACCGCCGAAGCAATGACGTCCGACGGCTGGTTCCACACCGGCGACATTGGTGAAATCGACGATCGCGGTTTTGTTCGGATCACCGGCCGCAAAAAAGAACTGATTGTGACCGCGGCCGGCAAAAACGTGGCCCCCGCAATGCTTGAAGACCGACTGCGGGCCCACTTCCTTGTTGGACAGTGCATGGTGGTCGGCGACGCCCAACCATTCATTGGCGCTCTCGTCACCCTCGACCCGGAGGCAATCCCGGTGTGGCTAAATCAACAGGGTTTGAGTGCGTCCACTCCCATTTCGGAGTTGGTGAATAACGCGTTGATTCAAAGTGAAGTCCAAGGCGCCGTTGACCTGGCGAATAAGGCAGTGTCCAACGCTGAGGCGATCAAGAAGTTCACCATTTTGGAAACCGACTGGACCGAAGAAGGTGGCCAAATGACACCTTCACTCAAGCTCAAGCGCAATGTCGTGCTCAAAGAGCACGAGTCCGATATCGCGGGAATTTACGCTTAACGGATCGATTGAATCACTTATTGGTTTAGCGGTATTAGCCGATTACTCGGCCGATACCGCTAAACCGTGAGTTGTACCAAGGGCCCATCACGTCTGAGATGAGAACACCACTGCTGGGGTTGGCCGCGTGCACCATTTTTCCGTTCCCAATGTACAAACCAACGTGGTGCGCACCACTACCGAAATAGAAAACCAAATCCCCCGGCTGAGCTTGACTCAGCGGAACTCTGCGCGTTGTTGAAAACTGTGAGCGGCTGTAGTGGGGAAGTGAAACGCCGGCTTGACGCCAGGCCGTCATGGTGAGTCCTGAACAGTCGAATGAACTGGGTCCACTTCCCGCAGCGACGTAACGATCGCCGACCTGAGCCAGCCCGTATTGCACGACGCGAGCAATGCGACCGCTCCCGGTAAACCCGCCACCGGAGGACCCGCTGGCCGAAGAAGCCCCACCACCTGAACTTATTGCAGCGGACGCGGCCCGAGCGGCTGCAAGAGATGCGGCCCGTTCACTGGCGGCCATCGCGGCAATGCGGCGTCGCTCACTTGCTTCAAGATTTGACAGGATTGCTTGGGCATCGCGATAGCGATCATTTGCCTCGGACTTCGAGTCGCCCATTTCGAAGCGAACTTTCTTAGCCGCCGTCTCTTTATCCAGCATTGCCGCTTCCGTCTGGGCTAAACGCAGACGAGTTGTTTGGCTGCCGCGGATTGCAGAGGCTTGACCTTTTTGAACTTGATCAAGTGCCGCGGCTTGAGAGAGGAATTGATTCGGGTTTTCGGCGAGCAGTATTTGTAGAGACGTGTCAATCCCACCGGATGTATAGGTGGCGCGGGCTAGATCGTCGACCGAACCCATGATCGCGTTGAGATCCTTGCGCTCGCGTTTAGCCTTGGCTTTGAGCGTATCGAGTTGTTTCTGAATCCCACCAAGTCGATTTCGGGCGTCGTTATATCGTTCGTTGGCCGCTTCGGCCTTTCCCTGTAAATCCATCACCTGCATCCGTACCTGCTGCAGATTGGGCGCGGCCTGCGCGGGAGCGACTACAAATCCTGGGATCAACAGAGCCGCGATCGCAACGGATATCCCGCTGACGCGAAATGCTTTTTGCTTCACAAACTCTCCGCTCGCTTTGGCTGCCTGCTGAGGTCTTGGACGGTGTTGGACTGTGTTGGACGGTGTTGGACGGTGTTGGACGATGAGCCTGCCGTGCTGGGTCATTTGACGCCCCCACAAACTCGCTCCTTCCTAAAAAGGTAACAGATTGGTGACGATCCGGCCAGCGTGCCCCCAAAATTAACTAGAACTAATGTCTAGCCCGCTTGGGATTTTTGGGTGACCAAGCGAAGGGGTGGTACCAAGCCGGACTGGGCTAAAACCCCTAAAGCCACCACGTGGTCGTCCGCCACCTCGGGTGAGCGCAGGAACTCCGGCTCCCCCAAAAGCACCGTCACAACGCAATCTCCGCAGGCCAGGCCCGCCACTACACATGTACTGCAATCAATAACCATGACGAAAGGCTAAGTAACCCGACTGACATCGGTAAAAATTAGAGTCGAATCTGTGCTAAACCCCGCCATCCCCCGCGGACTCTTGTGAGGGGCCGCCGAATTCAGGGCGTAGGACAATCTCAATTCGGTCTCCCGCACCACACCAGCGGCAAGAAACTGTGAGTACCTGATCTGATAGGACTTCCCGCTCTTCAACGGTGATCTCCCCGGCCATATCCGCGTGCCAGAACTCTTTCACCTTCGAGGCTCGAGTCACGTCAAAACGGGTGAGGTTGCCGCAATGCGCACAACGGAACCGAGATTTTAGGTCCGGCAATGAAAAATTAGTAGCTTCAGTCATGAGAGAACGCTATCTCCTGGGGACTATCTCTTTAACGGTGTTTCGGGCATTTCTTGTTAGTACTTCTCCGCGGCCGGGAATCGGTCTGCGAAGGTGATAGCGAATGCGTTGAGAGCTGGCTTCCAACGCGCTGCCCATCGAACTCGACCCTTGCCTGTTGGGTCGAGAGATCGTGTCACTAAATACAAGCATTTGATTGCTGCCTGTTCGGTGGGGAAATGCCCTCGCGCTTTCACGGCCCTACGGTAGCGGGCGTTCAAACTTTCGATTGCATTCGTGGAGCAAATAACTGTTCTGATCTCCACGTCGTAGTCCAGGAAGGGAATGAATTCTTCCCACGCGTTGTCCCAGAGTTTCACGATCGCTGGGTATCTTGCGCCCCATTTCTCGGCCATGTCATCGAATGCGGCCCTGGCCGCATCCGCGTTGGCTGCCGTATAGATGGGTCGGAGATCGCGTTTGAGTTCATCCCAGTATTTGCGTGATGAGAGCCGGAAGGAACCCCTGATGAGGTGAATGATGCACGTTTGCACCGTCGCCCGCGGCCATACGTTTGCTACCACCTCGGGCAGTCCTTTAAGTCCATCACAGACCAGGAAGAACACGTCTTTGACGCCCCGGTTACGAATGTCGGTGAGCACGGCCATCGGAAAACTTCGCGCCTTCACCACCGGTCCCGGCCCAGAGCCCCAAAATCTCCTTCTCACCTTCAAGAGTGACTCCAATTGCTGCATAAATCGGTCTATTAGCGACTTGTCCGTCCCGGATCTTCACGACGATCGCATCAAT
>FUWD013232539.1_pt1 | contig 177780 bp, 144 predicted proteins | sample 1063281 | NCBI WGS metagenome assembly FUWD01 (sample SAMEA79048168, study PRJEB19326) | metagenome | biome: marine | reverse complement strand
TATTATCAAAAACCGCTCTATTATAAAACTTGGGTAAATAATTACTTACTACCAAAAAGATTACAATATTGTAAGGTTTTAGTTACTGGTGGTGTTTTATTGATTGATAAAAAATCATATACTGTGCCGCCTTTAGTTCCCGTTTTATTAATTGTATCAAGTATAACAAATGCTGAAGATCCAATTGTTTTAATCAGATCATTAGCAAATCAATTATTTAATTATGAAATTTCTCAGAATCAAATTGATAGCTTAAAAGATATTTTAATTCCTGGTTTACCGGACTTTGAATGGACGATAGAATATTCAGATTACTTAGGAGATCCTTCTGATACCGCTTTGCGAATTTCTATTGAGAACAAGCTTAGAAATCTAATTGGAACTATGGTACAAATGTCTGAATTTCAAATAATGTAAAATGAAAAAGAAACCGAAATTAAATAGAAGAGATTTTATTAAGTTAAGCTCATTGGCTTCTGCTTCTTTGCCAATTGTATTAAGTGGATTTCCAATATTTGCTAACGACAAGCCAAAAGAATATAACTTTACTGTAGGTAACGATAATGTTTTAGTATTGATACAGTTACAAGGTGGTAATGACGGCTTAAATACTGTTTTTAACGTAAATCAATATGATAATTTACAAAGTGTACGCTCAAATATTATTGTTCCAGAAAATGAGTTATTAATAGCAGATGATGTTACTCGTTTTCATCCATCAATGGCGGGAATAAAAGAAATTTGGGATCAAGAAAAAGTAGCAATTATACAAAATGTTGGATATCCAAATCAAAATCGTTCTCACTTTAGATCAACAGATATTTGGAATTCTGCATCAAGTGCAAATGAATATGTTTCCTCGGGTTGGATTGGGCGCTTTTTTGATGTCAATCATTCAGAATTTCCATTAAATTATCCAAATACAGAAAACTCAGATCCATTTGCAATTACCATTGGTAAAATAGTTTCTGAGACTTGCCAAGGCACAAATGCCAACTTTTCGATGGCACTTGTAGACCCTAATAATCCAGGAACTGCCTTGGTATCTAACTCAAATGAAATTCCTGACAATTGTTACGGAAATGCTATCTCTTTTGTAAACGATACAATTAGCCAAACAAATGCATATGCAGAGGTAATTGTAAACGCTGCGAATGCGGGAAATAATTTATCGGAAAAATATACAGATTCAGAATTATCAGAAAAATTAAAGAATGTTGCCAAATTAATTTCTGGAGGAATAAAAACAAAGGTTTTTGTAGTACAGATTGGTGGTTTTGACAATCATGATGGTCAAGTTATAGAAGGTGAAACTAAAACGGGGAAACATGCAGAGTTGCTAGAAGAGCTATCGGATGCAATGCATGCTTTTCAGGATGATTTAGAATTGCTAAATATTGATGAAAAAGTGATTGGAATGACCTATTCTGAATTTGGAAGAAGAATTCGTTCTAATGCTGGTTTAGGCACAGATCATGGGACAGCCGCTCCTCTTTTTGTATTTGGAACTTGTGCAAAAAACCAAGTTTTTGGCGATGCTCCAGAAATTGACACACAAGTTGATGAGACAGAGGGTGTACAAATGCAGTACGATTTTAGAACTGTTTACAGCACAATTTTAACAGATTGGCTGGGAGCTACTGAAGCGGAATCTAACACCGTTTTGTTTGATGATTTTAATACGTTACCCCTTTTTAAACAAGGTTGCTCTGCAACACTTTCTACTGAAGATTTTCTTTTTGAAGAATTTGAAATTAATGTGTTTCCAAATCCAACAATTAACTTTATAAATATACAATTTGTTGGAAATAATGAACAGGTGAAAATTACTTTGTACAATACAATCGGCGCAATTGTAAAAGAAATTATAAATAAAAAATATAGCGCCATAAAACATACTTTGCAAGTTGATCTAAAAAACTTACCCAAAGGAAATTACTTTGTACACTATCAATCAAAAGGAATATCTAAAACCAAGAAACTGTTGAAGTATTAATTTTTACCCTAATTTTACATTATCGAATACCTATACATGAAACTTCAAACTAAAATCCCTCTAAAAAGAGCAACTAAAAATTTAATAGATTATCAATCTAATGTGTTGTTGTTAGGCTCTTGTTTTTCAGAAAATATTGGAGACAAATTAAATTACTTCAAATTTCAATCTACACAAAACCCATTTGGCATTCTATTTCATCCTAAGGCAATAGAAAATTTAATTACAAATACCAGTAATAAAAAAGTATATTCTAGTGATGATCTTATATATCAAAATGAAATTTGGCATTCTTTTGACGCGCATTCTAGTTTAAGTTCTGCGAGTGAAAACGAACTTCTAAACAAACTTAATGTAGCAATTTCTTTAACCAATAAAAAAATAAAAGAAGCTTCTCATATTATAATTACTTTAGGAACTTCATGGGTGTATAGATATATAGAGACAGATACAATTGTTGCAAATTGCCATAAAATTCCACAGAAAAAATTCTTAAAAGAACTCTTGTCCGTTTCTGAAATTTCAGAAAGTTTAGCGCGCAGTATTTCTTTAATTAAGTCTATTAATTCAGATGCAGCTGTAATATTTACGATTTCTCCTGTAAGACATTTAAAAGATGGTTTTATTGAAAATACACAGAGTAAATCGCACTTGATTGCAGCAATCCATACTTTAGTTAATAAGCAAGATGTATCTTATTTTCCTTCTTATGAAATCATGATGGACGAGTTACGTGATTATCGTTTTTATGCAGAGGATATGATTCATCCAAATAAAACAGCCATTAATTATATTTGGAGAAAATTTATAGACACTTGGTTTTCTGAAGAGACCAAATCAATAATGAAAGAAATTGATGAAATTCAAAAAGGACTTTTACACAGACCTTTTCATGAAGACTCTAAACTACATCAACAATTTTTACTAAAGTTAGAGCAAAAAAAAAGTAGTCTTCAAGAAAGACTACCTTTTATTAATTTTTAAAAAAGTATGCTTAAACGTGCTGATCTACATTTTGCCATGGTCCACCGTTAATAGTATCTATACCGTTGTTAGATAAAAACTCAGCGGCTTGGCCACTTCTAGCCCCACTTCTACAAACAGCTATTACAGGTTTACCCCATGATTTAATTTGTTCTAATTCTAATGGAATTAACGTCAAAACAATATGTTTAGACCCTGATACATGACCTTCATTCCACTCTTCTAATGTTCTAACATCTAAAACTACAGCGCCTTTCTCTAAATAATCTTTAATCTCTATACTCATATTTTTTCTTTTAAGAATATCAAAAAAACCCAATACTCTAAAATTTATTTTTCTGATTTCTTGACTTTTAATAAATTTAATCCATTTAGTATTAAATTAGAATACTTTTCATTTTTCTGCAGGGTCAATAAATACTTAAGTATTTCTTTTTCTACCAAAAATTGGAACTGCAAAGCTACTTCATAAAGTTCTAAACTCAACAACCAATCATGAGGAAAATCTTTTTTCAACTGATCTAATATCATTATCAGGTTCTTTTCAGAAACATTATTTGCTTCGCGCATTTCCCTTACTTCTTCATACAAAGCATACAATTCCTTTTCTTTATCTGTATATCTTATTTTTCGTGTTTTCGTTTTAGAAACTTCACTCTCATCTTGAAAAGAGCTTATATCTGCAGCACCTGCAAAAGCAGAAACAACCTCTTTACCAACTGCCATATTGTAAATTCCGTCTTCTGGTTTAAATAAAATAGTCTCTTTATGACTTACAGTACAATTTTTAAGAGAAATTAATAATATTTTACCTATTAGATCTCTAGTTCCTGTAATTAAATCTCCAGCTACTTTTATTCCACCTTCAAATTCTAAAGAAACTTGTTTTCCTTCAAAAATTTGATACGCTTCTAAATCTCTTGGACTCATATTCTCAATAGGAATATTAATTCCTTTCAATTTACCAATAGGACTTCCAAAACCATTAGGATGCTTTTCTATACCGTGCCCAATAAGTTCTTTATCTCTATTTGAAAGTGCTGTTAAGCCTGTAGTTTGAAAATAAATAGGCTTGTTGTTTTCGTCTGCAATTAAGTCTGTAAAAACTCCAGAAATTTGTATTCCTGTGCTCAACTCAATAGTACCTCTATTTTTAGAATTTATTAACTTCTGTAACCCTTTTACTCCTCCTTTTCTAATTGCCATTTTATTTGCAAACTGCTCTAATACAAGACTCAAATGAGCAAAATTTGGTGTTACAAATAATTGTGGCTGCGGTTTTGTAATATCAAAATTTATATCTGCAGCCTCTATAGTATAGGGTCTTTTCTTTACTTCATCTTTCATACAGCAAGCACTTTCGCCAATAGAAGACAACAAGCCTGCTCCATAAATTTTAGGCGTTTCTAAAGTGCCTATCATACCATATTCTACCGTCCACCAGTGTAAGTTTCTTATTTGTGCCATTTCAGACAATTCTCCCATATTATCTTGTAAATACTCTACTACTTGCTCAGCTTCAATTGTTTCTTTTTCTGAAGAATTAGGATCTTCTTTTAAAATGGACAAAAGACGAATGGCTTCATACATTTCAAAATCTTTGGCTGAAGAAATTGCTTTGCATCCAATTTCGCCAAAACGTCTTAAATATTCTGCATATTCCGGATTTGCAATAATTGGTGCATGCCCAGCGGCTTCATGAATAATATCTGGTGCTGGAGTATACTCAATATGGTCTATAGTTCGCATATCTGATGCAATAACTAAAACGTTATATGCCTGAAACTCCATAAAAGCATTTGGTGGAATAAAACCATCTACAGAAACTGCGGCCCAACCAATATCTTTTAGAATACGATTCATCCCATCCATATAAGGAATTCTCTCAGTTGAAATTCCTGTTTTAGCAAGTCCTGTTAAATAAGAATTATGTGCAACTTTACTTAAATAATCAATATTTATGCGCATTACATACCTCCAAACTGCTTGGCTTTGTGCTGTATATTCTTCATAGGGTTGTTTTACAACAAACTTATGTAGGTGTTTTGGCAGTTTCTTTGTGACATCATTCAATTGAAAGTGTATATTCATGTATTTATTGAATTATTCCTACAAAATTACACATTAAAATAGTAATTCCTTATTTTAAATTTGTTAAAAACAACGATTAGATCATTATAAAATACGAACAACGCTTCATAATCCTTTTAATAAAGGAAGCGCTGTCTTGAATATAAGCAATTACGCTATCGGTTTCGTGAAATTCTAAGAAAAAAACAAAAAACTTTCTTATTTTTACCTTTTAAATACAGCGCATGAATAAGAAAGTAATCTTAATGATTTTAGATGGTTGGGGAATTACCCAAGACCCGAAAGTATCTGCTATTTACAATGCAAAAACACCTTTTATAAACGGTTTGTATGACAAGTATCCACATGCTGAGTTAAGAACCGATGGTTTACATGTTGGTTTGCCAGATGGTCAGATGGGAAATTCTGAAGTTGGTCATATGAATTTAGGTGCTGGTAGGATTGTATATCAAAATTTAGCCAGAATTAATAAAGCTGTTAAAGAAGAAACTTTAGGTAAAGAAAAAGTATTATTAGATACTTTTAAGTATGCTAAAGAGCATGCTAAAGATGTGCATTTACTAGGTTTGGTTTCTGATGGTGGAATTCACGCACACATTAACCATTTAAAAGGAATTTTAGATGTTGCAAAAAAGAACGAAGTAGACAATGTGTATTTACACGCATTTACAGATGGTAGAGATTGTGATCCTAAATCTGGAACCTATTTTATAAATGATATTCAAGAATATATGAAAGAAAGCACGGGAGAATTGGCTTCTGTAACTGGACGTTATTATGCAATGGATAGAGATAACAGATGGGAGCGAGTTAAAGAAGCATATGATGGTTTAGTAAATGGAATTGGTATAAAAACTTCGGATGCAGTGGCTGAAATGAATGCGAACTACACAGCAGGAATTACAGATGAATTTCATAAATCTATTATTATAACAAATAAAGCTGGTGCGCCAAAAACAAAAATAAAAGAAGGAGATGTTGTTGTATTTTTCAACTACAGAACAGATAGAGGAAGAGAATTAACGAATGTATTATCTCAAAATGATTTTCCAGAGTTTGGAATGAAAAAATTAGATTTATACTTTACAACAATTACTTTATATGACGAAAGCTTTAAAGGTATTAATGTAATTTACAATAGTGATAATATTAAAAATACACTTGGAGAAGTGCTAGCTAAAGCAGGTAAAAAACAAATTAGAATTGCGGAAACAGAGAAATATCCACATGTTACCTTTTTCTTTTCTGGCGGACAAGAAGCTCCTTTTGAAGGAGAATCTAGAATTTTAAAAAACTCACCAAAGGTTGCAACATACGATTTACAACCAGAAATGAGCGCATACGAATTAACGGATGCTTTGTGCAAGGACTTAGAAAAAGCGGAGACAGATTTTGTTTGTTTAAATTTTGCAAATGGCGATATGGTTGGTCATACAGGAATTATGGAAGCTGCAATTAAAGCTTGCGAAACTGTAGATGAATGTGCGAAAAAAGTGATTGAAACTGGCTTAAAAAATGGCTACTCTACCCTATTAATTGCGGACCATGGTAATTGTGAAACCATGATGAATCCCGACGGTTCCCCTAATACTGCACATACAACAAATCCTGTTCCATTCATTCTAATTGATACAGAAGTTAAATCTGTAAAAAGTGGTATACTAGGTGATGTTGCACCAACTATTTTAGACTTATTAAATGTTGCACAGCCAAAGGAAATGACACAAAAATCTCTATTATAAAATAAAAAAATGAAAAAAATATTTTTATTCTTATGCGTCATCGCATTAACATCTTGCAGTACACAAAAAGAAATAACGGCAGCAAAAAACAAAAGTGGTGATTTAATTGGCTATGCTAATAAAGAATCTTTTACACAGGCTCCATATAATAGTTGGTTCGTGAAAAACTTTGATAATTATACACCAAACGAAGCAACAATTGCAGCATTAAGCAAAACTCTAAAAGGAGTTACTATTAAAGGCTTTATGGGAACATGGTGTGGAGACAGTAAGCGGGAAACACCACGTTTTTATAAAATATTAGAATTAGCAGGTTTTAACCTTAAAAAAATAGATTTAATAACTGTAAATCGTTCAAAAAAAACACCTGATAATTTACAAGAAGGTTTAAACATAAAAAGGGTACCAACATTTATTTTTTATAAAAAAGGAAAAGAGATTGGGCGTTATGTTGAATATGCCAGAGAGTCTTTAGAAAAAGATATGCTGAAAATTGTTTCTGGTGAGGCCTACAAACATTCTTACGACAGAAGTAAATAAGGTGCTTTTTATATTCTTTTGTTGTGTATACTTAAATTTACAAGGAACTTATTACCTTAAATTATATTAACTTTGCGGTTCAATTTTTTTACATGATTAAAATTAAGACCAAAGAAGAAATAGAAATTATGCGCGAAAGTGCTCTAATAGTTTCTAAAACGCTTGGAATGCTTGCAAAAGAAGTTAAACCTGGTGTTTCAACTCTATATTTAGATAAATTAGCAGAAGACTTCATTCGATCAGAAGGGGCAATTCCTGGTTTTTTAGGACTGTATGACTTTCCGAATACACTTTGCATGAGTCCAAATTCTCAAGTAGTTCACGGAATTCCGAATAAAAAACCCTTAGTAGAAGGTGATATTATCTCGATAGATTGTGGCGCTAAGAAAAATGGTTTTTATGGGGATCATGCATACACATTTGCTGTAGGTGAAATTGACCCTGAAACTAAAAAACTATTAGATGTTACCAGAGAAAGTTTATACGAGGGCATTAGAGAGTTTAAAGCAGGAAATAGAGTTGGTGATGTTGGTTATGCAATTCAGAAATTCTCAGAAGACAGAGGTTATGGTGTAGTTAGAGAATTAGTTGGCCATGGTCTAGGTAGAGATATGCACGAAGATCCTGAAATGCCAAATTACGGTAAAAGAGGTAGAGGAAAAAAGTTTGTAGAAGGAATGGTTGTTGCTATAGAACCTATGACCAATTTAGGAACGCATAAAATAAGACAACATTCAGACGGCTGGACAATTACAACCTTAGATAGCAAACCCTCGGCGCATTTTGAGCATGATGTTGCTATCTTAAACGGGAAACCAGAATTACTTTCTACTTTTAAGTATGTGCATGAAGCTTTGGGAATTATTACTAATGAAGAGGATGAATTTCGACAGTAAATAGACACTAATTTTTTAGTGTAAACACTATGAAAATCTTTAAATCAATCCTAAATACAATACCAAGACCCTGGCTAATAAAAGCCAGCTATATAGTTAGACCTGTAATTTACTGGTATTTAAGAGGTTACAAATTTACAGACCCTATAGATGGTAGAAGTTTTCGAAAGTTTTTACCTTACGGCTATGGTAAACAAAGAGAAAACGCACTTTCACCATCTACGCTATCCTTGGAAAGACATCGCTTAATGTGGCTTTTTTTAAAGGATAACACTAATTTCTTCACTGCTACAAAAAAGCTTAAAGTATTACATATTGCACCAGAACAGTGCTTTTTAGATATTTTTAGAAAACAGCAAAATCTAAACTATATTACCTCCGATTTAGAATCTCCTATTGCAGATGTAAAAGCAGATATTTGCGATTTACCTTTTAAAGAAAACGAATTTGATGTTGTTTTTTGCAATCATGTATTAGAGCATATTTCTAACGATACAAAAGCAATGCAAGAATTGTATAGAGTTTTAAAACCGGGCGGATTTGGTATTTTTCAAATTCCACAAGACTTATCTAAAGCTATAACTTTTGAAGATAATACAATTACAGACAGAAAAGAGCGCGCTAAGCTATTTGGACAATATGACCACGTAAGAGTATATGGCCGTGATTATTTTGACAAACTACGTAGTATTGGTTTTAAGGTTGATGAAGTAGACTACACAAAAAAAATAACTTTAGACAAAATAGAAAAATATTGTTTAATGAAAAATGAGATACTACCTGTTTGCTATAAGCTATAATTAGAATATTCCGCTAAATTTCCTTCAGCATTTACAAAAAGTAAAATCACCTCTAATTGCGTATTTTTTGAAAGAAATACTTTTGTCTTCTCTAAACCCATTGCCATAAAAGCAGTTGCATACGCATCTACGTCTGCGCAGTCTAAATCTCCAATCACAGAAACACTTAACAAATTACTTTCGCTAGCAGAGCCTGTTTTTGGATTAATAGTATGAACATATTTTATACCTGAATCTGAAATTCTAAACTTCCTATAGTTCCCAGAAGTTGCCATAGACTTATTAGATAGATTTATATTTTTAAAACCAGAACTGTCATCCGCAGCTATGGGATCTACTAATTTTATAATCCAAGGTCTTTGATTTTTTTTAAAACCATTTGTTCTAATTTCTCCACCAATTTCAATTAGATAATCTCCAATTATTTTTGAATCTAAAAAGCGGGCTATAATATCAATTCCAAAACCTTTTGCAATCGAATTAAAGTCTAAATAAATTTCTGCTCTTTCTTTAACTACTTTAAAATTTATTCGTTTGACTTTATCTAAACCAACAAATTGCATTTGCTCTTTCAATTGAACCTCAGTTAAATTTATCCTTTCATCTTTTGGGCCAAAACCCCATGCATTTACTAAATTACCCACTGTAGGGTCAAAAAAACCATTTGTCTCTTTAAATATTTGTTTTGATTTATCAAAAACTTCTGCAAAATAATCATCTATAACTACGTTTGTATCGCCGTTATTTATCCTAGAAATATCTGAGGTTGGTAAGTATGTACTCAAAGAGGAATTCATTTTTAAAAACAGACTATCTATGCTTTTCTGATAATTAGCATTGGCATTTAAATACATAATTTTATAAGTAGTGCCAAAAACCCTTCCTTGCAAGGTGTAATCTTGAGAAATAACTTCTTTTTCACATGTTGAAAATACTAATAAAATTAAAAAAAGAAAAAGTAAATAAAAATATTTCATAAGAAACTGGTAAGGAAAACAAAAATAGTGTTTAATTTTATCAGAATTTATTGATAATCGTACTTTTTATTCAGTCATTTTGTTAAATTTGTATAAAAGTTAAACCATTAAGTTTTAAACGGATGAAAAAAATATCTTTAATCTTATTATCTGCAGTTTTAATTAGTTCTTGTGTTTCAAAAAAAGACTTCGCAGCCTTGCAAACAGAAAAAACAGCAACAGAAGAAAAATTACTAGCTGTAAAAACAACTTTACAGAAGTGTTTAATTCAAAATGAAAAAGATGTTGCAAAGGCGTCTAATTTAGCGGAACAAGTAAAGTATTTGCAAGAAGATAAAAAAACAGCTTTAAAGCAGGTTGAAAACTTAACCGTTTTAACACAATCTTCTACTGAAGGAATAAATAATGTAATTGCTCAACTAAGCGAAAAAGATAAATATATTAACGGTGTTAGAGATGCAATGACCCAAAAAGATTCTTTAAACCTTGCTATAAAATTTCATTTAACTAAAAACTTAACAGAAGGTATTCAAGATGAAGACATCGAAGTTAATGTTGAAAAAACAGTAGTATTTATTTCAATTTCAGATAAATTATTATTCAAAAGCGGAAGTTACAATGTAACTGAGGGTGCATATACTGTATTAGAAAAAATTGCTAAGGTTATAAATGACCAACCAGAAATGGAAGTAATGATTGAAGGACATACAGATAACTCTCCAATTAAAAGAACTATTATTCAAGACAATTGGGATTTATCTGCTTTAAGAGCAACTGCTATAACAAGAATTTTACAATATAAGTTTGGTGTAGTACCAAATCGCTTAATTGCTGCAGCCAGAAGCCAATACGTGCCCTTAACTGACAACGATACCCCAGAGAATAGAGCAAAAAACAGAAGAACAAAAATTATTATTATGCCTAAATTAAATCAGTTTTTTGATTTATTAGAGCAAGATGCGAAATAATTTTTAGTATTAATTAAACATAAAAAAACCACTCCTCTAGGGTGGTTTTTTTATGTTTAATTAAAAAAAATATCTCCTTGACTTAATCATTAAAAAGTTATAACTTACAGAAAACTAATTCTTTTATTAAAATGATATAATTTTATAATTAAGTTTTAGACACATGTCCGTAAACAATTATATAGATAATGAAAGTCGCATAAACCTAAATAATAGCTTTTAGAAAGCTTCATATAAATTTAGTGAACTATTTTTATATGTAGACAGTAATTCCTCAAGTAAAAAACATAAATTTAAACTACTATTAGACTTAATTTAAAGACAATAATACCATGGGTGAACGTTCATATGAAGAATTAGAAATAGAGCTAAAGAGGTTAAAAAACTCTGATATTGGACTTTTAAAAGAAGACCATTATAAAAATTTCTTTGACAATATGATAGAAATGGTTGAGGTTATAGAACTTATTTATGATGAGAATAATCAACCTATAGATTTCTATATTCGTGCAATAAATACTTCTTTCGCAAAGTTTTTAGGTAAAACTCAGAAGCAATTAATTGATAAAAAAGTATCCTCCATAATTGATAAAATAGAAGAGAATTGGTTTACTTCCTTCGCTAAAGTCGATAAAACAGGAGAGCCTCAAAGCTTTAAAAATTATGGTGCTGCATTTGATAAATATTATTTCGTTTCAGTATGGAAAATCTCTAAAAAGAACATAGGTATATCTTTTACAGATATTACCAAAACTGAAAAGGCTAAAATTAAATTAAATAAAGATCTAAAAAATGAAACAAAAGTACGAACTGAAGCTGAGTTTTTACTTAAAAATGGAAAGTTAGAGTTATATCAAACCATCAATAGTCTAGATACTGCTCAAAAGAAAATTACCTACCAAAATAGTGCTAAAGGTGAAAGTTCATGGGAATTAAAAAGAATTAAAGATGAGTTAGAGCAGCAAAACTTTTATTTAAATAAGGTAGCTATTGTTTCTGAAACTGATGCTGATTTTAATATTCTATTTGTAAACGATAACTTTTGCGAAATCTACGGATATCAAAGGTCAGAGTTAATTGGTAAAAACCATAGAATATTGAAGAGTGGAAAACAACCCGAAGCTTTTTTTACTGATATGATTACTACTATTCTCTCTGGGGGCGTATTTAAAGGTGAAGTTTTAAATAAGAGCAATGGAGTTGAAAAATTCTATTGGATGGACATAACTATTATGCCTTTTAAAGATTTAAATGGGAAAATAATTAGATTTGTTGCTATTATGTTTGACATAACAGACCAAATTGAACAAAAAGAAATCCTTTTAAATCAAGCTGATAAGTTAGCCCTTGCAAATACTGAACTTGCCATACAAAATAAAGAGAAAGATAAATGGGCAAATAAATTAATGCAAGCCAACAAAGAACTTGCATTTCAAAACAAAGAAAAAGAAAAAAGAGCAGATGAATTAGTACTCGCTAACAAAGAACTTGCATTTCAAAACAAAGAAAAAGAAAAAAGAGCAGAGGAATTAACGCTTGCTGATATAGAACTTGCATTTCAATACAAGGAGAAAGAAAAAAGAGCAGATGAATTAGTTTTAGCATTTAAAGAGCTAGCGTTTCAGAACAAAGAAAAAGACAAAAGAGCAGATGAATTAGTGCTCGCTAACAAAGAACTTGCATTTCAAAACAAAGAAAAAGAAAAAAGAGCAGATGAGTTAGATATTGCTGATATAGAACTTGCATTTCAATACAAGGAGAAAGAAAAAAGAGCAGATGAATTAGTTTTAGCAAATAAAGAGCTAGCGTTTCAAAACAAAGAAAAAGATAAAAGAGCAGATGAATTAGCCATTGCTAACAAAGAACTTGCATTTCAAAACAATGAGAAAGAAAAAAGAGCAGATGAATTAGGCCTGGCAAATGAAGAACTTGCATTTCAAAACAACGAGAAAGAAAAAAGAGCAGATGAATTAGCCATTGCCAACAAAGAACTTGCATTTCAAAACAAAGAAAAAGAAAAAAGAGCAGATGAATTAGCCATCGCTAACAAAGAACTTGCATTTCAAAACAATGAGAAAGAAAAAAGAGCAGATGAATTAGGCCTGGCAAATGAAGAACTTGCATTTCAAAACAACGAGAAAGAAAAAAGAGCAGATGAATTAGCCATTGCCAACAAAGAACTTGCATTCCAAAACGATGAGAAAGAAAAAAGAGCAGATGAATTAGATATCGCTAATAAAGAGCTTGCATTTCAAAATAAAGAAAAAGAAAAAAGAGCAGATGAATTAATTATTGCACAAAAAGAAAAAAGAAAAAGAGCGGACGAATTAGCCGTCGCTAAAAAGGAACTTATTTTTCAAAAAGAGCTAGATGGTTATCGCTCTGAAGCAGAACGTGTAGCACTTGAATTAACACTATTGATTGACACAGCGAATGCTCCTATCTTTGGTATTGATAGTAAGGGATTAGTTAATGAATGGAACCAGACTTCTGAAGAAATTACTGGATTTAAAAAAAAGGAAGTATTCGGGAAAGAATTAGTGAAAACCTATATTACAAAAGATTATCAAAAATCGGTAAAAAAAGTATTGGATGATGCTTTACTAGGTAAAGAAACTGCAAACTATGAGTTCCCTTTATTTGCAAAAGATGGAGAGCGAGTTATGGTTTTATTAAACTCAAGTTCGCGCCGAGATGCTCACGGTAAAATTATAGGTGTGCTGGGAGTAGGACAAGATATTTCGGAAATGGATAAACTGAGAACAGTATCAGAATCCGTAGCAAAAGAATTGAGACGATTTATTGAAACTGCCAACGCTCCTATTTTTGGTATCGATAGTAAAGGACTTGTTAATGAATGGAACCAAACCTCTGAAAAAATTACTGGGTTTAAAAAAGGAGATGTATTCGGAAAAAATCTTGTACAAACATACATTACTGAAGATTACCGAAAATCTGTAAAAAAAGTATTAGATGATGCTTTACGTGGAAAGGAAACTGCCAACTATGAATTTCCGCTTTTTACTAAAAATGGAGAACGTGTTATGGTATTACTAAACTCAAGTTCACGTAGAGATGCTAATGGTAAAATTACAGGTGTCTTAGGAGTAGGACAAGATATTACAGAGCTAGTTGGATATCGTAATGAACTAGAAATAAAAGTAGAAGAAAGAACTGTAAAATTAAATCAAGCGCTAGAAAAGCAAAAAGAATTAAACGAACTAAAATCAAAATTTGTTTCAACCGCATCCCACGAGTTTAGAACTCCGTTATCTGCAATTAATTTCGCAGCAGGTTCCATTAAAAAATATTGGGGTAAAATGGAACCCGTTATGATAGAAAAAAAACTACATAAAATCGAAGATCAAGTTATGCACATGACAAAATTACTAGATGATGTTTTGGTTATTGGCCAGTCTGGTGCTGGGAAAATAAGAAATAACCCTTTAGACATGCCTCTTGGTAATTTTATTAACGAAATCATTGAGGAAGTTTATACTTCGCATGAAAAATCAAATAAAATAGTAGTAATTGATACTGAAAACATAAAGAATGAAACTATTTTCATTGATGAAAAATTAGGCCGAAATATTTTTATTAATCTAATTAGTAATGCTGTTAAATATTCGAAAAATAAAGAAGATGTTACTATTGAGTTCTCGTCTGAAAAAGACTTCACAATCGTTGCAATTACAGATTTTGGTATTGGCATTTCAAAATCAGAGCTTAAAACTATATTTACTCCTTTTTCACGTGGAGAAAATGTTGATTTAATTCAAGGAACAGGATTGGGTTTATCAATTGCAAAGGAAGCAATAGATGCTATTGGTGGAGAAATAGTTGTAAATAGTACACTTGGATACGGTGCGACTTTTAAAGTGAAAATTCCGAAAAACAAAAATAATGTTTAAAATATTAATTGTAGAAGACACCTTAACAATAAGAGAAGAAATTCACGACATCCTAGTAATGGAAGGTTATACTGTTTTTGAGGCAGAAAATGGAAGTATTGGTTTTGAAATAGCCTTAAAGAAGCATCCAGATCTAATTATTTCAGACATACTTATGCCTAAACTGAATGGTTTTGAAATGTATGAAAAACTACAAAACAACAAAAAAACAAAGTTAATTCCATTAATTTTTCTTTCAGCAAAAGCAGAAAAGTCAGATATAAGAGCCGGCATGAGCCTAGGAGCTGAAGATTATTTAACCAAACCCATAGACGTAGAAGATTTATTAAATACTGTTAAAATTAAAATTGATAAAAAATTATTATTAGCTCAAGAAATAATTGATAAAACAACAACAATCTCCTCAATTCTTCAGCAACAGAAAAAAGAGTTAGATAACTATGCGCAATTAATTTCACATGAGTTAAAGACTCCACTAAGAAATATTTCAGATATATTAATATGGATCCGAGAAGAACTTGCGCATCCTATAAGCTCTGAAAATTCTATAAATAGTATTGAACTTCTAGAAAAAAAAGTAGAAAGAATGGAGCTATTGTTAATAAAACTAGAACAATATAAAAACATAAGATCTAGTTCTTTTAAAAAAAATAAAATTAACCTTAATAGTATTGCCAAAAAAGTAATAGCTAAACTCCAAGTACCCTCTCATATAAAAGTTGAAATAAAGAATAAACTTCCCACTCTTTTTGCTGATGAAATTATGTTGGAAAAAGTATTTGAAATTTTAATTCAAAATGCTTTAGACCATATTGACAAAAAAAAGGGGCTTATTTTATTGGCGTGTGAAACAACAGAAGAGGATTATCTATTTTCAATTAAAGATAATGGTATTGGAATAAAAACAAAATATCATGAAAAAATATTTGAAATGTTCCAGACTATAGATTCGAATAATTCTACGGGAATTGGGTTGAGTATTGTTAAGAAAATTATTTCATACTATAATGGAGAAGTAAAGGTAGAAAGCAAAACGAATAAAGAAACTATATTTTACTTTAGCCTGCCAAAAAAAGGAACAATGAATGCTCTTTTGACCCCTGATCACTTGAAAAAAAAGGATAACGATACTCTGTCTAATTAAGAGTGAAATTAAAAGAATAAGTTTTACAGGTCTACTCTAAAATCTTAATAAAGTCTTCGAAAGCAACATAATAAGGTTGGTCTTTAAAAACCGGATTCTCTACACTCTCTGCATTGGCAATTCCTACACCAGCGAACCAAACTTTAGCATTTTGTTTTTTAGCATGGTTTTTAAAAGTTTCCATCCAAAGTACATCGTACTCATTCGGATTCTGCATATTACTAGATACTTTTACCAAGACAAAAATAGTTTGTTCTCCCTTTTTAAACAGTACAAATTGAGGGTGCCTTTTTAACGTACTATTAATCGCCTGGAACTCATAGCCCATTTTTTCTAGCTTATCGCCAACAATATTCATTGCTAAATTATGCAATTCTTGCGCCGTTAGAATCTGCATTATTTTTTCTTTTTCTTATTGTGTTTATTGTAATTCTTATCTCCTTTGGTTTTTGGCTTCTTGTACTTTATTGCAATTTCTCTTCTATAAGAACCTCCTCTGTTTACTTGACTGTTCTTTTCACTTTTCTCATGAAATGCAGGTCCAGGAACATATTCTAATGAAGTTCTATTCTTAGAAATACCTTGATCTTCTCTAGGACGCTCATCTTCTGTTAACGTGGTAGAAATTTCCACATCTTCAGGAATTTCTAAGACTGGAATTTCATAATTCATCAATCCTTCAATACCCTCTTTTGCTTCTCTCTCTTTTTCTGTAGAAAACAAAATTGTTTTTCCTGCTTTCTCTGCACGACCAGTTCTACCAATTCTGTGCATATAATTTTCAGGAAACTCTGGCGTATCAAAATTAATTACATGCGATACTTTATCGAAATCTAAACCACGTGCCATTACATCTGTAGCGAGTAAAATTCTATTTTTACCTTCGTCAAATTGTTTGATAGAACGTATTCTGTAATTCTGAGTTTTGTTAGAATGTATTACACAAATCTCATCATTAAATCCTTCTTCTAAATGTCTAAACAATAAGTCTGCAGTTCTTTTAAAACCAACAAAAATTAAAACTTTATGAAAAGTTTCTCTATCATTTAAAAGTTTGTGTAATAGGTTAACTTTCGTGAAAAAGTTAGGAATATTATAAGAAACCTGTTCTATATTATCTAATGGAGTTCCACTAACCGCTACAGATATTTTTTCAGGATTTTTAAAAAAGTCGTAGATTAAAGCATCTACATCTTCGGTCATCGTTGCAGAAAACAAAACGTTTTGTCTTCTTTCTGGAATCACATCAAAAATATTCATCAACTGAAAACGGAATCCTAAATCTAACATTACATCTACTTCATCAATTACCAATTTCTGAATAGACTTTAATTTTAAAGAATTACTCAACGCTAAATCGTATAAACGACCAGGTGTTGCAACAATAATATCTTGCCCTTGATGAATAGCTTGTCTTTGTGTATTAATATTTGCACCACCGTACACACCTAAAACACGCGTATTAATATATTTAGACAATTGCTCTATTTGAGTAACCACCTGTATTACCAGTTCTCTAGTTGGTACTAAAACCAAAATTCTTGGATGAAGCTGCTTTGAATATGCCAAATCTCTAAGAATAGGTAACATATAGGCAAACGTTTTTCCTGTTCCTGTCTGCGCTATTCCCACAACATCTTTACCAGATCTTACTACAGAAAATGCTTGTTCTTGAATAGGTGTTGGTGTATCAAAACCTAAATCGTCAATTGCATATTGTAGTTGATTCGATAAATCTAAATCTTCAAAAGTCATCTTATAAAATTTTACGCAAAGGTACGTTTTATAAAATGTTTTACAACACGTCTTCAACGTAGTATTAATTCGTAATTTTGCTAAAATTACAAGAAATAAGAATGATTACAGATACGCACACACATTTATATTCTAGTCAGTTTCAAGAAGATCAAAAAGAAATGATAAAACGCGCTAAAGACGCCGGCGTTTCTCGTTTTTTTATACCTGCAATAGATTCTTCTTATACAGAAAATATGCTAAAATTAGAAGAAAATTTTCCTTTAGATGTGTATTTAATGATGGGCTTACACCCTACTTCTGTAAAAGAAAATTATTTAGATGAATTAGCCCACGTAAAAGAATGGATTGATAAACGTAATTTTTACGCTATTGGCGAAATTGGAATCGATTTATATTGGGATAAAACTTTCCTAAAACAGCAGCAAGATGCATTTAGAACACAAATTAAATGGGCAAAAGAGAAAAAAACACCTATTGTAATTCATTGTAGAGACGCTTTTGATGAAATTTTTGAGATTTTAGAAGCTGAGAAAAGTGAGGATTTAAGAGGAATATTTCACTGTTTTACAGGAACTAAAGAGCAAGCATTGCAAGCAATTTCTTATAATATGAAATTAGGTATTGGCGGAGTTGTTACTTTTAAAAATGGTAAAATTGATAAGTTTCTAAATGAAATAGACATTGAACATATTGTTTTAGAGACAGATGCACCATATTTAGCACCAGCTCCATATCGAGGGAAAAGAAATGAAAGTGCCTACATTACTAATGTGATAGATAAGCTGGTTGACATTTACAGACTTTCGTTCAAAGAAATTTCAGAAATTACAACACAGAATTCTAAAGATGTTTTTAAAATATAAAGATGAATAAAACGCAATAATTATATTACTTTTATGAATAAGCATGTATTCTAAATCTCAAGATTATAGAAAGTATTGGGCAGAAGGTAATTTAACTTTTGATAAAAATGTAAAAGGATACAGCCTAAGTTATTGAAATTGAAGCTAGATTTTTACAAAACAAATAATTTGAATTTACAGACCACATATCTAAAAACACCTCTAGGAACAGCAAAAATTACGGGAGACAAAAATGGAATTCAATCTATTTGTCTTTTAGATGAAGGCCTAGTTTCAGATGATTTAATGCAATTTTCAACTCCTTTCTGTTTACAAGAATGTGTTGTTCAATTAGAGGAGTATTTTAAAGGCAAAAGAGATTCTTTTAATTTAACCGTAAACCCAAAAGGAACTGTTTTTCAAATAAAGGTATGGAAAGCATTGTTAAAAATTAAATACGGGAAAACAAAAAGTTATTTAGAACAAAGTAAATCTTTGGGAGATGTAAAAGCCATAAGAGCAGTGGCAACTGCAAATGGTAAAAACCCCTTATGGATCGTTATTCCGTGCCACAGAGTTACTGGCGCTGATGGGTCTTTAACAGGCTATGTTGGTGGTCTTTGGCGAAAGGAATGGCTACTAAATCATGAAAACCCTGTGAAACAGCAATCTTTATTTTAAAAGTATATAGATATTAAAAAAGCTATTTTTACGTTTGCTACGTATAGATCATCAATGTTTAAAAAAAACCTTCTTTTTTTGCTTCTGTTTATTGGATTCTCCATCCAATCTCAAACAATTACTACAGATTTCAGATCACAGAAACTCTTTCTTAAAAAAGATACTATAAAATTTGACAGCGTTGCTATCAATCCGCTAAATTTTAAAGTTTTAAACAAGTTACTAAAACCTATTGCACCTTCTGAATACAAAATAGACTTTAACAATGCTGCACTTGTAATAAATGCTATAGCATATCCAGAAATTACCTTAGAATATTTCAGATTTCCAAATTTTATAACCAAAACATACACACCATATGATCAAAATTTAATTCTACCAAATAGCACAAATACTGGTAAATTATATAGTTTAACTACCAATAAAAAAATGTCTGAAGTACAACTATTTGAAGGTTTAAAGACAAAAGGTTTTATTTCTAGAGGACTTACGTCTGGTAACAACCAGAATGCAGTTACAAACGCTGCATTAGATTTAGAAATATCTGGAAAACTATCTAATAAAGTAACCTTAAAAGCTAATATTTGGGATACTAATATACCGATTCAAAAAAATGGATACTCACAAAATATCACAGATTTTGATCGTATTTTTATTGAAATATTTTCAGATGAATGGCGCGTAAAAGCGGGAGATTTATCTTTAAAAAATCAGGATAGCTACTTTACTCCTTTTACAAAACAAGCTTCTGGTTTAGAAGTAGAGGCAAAAATAAACGACAATTTAAAAGTGAGTGCTTCCGGAGCTATTGTACGTGGTAAATTTAGCACATTTACTATTGTTGGTAATGAAGGTAATCAGGGCCCATATAAAATTGTAGGTGCAAATAATGAGCCTAATATTGTAATTATTGGTGGCAGTGAAAAAGTATACGTTAACGGAATTCAGATAAAAAAAGGTGGAAACAAAGACTTTACCATAGATTATAATTTAGGCGAAATCACATTTAATACTACCTACCCAATTACTAATGATATGAGAATCTGGATTGATTTTCAGTATTCAGATAGAAATTACACCCGTTTTATTACCTACGAATCCGCGACTTATAAAACTGAAAAGCTGAATGTTAGTGGTTTTTTCTATAATGAAAATGATGCTAAAAATCAGCCTTTACAGCAAGTGCTTTCCGATGACCAAAAGCAAATTTTAGCAGACGCCGGTAATAATACTGATTTGATGTTTGCCGAAAGCGCAACAATAACTGCTTTTGATGAAAATAAAATCTTGTATAGAAAAATTGAAAGTGGAGCAGTAGAAAACTTTGAATACTCAAAAGATCCTACTGAAGAATTATACTTTGTAACTTTTACAAATGTTGGCACAAATAACGGAGATTATGTCTTAGATAGTAGCACTGTCATTGGAAATATTTACAATTTTGTTGGTGTTAATCAAGGAAATTACACTCCAATTAGTCGGTTAATTGCACCTACAAAATCTCAATTTTTTGTTTTAAAATCTGACTATAACCCGAGTGAAAAAACAACGCTCTCTTCTGAAGTTGCTATTAGTAATAATGATGCTAATTTATTCTCTTCGATAGGTGATACTGAAAATACGGCAGTGGCAGCAAAAATTGGCTGGCAACAAGTTTTAATTGATAGAAAATGGAAATTAACAAGTAATATTAGTCATGAATATGCGCATAAAAATTTTAAAACATTACAACGGTGGGAACCTGTAGAGTTTAATAGAGATTGGAATTTACTAACCAACAATGCCACAAAAAACTATTTTCAATCAGAATTTAATCTTCAAAATAAAAAAAACGATTTTATTTTATACCGATACAATCACTTAAATTATGTAGCTACTTTTAACGGAAACAAGCATGAACTTCAATCTAAAATAAGGCATAAAAACACTACTTTTTTTATAGATGGAAGTTTCTTAACAAATACCTCAACGATAGAAGACAACTCCTTTTTAAGAGCAAAAGCTACCATAGAACATCATTTTAAGAAAAGTTGGCTAGGTGCATTTACCAATTTAGAGACCAATAGTAGAAAAAATACTAGTTCTAGAGACTTTATAAATACTAGTCATAGATTTAAAGAATTTGAAGCCTATTTTGGTATTGGAGATACCGCAAAGGTCTTTGCTAAAATTGGTTTTAATTACAGAAATAATGACAGTATAAAACTGAATGAATTTAAAGAAATTAACAACCGAAAATCATTCTATATAAACAGTAATTTAATTCAGAGTAAAAACACCAATTTAAGTGTTTATGCAAATTACAGGATTACAGAAAATAATTTTTCTAAAGATGAGAAGTCTTTAAATTCGAGGTTCATTTTCAACCAAAAGTTATTTCATGATTTTATGAATATAAATACATTATATGAAACTTCTTCTGGTAACGTTGCAAGACAAGAATATATGTATTTAAAAACAGCTCCTGGCTTAGGGTATTATACATGGATAGATTATAATAGTGATGGTGTTCAGGATTTTGATGAGTTTGAAGTTGCAGAATTTCAAGATCAGGCAAATTATTTACGCGTTCCAAAACCCAACTTGCGCTTTCTAGCAACAACAAGAGTTAAGTTTAGGCAAGCTATAAACTTTAATTTTAAGCAATGGAAAAATAAAAATGGATTTAAAAAAACACTTTCTCACTTTAATAATGAAAGTTTATTAAGTATAGAAAACGAGCAATCTAGAATAGGAAACTCTTTTAATTTTAATCCTTTTAACTTTGACGAAAACAAGATAATTGGATTAAATCTTAGCTTAAGAAATAGTCTTTATTTTAACAGAAATATTCAAAAGTATAGTACCTCTTATACCTTCGGAAAACAAAGAAACAAACAACAATATTTTATTGGAACGCAAGAAAATAATACCAAAACACATCAAATAGATTTTACACATAAATTTGCAACTTTTTGGTTGTTTGATCTCATGGGAAAAGTATCTGAAAATGATTTACAGACAGAAAACTTTAACAATAGAAATTACAGTATTGAAGGAAAAGAAATTCAACCAAAAATCACTTTTTTACATTCACAAAATAAAAGATTTACTGCTTTTTATCATTACAAAAACAAAGCAAATAGTTTAGAGAATTTTGAAGCATTAAAACAACAGAAATTTGGAATAGAATATTATTATATAAGCGCAAAGCAAGATCAAATTACCGCAAATGTAAATGTATTTTTAAATGATTTTATAGGAGATACAAATACACCAGTTGCATACCAAATGTTAGAAGGCCTGCAGGCTGGTAAAAATTATACTTGGAATCTTTTATTCAATAAAAAACTAAACTCTTTTTTAAATTTAAACTTAAATTATTTAGGAAGAAAAAGTGAGAATTCTAAAATAATACATACCGGAAGCGTACAGTTGCGTGCTGTTTTTTAACATTTATTGGTGTATTTTTTGATATATTTGTTTTTAAAAAAGAAAAATAAAATATGAAAAAAATTACATTACTCCTATTATTAGCATTTATTACTTTACAGATTAACGCGCAAGAAAAAGAAGGTACTAAGGAAAGTAAATACCCAGAAAATGTAGAAAAAAAATATGAACTTAAATTAAATGCATTTAATCTAATTGCATCTGCTGCCATAGATATTTCTTACGAAAGATTAATAGATGAAAGTTCTTCTTATGGTGTTGCAGTATTCTATAACTTTTCTGATTATGCAAACAGTGATATTACTTTTCCTAAAAAATTCTCTGTTACGCCTTACTATAGGTGGTTTTTTTCTGAATATAAATATGCTCAAGGTTTTTTTATAGAAGGTTTTGGAATGCTAAATACCTACCAGGATTTTTATTATAGTTATGACTACAACGACTACAACAGTAATTACGGGAAAATTGAAACTCAAACAAGTTTTGCGCTAGGTATTTCTGTTGGAGGTAAATTTGTAATAAAAGAAGGTTTTACCGCAGAAGTACTCGCAGGTGTAGGAAGGAATTTAATAAAAGGAGAAAGCCACGACGGCTATTATGATTACCAAAATGAGATCATTGGAAGGTTTGGTATTTCTTTAGGATATAGATTTTAATTAATTTAGAAAAAAAATAAAAGATGAAAAAGGTGGTAATTATATTTGGACTTCTAATAAGTTCTTTGGGGTTTTCTCAACAAGAACTAAAACTAGACATTGCCGATGCTTTAGTTATAAGAAGTTTAGAGTTTTCTTATGAAAAATACATTAGTGTTGAGAATTCTTTTGGAATTTCAGCATTGTTCAATTTAGCAGATCAAGAAACAGCTTTCAGATACAACGAGAATATGATGATTACGCCTTATTTTCGACATTACTTTAGTGCAGATGCACAATGGAACTTCTTTGGAGAAGGTTTTCTAGGTGTAAATTTTGGTAAAACAAATAGTACTGGAAGTGATGTCTTACAGAATTATACAGATGCAGCTTTAGGTGTTGCTGTTGGAACAAAATACATTTCTAAAGGCGGCTTAATCATTGACGCTTATGCAGGTATAGGTAGAAATCTTTTTGGAACTGACTCTCCTGCTCTGGTTCCAAGAGCTGGTCTAAATGTTGGTTGGAGGTTTTAACCTTTCGCTGTTTATAAAACTAAAAAAAAGCCAGCATATGCTGGCTTTTTTTATATATAATACTTCTTATGATACCGCTAATTCTTTTCTAATAGGAAGATTTTGTATTAAATCTATATATAAGTTTATCTGTATTTTTAAATCTTTACGCTCATAAATAGCATCTAAAAAACCATGCTCCAAAACAAATTCAGATTTTTGAAAGCCTTCTGGTAAATCTTTACCCGTAGTATCTCTTACAACTCTTGGACCAGCGAATGCAATTAAGGCATTTGGTTCTGCAATATTAATATCCCCTAACATTGCATAAGAAGCTGTTGTACCTCCTGTTGTTGGATCTGTACATAAAGAGATATAAGGAATTTTAGCACCCGCTAATTGCGCTAATTTAGAAGATGTTTTTACCAATTGCATTAGAGATAGTGAAGCTTCCATCATTCTTGCACCACCAGATTTAGAAACCATTAAAAACGGAATCTTATTCTTTATGGAATAGTCAATTGCCCTTGCAATCTTTTCTCCAACCACAGAACCCATAGAACCTCCAATAAAAGCAAAATCCATTGCAGCAATCACAATATCTTTTCCTAAAGATTTCCCTACTGCAGTTCTAACAGCGTCATTTAATTTTGTTTTTTCCTGTGCAGCTTTTAGCCTATCTGGATATTTTTTTGTGTCCTCAAAACTTAAAGGATCTTTAGAAGTAAGACCTTCATTTAATTCTTTAAATTTATTATTATCAAAAAATAACTCAAAATACTCTTTACTACCTATTCTTACATGATACCCATCTTCTGGACTTACATATAAGTTTCTTTTTAATTCTTCTGTATCTATAACTTTTCCGCTTGGCGTTTTATACCACAAGCCTTTTGGAGTGTCTTTTTTATCTTCCGTAGAAGTTTGAATCCCTTTATCTGTTCTTTTAAACCAAGCCATGTTATGTGTTTGTCTTAATGTATTATCTCTAAAATAAAACTATTTAGAAATAAAATATGAATTACAAATGTAAAAGATTTTTTGCAAAATCTGCTTTCTTATTTGTTTGATTATTTCTCCTTAAAATAATTGAAGAAAAACCTTCTGTACAAAAAAAGCATTTTGATTCTAGAATCAAAATGCTTTTGTAAAATATTAAAACAGAATACTATAAAGTATCTACGTTATTTAAATCTGCAAATGCTTGTTTTAAACGCGTTTTAAAAGTTTCTTCACCCTCACGCAACCATTTTCTTGGATCGTAATATTTTTTATTAGGTTGGTCTGCTCCGTCAGGATTACCAATTTGAGTAGCTACATAAGCAGCTTTTTCTTGCATATAATTTCTAATACCTTCGGTAAAAGCAAACTGCATATCTGTATCGATATTCATTTTTATAACTCCATATCCAATAGATTCTCTAATTTCTTCTAAAGTAGATCCAGAACCACCATGAAAAACAAAATCGATAGTATTGTGAGCTACATTGTATTTTTTAGAAATATAATCCTGAGAATTTAATAAAATTTTCGGGGTTAATTTTACGTTTCCTGGCTTATAAACACCATGAACGTTACCAAATGCTGCTGCAATTGTAAATTGAGGAGAAACTTTTAATAACTCTTCATATGCATATGCAACTTCTTCTGGCTGCGTATATAATTTAGATACATCCACATCAGAATTATCTACACCGTCTTCTTCACCACCAGTTATTCCTAATTCAATCTCTAAAGTCATATCCATTTTACTCATACGAGCTAAATACGTTTTACAGATTTCTATATTTTCTTCTAAAGGCTCTTCAGATAAATCTATCATGTGAGAACTATATAAAGGGCTACCAGTTTCTGCAAAATGCTTTTCAGAAGCATCTAATAAACCGTCTATCCAGGGTAATAATTTTTTTGCAGCATGGTCTGTGTGTAAAATAACAGGTACACCATAAGCAAGAGCTAATTCATGTACATGTTTTGCACCAGCAATACCACCTGCAATAGCAGCTTTTTCACCTTCATTAGACAAACCTTTACCTGCATTAAATTGTGCGCCACCATTAGAAAACTGAATGATTACAGGAGCATTTAAATCTCTAGCAGTTTCTAAAACACCATTAATAGTGTTAGAACCAATTACATTCACTGCCGGTAATGCAAATCCTTTTTCTTTCGCCAGGTTAAAAATTGCTTGTACTTCTTTTCCTGTTGCAACCCCAGGTTTAATGTTGTGACTCATATTATTATATTTTAATTTGTAATTCCTTAATTTATCCAAAAATACTAAAAATAGGTGCTTTTTAGTTTGAAGAATTCAGAAAATAACGAAAACGTTATAGAGTTTTAGCTAATTTTACTAAAAAGGATAATTGATTCCTATATTATATTCTGCGCTTGCAAAATTGTAGTTTTTAAACCACTTATCATTCTTTAAATAAGGCTCATACGTTTTAAAACCCATATCCAACCTTAGCACAAAAAAACTTAAATCATATCGCAGTCCAAAACCAGAGCCAATTGCAATATCTTCTAGTGAAGACAAACTATCGAACTTAGCATCTTGGTCTATAAAATCCGATCCTGAAATATCCCAAATATTACCAGCATCCATGAACATGGCTCCTTTTAAACTACCCACTAAATCAAAACGATATTCTAGACTTGTTAAAAACTTAAAACTACCTACATTAAACTCTAAACCACTACTTCTACTTCCTGGACCTAATTCATAAGTCTTCCAGGCCCTAATGTCATTAGAACCCCCTGCAAAATAACTCCTTGTAAAAGGAATATCTGAATTATCATAGGTGAAAATTCCTCCTAAAAAAGTTCTAACTCCAAATACTGAAGTTGCCCCAACATCCCAGAAACGCTTATATTCTAAATCAATTTTAAAATATTGTGCCAACGGAATCTTTAAGAGTGTCTTTTTATCATTCCCATTGTAACTTTTAGAAAACAACCCTAAAATATTTCCTGAATTAGAAATTCTTGCTTTTAAAAAAGAAAAATTATTATCTTTAAAGTCTATTTGGCTATTGTAGGTATACGAGTATGTAAGCGTAGGAATTAAAAAATCTGAGGTAACAATATTATATCTATTCTGAATATTTAAAACCGTATTATAATCAGCAGAATTTGAAACTCTAAAGTCTGTATCTGCAGCAACTATTTTTATAAAATCTAAAGATTCTGAAGCCTGTATGTCTAGATTTGTTGCTAATGGAAAATAAGAAGTATTATTTGCAGTATCATAAATCTCGGCAACATTATTTAGGTTGGTGAATTCAGAACGATAAATATTAAAAAAACGATTTATATTCAAGTTCTGAATATACTGTGTATTAAAAATCTCTAATTGAATTGTTTTCTTTTTAGTGTATTCCCATTTATAATCTGACAAAAATGTAAATGTTTGTCTATCCAATCCTATATTTTTTTGTAGACTTAATCCTAAAGAGAATAATGTTCTTGGAGACATTCTTTTTGATACTAACTTGTTCAATCCAAAGGGAGCAATAAGCCGAGGTATCTCTACAGAAGCATCTCCTCCAATTTCCCAACCAGGACCATTATTCGAATTAAACCAAGAACCTAAAACTGATAATTTCAATAATTCCGCTCCTCTAAAAACATTTCTATCAATAAAAGAAAACTTAGCCGAAGTACCAATGTTCCTAATATTAGAATGCGTTAATTCTGTTTCAAAGCCTGTTGTAAATTTTTCTATGGGAGTCAAAAATAAATCCATTTTCAATTCATCCCCTGAATTGTTTATAGGTGTAAACGAAATATTTGTAGTTTTAAAGTTTTTAAGTGATTTAAGGTGGTTTCTAGTTAAATTTCTAAGTGTGTCTTTAAAAACATCTCCAGGATTAAAAAAGATAGACGTAGCTAAATACTTAGGATTGTACTTTAGTTTGTCATGTGATAAAAAGTTAATGCCTTTGTACAATACAGAATGTTGCAGAGCTTCATCCTTTTTTGTGTGAGAATAATCTGTAACTACATTGATTTCTTTAATTCTATGTACTTTATAATCTTTCTTTATGTATTTTCCATCAACCTCCTCATAGCGATCTTTAGCAATTAAAAAATCTACATTTGTTTTATAATCTGCCCTGGTAGAATCTACATAAAAACCCAAAGCGGCGTCAGAAAAATGATAAACTCCACTATTCCTAAAAAGTTTTAACACATTACTAGCTTCTTGTCTAAAAATATTGTCGTTGTATTGGTCTCCACTTTTTAACAAAGAACGTATTCCAGCATCTTTATAAATAGAGTCTAAAACTACAGACTCTATTTTCAACTTAATAGTATCTAGCATTGTTGGTTTTCCTCTGCGTATCCGGTATTCTATTGTTGCTTTTTTCTTAATAGTATCTCTATTAATTTTAGAAATTGTTTGAGATTCAAAATACCCTTTAGTTTTGTAATAAGCCTCTAAATTGTCTGAAGTTCTTTGTACTTTATTTTCACTTATAATTACTGGAGCATCATAACTTAAAAACCATTTATTTAATTTAATTAATGTATTTGCATACACAATACTCTGTTTTTCTGAAAAGATACTTTTAACAAATTTATATTTATTTGGATGCTTATTGGCCCATTTTAATGCTGTTTTTGGCTTATCATGATTCCCTAAATTATGAAAATACAAACCAATTGGGGCTCCAAGCAGCTTTGGATTGGGCTTTTGAAGTATGAATTTTTCTAACTCGGCGCTCTTATCTCTTGCGCTATCTACAAAAACATAATTTTGCGAAAGCATATATTCATTCTCGGCAACATGTTTTGTAGAATTACAAGCAACAAAAAATAAAATAAGTAGAAAGTAAAAAGAAAGTTTTTTCATTACTTTAGCCATACATTTAACATCAAAAATAGTATTTTTCAACGGTTTATTTCCAATTAGACACAATTAATGAGTATCTCCAAAAATCAACTAAAATTAATAACAAGTTTATCGCAGAAAAAGTATAGACAAAAGCATGATTTATTTATTGCAGAAGGTATAAAAGTGTTGAATGAATTATTAAATTCAACTTTTGAGATTGAAACCTTATTTTGCACAGATGATTTTGAGACTACTATTTCTGAAAAAAAAGTTGTTAGAATTTCTGAAACTGAATTAAAAAAAGTGAGTACACTCAAATCTCCTAACAAAGCTTTAGGTGTTTTTAAAATTCCTAAAGAAAAAGCGGTGAAAAATTCTGGTTTAACCATTGCTTTAGATGCTATTAATGACCCTGGTAATCTCGGAACAATTATACGTTTATGCGATTGGTTTGGTGTTACGCAATTGGTGTGTTCTAAGGATACTGTAGATTGCTATAATCAAAAAGTGGTGCAGGCTTCTATGGGATCTTTAACTCGTGTTTCGATTCATTATACAGATTTAGAGAACTATATAACTAAAAGTAATTTAGATACCTTTATTGCAGATATGGATGGTGAAAATGTATATAAAACTAAATTACCAAAAGAAGGAATTCTCATAATGGGTAACGAAGCAAACGGAGTTTCAGAAGAAATTAAATCTTTACTTCAGTATAAAATATCAATTCCAAGATTTGGAGAAACACAGGAAACTGAAAGTTTAAATGTTGCTACCGCGACTGCTATTTTATTAAGTGAATTTAAACGTGGTTATTAAATTTTAGTTGCTAATTTTTCGAGTTTAACTTAAAATTACTTACTCAAATGCAAAATTCAAGAAAACCCCTCTTGTGCCCATAAAATTTACAGGAGCCGTCCATCTACTATTGAGGTCATTGTCATATTTAATTTCGTTATTCATTGCAAATACGCCCCGAATTGATGGAGAGAACTTAAAATAATATAAGTAAAAATCTACACCTACTCCGATCTCATACATGAAATTATGAGTTTTCATCCTAAATTCTCCTGCAGAATTATCTTCTTGATTCTTTTCATTACTAGAGAAATTATAATCATAAGAAACCCCTCCTAAAATATAGGGTCTTATGTTCTTATATCTATTTGTGCTAAATTTAAACACAAAAGGAACATGCAAGTAAGTTGAACCTATTTCTCTAATACTATCTTGTGGTATTGAAGAATTTATTAAATGATTGAATACTATTTTTTTAGTATTACTTACCAAACCGGGTTCTAAACGTAAATTTAAATTTTTATGCAAACGTAAATCTGCAATTAAACCTACATTAAACCCACCATTTACGACTACTGTTACATTAGGTTTGTCGTAAAAACTGCCAGGAAAATCAGGATTAGGAATTTGTTTATCCGTAAAATTTAATTTAAAATCATTCTGATTTATTCCTAAGTAAAATCCGTAATGTATTAATTTTCTATCAAAAGTTGGTATATATTCTACACGTTCTGTTTGCGCAAAAAAAGCGGTAGCTGTTAATAGAAAAAATCCAATAATTAAGACTCTTTTACTCATAATTATTTACGTGCAGTATAAATTGTTGCAACTCCAAAAGTTACAGGCTTGTGTTCTGTAGTGTTAAACCCATTTTTTTGTAAAATATTGTTGAATGCTTCTCCAAAAGGAAAAGAGTTTGCAGATTCAGATAAGTAAGAATAGGCAACTTTATCTTTAGAAAATAATCTACCAACAATTGGTAAGAATAAATTTGTATATAATTTATATCCTTGTTTAAAGGGAAATTTTACAGGATTTGAAGTTTCGAGAATCACCAAAACTCCTGTAGGTTTTAAAACTCTTGCAATTTCTTTAATTCCTTTATCTAAATTCGCAAAGTTTCTAACCCCGAAAGAAACTGTAATCGCATCAAAAGTATGGTCTTCAAAAGGCATTTCTTCAGAATCAGCAACAATCATTTCTATTTTATCAGAAAGGTTTGCTTTAGCTATTTTTTCTTTTCCAACATTTAACATTCCTGGAGAAATATCTAAACCTACAATTCTATCCGGTTTTAAATGGGCCATCATTAAAGCTAAATCTCCTGTTCCTGTAGCAATGTCTAAAATGTGCTTCGAATTGTTCTCTCCAACAATCTTCACTACTTTTTTGCGCCACTTTATATCAATACCTAAAGAAATAATTCTATTTAAACCGTCATAATTGCCAGAAATAGCATCGAACATTTTTGCTACTTGCTCTTTTTTCCCTAATTCAGAATCCTTGTATGGTTTAATTATTTTTGACATATTATTTAGCTTTGGGCTATTCGCAATTTGCTTTTCACCAAATTTGTTATCCATTAATTGCAACCACTTCATTAATCATGTTTGGCAACATTTCTTTTAATAAATTTTCTATTCCATTTTTTAATGTTGCTGTAGAAGATGGACAACCACTGCAAGCACCCTGTAATACTACACTTACTACTTTATTTGCTTCATCATATGATCTAAAAGCAATATTACCTCCATCACTAGCAACTGCTGGTTTTATGTATTCATCTAGAATGTCTACAATCTGCGCAGAGATGCCTTCTAAAACTACTTTTGGTGCTGCTACATTATTTTCTGTAGCTATAGTTTCTTCTTTTGGCAACTCCTTAATAATTATTTTACCATCCGCTAAATACTCACGAATAAATGTTCTTACCTCTCCGTAGACATCATTCCATTCTACCATATCGTATTTAGTAACGGAAATATAATTGTCTGAAATAAACACTTCTTTTACAAACGGAAAGTTAAAAATTGCTTGCGCTAAAGGTGATGATGCGTTTGCTTCATCTATATTTTTAAACTCAACATCTGTTTGCGTTAATGCTTTATTTACCCCAAACTTCATTACTGCAGGATTTGGCGTCACTTCAGCGTACACTTCAATAGCTTCTTTTTTTGAAGTTCTTTCCTCGTTTACAACTATATTTCCGTCACTTATATAGGCTTCTATCTGCTCTTTTACCTCTTCTTGTACGTCTAGCCATTCTAAAATATCAAAACGTTGAATAGCAATAAAATTAGCAGTAATAAATACTTTTTTTACAAATGGTAAATAAAATAATTCTTGAGCCAAAGGAGAGTTTTTAGCTTCATCTATATTGTTAAACTCATAACTACCGCCATTAATTAAAATAGCAGTGCTATTAAATTTAAGTATGGTGTTATTCGTAGTTTCTTGTATGGTAATTTTAGTTTCTGACATGTTCTAAAAATTGAATTGCAAAATTAAGGGAAAAAAGATAGATAAGATTATTTTATGGAGATAAAATGAAGACGCTATCTTAAATGATTTTTTTAATATCAAAGCTGGCAGCGTCTTATTTTTTAAGTTATTAGGATCTACAAACTTATTGAAACTGTAGCTGTGAAAACTCTATTATCTATCGATAAATTTGCTGAGTTTACATTATAACCGGTATAAAAATTATAAGGTGCAGTTCTATTATTATTACTGTAAGCAAAATCTAATTTAAAATTCCCGAAATTATAACCTCCACCATATGAATACCCTGCTATATTATCCGAATCTAATGCTATTCTATCTGGGCTTTGTTCAAACTTATAACCTCCTCTTAAACTAAGTCTTTCAAAACGCCATTCTGAACCTATATTAAGGGCGTGTGTTTTTCTTAATTCATTTTGAAAAAATTGATTTTCCTCTGAAAAGTCTGCATTTGACAATTTCATATTTTGGTAATTTTTATTGACATAATCAATACTCAATAAGCCTTTTTTACCAAAAATAATAGCTGCACTCGCTGTTAATTTACTAGGAGTTTTTAATCTAAAAACAAACCTTTGAGAAGGATAATAACCTCCAGATGTATTGTCATAGATAATAGGATTATTGCTTACTAGTACCTCTAAATCTCCCGTAAAACCGTCATTATCTACAATGTTAGACTCTTCTAAAACCTCTGTAAACATTGTAGGCGTTTGATATGAAAGGCCAAATCTAAAGTTTTGATGTGCTTTATAAATAAATCCCAAATTCAAAGAGACACCTGAACTAGTTATAAAATTTTCTTGATACAAGTTTGCATCTAACGTATTTCCAGATCCATCATTATTAAACTCTACCAAAGTAGCAAGCTGACTAAAATTTAAGTCATAAAAATTTAAACTAGCACCAAGATATAAGCTGTTCTTATGCACTGACGAAAAAGCGATATTCATTTCACTTATCTCCCCTAAATAGTCATTAAAAAAACGCTGCTCTTCGGCTATGTTATAATTAATAATTGGTTCATTTTCATCTAAAGGAAAATTTGTAAAAGTTGCAATTCCACTGTTTCCTGCAACATTAAAGCTATTAGCAAAGTCTTTAGTTATTCTATAATTAAAGCCAAGTACAAAATTATTCCAATCAGATTTGTGAGCATTTTTAAAAACAAAAACTGCTCCAGCTTGAGATATATTTAAAAATTGATCTTGATTATTCGTGTTCGTGCCATAGTAGTTTGAAATTATATTTGTTTGTCTAGAATTTAAAGAACCCGAAAAAGCACTATTATTAAAAACAGACAAACCTGCTGGATTTATATTAACTGCAGACATATCTCCTCCCAATGCTCCAAAAGCGCCACTCATAGCAGTAAATCTAGCCGTACCATTTCCATCATCCTGCGAAAAAAGCAAAGCTAAATCTTGGTAACCTAAAGATTGACCATAAGACATTATAATAACAGCGAAAAACGCTATTGTAGTTGTTATTTTTTTCATTTTAGGGTTTTCTAATTATTTAGGATATTAATTACCTCGCGATCTGCTTGAAGATGATCTTCTAGTAGAACTACCTCTTGATGAAGATGAACTTCTACTAGAACTACTTCTTGATGAAGATGAACTTCTAGAAGGTGTGCTTCTTGAAGAACTTCTTCTCGTTGAAGATGAACTTCTGGATGGTGTACTTCTTCTCGTTGAAGTTGAAGTTCTATTTGGCACAGTTCTATTAGTACTTCTTGTTGTTGAAGTTGCATTTCTATATGGAGTAGTTTGCACTGCTCTTCTTCTTGTTAATGAAGTAGTAGATGTATTCGTAGGATTTATAATTGAAGTAAATCTTTTACTAGAAATTACGCTTGTTGCTCTTCTTCTTGAAGAACTAAGCCTTGTCGTATTAACTTTTCTTCTAGAAACTGTAGAAAAATTTCTAGTTCTTATATTATCTCTAGAATAGAAATTATTATAAGTAGATCTTCTACCATATCTGCTATTGCTGTTATACCTATTGTTATTATATGAATTTCCAAATCCGTTATTATAACCACCATACATGCCCCATCCATATGCTAAGTTATTATGGTAAGAATACCAAAAAGGATTATTGCCCCAGTTATTAAATCCGTTGTTCCAACCCATTCCATTGTTCCAACCCCATCTATTTCTATAACCCCAATTATTAAATCCGCTATTGTTCCATCCAAAGTTATTCCATCCAAAATTACTCCAGTAAGAACCATTATTATTGTTATTGATATACACAACTACATCGTTATTATCATTGTTTCCCCAAGACGGATTTGTATTATAACTTAAGTCATCTTCTTCATAAGAATTATCTGGAGAGTTATATGAATCTACATCTGTAAAAATAGTTTCTTCGTCTAAGTCTTCAAGACGCTCTAGCTCATTTGTGAAATAATTTTCATTATAATTCTTGTAGGCTTTTTGGTCTAAAACAACTACCTTTTTTCCTATCTGAGCGTTTGTATCGCTATCATAAATACCATCATTATTGTAAGCACTTTGGTAAGTACCACAAGAAAATAGCAGTAAACTAACCGCAAATATTAAGATAAATTGATTTGTATTTCGGAATCTATATGACAGTTTCATAGGCCTCATTTTTTAGTATTCATTAGTTTTATAGAAAAATTGTTAAACAAAAAAACCAAACTTTAACCAGTCTCTAACCTTTTTATAGTAATTTTGTTTTGTTTTTATATAAATACAAAAACGATTTTTTAACATATATTTCACTTTAAAGGTAACAATTTTTGTGCCAAACTTTTAATTATGAGTAAACATTTAACAAAAAGAGCAGACGATTATTCTAAATGGTATAATGAGTTAGTTGTAAAAGCAGATTTAGCTGAAAACTCTGCGGTAAGAGGTTGTATGGTAATAAAACCTTACGGATATGCTATTTGGGAAAAAATGCAGGCAGAGTTGGATAGAATGTTTAAAGAGACAGGCCATGAAAACGCCTATTTTCCACTATTTGTTCCTAAAAGTTTGTTTGAAGCTGAAGAAAAAAATGCAGAGGGCTTTGCAAAAGAATGTGCAGTTGTAACGCATTACAGGTTGCAGAATGATCCTGACAACCCAGGTAAATTAAGAGTAGATCCTGAAGCAAAATTAGAAGAAGAGTTAGTAGTTAGACCAACTTCTGAAGCTATTATTTGGAATACATATAAAGGATGGGTTCAATCTTATAGAGACTTACCTTTATTAATAAATCAATGGGCAAATGTTGTACGTTGGGAAATGCGTACACGTCTATTTTTAAGAACTGCAGAATTTTTATGGCAAGAAGGGCACACAGCACATGCAACGAAAGCAGAGGCGGTTAGCGAAGCACGACAGATGCAAGAAGTATATGCAACTTTTGCAGAAGATTTTATGGCTATGCCAGTAATAAAGGGATATAAGTCTGATAGCGAGCGTTTTGCTGGCGCAGAAGATACTTTAACTATTGAAGCTTTAATGCAAGATGGAAAGGCACTGCAAGCTGGGACAAGTCATTTTTTAGGACAAAATTTTGCAAAAGCATTTGATGTGAAATTTACGACTAAAGAAGGAAAGAAGGAACATGTTTGGGCGACCTCTTGGGGTGTTTCTACACGTTTGATTGGCGGCTTAATTATGACTCATTCAGATGATAATGGTTTAGTACTCCCTCCTAGATTAGCTCCAATTCAAGTTGTAATTGTGCCTATTTACAAAGGTGAAGAACAATTAGAAGCTATTTCTGAAAAAGTAGCCGTCTTTGTAAAAGAATTACGTAAAAAGGGTGTTTCTGTAAAGTTTGATGATAGAGATACTTACAGACCAGGTGCAAAATTTGCCGAATATGAATTAAAAGGAGTTCCTGTTAGAATTGCAATTGGAAAAAGAGACTTAGAAAATGGTACTGTAGAAATTGCCAGAAGAGATACTTTAGAAAAACAAACAGTTGCTCAAAATGATGTTGTAGATTTTGTAAGTAACCTTTTAGAAGAAATTCAAGACAACTTATTCCAAAAAGCAATAGATTTTAGAACAGAGCACACCACTTCTGTGTATAATTTTGAAGAATTTAAAACAGCTATAGCAAATAAAGGCGGCTTTGTTTCTGCTCATTGGGATGGAACAGAGGAAACCGAAAACAAGATTAAAGACTTAACAAAAGCAACCATTAGATGCATTCCTAATGACGCGAAAGAAGAAATTGGAACATGTGTATTTAGCGGAAAACCATCCTCTAAAAGAGTGCTTTTTGCGAAGGCGTATTAAATTTAAAAAAAAATGCATTTTTTTTTCAAAAATTATTGCACAATTTAAAAAACGTTGTATATTTGCACCCGCAATTGAGGCATACTTAATTGTTCTGGTCCGTTCGTCTAGGGGTTAGGACGCATGGTTTTCATCCATGTAACACGGGTTCGATTCCCGTACGGACTACAAAAGTTTTAATAAAAAAACGAAACAAGAAATTATGGCAAATCACAAGTCAGCATTAAAGAGAATTAGAAGTAACGAAGCTAAAAGATTACGTAACAAGTATCAACACAAAACGGCAAGAAATGCTGTTAGAGATTTGCGTACATCAGAAGACAAGAAAGAAGCAGAAGGTAAGTTAAATACTGTAATTTCTATGTTAGATAAATTAGCTAAGAACAATATTATTCACAAGAATAAAGCAGCCAATTTAAAATCTCAATTGACAAAGCACGTATCTGCAATGTAAGATTTTACATTTTGGTAAAAAACTAAGAACTCTGAATATTTATATTCAGAGTTTTTTATTGTTTATAAGTTAACTGAGCACCAACTACTTACAGTCTCAAATTTAAAAGACTTAGAGGCAACTTAAAAGTATTATAGGATAACGTAAGAAATTAATTTTACAAGCATTACATCTTAACACCCTCTACCAATCATAGCCTTTATGTGCATCTAATCTTATAAATATAAAGAGTAAGATTGTAAAACCCCAAAGAGATGACCCACCATAACTAAAGAACGGCAAAGGAATACCTACCGTTGGAAACAAACCTATTACCATTCCTATATTTACAATTACATGAAAAAACAGAATTGAAGCCAAACCATATCCATAGATTCTTCCGAATTTATTGGTATGTGTTTCTGCCAAATAAATAACCCGATACATCAATAACATAAATAATATAATAACTAAAGAACTTCCTAAGAAACCCCACTCTTCTCCAACAACACTAAATATGTAATCTGTGTGCTGTTCGGGTACAAAATCTCCTTGCGTTAAGTCTCCTTTTAAAAATCCTTTTCCTGAGAGCCCTCCAGAACTAATTGTTAATTCAGATTGGTGTGAATTATAACCAATTCCCTGGCTATCTTGTTTTAGACCTAAAAGAATCTCAAAACGGTCTCTATGATGCTGTTTAAATATATTATTATATGTAAAGCCAGTACCTATAATAAAAATAGTAATAATAGCATAGCCAGCTATTATTTTATACCAATTAAAACGAAGGAAGCGCTTTCCCCCTCTATAAATTGCATAGACTGTGAAAATTGTAAGTAATATAAGTAAACTTGATAAAACCAAGGTTACACCCAATAAAATCGTAAGTAAAAACAATACAATTAACAAAGCACCAAGAATAATATAATTTAAGGTTAAACCCTCTCTATGTAATACAAAGAAAAAAGCTACATAAATAAGAGCAGAACCTACATCTGGCTGCAGTGTAATCAAGAAAGCAGGTGTAAATATTACTATAAATGCCTTAATTTGATTCTTAATTAATTTAAAATTATACTGCCTATCACTTATTAGTTTCGCCACAGCTAAAGCCGTAAATGCTTTTACAAACTCTGAAGGTTGTAAACCTAATACCCCAAAATTATACCATGATGTTGCTCCATTTATTGTTTTGCCAAAAAAGAACAATCCTACAAGAGATAAAAGAGAAACTAAATAAAATATGATTGAAAACTTTTCATAAAATTTAGCATTAAAAAAAAGAATAATAATAATTAACGGAATGGTTAAAAATATAAATATCAATTGTTTACCGTATTCCGTTGAAAAACTAAGTAGCTCTAAATCTTCATCAGTTTTTGAAGCTGAATAAATATTTAACCAGCCAAAACTGACTAAAATTACAAATAGCGTAACCAAAAGCCAATCGACCCCCGCAAAAATATTATTACCTTCTTGCCGCAATTGTATCTATTTTAGGTATTAATTTATTGTATTCTTCCTGTAAACTAATATTTAACATACTTGTCTCCCTGTGCGCTGTTGCTTCAGAAATCTCACCATTTAAATACTTCTCTATCATTAAACTTGTTATCGGAGCAGCGATTCTAGAACCATAACCTCCATTTTCTACAAAAATAGCAATCGCTATTTTAGGATTATCTTTTGGAGCAAAAGCAACTAAAATAGAATGATCTTCTAGCTTTATTCTTTTACCGCTTACTACAGTATAATTTTCTGAAGTTCCAGTTTTACCACAAATATCTATTCCTTTCACTTGACTCCATTTTCCTGTTCCTGTTTTAAAAACCTCATACATCGCATCTATTACTGGACTAAAATGTTTTTTATCAATCGTAGTTTGTTTTTTCTCTGTAAAACTGGCGTTCTCTATTGGTCTTTTATTAACACCTTTTAAAATATGTGGTGTAAAGAAATAACCCTTATTTGCAATAGCAGCTGTAAAATTAGCTAATTGAATTGGTGTTGTTTGCACTTCTCCTTGCCCTATTGCATTTGATATATTTGTAGAAGCATTCCAAGAATATCGGTACATCTGATCGTAATACTTACCTGTAGGAATTAATCCAGGACTTCCCTGGGGTAAATCATATCCTAAATAATTTCCTAAACCAAAACTCTTTACATGAGCACTCCAATTATCTAACCCTTGAGATGGCTTGTTATTTTTTTCTACAATTCTCTTATAAGTATTTGCAAAATAGCTATTACAGGATTTAGAAATAGCTGTTTTTAATTGTATTGGCCTGCCGAAAATATCACAATGGCAACCCATAAACTCATTCTTTCTATTCCCGTACCTGTAGCCATTATAACAATAAAAAGAAGTTTGTTCAGATATTACCCCTTCTTGCAAACCTATCAAAGCATTCATTATTTTAAATGGAGAACCAGGAGGATAGGAAGCTTTTAAACCTCTATCATAAGTTGGTTTCTCTAAACTTTTTGGGTCCATTAAAATAGTTGAATTTTCAGAACGCTTTCTACCAACTAACATATTAGGGTCATAAGAAGGTGCCGTTACTAAAGCCAAAATTTCTCCAGTAGCAGGTTCTAAAGCTACAATACCTCCTCTTTTACCTACCATTAATTTCTGAGCGTATTGTTGTAATTCTATATCTAAAGTTAGGGTTAGATCTTTACCCCTTTCAGCTAAAGTATCTTGTTCTCCGTTCTTAAAAGAGCCAGTAATTTTGTTAAGATTATTTCTATTAAATAATTTTTTACCCTTAATCCCTCTTAAAAAATTTTCATATTGTTTTTCAATACCATCTTTACCTATTAATTCTCCTGCTTGATAATACGTGTTCTTTTTTGCTAACTGTTCATTGACCTCACCAATATAACCTAAAACATTTGCTGCTGCATTAATAGGGTACTTCCGAATTACTCTTTTTTGAATAAAAAAACCACCGTATTTATGTAATTTTTCTTGAAGGAAAGCAAAATCTTCTTTTGCTAATTGTTTTAAAAAAACAGATGGAAGATAAGAAGCATACCTGCTTGCCTTATTATACCTCTTAACAAAATCTTCAATATCTATTTTTAAAAGTTTACAGAATTCTAAAGTGTCTATCTGTTTTACTTTATTGGGCTGAATCATTACATCATAAGAAAGTTGATTGGCAACCAATAAAACTCCGTTTCTATCATAGATATAACCTCTCTCTGGGTAATCAAAAACTGTTTTTACAGCTTCATTATTTAAAGGGTCATAACTTTCACCTTTTACTATTTGAAGCTGAAATAGACGCCCTATAAAGACGACACCTATTATGGTAATTAAAAAATACAATAAAAAACTTTTTTGCATTATTGCTTTTTAGAGAAAATATAAATTGATAAAAAATATAATATTAAAGTAAATGCACTTGAATAAAGTGTATTTAAAACTACATGAGACATATTTTGAAAACTAAAGTTAGCAAAAGAAAATAACAAAAAATGATGTAGTACTGTTAAAGTTACAATATAATTGAATTTTTTTCCAAAAGACTCTAAATTTAATTTAAAAAAAGGGTAATCCACTTCAAATTTATTAAAGAAAACTCTGATAAAAAACAATCTCAAATATGAAATTGTTACTAATGAAAAAGCGTGAATTCCTCCTGAATCAGAAAAAAAATCGATACTTAAACCCAAAGCGAAAGAAAGTAACAAAAAAACAAATCTATTTTTCTTCAGTGGATACAAGAAAACAAAAGAAATATATAGATACGGATTTACATATCCTAAAAACAAAATATTATTCAATACAAAAACTTGTAAAAAAACCAAGAACACAAATAGCAATCCAAAATATACTGTTTTATTCATTTCCTGAATTTTCTAAACGTTTAATTTCTACTTTCTGTAAATTTTTAATAACATAAACAGGTCCAATTACAGACATATCATTAAATAATTTTACGTTAATTACGTTGTCTACAGCATTGTCATTATTTATTTCAATTACTTTTCCTATTAAAATTCCTTCTGGAAAAATTGCAGACTTACCACCAGTTTCTATAGTATCTCCAATTTTAACAGGTGCCTGTCTTGGAATATCTATTAATTGCACTGTGTTATAATCTAAACCATTCCATTGTAACGTACCAAAATAGCCATTTTTTAACCTTGCGTTTATCTTAGTGTTTTTATTTAAAATAGATTGAATTCTCCCATAATTAGGTGACAAATTATCTGTAAACCCAATAATCCCTTTAGCGTTAACAACAGCCATCTCTTTACTTAAACCGGCAATTGCACCTTTATCAATAGTTAAAAAATTAAACGCTTTTGAATAACTATTATTGATGATTTTAGCGCTTGTATAGGTGTATTTTTGATAATATTTTACGGTATCAATAACGATTGAATCCACTGTAAAAGAAGTATTTGTTTTTTGGTTTAGAAAGTTTCTTAAAAGGGTATTTTCTTCTATAAGTTGAGTATTTGTAGCTTTTAAACTAAAATAATCAGAAATATCAGAAACTCTACTATACAAACCACCAGTTAAAGCATTTGCAGAATTAATGTATTTACTGTTTTGAAAATTAAGATTGTTAAAAATAAGTGTCAAGGCAATAAATTGCAGGAATAAAAAGAATAAAAAATATTTAAACTTTTGAAAAAAGTAAATAAGTTGTTGCATTTTTTAGAACTCCTAAAATATTATTTCATTAATACACTCTTGTATTTATCTAATTCTTTTAAAGCAATTCCTGTTCCACGAACTACTGCTCTTAAAGGATCTTCTGCAACATAAACAGGTAAGTCTGTTTTTCTAGAAAGCCTCTTATCTAAACCCCTTAGCATAGAACCACCTCCAGCTAAATAAATACCTGTATTGTAAATATCTGCTGCCAATTCTGGCGGAGTCTTAGATAATGTTTCCATAACTGCATCTTCTATTCTTAAAATAGATTTATCTAAGGCTTTTGCAATTTCTCTATAAGAAACTTGCACTTGCTTTGGCTTACCACTTAACAAGTCTCTACCTTGAACCAACATGTCATCTGGTGGAGTTTCTAAATCTTCTGTAGCTGCACCAATCGTAATTTTTATTTTCTCTGCAGTAGTTTCTCCAACATGCAGGTTATGCTGTGTGCGCATATAATACATTATATCATTTGTAAATAAGTCTCCTGCTACTTTTACAGATTGATCACAAACAATACCAGCCAAAGCAATAACAGCAATTTCTGTTGTACCACCACCAATATCTATAATCATATTCCCCTTTGGCTCCATAATATCTATACCAACACCAATTGCAGCTGCCATAGGCTCATAAATTAAATAGATTTCTTTAGCATTCATGTGTTTCGCAGAATCCCTTACAGCACGTTTTTCTACTTCTGTAATTCCAGACGGAATACAAATAACCATTCTTAATGCGGGTGGAAATAACTTCTTTTTAATTGATGGAATCTGTTTTACAAATTCTTTAATCATTTCTTCTGAAGCTTGAAAATCTGCAATAACCCCGTCTTTTAATGGACGGATAGTTTTGATATTTTCATGGGTTTTTCCTTGCATTAAGTTGGCTTCTTTACCAATTGCAATAATTTTACCCGTAGTTCTGTCTCTTGCTACAATAGAAGGACTATCAATAACCACTTTTCCTTTGTGAATTATTAATGTATTTGCGGTTCCTAAATCGATCGCAATATCTTCGGTCATAAAATCAAAAAAACCCATAAAATATTTTTAGTTATTATTTTTACTCATGTATTACAAAGCTACTAAAATTCTAATTGCAAATAACCTATATATTCTTAATGTTTAAAATGCCTAGTTCCTGTCATTACCATAGATATATTATTTTTATTACAATAGTCAATACTTAATTGATCTTTAATAGAACCTCCAGGCTGTATCACACTTTTTATACCTGCATTATCTGCAATCTCTACACAATCTGGAAAAGGAAAAAAAGCATCACTTGCCATTACACATCCGTTTAAGTCAAATTTAAAAGAATTTGCCTTTTCTATTGCTTGGTTCAAAGCATCTACTCTACTTGTTTGCCCTGTACCCCCTGCTAACAACTGCTTATTTTTAACTAAGATAATGGTATTTGACTTAGTGTTTTTACACAATTTAGATGCAAATAATAAGTCTTCTATCTCACTTGCTGTTGGATTCGTATTAGTAACGTATTTCAAATCTGATAATTGATCTGTAATACTATCTTTATCTTGAACTAAATTACCATTTAAGCAAGTTCTAATTGTTGTTGTAGGTAATTTAACTTCTTTTTTAATTAGGATAATTCTATTCTTTTTTCCTTTTAAGATTGTTAAAGCTTCATTTGAATAACTTGGCGCAATTACTACTTCACAAAACAAAGTATGAATTTCTTCCGCAGTTGCAGCATCTATTTCTGTATTTGCAATTAAAACCCCTCCAAAAGCAGAAACAGGGTCACCTGCCAAAGCATCTACATACGCTTGTTTTATGGTATCTCTTTGTGCAAAACCACATGCATTATTATGCTTTAAGATAGCAAAAGTTGGTGCCTCACCTCTAAACTCTTCGATTAAGTTTACAGCAGCATCTACATCAAGTAAGTTGTTATAGCTTAACTCCTTACCATGTAATTTATCGAAAATTGTTTCTAGGTCTCCAAAGAAATAACCCTTTTGATGCGGGTTTTCTCCATATCTTAAAACTTGTGCATTTGTTTCACTAACTTTTAAAGTAGGCTCTTCACCAGCGTTAAAATAATTAAAAATAGCAGTGTCGTAATGTGAAGAAATATTAAAGGACTTTGCAGCAAATTTCTTTCTCTGTGCAATTGTGGTTTCTCCATTATTTTGAGATAAAATATCTAAAAAATCATCGTATTGATTCATTGATGACACCGTAAAAGTATCTTTAAAATTTTTTGCAGATGCTCTAATTAAAGAAATTCCACCAATATCAATTTTTTCAACAATATCTTGCTCAGTTGCTCCTGAAGCAACTGTCTTTTCAAAAGGATATAAATCTACAATTACCAAGTCTATCTGCGGAATATTATATTCTTCTAATTCAGCGATGTCACTTTCATTGTCTTGTCTGTTTAAAATTCCTCCAAAAACCTTTGGATGAAGCGTCTTAACTCGTCCACCTAGAATAGAAGGGTACGAAGTAACTTCATCAACAGGAACTACGTTTATTCCGAGTTCTTTGATAAATTTTTCTGTTCCTCCGGTTGAATAAATAGTTACATTTAAATCGTTCAATTTTTGTACGATTGGTGCCAAACCATCTTTGTGAAATACCGATATTAATGCGGATTTAATTGTTTTTGCAGTGCTCATTTAGTTGTTGTGTTGTTAAGCTAACAAAATTAGTGAAAGGAACCTTGCAAGGCAATAAAAGATAGTAACAATACTAGGAAGTAATTAACAACTGTGCTAAAATCAATTCTTTTTTAAACCTTATGATAAACTTGACGCTGCTTTCAATTTTGATTTTAATACATGTTTTTGTTATAAAACATTATATGATAAGATAGCACCAATTTTTTTACAAATATATTCTAACAATTCCTCATCTTTATCTGTAAAAACATTTGCAGTGTGAGAATCAATATCAATCTGTCCAATATTCTCTTTGTTTACAAAAATAGGAATTACTATTTCAGATTTCACTTTCCATCCACAAGATATATAGTTTTCTTGATTAGATACATCTTGAACAACAAAATTTTGATTACTTACAGCCACTTGTCCACAAATACCTTTTCCAAATGGAATAATTGTATGTTCTGTTTCTTCACCTGTATATTGCGCTAATTTTAACTCGTCTTTATCTCCGTTTTTAAAATAAAAACCAACCCAATCATAATAAGAAATTTCCCTTTCTAACAAATCGCAAATCTCCTTTAACTTCTCCTTTGTAGTATTTGTATTTGCAAGAATACTATCTGCCTTATTTTTCAATCTATTTAAATCCATTTCCATCTAAACTCTAAACTTTTATAGCTGTAAAAATAAATGAAATTTCGTTGATAAAAAACATAAACATGCAGGCAGTTTAATAGTGCACACTTTCCTGATTTACTTATATTTTTTAATGAATTTAGAGATAACATTTGATTTTATAAAAAAACCGCATTTGTTATTGTAACTTTGTATGTATAATGAAATCTATTTTTACCAAAATAACATCGGCTCTATTAGCATTTTTAGTGCTATTCTCAACCCTCTCATTTACTATTGAGAGTCATTATTGTGGAGATTTTTTAATGGATATTTCCGTTATTGGTGAGGCTACTGACTGCGGCATGAAAGTGGAGCAGTCAATGGCTGCAAAAAAGATAAACTGTTGTAAAGATGAAGTAATAATAACAGAAGGACAAGATGAATTACATCTAAATTCTTTTGATACCTTGAACTTTGAAAAACAACAATTTTTAACAACTTTCTATTCTTCTTATTTAAATCTACTCAAAGAAGAATTTTCTAGAAATATCATTTACAAAGACTTTCAACGGCCTGTTATACCTATCAATTATCAGATAAAATACCAATCATTTTTAATTTAATTTTGTTTTAATTCCAACTAAAAAGTCTTCTACTAAAGAGGCACAGTTTTAATTATAATAAAATTAACTTTAATGAAAAAATACATACTAAATAGCTTTATACTGCTATTTCCAATTTTTATTCTTGCTCAAACTAATTTGAAAGGAATGATTATGGATCAAGAAAATCCTAAAGATAATTTAGGTGTTGCAGGTGCCACAGTAAATTGGTTAAACACAAACATTGGCACAATTACGAATGAAAAGGGCTGGTTTACAATTCCCTTTAAAAAGGGATATAAAAAACTAGTAATAAGCTATATAGGGTACAAAACAGACACTATAATAGTTAGAGATTTAACACCAATTCACCATTTTATAATTATAGAAAACGAATTAAAAGGAATAACTATTCGAAGCAAAAGAGATGCCGTTCAAAAATCTTTATTTGCTACAGCCAACACTTTTACGGTAAATAACGACGAACTATTAAAAGCAGCCTGCTGTAATTTAGCAGAAAGTTTTGAAACAAATCCGTCTATAGATGTCAGTTTCTCTGATGCATTAACAGGAACGCGTCAAATACAAATGTTAGGACTTAAAAGTCCGTATTTGCAAATTATGCAAGAAAACATACCCTCTATAAGAGGCGCTGCGCAAGCTTTTGGTTTAACTTTTACACCAGGAACTTGGGTAGAGAGTATTCAAATTACAAAAGGTGCAGGTTCTGTTGTAAATGGCTTTGAAAGTATTTCTGGCCAAATAAATGCAGAATTGGTAAAACCTTTTTCTGATAATAAATTTTTCTTAAACACCTACAGTTCTCTGAACGGTAGGTTAGAATTAAATACTCATTTCAACAGAAGAGTTTCAGAAAAATGGCAAACCGGACTTTATATTCATGGGAATTATAGAGGTGAAAAATTTGATAAAAACAATGATAATTTTTTAGATGCACCTTTAGCCAATCAAATAAATATAATGAATCGATGGCAATACACAGATGCACAAAATGGCTGGGTTAGCTTTATAACTGCTCGGTTTTTAACTGACGAAAAACAAACAGGAGAAATCAATTTTAATCCTATCAAAGATAGAGGAAACAATGAAGTCTGGGGAAGTGAAATTGATACAAAACGTTTTGAAACCTCATTAAAACTAGGCTATGTTTTTCCTGAGCTACCTTATCAAAGTTTTGGCTTACAAATGGCCTATAGCAATCATCAACAAGATTCTTATTTTGGCTTAAATGTGTATGATATTAAACATGAAAGTTTATACTCTAACTTACTTTTCAACTCAATTATTGGAGATACTAGAAGTAAGTTTAAAACAGGTATTAACTTTACCTATGACAAATACAATGAACTTGTAAATACTACAAATTACAAAAGAAAAGAAAACTCTTTAGGTGTATTTTTTGAATATGCTTTTGACAACTTGGAGGATTTCAGTTTAACTGCAGGAGTTAGAGTAGATACACATAATTTATTAGGCACATTTATTACACCTAGGTTGCACCTAAGGTATGCTCCCTGGGAAAACGGAGTCTTTAGAGCTTCTGCCGGAAGAGGAAAAAGAAGTGCTAACATTTTTGCAGAAAATCAGCAATTATTTGCAAGTTCTAGAAAAATAAGTATAGACGCTGTCGATGGAAATATCTACGGATTAAACCCTGAAATTGCTTGGAATTACGGAGTTTCATATTTACAAAAATTTAATTTATTTAATAAAAAAGGGGATATTACATTCGATTTTTATAGAACAGATTTCAGCAACCAAGTTGTTGTAGATTGGGAAAACCCGCAAGTAGTTTCTTTTTATAATTTAAATGGACAAAGTATCGCCAATAATTTTCAATTAGAATTAAATTATGAATTGGCAAAAAACCTAAATCTACGAACTGCTTTTAAATATTTTGATATTTCAACAGATTATAAAATTGGAAAATTACAAAAACCTCTTCAACCTAATAATCGATTTTTTGCAAACATTTCCTACGAAACAGTAACAAAGGATAATGGTGCTCAGTGGAAGTTTGATCTTACCTTTAATAATATCGGCGAACAACGTTTACCAAATACAGCCGAAAATCCAACACAATATCAATTACCAATAAGTTCTGAGCGTTATAGTTTATTAAACTCTCAAATAACTAAAGTATTTTCAAACACCTTTGAAATTTATGCTGGTGGAGAAAACTTAACAAATGTTCAACAAGAAAATCCTATTTTAGCAAGTGATAGTCCTTTTAGTGCCAATTTTGACAGCACGATTGTATACTCACCAATTTTTGGTCGCGCTATTTATGCAGGTTTACGATTTAAAATTAAATAACTTTTAAATAAAAAAATAATGAAAAAGGTACTATTTATATTCAGCTTGCTCTTGATTGGTTTTTCTGCCCAATCGCAAGAAATAGAAACAGTGAAAAAGAAAAAAAATGCCAAAGCTGCTTTTGAAGTAAATGGGATTTGTGGAATGTGTAAAAAACGTATAGAAATGGCTGCCCTAAAAACAAAGGGCGTAAAGTTTGCTATTTGGGATGTGAAAACGCATCAAATAAACCTTATTTTAGATGAGCGAAAAGTATCTCTTAATACCGTAAAACAAAACATTGCAAATGTTGGTCATGATGTTAAAGATTTTACAGCCACCGATGAAGCCTATAGCTCTGTGCATCCTTGCTGTAAATATAGAGATAGCAAAATAGTCCTAGATCACGAGGGTACACTTAAAAAGAAGAAAAACTAAAAAAAGAAAACCCTTTCAAATTAATGAAAGGGTTTTCTTTTTTTAGTTTGCTAAACAAACAACTGTTTAATATCTATAGTGTTCTGGCTTGTAAGGTCCTGCTTGCGTAACACCAATATATGCTGCTTGGTCTTGACGCAATTCAGTTAACTCTACACCAATTTTTGCTAAGTGTAAAAATGCCACTTTTTCATCTAGATGCTTTGGTAGCATATACACTTCGTTTCCGTATGCTTTTGCATTATTCCAAAGTTCCATTTGCGCCAAAGTTTGATTTGTAAATGAATTAGACATTACAAAACTTGGATGCCCAGTTGCACAACCTAAGTTTACCAAACGTCCCTCTGCTAGTAATATAATATCATTTCCATTGATATTGTATTTATCTACTTGTGGCTTAATTTCAACTTTTTCACTGTTCGCATTTAAATAAGGAACATCAATTTCATTATCAAAATGGCCAATATTTGCAACAATTACTTTGTCTTTCATTGCTTCAAAATGCTCTCCACGCACAATATCTTTATTTCCTGTTGTAGTAATAATAATATCTGAGTTTGCAACAACAGTCTCTAATTTCTTAACTTCAAAACCATCCATTGCAGCTTGCAATGCACAGATAGGATCTATTTCTGTAACAGTTACAATAGAACCTGCCCCTTTAAAAGAAGCTGCGGTTCCTTTACCAACATCACCGTAACCACAAACAGTTACACGTTTTCCTGCTAACATAATGTCTGTTGCTCTACGAATTGCATCTACTGCAGATTCTTTACAACCATATTTATTATCAAATTTTGATTTTGTAACAGAATCATTGATATTAATTGCTGGCATTGGTAATGTTCCGTTTTTAACTCTTTCGTAAAGCCTATGAACACCAGTAGTAGTCTCTTCTGATAATCCATTGATTCCTGCAGCTAATTCTGGATACCGATCTAAAACCATATTGGTTAAATCTCCACCATCATCTAAAATCATATTTAATGGTTGTTTGTCCTCACCAAAAAACAAGGTTTGTTCAATACACCAATCAAATTCTTCTTCATTCATACCTTTCCAAGCATAAACAGAAGTTCCTGTTGCGGCAATTGCTGCAGCAGCCTGATCTTGTGTAGAAAAAATATTACAAGAACTCCAAGTAACGTCTGCACCTAAAGCTTGTAAAGTTTCTATTAAAATTGCAGTTTGGATTGTCATATGCAAACAACCTGCAATTCTAGCACCCTTTAAAGGTTGCGCATCTCCGTATTCTTCTCTTAAACTCATTAAACCCGGCATTTCTGCTTCTGCCAAATCCATTTCTTTTCTACCCCAATCTGCTAAAGAAATATCTTTCACTTTGAAAGGTACGAATGTTGTATTTTTACTCATATTAATGTATATTTATATTCTAATTTATTCGAACTGCAAAGTTACGACATCCATTTTAAAAAAGTATGGCTCTTTACAAAACTTTAACGGTTAACAAAGTAACTAAAGTCCTGATTTGGAAGATTGAAGAATCTATTTCTAAATTGCAAGAAGGAATTTTTCTTTCTGAGAATAGCACAACACGCTTGAACTCTATGAAATCTCAATTGCATCAGAGAGGATTCTTAAGTATCCGTCATCTATTAAAAGAAGTTGGATATACCGATGCTGATTTAATATATGACGAATTTGGAAAGCCACACTTAAAAAACGGCAAGTTCATCTCGATTACGCATTCATTTACCTTTACAGCTATTATTGTTTCTGATAAGTTCCATGTAGGAATTGATATTGAAAAACAGCGGGAGAAAATTTTAAAAATTGCTCATAAATTTACTCCATTTGAAGAATATAAAACCATCGCCAATGTGGATGCTCTAATTAGCAAATTGACCATTGTTTGGGGTGCAAAAGAATCTTTGTATAAAATATACGGAAAGAAAAAACTCTTATTCTTACATCATATTTATATTGAGGATTTTAGATTTGCTGATGAGAAAACTACTGGAGAAATACGTTATAATGGAGAGAATACTGCTTATAATATTTCATTTTTAGAGTTTGAAGGTTTTACTTGCGTATTTGCTTATTAAAAGCACATAAAGTTTATAAACAAGAACCTACTCTTGCTAATATTATGATGAAAAAACAAATTAACTTCTTACTTTTGGTGCAACTACTTTAATAAATAAAATGACAACAATTTTCGAATTTCTTTTTGAACAATATAAAACATACTCGACATTAGATATTACTTTAGAAATTGTTGCTGTAATTTTTGGTTTTCTATCCGTTTGGTATTCCAAACAAAATAAAATTTGGGTTTTCCCTACAGGAATGATTAGTACACTCATTTTTGTGTATTTACTTTTTAAGTGGGAACTTTTAGGGGACATGATGATTAACGGTTATTATTTTATAATGAGTATTTATGGTTGGTATATATGGACGCGTAAAGTGGATAAAACCCATGTAAATCAGATTTCTACTACTACTTTTAAAGAAAAAAAGATTTCAATTGTCATATTTATTGCAACACTGCTGTTTGTTTTTATAATTTATCAAAAATTTGATAAATGGACGAACTGGGTTGCTTACATAGATACTATTACAACAGCAATCTTTTTTGTTGCAATGTGGTTAATGGCAAAACGGAAAATAGAAAATTGGATTTTCTGGATAGTAGGAGATCTAATTTCTGTACCTTTATACCTATATAAAGGCTTTACCTTTACGAGCTTTCAATATTTTGGATTTACTTTTATTGCCATTTTTGGTTATTTAGCATGGAAAAAAACCTTACACAAGACCCAATTAACATCGTAAAAATTGTTTTATTTGGACCAGAATCTACTGGAAAAACAACACTTTCTAAACAATTAGCACGTCATTACAATACTGTTTGGACGCCAGAATTTGCGCGAGAATACTTGCAAAAAAAATGGAATAACGAGCGTAAAACTTGTGATAAAGAAGATTTAATACCGATTGCGATTGGACAAATGAAACTAGAAAATAAGCTAGGAAAAAAAGCTGATAAACTACTTATTTGCGATACAGATTTACTTGAAACAAAAGTGTACTCAGAAAAATTTTATGGTGGTGCTGTAGATATTAAATTAAGTGAAGCTGTAGATAAAAATAAGTATGATTTGTATCTACTTACATACATTGATACGCCTTGGGAAGAAGATGATTTGCGCGACAGGCCAGAACAACGTTTAGAAATGTTTACGGCTTTTGAAAATACATTAAAAAAATATAAAAAAAATTATATCCTATTAAAAGGTGATAAAGAAACAAGATTAAAAAACGCTACCGAAGCTATTGATAAAATTATTGCTGCAAAAGATAATTTACATTCTTTTTCAGACTCTTTACAAGTCATCAATATGCTAAAAAATAAAAACTTAAGCAATACTTAAGACAATAAAGCATCCTATAGAAAATAGCTAAAAACATACCCTTGAATTTTTTATTTTGAGGCATTTTCAATAAAAATGAATACAGAGAATATTTTAAAAGAACTCAATTTTAAGGCGACTAGAAGTTCTGGCCCTGGTGGTCAGCACGTAAACAAAACGTCCTCTAAAATTGAATTAACATTCTATTTAGAAAACTCATTTTCTCTCTCTGAAAAGGAAAAAGAACTTTTAAAAATCAAACTTGTATCAAAATTAACGAAAGAAAATGTACTGATTCTTTTTTGTGAAGAAACACGTTCTCAGCACAGAAATAAAGAAATTTCAATCAAACGTTTTTTAGCATTGTTAAAAACAAATTTAATTCGTCCTAAGAAAAGACGAATGACAAAGCCTAGCAAAGGTGCATTAAAAAGAAGGGTTGAAACTAAAAAACATAACTCCGTAAAAAAAGCACTTCGCAAGAAACCGAAATTCGATTAAAAAAAATCACTTTTCTGTTTCATAATCAATTTTTCTAACTTAATTTTGCATTGTTCTCATAAAGGGGTGCTTTAAAAAGCTGAGATCATACCCAATGAACCTAGAACAGATAATGCTGTTTAGGGATTTTGAATGTTTTTTACAAAAAAAGTGAAGTAATTTAAAATATAAATTATTTCTTCCGATGCATAGGAAAAAGCTTTCTTCGTACAAACAACAATTAATTATTCAATATTAATCACAAGAATAATTACCTCTTTTTATTCGTTTTAAATTTTTTAAAATGAAAAAAATATCCATTTTTTTATTCTTGTTTGTAAGTACACTTGCAAACGCCCAATCCTTTACACTTTCTGGAAAAGTTGTAGATGAAAACAAAAATCCTTTACCCGGAGCTTCTATTCTAGTTCAAGAAATTAAAAAAGGAACATTCACGAACGACGAAGGTAACTTTTCGTTGAAAATCAATCAAGGAAAATACAAAGTTAAAATTTCGTACTTAGGTTATAAAACTGGGTATTTTGACCAAGAAATTAATCAAGACGAGGAAATTGTATTGCAATTATTTTTATCTCAATATGTTTTAGAAGAAGTTTTAGTTTCTGCGGTTCGTGCAAATACAGATATACCTGTTACCTTTTCTAACTTATCAAAAAAGGAAATCGCAAAACGTAATTTAGGGCAAGACATTCCTATTTTACTAAATTACATGCCTTCTGTAGTTTCTTCTAGTGATGCTGGTGCTGGTGTTGGTTATACCTATATGAGCGTTCGTGGCTCTAATGGAGAAAGAATTAATGTAACGGTAAACGGAATTCCGTACAATGATCCCGAAAGTCATGGTACTTTTTGGGTGAATTTAAGCGACTTTGCATCCTCTACAGAGAACTTACAATTGCAACGTGGTATTGGTACATCTACCAATGGTTCTGGTGCTTTTGGCGCAAGTTTAAACATCTTAACAGATGCGGTTTCTGAGGAAGCTTTCGGAGAAATTTCAAACTCTTTTGGTTCTTTTAATACTAGAAAACATACCGTAAAATTTAGTACCGGGAAAATTAACGATCATATAGAAATTGCCGGACGTTTGTCTAATATTTCTTCAGATGGTTACGTAGACAGAGCTTTTACCGACTTAAAATCCTATTATCTACAGGGAAGTTATACAGATAAAAACACATTAATAAAAGCCGTTACTTTTGGTGGAAAAGAACAAACCTACCAAGCTTGGGCTGGTTTAACTGCGGATCAATTAGCCGAGGATAGAAGACAAAATCCGTATACCTATGACAATGAAACGGATAATTATGAGCAAAACCACTATCAGTTGCATTGGAACGAAAAATTGAATGACAATTGGTCAACAAATTTAGCCTTAAACTATACAAAAGGGGCTGGTTATTTTGAGCAGTCTAAAGAGTCTAAAGAAGGTGACGAAGTTCAGGCAGCAGATTTTAATAATTTAATAGCAGACGGTAGTGATGTAATTGTAAGACGCTGGTTAGATAACGATTTTTATGTTGTAAACTTTAATACAAACTACAAAACAGATAAACTAAATTTTATTTCAGGAGTTTCTTATTCTGATTATACTGCAGACCATTATGGTGAAGTAATTTGGGGATCTGACCTAGCTGCAGATGTGAACATTAGAGATCGTTATTATTTCTCTGATGCTAAAAAAACAGATTTATCTGTATTTGCAAAAGCAACTTTTGATATTACAGATAAATTAATTGGGTATTTAGATGTTCAAGGAAGATTTGTTGGCTACCAAACAAAAGGAATTACAAGTGATATTGCAGCTATTGATGTGGATGCTAATTTTAGTTTCTTTAATCCTAAATTCGGTTTTACCTATAAAATCAATCCAAACAACAGTTTATATACTTCTTTTGCTGTAGCAAATAGAGAGCCAAATAGAAATGATTTTGAAGCGGGTGTAACTACCCCAGAAACTTTAAATGATTATGAGTTAGGTTGGCGTTTTAGAAGTGATAATGTAAAACTGACCGTAAATAGTTATTTTATGGATTATAAAAATCAGTTGGTATTAACAGGTGCTTTAAACGATGTTGGTGCGCCAATAAGAGCAACTTCTGGTAGTAGTTATAGGTTAGGTTTAGAAATGGATGTAGACATTAGAATTTCTGACAAACTTTCTATCAGACCAAATGCAACTTTTAGTTCTAATAAAAATAGAGATTTCTTTATTACCAAGGATGGAAATACAACGCCACAGTCTCTCGGAAATACAGATTTATCGTTTTCACCAGACGTAATTGTTGGGAATATATTTACGTATACACCTTTAAAAAATGTGCAACTTTCACTCTTATCTAAGTATGTTAGTGAGCAATTTATGAGTAATTTTAGTAGTGAAGTCTCTACCAATGATGTTTTAGAAAGCTACTTTACGTCTGACTTAAATGTTGTGTATACCTTAAAAACAAATAAAATATTTAAATCTGTTGTTTTTACAGCATTGGTAACTAATATTTTTGATACAGAATATGTTGACAGAGGGTATTACTATACTTTTGACGATGATTACTCTAATCCAGGAACGGTAACTACAGTAGACGGAGCAGGATATTATCCACAGGCTACTAGAAACTTTCTAATAGGTGCGACTTTTAGATTTTAATAAATACATCGTTTTACGTCATAATTGACCAAAACATGTTAAAATAGACACAAAACGAGCGGTTTTCAATAGAAAATCGCTCGTTTTTCGTATATTGAGATTTATGGGAAATACATCTGTTATCCTAAATACACACATTAGAATTGACCATATTGATAGCAATCGATTGGTTCAATTCAAGCTTCCTGCATTCTAGATTTTTTATTCAACGATTCCTACTTACTACTTTTAAAAGAAATATATTCTTTTAAAAATCTACCTATTGCTATTCACTATTAAAAATCACAACTTCCTATAATGAGACAACTTAAAATTGTAAAACAAGTCACCAATCGCGATGCAGAATCTTTAGATAAATATTTTCAAGAAATTAGTAAAATTGGACTTATTACTGCAGATGAAGAAGTAGAACTAGCACTAAAAATTAAGGCAGGAAATTCAAAAGCCTTAGATGCACTTGTAAGTGCAAATTTAAGATTTGTCGTTTCCGTTGCAAAACAATACCAAGGACAAGGCTTGAAATTATCTGATTTAATAAATGAGGGAAACTTAGGCTTGGTAAAAGCAGCAAAAAGATTTGACGAAACTAGAGGTTTTAAGTTCATATCTTACGCCGTTTGGTGGATTCGTCAAGCTATTATGCAGGCATTGGCAGAACAATCTAGAATTGTGCGCTTGCCTTTGAATAAGATAGGAAGTATTAATAAAATAAAAAAAATATATGCACGTCTTGAGCAAAACGAGCAACGCATGCCAACCCATAAAGAAATTGCAAAACAGTTAGAAATGACTGAAGCAGAAGTAGAACAGTCTTTAAAGAACTCTGGAAGGCATGTTTCTATGGATGCTCCTTTTAAAGAAGGGGAAGATTCTAATCTGTATAATGTATTACAATCAGGAGACTCTCCAAGACCAGACAGCCAATTAATGGTACAGTCCTTAAAAATTGAAATCGAAAGGGCGTTAGGAACGCTTACTTATAAAGAAGCGAAAGTCATAAAAATGTATTATGGTATTGGTAACGAAGCAATGTCTTCCTTAGAAGAGATTGGTGAAAAATTTGATTTGACAAGGGAACGTGTTCGCCAAGTAAAGCAGAAAGCAATTCGGAGATTACAATCAGGCTCTAAAACACAGATGCTAAAAACATACTTAGGTTAAAAGTCATTCTTTAGAAGGTTAATTTAAGTTATTGATTTTTTTCTGAATCCCACTGCTGATATCCTCCTAAAACATTGATGACTTCGAAGCCTTTTTCTTTCAAAATTTTACATGCCTTTCCACTTCTGTTGCCACTTCTGCAATACAAATAAACGGGCTTTGACTTATTTAACTGGGCAGTTGCTACTCTTTCAAAATCAATATCAAAATAGTTGGCAAAAAATGATGTTTGTATAGCACCTTCTTTTATTTCTTCAGGGGTTCTAACATCCATCAATTGAATATTTTCTTTTGACAATAAAACCTTTAACTCTTTTGTCGTTATAGATTTAAACTCTACTTGTGAAGTGCAGCTCACAGAAAAAAAAATCATTATAAATAAGCATACTAAATTTTTCATTTTATTATAGAGTTAATTTACAACAAGTAAAGTACTTATTTTCCTAATGCTATTTATAAGCTTGATGTATATATTTTGCATATTTTTCTTGCTTTCCCTTATCCCCAGTTTTATAGAACCTAACGGCTTGATTTGCACGCATAAAAAAGTGATCTAAACTTATGATTTCTAAAATTCCACTTCTAAATAAATCATCTCGTACTGGTCCTTTTACGCCAGCTAAATAAAATATAATTCCTTTTTTTTGGCAAAATAGAATACGTTCCTTTAACATTTCTACACCTGTACTATCTACTCTATTTATACTCTCTGCATCTAAAACAATCAATTTTAAAGCGCTCCCTTTATTATCCATCATTTGTTCCAATCGATCTCTAAAATAACTAGCATTGGCATAAAATAATTGTGCATCAAATCTAAAAACCAATACATCTTTATCAAGTAACACTTCCTCAAATCGTTCTTTATTTTTATAAAAATTAGAATTTGGTACTTTTCCTAATTCAACAACATACGGTCTAGAGGTTCTAAAAATTAAAACAATTAAAGACAATCCTACTCCTATAGTTATTCCAAATTCAATTCCTAAACACAAAGTTGCAATAAAAGTCGCAAGCATTAAACAAAAATCTAATTGATTGGCTTTCCATAGAAAACTAGCTTCTTTAAAATTAACTAATCCAAAAACAGCCACTATTATAATTGCAGATAATACCGTTTTTGGTAAATAATAAAATAATGGCATTAAAAACAATAATGTAATTAGGACCATAACTACCGAAATTAATGCGGCCATACCTGTTTTTGCTCCACTTTCATAGTTGATAGCAGAACGAGAAAAACTAGAAGCACTTGGATATGCCTTAAATAAAGAGCCTACCATATTACTAATCCCTAAAGCTATTAATTCTTGATTTGGTCTAATTCTATATTCATCTTGTTTTGCTTCTAATGATTTTCCAATAGAAATAGTCTCTAAATAACCAACCATTACAAGTGTTAAAGCAATTGGTAATAAATTTCTAATCAAATCTAAATCAAATTCCGGAATTCCGAATTTTGGCAAACCAGAGGGGATATCTTTTACTATGGAAACATTTATAAAGATATTTCCAAAATATTTCATAAGTAAAACTCCAAGAATTACAACCATCAGTGCATTTGGAATTTTCTTATTTATTCTTCTAGCAATAATAATTATGATCATGGAAATCAATCCTATAATTGTTGTATGATAATTAAAATTTCCTAATTCGAACCAAATACCCTGCAAGATAACCTGAATTTGGTCGCTCTGTGCAAAGTCTAAACCTAATAAATTTCTAAATTGATTGAAACCAATAATTAATGCAACAGCAGAAGTGAAACCTGTGATTACGGGTTTGGAGAGAAAGTTTACTATGAATCCTAAATTGAAAATACCCATAATTAGTTGAATTGTTCCAACCATTAAAGCTAATAAAATAGCTATTGAGATATAACTTTCTGTTCCTACAAGCGCTAGCGTAGAAACTCCTGTTGCTACGATAAGAGAATCCATTGCTACTGGACCAATTGCTACTTGCCTAGAAGAACCAAAAATAGCATACATTACTTGCGGCACTAAAGCACAATACAAACCGTAAATAGGAGGCAATCCTGCAATAAGCGCATATGCAATTCCTTGCGGAATTAAAATAATACCAACGGTAATACCTGCAAATAAATCTCCCTTAAAAAGGGAAGTATTATAATTTGGTAACCATTCTAAAATTGGTATTAACTTTTTAATATTCATTTAATCTTATACTTTTAGCTAATTCCATCCTCTTTGCTTTATGTAAGCTAAAACCAAATTTAGAATAACTGCCCCGGATTTTTACCTTTTTCTCTACCCAAATGTTTATAAGCAAGTTCTGTTACTTCTCTACCTCTTGGTGTTCGCATTATAAAACCTTGCTGAATTAAAAAAGGTTCGTATACTTCCTCTATGGTTTCTGTATTCTCACTAACAGCAGTTGCTATGGTAGAAAGACCAACAGGACCTCCTTTAAATTTGTCAATTATGGTTAATAGTATTTTATTATCCATTTCATCCAAACCATGTGCATCTACATTTAAGGCTCCTAAAGCGTATTTGGCAATTTCTATTGTAATAGACCCATTTCCTTTAATTTGTGCAAAATCTCTTACTCTGCGCAACAGTGCATTCGCAATCCTAGGAGTACCTCTGCTTCGTCCTGCAATTTCAATAGCAGATTCCATAGAGATTGGAACTTTTAAAATATGTGCACTTCTTTGAATAATTGTGGTAAGTAATTCGGTCTTATAATAATGTAATCTACTACTTATTCCAAATCTTGCTCTCATTGGAGCCGTTAACAATCCTGAACGTGTAGTTGCGCCAATTAATGTAAAAGGTTCAAGATTAATCTGCACTGTCCTAGCATTTGGCCCAGACTCAATCATAATATCAATCTTATAATCCTCCATTGCAGAGTATAAATATTCCTCTACAATAGGACTTAAACGATGAATTTCATCAATAAACAAAACGTCACGTTCATCTAGATTGGTAAGTAAACCGGCTAAATCTCCTGGTTTATCTAAAACTGGACCAGAGGTAACCTTTATACCCACTTGTAATTCGTTCGCTAAAATATGTGCAAGCGTAGTTTTTCCTAAACCGGGAGGACCATGAAAAAGCGTATGATCTAATGCTTCTTCTCTCTGATTTGCTGCTTCAACAAAAATTTTCAAATTATCAATTGCTTGATCTTGTCCTGTAAAATCATCAAATGAAAGAGGACGTAATTTTTTTTCTACATCTAAATCTTCATTAGATAAATTGTCACTTTCAGGATTTAAATTTTCATTCATAAAAACAAAGATAAAGGAATTTAATATGATATGATAATCTTCTTATAAAGCAAAAAACCTTTCCAAATTGGAAAGGTTTTTTATACTTAATTTTATCTTCTATGATGATTCTTCACCTTCTAATAGTGGTGTTGTTTGTAATACAAAATCTTTACCATGTAAATAATCACTATCATCGTCATCCGCATCTACACGCTTACTATAGTCATAAGCCCATCTATGAACTTCTGGTAATTTACCTGGCCAGTTACCGTGAATGTGCTCTACTGGAGTAGTCCATTCTAAAGTATTTGACTTCCAAGGATTTTGTGTTGCTTTTTCACCTCTATACATAGAGATAAAGAAATTCGCAATAAAGAAAATTTGTCCAATACCCCCAACTAAAGCGAATAAAGTAATCACAACATTTATATCTGCCAAATCATTAAACATTGGAAAATTTGTATTTGTATAATATCTTCTTGGTAAACCCGCTAAACCTATAAAGTGCATTGGCCAAAAAACTCCGTAAGCACAAATTATTGTAATCCAAAAGTGCCAATACCCTAAAGTTTTATTCATCATTTTACCATACATCTTTGGAAACCAGTGATAAATACCAGCATACATGCCAAAAATTGCAGAAACACCCATTACTAAGTGAAAATGGGCTACTACGAAATACGTATCATGTATAGCGATATCCAAAGCTGAATCACCTAAAACTAATCCTGTTAAACCTCCTGTAACGAACGTAGAAACTAGACCAATAGAAAATAGCATCGCTGGGTTTAATTGTAAATTACCTTTCCACAAAGTAGTTACATAATTAAATGCTTTTACTGCAGATGGTATTGCAATTAATAAAGTGGTAAATGTAAATACAGAACCTAGAAAAGGATTCATTCCTGAAATAAACATGTGGTGTCCCCAAACAATTGTAGATAAAAATGCAATTGCCAGAATGGAACCGATCATTGCTCTATAACCAAAAATTGGTTTTCTAGAATTTGTTGAAATAATTTCTGAAGTAATACCTAATGCCGGCAATAATACGATGTACACCTCCGGGTGACCTAAAAACCAAAATAAGTGTTCAAATAATACTGGTGAACCTCCTTGGTAATGTAAAACTTCTCCTGAAATAAATATATCTGATAAGTAAAATGAAGTACCAAAACTTCTATCAAAAATTAGTAATAATGATGCCGATAATAATACTGGAAAAGAAACTACACCAATAATGGCTGTTACAAAAAATGCCCAAATTGTTAATGGCAATCTTGTCATTTTCATTCCTTTTGTACGTAAATTTAATACGGTTACAATGTAGTTTAATGCCCCTATTAAAGAAGATGCAATAAAAATTGCCATTGAAACTAACCATAAAGTCATTCCCATTCCAGAACCTGGTATTGCTTGAGGTAATGCACTTAATGGCGGATAAACGGTCCAACCTGCTGAAGCAGGACCTGCTTCCACGAATAATGAAATCAACATTACGGAACTAGATAAAAAGAATAACCAATAAGAAATCATATTTAGAAATCCTGAAGCCATATCTCTTGCACCAATTTGCAAAGGAATTAATAAGTTAGAAAAGGTACCACTTAGACCGGCAGTTAATACAAAAAATACCATAATAGTACCATGTATTGTCACCAATGCCAAATAAATATCTGGATCCATTATTCCATCTGTTTGATGAGAACCTAAAAATGCTTCTACAATTGAAAACGAAGTATCTGGCCATGCAAGTTGCAAACGAAATAACATTGACATTAAAACTGCAATGATTCCCATAAACATACCTGTTACCAGGAACTGCTTTGAAATCATTTTATGATCTTGACTAAAAATATATTTAGTTACAAAAGTTTCTTTATGATGATGCTCTGACATAATATCTTACTTATTTGTAGTGTTTTTTTTATTATAATTTATTTAATAACCTCTGATAATGTTGGTTGTTGAGACAACCATTCGTCGAACTCATCTTCTTCTACAACTGTAATTTTCATTTGCATGTTGTAATGAGATGCTCCACAAATTTTATTACACAATAGTAGATAATCAAAAATATAAAGTTCTTCTCCTTTAGCCCTTCTTATTTTATTAATACCAATAGATTTTTCTATTACCTCTGGTAAATCTCTCATCTCTTGAGTTGTGTATTTCGGCGTAAAACCAAACTGTGTAACCATACCGGGAACACAATTCATTTGTGCTCTAAAATGCGGCATGTAAGCTGAGTGTAAAACATCCTGCGAACGAAATCTAAAATGAACCTTTCTTCCCTTTGGAAGATACAGCTCAGTTACTTGTTTATCATCTGCAGCATTTTTATCAGACATATCTACACCCATGGTGTTCATACCTTTAATAAAGTTTACGTTACCTGTACCCAATGTATTATCTGCACCAGCATACCTAGCTTTCCAGTTAAATTGCTGCGAATATACTTCGATAATAACAGGATCTTCTGAATCCGATAAGTCCATTACATTGTTCCATTGCCAAAGACCATAACCAATTAAGACTACTAAAACTACGGCTGGAGTAACTGTCCAAATAAACTCTAATTTATGACTATCTGCATAAAACTTCGCCTTTCTATCTTTACTTCCTCTGTATTTAAACGTAAAGTAAAATATTAAAAACTGCATGATGAATTGAACAATTCCAATTAACCAAAATGTAATGTCAAACAAATTATCGTCATGCTCTCCTTCAATAGAAGCAGATTCTGGCAACATTATAACATTCATGAAGATTAAACAATAAATCATCATTGCGTATAAAAAAGCCAAAAAACCGATGGCATATTTTCCTTGAGCAGCGTTGTCATTATCATCCGCAATAGAACCTCTAAAATCCATGATTCTAGTAATCTGCCAAACGCTTACACCGATTGCAACACCTATAAAAATATAAAATAAAGCTAGCATATTTATCTTTTCTTAATTTTTAATTCAATTATTAGTTAATGATGATCTGTTGAACCTTCTTCATCTGAATGTTCAATATTATAGTAATGAAAATGCTCACTTTCCTTTAAGAAAGGGTTTCCTGCTGGTATTGGACTTACTTTAGAAAATGATCTTAAAGTTGTATAAATTAACAAACCTACAAAGAAACAGATAGCACTTATTTCTGGAATTCCAAAATACCATTGTGAACCGACAGTAGAAGGCATCACCATAATAAATACATCTACATAATGCCCTACTAAAATTACGAAACCTCCAATAAAGATAAACCAAGGTTTACTTTTAAAATCGCTGTTTAGTAATAATAAAATAGGAAAAACAAAATTCATAACTACCATACCTAAAAACGGTAATTTATATTCTGTAAATCTCATAACAAAATAGGTAGTTTCCTCAGGAATATCTGCATACCAAATCAGCATAAACTGTGAGAACCATAAGTATGTCCAGAATACGGAGAAACCAAACATAAACTTAGCTAAATCGTGAATATGACTATCGTTTACACCAGGCAATGCACCTTTAGAACGAAAATAAATTGTAAAAAATGCGATTACTGTTAAAGCACTAACTAATAAAGTTGCCAATACATACCAACCAAATAATGTTGAGAACCAGTGTGGGTCTAGGCCCATTATCCAGTCCCAAGACATCATCGACTCTGTAATCATAAAAAGAAATAAAAATATTACTGATGCTGTGAAATTCTTCTTGTATGTTTTATTTCCGTCGTTCGCTGTATCTTCTTTAATAGAACTTCTTCTAATAAAAAACCTGTAAGCATTCCATATTAATAAATATGCAATACTTCTTATTAAGAAACCCGTAGCATTCATCCATCCAGATTTACCATCTATAATAGCATCATAATTGTCACTCATTGGATCTACAGTACCTTCTGCCATCCATGGAAATACATGGTTTAAATGCATTACCGAAGCTACTATTACTACCAACATAATAATTGAAGTTGGTAATAAATTAGCTGTAATTGCTTCCATCACTCTTAAAATTAAGATAGACCACCCTACTTGAGCTACTCTTTGTATTGCATAAAAAGCCAAGACCAATAAAGTAATTCCTAAAGAGAAAAATAAAGCTACATAAAATGCTGACCAAGGTCTGTTTTGTAACTGGTGCAAAACATGTAACTCATGCTCTGCGTGTTCTTTATCGCTAGAAGTATCATGTGCGTCTGCAGCAACGTGAGTATCTGCTTTCGCAGTATGATTTTCTAAATCTGCAACATCGTTATGAACAGCTGTTTCTTCGTGCGAAGATCCATGCCCAACATTATGAGAAGCTTCTATTACATGTTTTGCATCTTCTATAGTCTTTTGAGAACCACTATAAAAACTGAATGCAGTTCCTATCACACCAATGATAATTAGTGCTAATGAAAATGTCTTTAATTTACCTGAGAATTGATACATATCTTTCGTATTCTTTCTTTTTGAATTCTATTTTAACAAATCTGCTCTTAATACCTCTACGTATTGAATAATTTGCCAGCGTTCTTTATATGTTAATTGAGACGAGTGTGAACCCATTACTCCTTTACCATGAATTAAAACGTGATAAATACTTCCTTCTGTAATGTCTCTATCTTTATAATTTGGAATTCCTGCAAATTTCTCTGATGTAGATAAATATCCATTTCCGTCTCCTTTTTTACCATGACAAGAAATACAATATATGGTATACATTTTCTTACCATTGTCTAAATTCTTTTCATTTTTTTCTAAAGGGGAGATCAAAGTTGCCTTTGCTTGGTCGTATCCTTCAATTGTATTAGCAATATCATATGCCGGTGTTCCTCCTCTTGGCAAGGTACCATCCACAGGTTTTCTATTTACAGGGTTTCCACCCAAACCTTTGGCCCCGTCTGTTTTATAAGGAATAGACTCATACATGTCTGGCATGTATTGCGCTTGTCTTGTTTTTTTATCATTACAAGAGTATATACTTGCAACAACTACTAAAGCGATAACTAATTTAAAATTCTTCATTATCTATATATTAGTGCTTATCTACAATATTAATTTCCACAGCTCCTGTTTTTGATAATAAAGCAACTAAAGCCTCCTCATTATTATGCACTGGAATTTCCATTAAAAAATGATCATCCGTAGTTCTTGGATCTGGATTTTCAGCATCTTTAAACGGCCACAGTCTACTTCTCATATAAAAAGTAATTACCATTAAATGCGCTGCAAAAAATACCGTTAATTCAAACATAATTGGCACAAATGCTGGCATATTTTCTATCCATGAAAAACTTGGTTTACCACCAATATCCATTGGCCAATCCTCAATCATAATATAATTTGTCATCCAGATTGCAAAAGCCAAACCTGTAATTCCATAGAAAAAAGCAGTAATCGCTAATTTTGTTGGAGCCAAACCTAAAACTTTATCTAATCCATGAACTGGGAAAGGACAAAATACTTCTTCGATATGATGGTGATCTGCTTTTACAGCTTTCACTGCATCTAACAAAACTTCGTCATCTGTATAAAATGCATGAATCACTTTTGATGCTTCCATAATTATCCGTTTTTATTATTATCAGAAACTCCGTTAATTGCTGCAGCATTAGTCACTTTAATTGCTGGCTTTGTAGGAATTCCTTGTTCACTTCTCTTCTTGTAAAATTCACCCGAAGATTTTAATATTGTCTTTACTTCCGCTTGCGCTATCACCGGGAATGTTCTTGCATATAATAAGAATAAAACAAAGAAGAAACCTATAGTACCAATAAAAATACCTACGTCTACAAAGGTTGGTTCAAAACGCCACCACGTAGATGGTAGATGTCCTTTACTTAACACAATTGCAATAATATCAAAACGTTCAAACCACATTCCAATGTTAATAGCAATGGAAATAATGAAGGTAATAATGAAACTTCTTCTAAATTTTTTAATCCAAAGTAATTGTGGAATCACGATATTAAAGGTAATCAAAGACCAAAATGCCCAAGCATAAGGCCCCGTTGCAGCACCTATAGATAAATACGTATAATTTTCATAAGGTGAGCCAGTATACCAAGCAATAAAAAATTCTGTTGCATAGGCTACAGCTACAATACCACCAGTTAAGATAATTACCATATTCATGTACTCTACGTGCATTCGTGTAATATAATCTTCAAGGTTTGTTACTTTTCTCATGATTCCTAATAATGTCTGTACCATTGCAAATCCTGAAAATATTGCACCTGCTACGAAATAGGGAGGAAATATTGTTGAGTGCCAACCTGGGTTAATTGAGGTAGCAAAATCCATAGATACAATTGTATGCACAGAAAGTACCAATGGTGTAGCTAAACCCGCAAGCACTAAAGACACTTCTTCAAAACGTTGCCAATCTTTTGCTCTTCCCGACCAACCAAATGATAATAAAGCATATATTTTCTTCTGAAAAGGCTTTACAGCTCTATCTCTAATCATTGCAAAATCTGGAAGTAAACCTGTCCACCAGAAAACTAGAGATACAGATAAATACGTTGAAATCGCAAAAACATCCCATAGTAATGGTGAGTTAAAATTCACCCACAATGATCCAAACTGATTTGGCAGTGGTAATACCCAATATGCATTCCACGGACGTCCCATATGAATGATTGGAAACAACCCTGCTTGAAAAACGGCAAAAATTGTCATTGCTTCAGCAGAACGGTTAATTGCCATTCTCCATTTTTGACGGAATAATAAAAGTACTGCAGAGATTAATGTTCCTGCGTGACCAATACCTACCCACCATACAAAGTTTGTAATATCCCAAGCCCATCCAATGTTCTTGTTTAATCCCCAAACTCCAATACCTGTTCCTACTGTGTAGAAAATACAACCAAATCCCCATAGCATTGCTGCTAAAGAAATATAAAATGCGATATACCAATTCTTATTTGCAGCGCCTTCAATAGGCTTTGCAATATCTTCAGTAATATCGTGGTAACTTTTATCACCTAGTACTAAAGGTTCCCTTATGGGTGCTTCGTAATGAGACATATTTTTATACCTTAAATTTTAATTACGCTTCGTTTGTATTAACCACTTTTACCTGATATACTACATTAGGCTTCGTTTGAAGATAATCTAATACATGGTAAGCTCTTTTATCTTCTGCTAATGCAGCTACTTGGTCTTCTTTATTATTCACATCTCCAAAAACCATAGCTCCGGTAGTACATGCAGTAGAACAAGCTGTTTCAAACTCATCTGTATCTACTGGTCTTCCTTCTTTTTTAGCCTTTAAAATTGTTGCTTGTGTCATTTGAATACACATAGAACATTTTTCCATAACTCCTCTTGCACGAACTACAACATCTGGATTTAAAACCATTTTACCGTATTCATTGTTCATATGGAAATCGAACTCATTATTATTCGCATATTTAAACCAGTTAAATCTACGAACTCTATAAGGACAGTTGTTTGCACAATATCTTGTACCTACACATCTGTTGTATGTCATTTGATTCTGACCTTGACGCCCGTGTGTTGTTGCAGCAACGGGACAAACAGTCTCACAAGGAGCATGATTACAGTGCTGACACATCATTGGTTGAAAAGTAACTTCAGGATTCTCAGCTTCAGTTTCTAAACCTTTATAAGTTTCTGCTGTGCTTAACCCTAATTTTTTTGCATCTTCTCTAGTTTCAACTTCAGAAGAATAGTATCTATCGATACGCAACCAGTGCATATCTCTCCCCACTCTTACTTCATTTTTACCCACAACAGGCACATTGTTTTCTGCATGACAAGCTACAACACAAGCTCCACAACCTGTACAAGAAGTTAAATCTATAGATAAATTGAAGTGATGCCCCATTTCTCTATTGTGCTCATCCCATAAATCTATTGTCTTTGCTTCTACCTCTTGATGATCATAAGAAACATACGCGGGCTTGTTCCAACCATTTTTATGGTCTTTAGGTGCTACTGTATTGTACTCTTTTAAAGAGGCTACTTTTAGAATATCATGACGCCCCGCAATTGTTTTTTGTACTTGTGTACAAGCAAACTTGTGCGTTCCAGTCACTTTCTCTATTGCAACATTATATTGAATGTTATTACCTCCTGTATATAAAGGATACGCATTAACACCTACTTGCATTTCTTCTTTTAAACCGAACGTTTTTCCAAAACCTAAGGCCAAACCAACAGAACCATTTGCCTGCCCTGGTTGAATCATTACGGGAACTACTACTTCTGCACCGTTTACCGATACTTTAGCATAATCTCCATTGATTGCTCCGTTATCTTTTACAGGGTTTTCAAAACCTAATGTTCTGGCATCTGCCATAGACATCGTTAAGTAATTATCCCAAGAAGCTCTTGTTATTGGATCTGGAAACTCTTGTAACCAAGGATTATTTGCTTGTTTACCATCACCTAAATTAGTTTTGGTGTATAAATTTAACTCCATTTCTGAAGCTGTTGTACTCTTTTTTAATGCTGAAGCGATTTCAGAAATTCCTATCGCACTCGCAACACTTGTTTTAGTAGTTTCTTTTTTGCTATAAAACCCATTGTGTAAGGCCTTGTTCCATGAAGAACCTTCTAAAACATCTGCGGTCCAAGAATCTTTTAAATAGTCATAATAAGAAGTTGTATTTCCAGACCATTTTAATAAAGTATCTTCAATTTGACGTGTTTTAAACAGCGGCTGAATAGTAGGCTGAACCAAACCAAAATTTCCTTCAGAAAACTGAGTATCTCCCCAAGATTCTAAGAAATGTGGCGATGGTAACGCATATTCCATTGCATTTACAGTCTCGTTATTCTCTACTGATAATGCTACTTTTAAATCTACCTTTTCCAGTGCTTCTATAAACTCTTTTGCATTTGGTAAAGAATAAGAAGGGTCTATATTCACAGTTAAAAGCCCACCAACATTTCCAGATTTCATGTCTGAAATTACATTTTGAACTTGTTCAAAACTACCTTGACGAATATTTAATGAAGTATCAGTATCTAAAATTTCACTATTTAGTGCGTTGTTTATAGCTAATGAAATTAACTGTGCGTTTACATCATTTACACCTGTCATTACAACCCCTTTCGAGCCTGCTTTTTTAAGTGCTTTAGCTATTTTTTTTATTTCTGTATCAATAGGTGTAGAACTAGAAGCTACAGCATCTCCAGTAATTTCCTTGTACAGGTTTAACAAAGCAAAAACTATGTTAGATGGTTTTGCAACCAAACGTTTATCTGCATTTGCTCCTGTAAGAGACATGTTACTTTCTATTTGCACATGATAAGACATTTTACCTGCTGCTGGCTTTCTACCCTCTATAAATTGTTTCTCAAATCCACCATGAAAATCTCCTAAGAAATCTGCACCGAAAGACACAATAGTCTCTGCATTTTGTAATTTATAATTTGGTAAAGCTCTTCTTCCGTATACTGCTTTAAAAGCATCTGCCGCTGCATCTTCCGAAACTGCATCATACACAACTTGCTTTGCATTTGGATGCGCTGCAAGAAACTCAGCTATTACTTTATCTGTAGATGGACTTGCCATTGTTCCTGTTAACAAAACAACTTGTTTACCAGCTTCTTTTAAAACGTTTAATTTTTGAACTATTTCTTTATCAGCCGCACTCCAAGAAATTTCTTCACCGCTTTTAGTTGGTTCTTTTAATCGTAATTTTTCATCATATAAAGAAAGAATAGCTGCTTGAACTCTAGCACTTGTTGTTCCGTTTGCCTCTTTATTTGGCATGATTTGAATTGGACGACCTTCACGTGTTTTAATTAAAACATTTGCAAAATCATAACCATCCGCTATAGAAGTAGCATACCAATCTGCAACCCCAGCGATAATATCATTTGGTTTTACAACATAAGGGATCGATTTAACAACCGGTCCTTCGCATGCCGCCAATGAAGCTGCTGCTGTAGTAAAGCCAACGTACTTTAAGAAATCTCTACGTGTAGTAGAAGAACTCTCAAGTGTTTCTTTATCACCTAAAAAATCGTCTGTAGCAATATCTGATACAAACTCATTTTTATTAAGCGTTTCAACAACAGAACTACCTTTTAGTTCTTCAACACTTTTCCAGTATTTTTTGTTTGAAGCCATTTATACTTTTTTATTTAATGATTGAAAGATTTTATAAATTGATAAACAATTCTTTAGATCTTTAAATTTTTTAATCTTTATGAATTAGTAATGACACTTACCGCACTCTAAACCACCTAACTGCGCAATCGTAACTTTCTCTACTCCGTATTGCTTCGCTAATTGATCGTGAATTTTAGCATAGTATTCATTTCCTTTTAAATCTACATTTGTCTCTCTGTGACAGTTAATACACCAACCCATTGTTAATGGAGAATATTGATACATTTCATCCATCTCTTCAACAGGACCGTGACATTTCTGACATTTGATACCTCCAACCGTTACGTGTTGCGCATGATTATAATATACCAAATCTGGTAGGTTATGAATACGCACCCATTTCACTGGCTTCTCTTCACCTGTATACTCTAATTCTTCAGGATCCCAACCAGCAGCATCGTACACCTTAGCTATCTCCCTGTCTAGTCTCTCTTTTCCATAAATCTGTCCGTTCCACTCAATTTCAGTTCCCTCAGCAACCTCTGCAATTGCCATGTGACAATTCATACAAACATTTACAGACGGTATGCCCGAATGCTTACTATGTTTTGCAGATGAATGACAATATTGACAATCGATTTTATTTTCTCCAGAGTGAATTTTATGTGAAAAAGCAATGGGTTGAATTGGCTGATATCCTTGATCTACACCAACACTAAAAAGCATTCCAAAAACAATATAAGCACCCATTAATAAAGCAAATATGGTCCCTAAAACTTTTAAGAAAGTATTCTTTTTTAAACCCGCCCATAATTCTTGAAGATCTCTTCTTAAATTAGACTGAATTTCTGGCTTTTTCTTTCCTTTTAATTCGTTTACCTGCTTTAATAAACCAGCAATCATTAAAAAGGCTACAACTATTGCTCCTGCTAAGAAATAGATCACCCAACTTGGTGCTCCACCATCTGCAACAACATTACCGCCTATTGAAGTTTCTCCTGGCGCTGCTACTTTCTTTATTTCACCAACAGTTGTATAATATAAAATATCATCTATATTTTTATCTGTTAATTGCGGAAATGCGTTCATAGCAGAAGTTGCATACAAAGATGCTTCTGCTGCTTCCGCATTTACTTTTTGAAATTCTGCATTATTTTTTATCCAAGATTTTAACCAAGAATTTTCTCTACGCTCTTCTACACCACCCAATGCTGGCCCTACTAATTTCTTGTCTAACTTGTGACAAGATGCACATAAAGATCTAAATAATTTTCTACCTTCTTTTTGACGAGCTTCGTCCATATCTTGCGAATAAGAAGATACGCTAAACGCAAAAAACAACAGTAAGGTAAGACTTTTCAAAAGTACCGTAGTTAGTTTACTCTGTAATGCTACACTTTTCATATTTACAAACTATAATTTTACTATTGTGTATAAATTCGTTCAAAAAAAAAGCCTTCTGAACAGTTGTACAAAAGTACTACATATTGCTAAATTTTGAAAAGCTAATAGAATCTTAAATATCAATTTATAACAATTCTAAATAACAAAAAAACGCAATTTATTCTATCACAAGTTGTTATTTTTGTAGAAAGATTTTTAATCATGAAAAACACCTTATTTTTACCCATTTTTTTATGCTATTTATTAGTAAATATCAGTAGTTTGAGTGCTCAAAACGCTACAAATAAGAGTGAAGCGGTCCAAAAATTACTAGACAAAAAGACACGTTACAACAGCACTGTAGGTTTTGGTTATAGTATTCAAATTTATTATGGGAATGAGACAACTGCAAAAAGTAAGAATGCAAAATTTATTATTCTATATCCAGCAATAAAAACAAAGCTCGTTTGGGATAATCCGGACTGGAAAGTACAGGTAGGAAATTACAAAACTAAATTAGAAGCAGACAGAGCTAATTTAATTTACAAGAAAGAATTCTCTGGAACTATTGTAATTCCTTTAGGAAAGTAATTCGTTTTTTAATAGAAAATTAAAAAAGCCGAAATTCATGTGAATTTCGGCTTTTACTTTATAAAATTTAAAAGTTTATTTCAACTTCTTCTTAACTGCTACTTCTTTGTAAGCTTCAATTAAATCTCCTTCTACGATATCATTGTAGTTCTTAATCTGAACTCCACAATCATATCCTTTTGCAACCTCTCTTACATCATCCTTAAATCGTTTTAAAGCAGTAAGCGTTCCATCATGAACAACAATACCATCTCTAATAATTCTAATTTGAGAATCTCTAAATATTTTACCAGACATTACCATACAACCTGCAATGTTACCAACTTTAGAAATTTTATAAACTTCTCTAATTTCTACATTACCTGTAACCTCTTCTTTCATCTCAGGAGATAACATTCCTTCCATGGCGTCTTTAAGGTCGTTTATTGCGTCATAAATAATAGAATATGTTCTAATATCTACTTCTTCTCTATCTGCAATTATTCTTGCATTAGATTGTGGTCTTACATTAAAACCAACGATAATTGCATCTGAAGCTGTTGCTAATAACACATCACTTTCTGTAATGGCTCCAACACCTTTATGTAAAATATTTACTTGTATTTCTTCTGTAGATAATTTCTGGAAAGAATCTGTTAACGCTTCTACAGAACCATCTACATCTCCTTTTAAGATAATATTTAACTCTTTAAAGTCTCCTAAAGCAATTCTACGTCCAATTTCATCTAACGTTAATGTTTTTTGAGTTCTTACAGATTGCTCACGTTGTAATTGAGATCTTTTTGAAGCAATTTGTTTTGCCTCTCTCTCATCATCAAAAACAACAAACTTATCTCCTGCTTGAGGCGCACCGTCTAAACCTAGTATTGATACTGGTGTTGATGGTCCTGCAACTTTTAAATTAGTTCCTTGATCATTAAACATAGCTCTTACTTTACCACTGTGCTTACCTGCCAACAAGTAGTCTCCAATTTTTAAAGTTCCTGCTTGTACTAAAATAGTAGAGACATACCCTCTACCTTTATCTAATAAAGCTTCTACTACTGCACCAACTGCATTTTTATTAGGGTTTGATTTTAATTCTAAAATCTCTGCTTCTAATAAAACTTTTTCTAACAATTCTGGAATACCTGCCCCCGTTTTTGCTGAAATATCTTGCGATTGAATACTTCCTCCCCATTCTTCAATTAATAAATTCATTGAAGATAATTGCGTTTTCACATTATCTGGATTGGCGTTTGGCTTATCAATCTTATTTATTGCAAAAATAATTGGCACTCCTGCCGCTTGTGCATGGGAAATTGCCTCTTTTGTCTGTGGCATAACATCATCATCTGCAGCCACTACAATTATTACTAAATCTGTTACTTGAGCACCACGTGCACGCATCGCTGTAAAAGCCTCGTGACCTGGAGTATCTAAGAATGCTATTTGTTGATCTCCTACATTTACAGAATACGCACCAATATGTTGTGTAATTCCTCCACTCTCTCCATCAATAACATTTGCTTTTCTAATATAATCTAATAAAGAAGTTTTACCATGATCTACGTGACCCATTACCGTAATAATAGGAGCACGACCTTTTAGATCTTCTGGCTTATCTATAACTTCTTCTATTGACTCTTCTACCTCTGCACCTACAAATTCTACCTTATGATTAAACTCTTCGGCTACTATAACCAAAGTTTCTGCATCTAAACGCTGATTCATTGTTACCATCATACCTAAAGACATACATGCCGATATAATATTGGTAACAGGTACTTCCATCATTGTTGCAACTTCACTTACCGTAACAAATTCTGTTACTTTTAATATTTTATTATCTAATGCCTGAGCTTCTAATTCTGCATCTGAATGCTCTCTACGAGCATCCCTTTTATTTCTTCTATACTTTGCTCCTTTTCCTTTAGAAGATTTTCCTTGAAGTTTTTCTAAAGTTTCTCTTACTTGCTTCTGGATGTCTGCTTCTGTTGGCTCTTCTTTCTTAACATTTGCAGCTGGTCTTGGATTCCTACCGGCTTTGTTATAAGGACCTCTTCCGTTTCCAGCTCTACTATTACTAGGAACCGCTCCTCTTGCTGCTGATCTACTTCCTGGCGCACCTATTTTAGTTACAATACGCTTACGTTTCTTTTTAGGATCCGCTGCGGCAGCTGGTTTAGGTTCTGGTTTTTTCTTTTTAGGCTTTTCAAATTGTTTTAAATCAATTTTCTTACCTGTAAAGTTAGGCCCATCTAACTTCTTATATTGCGTTTTCAGAGCTTCTGCAGTTTCTGCAGTAACCTCTTCATTTTGTATATCTGGAGTAGAGAGTTCTTTCTTAGACTCTCCTTTTTTCTCTATTTTAGAAGCCTCTTTTTCTACTTCAGAGACAAGCTTTGCAACCTTAACTTCTTTTACCTCTTTAGCAACAGTTTTTTCTACTGCAGTATCTGAAACCTCAGTAACCACCTCTTTTGGTGTTTCAATTTTTGAAGCTTCAGTCTCCACTTTAGGAGTTTCGGTTTTAGGTGCTTCAGTTTTTACAACTTCTTCTTTAACCACCTCTTTTTTAGGAGCTGCCTTACCTATGTTATCGATATCTATTTTACCAACAGTTTTGAGCTCTAGCTTTTTAGCTTTTGCTTTAAGAACTTCTTCTTTCTTAACGTCTTCTGCTCTTTTTACTTCTTGCTTAGCTTCTAGTTCTGCACGAATTGCTTCTTTCTCTTTTCGCTTCTCCTCACCAACTTCCTTAGACGCAGCCTTTTTGCTAGCATCTGTTTGGAAACCATCTAGCAGGACTTGATAGACATCACCAGAAATTTTAGTAGTTGGTCTCGATTCTATTTCGTGACCTTTGTCTGCTAAATATTCTACTGCTCTATCTAGAGAAATATTTAATTCTCTTAAAACCTTATTAAGCCTCGTTGTTTTGCCTTCAGACATATATTATTTTTTAATCTTTAATTTGTAAAAATACACTTTTTACGATTACTCTTTAACCACAGACTATTCTTCGAATTCTTCTTTCAAAATTCTTTGAACATCTAAAATAGTTTCTTCTTCTAAATCCGTTCTCTTAACTAATTCTTCTACACTAGCTTCTAATACACTTCTAGCAGTATCTAAACCAATATTTTTAAATTCTTTAATAACCCAAGCTTCAATTTCATCACTAAATTCTGTTAATTCTACATCTTCTTCTTCAAGACCTTCTCTCTTAACATCTATTTCGTAACCCGTTAATTCACTAGCTAAACGAATATTAACACCACCTCTACCAATTGCTTTTGAAACTTCCTCTGGTTTTAAAAGAACACTTACACGCCCTTTTTTACCATTCCTTTCCTCTTCATACATTTCAATTTCCATTGAAGTAACCTTCGCAGGACTTAATGCTCTTGAAATAAAAAGTTGTTCATTTTTAGTATAATTAATAACATCTATGTTTTCATTACCTAACTCACGAACTATCCCATGAATTCTTGACCCTTTTACACCAACACAAGCTCCAACAGGATCTATTCTATCATCATAAGAATCTACCGCTACTTTTGCTTTCTCTCCTGGTATTCTTGCTACACCTTCAACAGTAATTAAACCATCAAAAACTTCAGGAATTTCTTGCTCAAATAATTTATTTAAAAAGTCTGGAGACGTTCTAGATAAAATAATTGCTGGCTTGTTCCCTCTTAACTCTACTGTTTTTATAACACCTCTTACAGAATCTCCTTTTCTAAAGAAGTCTGAACGGATTTGTTCACTTTTTGGCAATACAATTTCATTACCATCGTCATCTAATAAAATAATTGCATTGTGACGAATATGGTGCACCTCTGCACTATATAATTCACCCTCTAATTCTTTAAAATGCTTAAATATATTTGTACTATCGTGCTCATATATTTTTGAAATTAAGTTTTGACGCAATGCTAAAATAGCTCTTCTACCTAAATCAATTAATTTAACCTCTTCAGAAACATCTTCACCAATTTCAAAATCTGGTTCAATTAATTTTGCTTCCGCTAATTCAATTTCTTCATTATCATCTTCAGAAAAACCATCTGCAACAACAACCCTGTTTCTCCATATTTCTAAATCTCCCTTGTCAGGATTAATAATAATATCAAAGTTGTCATCAGAACCAAACTTTCGTTTTAAAGTAGCTCTAAAAACCTCTTCTAAAATAGACATTAATGTTACTCTGTCTATACTCTTGTTATCTTTAAATTCTGAAAACGAATCAATTAATGCTATATTTTCCATTACGTTTATTCTTAAAATAAGATTTTCACTTTTGCTTCCTTAATCTCTGTATACTCTAAAGTTACTGTTTTATCTACAGTAATCTTTCCTTTACCAACTGGCTTTGGCTCTCTAGCTTTCCACTGCAAGACAATTTTGTCTTCATCTGCAGTAACTAAAGTACCTTCTAACTCTTCTTCTTCAGTTTTTACTTTAAGAATTCTGTTCAAATTCTTAATATACTGTCTTTTTACTTTTAATGGGTGCGCAATGTCTGGTGTACTAACTTCTAAAGAGAAATCCTCTATTTCTCTATCAAAATTATCGTTTATCGCCCTACTTATACGCATAGTTTCACTTAATGAAACGCCATTATCACCATCTACAACAACCTGAACTTTGTTATTTACAGATATAGATAATTCTATGAGATACAAAGACTCGTTAAGAGCCAATGCTTCGTCTACTATGTCTTTTAATGCTGCTTGATTCATATTAACCCTTAAAATGAAGTATAAAAAGAGGGGACTTTTAAGTCCCCTTCATTCTTCATTTACTATAAATTTCGGTGCAAATATACGAATTGTTTATGATTTACCAAAACTCTGTAATTCATTATTTTTTTGTAACTTTAGATAGTAAGTATATTTTAAACTTAAACAGCTATTTATGAAAAAAATTCTAGTTCCTATCGACTTTTCTAAACCCTCTGAATATGCTGCAAAGATGGCAGCTAAAATTGCTAAAAAAACTGGTGCTTCCATAACTCTAATACATTTAATTGAACTTCCTTCGGAAATTGTAGATATATATTATGGTAGTAGGTTTAGCATCCCTGAAAGCATGCTTTATTTGAGGAAAATAAAAGAAAAAATTTTAGACTTTAAAAATAATTTTTTTACCGAAGACATAAAGGTTGATTATTTTATAAAATTAAACAATCCTTTTGACGGTATAAAAAAGTATGCCGATAAAATTGATGCAGATTTAATTATTATGGGCTCTAGGGGCCATTCTAAGTTTGAAGAAATTATTATTGGATCAAATACAGAAAAAATTGTGAGAAGCTCGAAAACACCTGTTATTGTTGTGAAAAGAGACTCGAAAAAATTTAGTTTAAAAAATTTAGTTTTTGCTTCTAATTTCAAAAAAGATAATAAAGAAGTTTTTATCAAATTTTTAGATTTTGCAAATGCTTTTAATAGTAAAATACATTTACTAAGAGTAAACACACCCTCGGAATTTGAGAGTACAGCCGAATCAAAGCAAAAAATAAAAGATTTTATAAAGGAATATAATTTACTTAAATATTCAATAAATATTTATGATGATACTTCTATTGAAAAAGGAATTATTAATTTCTCGAGAGAGAAAAAAGTAGATTTAATAGCATTGAGCACCCACGGTAGGAGTGGTATTTCTCATTTGTTTTCAAGAAGCGTTGCCAAAAGCTTATCTGAAATAGCTTTAAAACCAATCTTTACGGTTAAAGTATAATTTCTAATAAAAAAAAGCCTCCTTTTCCAAATTACAAAAAGAAAGCTTTTTTAATTTAAAAACGAAATTATATTATAGAATATAATCTGTACTAATAAAATTAGATGCTTTTTTATCTAACAATTCTTTTAAAATAGCATTGTTATAATCTGTATCTTTTGCTGCTAAAAAAGTTCTTATTGAAAAAGAACGCAGAGCATCATGCACACTTAAAGTGGCAACTGCAGAATCTTTTCTTCCTGTAAATGGATATACATCTGGCCCACGTTGTGCTGCACTATTTAAATTTACTCTACAAACTAAATTTACAAGCGTATCAATTAAGGGCGCTAAAGTTTTCACCTCACTTCCGAACACACTTACTTGTTGTCCGTAGTTAGAAGCTGCCATATCATCTAAGGGTTCCTGGATGTTTTTAAATGAAATAATTGGTGTAACCGGACCAAATTGCTCTTCTTCAAAAACTCTAGAATCTTTAGAAACAGGATATAAAACTGCAGGAAAAATATAATTATCAGATGTTTCTCCTCCTTTTTTATTAATTACTTTTGCTCCTTTTTCAATAGCATCGTCAATTAATTCTTGAATATATGCTGGTTTTCCTGGTTCAGGTAAAGGAGTTAATTTTACGTCATTTTCCCAAGGATTTCCAAATTTTAACGCATCTACTTTCTCAGCAAAACGTTTGTTAAATTCAGCTACAATATGTTCATGAACATATAATATTTTTAAAGCTGTACACCGCTGTCCATTAAAAGAAGTTGCACCTGATATACATTCGTCAATTGCTAAATCTAAATCTGCATCTGCTAAAACAATCGCTGGGTTTTTAGCTTCTAAACCTAAAACTAAACGCAATCTATTTTTCTGGGGATGATTTGCTTGAATTGCATTAGCTGATTTACTATTTCCTATTAGCGCTAAAACATCTACAAGACCCGTTTTCATAATTGGCGTTGCTAATGTTCTACCTCTACCATAAATAATATTTACAACACCTGCAGGAAAACTAGTTTGAAATGCTTCTAAAAGAGGCGAAAGAAGTAAAACACCAAGTTTAGCTGGTTTAAAAATAGCGGTATTCCCCATAATTAAGGCCGGAATTAACAGCGCAAAAGTTTCATTTAAAGGATAATTGTAAGGCCCTAAACATAAGACAACTCCTAATGGACCTCTTCTAATATGCGCATGAACTCCACTGTTTTTATCAAACTTTGCAGAATCTCTGTCCATTTTTTTATAATCCTCTATTGTGTCGTAAATATAGTCCACCGTTCTATCGAACTCTTTTTCTGAATCTGGTAAAGTTTTTCCAATTTCCCACATTAGTAGTTTTACAATTTCTTCCCTTTTGGTTTTCATTTGTACTACAAACTTTTCCATAGCAGCAATTCTGCCTTCTACTCTCATTGTTGGCCATAAACCTTGCCCTCTGTCATATGCCTTATAAGCCGCATTTAAAGCGTCTATAGCTTCATCTCCTGTTAAATCTGGCACTGTACCTAGTAGAGTTGGTTTATATTCTTGATTTGATGAAATTGTAGAATACACTTGAGCACTAGGACCTTTCCATACTTTTAATTCGCCACCAATTAAATAGGTGTTCTGATTTACAAGTGAAGTGATTTTGTATTTGCTCGGAATTTCTTTAAATGTATGTTTCATAAATTGAGTTTGAAAAATTATCTAAAAATACAATAATTTGTAACTTGTTGACTCTTTTTTTTTAGATTACTAATTTAAATTAAAAAAGGTATTTTAATATTATGTAAAATTAAAATGCTCAAATTTATACTGATTATAAATAAAGTTAAGTTTTTCCTGTTTAAAGTACCTTAATATTTGATTGTCAATTTTTAAGAAATTATACTAAAAATTGGAGCAAATCTGGGTTATCATTTAAATAATCTCCAAAGAAATTATGCTCTTTCATTCTTTTAATTAAAGGTGCCAAATCTTTAGAAGATAGCAGCTCTAAACCAACCACAGCAGACCCATTTGTTCTATTATTCTTCTTGGTATATTCAAAATGGGTTATATCAGCATTAGGTCCTAAAATTTCTACTACAAACTCTTTTAGAGCTCCTGCTCTTTGAGGAAACTTTACAATAAAATAATGTTTTAGATTAGCATATAACATGGCTCGCTCTTTAATTTCTGGAGTTCTTGTGATATCATTATTACTTCCACTCACAATGCAGACAACATTTTTTCCTTTAATTTCATCTGCAAAAAAATCTAAAGCTGCAATACTTAGCGCACCTGCTGGCTCTACAACTATTGCATCTTTATTATATAAGTCTAAAATAGTCTGACAAACTTTACCCTCAGGAACTGTTATCATATCATACAAATTTTGCTGACATATAGCAAAATTTAAATCGCCTACTCTTTTAACAGCCGCGCCATCCACAAAAGAATCTATTGTATCTAAAGGAGTATTTATTTTATTTTTAATTGAGGTTAACATTGAAGGTGCTCCCTCTGGTTCTACTCCAATAATTTTTGTTTTTGGAGATAATTGCTTAAAAATAGATGACAAACCAGATGATAAACCTCCGCCACCAACAGCTACAAAAACGTAATCAATTTTTTTTATTGTCTGTTCTAGAATTTCTAAACCTACCGTTGCTTGCCCTTCAATAACTTTTTCGTCATTAAAAGGGTGAATAAATGTTTTATTTTCTGCATCACATGCTTTTTTAGCAGCATTAAAAGCATCATCAAAAGTATCTCCTTCAATGACCACTTCAATAAAGTCTTCACCAAACATTTTTACCTGATTTATTTTTTGATTTGGCGTAGGTGAAGGCATGAAAATAGTTCCTTTTATCTTCAGTAATTTACAAGACAAAGCTACGCCTTGCGCATGATTACCTGCACTAGCACATACAATTCCACATTTTTTTTCATCTATATTTAAAGAAGACATTTTATTATAAGCTCCTCTAATTTTATAAGAACGTACTACTTGTAAATCCTCTCTTTTAAACAGAATAGTTGCATCAAATTCTTTTGAAAAAGTAACATTTTGATTTAACGGTGTTTTATAAGCTACACCTTCTAAATTCTTAGAAGCTGCTTTTACGTTTTCTAAACTAGGAAAGTAAATTTGTTTCTCTTGCATGGGACGAATATAAAAATAAAACCTACCAGGATGTTGATTCTAATAGGTTTTTTTGATTCCTATTTACATGGGAATTATAATTTTATTTGACACCTAATAAAAAAATATTAGGAACTTTTTTACATTAAAATCTTTATTTACTTATGCCGATTTTATGACCTTCATTGCTGTCATAGAAGCTCTTAATTTTGCCCCTACAATTTCTACCGGATGGTTTCTAATGATTGCATTAACTCTAATCAATTCTTTATTATCAACATCATTACCATCTGTAAATTTATTACCTATAAGATCTGTAGAAACCGTCTTCATAAAATCTGTTAATAAAGGCTTACAAGCATGATCAAATAAATAACAACCATATTCTGCAGTATCAGAAATTACACGATTCATTTCAGCCAATTTCATTCTTGCTATTGTATTTGCAATTAACGGCGTTTCATGCAAAGACTCGTAATAAGCAGATGCTTCTATAATTCCAGAATCTGTCATTGCTTCAAAAGCCAATTCTACACCAGCTCTAACAAAGGCAACTAACAAAGTTCCATGATCAAAATATTCTTGTTCAGAAATTTCTTGCGTTGTAACTTCTTGCTTCTCGAAAGCAGTTTCACTTGTTGCAGCTCTCCAGGTTAATAAGTTTTTATCATCATTTGCCCAATCTTCCATCATGGTTTCAGAGAAGTGACCTGTCATAATATCATCCATGTGTTTTTGAAACAGCGGACGCATAATATCTTTTAGTTCTTCAGAAATTTTAAATGCTTTTACTTTTGCAGGATTAGACAACCTATCCATCATATTAGTAATCCCTCCATGCTTTAAAGCTTCCGTTACCGTTTCCCAACCATACTGAATTAACTTTGCAGCATATCCCGGTTCAATTCCTTCTGCTACCATTTTATCAAAAGATAAAATTGCACCTGTTTGCAACAAACCACATAAAATAGTTTGTTCTCCCATTAAATCAGATTTTACTTCTGCCACAAAAGAAGATTCTAAAACACCCGCTCTATGGCCTCCTGTTCCAACAGCATAAGCCTTTGCTTGCGCCCATCCTTTATTTTCTGGATCATTTTCTGGATGCACAGCAATTAAGGTTGGCACTCCAAATCCTCTTTTATATTCTTCTCTAACTTCAGATCCAGGACACTTAGGAGCCACCATAATTACGGTTAAATCCTTTCTAACCTGTGTTCCTTCTTCAACAATATTAAAACCATGCGAATAAGATAATGTTGCACCTTTTTTCATTAATGGCATTATTGTGTTCACAACATTAGTGTGTTGTTTGTCTGGAGTTAGATTTAATACTAAATCTGCAGAAGGAATTAAATCTTCATAAGTGCCCACTAAAAACCCGTTTGAATTGGCATTCACAAAAGAAACTCTATTTTGATCAATAGCTGCTTGTCTTAAAGCATAGGAAATATCCAAACCAGAATCTCTCATATTCAATCCTTGATTTAAGCCTTGTGCCCCACAACCCACAATAACAATTTTCTTTCCTTTTAATGCGCGTACTCCGTCCTCAAATTCTGAAGCATCCATAAAACGACATTTTCCTAATTGTTCTAATTTTTCTCTTAATGTTAGTGTGTTAAAATAATTTGACATTTTTATTTATTTAGTTGTTGTATGTTTCTAATAATTCTGAAATTTTCATTTCTTCTTTGGTTACTGCAATTAAACCCGAACGCGTGTATTGCATAATACCAAAATCACTTAACTGATTGTGCAATGCTACTATTTCTTCTTTTTTTCCTGATTTTTCAAGTACAAAAAACTCTTTATTAACAGTTACAATTCTTGCGTTACTTTCTTTAATGATATTCTGAATTTGACGTTCTTCAAATAACAATTCAGATTTAATTTTAAATAAACCAGAAATTTGATAAATAATTTCATCAAGATCGTGGTAATATGCTTTAATTACCTCAACCTGTTTTTCAATTTGACCAATAATTTTCTTCACGTTATCTTCTGCCATATTTACAACAATTGTAAATTTAGCAACCTCTTCAATTTCGGAAGGAGAAATATTTAAACTCTCTATGTTAATATGTCTTCTCTGAAAAATAGCTGAAATTCTATTTAACAAACCTATGTTGTTTTCAGTATAAACTGATATTGTAAATAGTTGTTTTTCTTTGTTCATCTTATGCTAATCTTATTTCTGAAACACTTGCTCCAGAAGGAACCATTGGAAATACATTTCCTTCTTTCTCTACACAAACTTCTAAAAAATAAGCTTCTTTACTTTCCATCATTTCTTTGACGGCATCTGCTAACTCTTCGCGTTTTGTAACTTTTTTTGCCTTAATATAATATCCTTCCGCAATGGCTACAAAATTAGGATTCACCATCTCTGTAGATGCGTAGCGTTTTTCAAAAAACATCTGCTGCCATTGGCGAACCATTCCTAAAAAATCATTATTTAAAACTACAATTTTAACCGCTGCTTTTTGCTGAAAAATAGTTCCTAATTCTTGAATAGTCATTTGATAACCACCATCACCAGAAATTGAAACAACTTCGCGATCTGGCGCTGCCATTTTAGCACCAATAGCTGCTGGTAAACCAAAGCCCATGGTACCTAGACCGCCAGAAGTAATATTACTTTTTGTTTTATTAAATTCTGCATATCTACATGCAATCATTTGATGTTGCCCTACATCTGTAACAATGGCAGCATCTCCTTTACTCTGAATATTAATTTCTTTAATTACTTCACCCATAGTTAATCCTTCTTTCGTTGGATGGAGATCCCCTTTAATTACTTTTTCATATTCAATTTCATATAAATCTTTAAACTGTTGATGCCATTCTTTATGAATATTGGTGTTAATTAATGGTAAAATAGCTTCTAAAGTTGCTTTGGCATCTCCTAAAACTGCTACATCTGTTTTTACATTTTTATCTATTTCTGCAGGATCAATTTCAAAATGAATCACTTTTGCTTGACATGCATATTCATCTAATTTACCTGTAACTCTATCGTCAAAACGCATACCAATTGCAATTAAAACATCACATTCGTTGGTTAACTTATTTGGCGCATAATTACCATGCATGCCTAACATACCTACATTTAAAGGATGAGAAGTTGGCAATGCTGAAGCCCCTAAAATAGTCCAAGCCGCTGGAATTCCTGCCTTTTCTACTAACGCTTTAAATTGCGCTTCTGCTTCACTTATAACAATACCTTGCCCCCAAACTATTAATGGTTTTCTAGCCTTATTTATGATTTTCGCAGCAGCCTCTAAGGTACCTGTTATCGTTTTTGGAATCGGAACATAACTTCTTACTTTCGTGCATTTTTCATAAGAAAAATCAAACTCTTCAAACTGCGCATCCTTTGTAATATCAACTAAAACTGGTCCTGGCCTTCCAGATTTTGCAATATAAAATGCCTTTGCTAAAGCTGCTGGTATGTCTGCTGCTCTAGTAACTTGGCAATTCCATTTTGTAACTGGTGTAGAAATACCAACAATATCTGTTTCCTGAAAAGCATCGCTACCTAATAAATGGGACGCCACTTGCCCAGTAATACATACCATTGGTGTAGAATCTATTTGTGCATCTGCTAAGCCTGTAACTAAATTGGTTGCTCCAGGACCCGAAGTTGCAATTGCAACCCCTACTTTGCCAGAAATTCTTGCAAAACCCTGTGCAGAGTGCGTTGCACCTTGCTCATGTCGCGTTAAGACATGGTGAATTTTATCTTGGTATTTGTATAATTCATCATACACTGGCATAATCGCGCCACCAGGATAACCGTAAATTATTTTTACGTCTTCTGCAATTAAACACCTAACAATCGCCTCACTACCGGATATTCTTTCGGTAACTTTTGCTGCTTTTTCTTGATTTTTTATGGTTTGTGTTTCCATAGTATTTATTTTAAGGCCTTACTTGCGTAAGAATAATATTTTATTTTATAAATCTGTAACACATCCTTTAGATGCTGACGCTACTGTTTTTGCATATTTATACAAAATTCCTTTGGTGTGTTTTAACGCTGGTGAAACCCATTTTGCCTTTCTTTCTGAGATTTCTTCATCAGAAATTATAACATTGATAGAATTATCTTCTGCACTAATTCTAATTTTATCACCCGTTTCTAAAATTCCGATGGTTCCTCCAGATTGTGCTTCTGGTGTAATATGGCCAACTACAAAACCGTGTGTTCCTCCAGAAAAACGACCATCTGTGATTAAAGCAACAGATTTACCTAAACCTGCTCCCATAATTAATGAAGTTGGTTTTAACATTTCTGGCATCCCTGGTCCACCTTTTGGACCTACATACCTAATGACGACTACATCTCCTTTCTCTACTTCTCCTGCAACAATACCTGTGTTTGCAGCCTGTTCACCGTCATAAACGACAGCTTTTCCTTCGAAAAGCAATCCTTCATTTCCTGAAATTTTTGCAACCGCTCCCTCTGTTGCCAGGTTTCCATAAATTATTTGAATATTTCCTGATGATTTTAATGCTTTATCTTTTGGGTAGATTACATCTTGTTCATCAAACTCCATTGGGGCAACACTTGCTAAATTATCTGCTAATGTTTTTCCAGTAACCGTCATACAATCTCCGTGCAAGTATCCATTATCTAATAAATATTTCATGATTACTGGCGTTCCACCAACTCCGTGAACATCTTCCATTAAATATTTTCCAGAAGGTTTTAAATCTGCAATTAGTGGCGTTCTATCACTTACCCTTTGAAAATCTTCTAGGGTAAATTCTATGTCTGCGGCATGTGCGATAGCTAAAAAGTGCAATACTGCATTCGTAGATCCACCCAAAGCGTTTACAATAGCAATGGCGTTTTCTAAAGACTTTTTAGAGATAATATCTAAAGGCTTTAAATCTAATTCTAATAGGTTTTTTATGGCCAAAGCGGTTCTTTCTGATTCAGATAACTTATTCGGATTCTCTGCCGGAATTGAAGAATTATAAGGCAATGCAAAACCCATACATTCTATAGCAGAGGCCATAGTATTTGCAGTATACATTCCACCACAAGCTCCCGCTCCCGGAATAGCCCTTTTTATAATTTCTCTATATTCGTCTTCTTCAATTTCACCTGCCATTTTTTGCCCTAAAGCTTCAAAAGCAGAAACAATATTTAATTTTTTTCCTTTATAATTTCCAGATGCAATTGTACCACCATACATCATTATTGATGGACGATTTAAACGCAGCATTGCAATAACAGCTCCTGGCATGTTTTTATCACAACCAACAACAGAAATCAACGCATCATAACTTTGCGCATTCATAACTGTTTCAATAGAATCTGCAATAATATCTCTAGAAGCTAAAGAGTAATTCATACCAGAAGTTCCCATTGAAATTCCGTCTGAAACTCCAATTGTATTAAACCCTAAACCAACTAAACCAGCAATTTTACTTTCTACTTTTACCTCTGCTGCCAAATTGTTTAAATGCATGTTACAGGGGTTTCCATCATACCCTGTGCTTGCAATACCAACTTGAGCTCTGCTCATATCTTCATCTGTTAAACCTACGGCATACAACATTGCTTGCGATGCAGGCTGAGATTCATCTTGTGTTAGTCTTTTGCTATGTTTATTTAATTCCATTTCTAGTATTCTTCAATTTGTTGACTAAATTACTCTGTTTCTGTGTTTTATTGAATAATATTCAATACTAATGTTTAAATTCAGGTGTTAAAAAAACAAGTTAAATGTCTAGCAATAAATATGTTAACTATTTTTAATTATGATATTCAACACCTTAAAAAAGCCCATAAAAAAACCTACCATTTTAGTGGAAGGTTCGTTTATAAAAATATAAATACTACTTCCTTATCGCATCTTAATAATGACGTTAATGGTAGAAATAATATTTAATACTTGTTTATTCATTTATATCTATAAAAAATCTTTAAAACAACTAATTTATTTTTTAAATAATAGTACTCTGACCGGCGTGAATATTCATAAAATTTAAATTGGAGTCTTCTTGATTTAGTATATAATCCACAATAAAATCTCCTACTTTAGAAGTAGATGCAGGGTACTTATTTTTACCTTTTATATCTTCTGTTGTAATATTTAAGACTAAAGATTTCTCTACCGCTCTTTCTATAGCACCTGCTTCTTCATCTAAACCTAAGTGCTCTAACAACATGGCTGCCGACAAGATAGAGGCTAAAGGGTTAGCTATATCTTTGCCTTTTGCTTGCGGAAAAGAACCGTGAATTGGTTCGAATAATGCATTTTCTTTACCAATTGAAGAAGAGGCTAATAAACCGATTGAACCTCCGATAACACTTGCTTCATCTGAAATAATATCTCCAAATAAATTTTCTGTAAGAATTACATCAAACTGTTTTGGATTTAAAATGATCTGCATGGCTGCGTTGTCTACAAATAAATACTCTAACGTAACATCCTTATATTTTTTTGAAATTTCTGTAACTGTTTTTCTCCATAAACGAGACGTTTCTAAAACATTAGCTTTATCTATTAAAGTTACTTTTTTTCTTCTGGTTTGTGCGGCTTTAAAAGCTAAATGCGTAATTCTGGAAATTTCGTTAACAGAGTAAGAACAAATATCTGTAGCTGTCTGGCCATCTGCACTCAATTTTTTGTTTCCAAAATAGATACCACCCGTTAATTCTCTGTAAATAATAATATCTGTTCCTTTAATAATTTCTCTTTTTAATGGAGAATTTTTTATCAAACTATCATAAGCCTTTACAGGTCTCACGTTACAGAACAAACCTAAATCTTCTCTTAATTGCAAAAGACCTTGTTCTGGTCTTATTTTTGCAGTAGGGTCATTGTCATATTTAGGATCTCCAATAGCCCCAAACAAAATAGCATCTGCATCTTTACAAATTTTAATCGTTTCTTCTGGTAAAGGAACTCCCACAGCATCAATTGCACATGCACCCATTTGAGCTTCCTTATATAAAAATATATGATTATACAATTCTGCAATAGCATCTAATGCTCTTTTTGCTTGATTAATCACCTCTGGTCCAATACCATCTCCCGGAATTACTGCGATTGTATATTTCATAATATGCTGCTAAAAAAATTTAAGTTGTAAGAATTTCAGAGACCTTATTAACTTCTTTCATAATGTTATGAATGTCTTCATCTTTTACTTCTTTCTGATTGTCTGCTATCACTAAAAATGCATCGTAAGTAGCATCTAGTTGTATTTTTGTCAATTCATAACCAATCTTTTTTGCTCTGTAAGCCAAAGCTGCTCTTCCACTTCTTGCAGTTAAAACAATGGCACTTTCTGTAACACCAACATCTTCAGGATCCATAATTTCATATGTTTCTCTGTTTTTTATAACACCATCTTGATGAATTCCAGAGCTATGTGCAAATGCATTTGCACCAACAATTGCCTTATTGGGTTGCACTGGCATTCCCATGCTCTCACGAACTAAAATACTTGTGTCATACAATAATTTTGTATTCACACTTGTTTCTAAGTTTAAATAAGGGTGTTGTTTTAATACCATAACCACCTCTTCTAACGCCGTGTTTCCGGCGCGCTCTCCAATTCCGTTGATTGTGCATTCAATCTGACGCGCTCCATTGATAACACCAGCAATTGAATTGGCAGTTGCCAAACCTAAATCGTTATGACAATGACACGAAAGAATTACGTTTTCTATACCTCTTACGTTTTCACGTAAATATTTTATTTTTGCACCGTATTCATCTGGTAAACAATACCCTGTTGTATCTGGAATGTTTAGCACAGTTGCACCTGCTTTTATAACTGCTTCGCAAACCTTAGCAAGAAACTCATTATCTGTTCTTCCTGCGTCTTCTGCGTAAAACTCTACATCTTCTACAAAACCTTTTGAATACGCAACAGCATTTACAGCACGTTCAATTACCTTTTCTCTAGTAGAATTAAATTTAAATTTTATATGAGAATCACTCGTTCCAATACCTGTGTGTATTCTGGGAAATTTAGCGTATTTTAATGCGGCTGCCGCTACTTTTATATCATTTTCAACAGCTCTAGTTAAACCACAAACAGTTGCATTTTTTACAATTTTTGAAATTTCAGTAACTGATCTAAAATCTCCCGGGCTAGAAACCGGGAAACCAGCCTCTATTACGTTCACCCCCAACAAGTCCAACCTCTCAGCAATTACTAATTTTTGATTTGTATCTAACTTACACCCAGGAACCTGTTCTCCATCTCTTAGTGTTGTGTCGAAAATTTGTACTTGATTGTTTAGCATAATTTCTATAAAGATTGTACTTATTATAAATCAAATATATATCTTGCATAATCAATATAAGAATCAACTTCTAATAACAAACGATTTCTAAATCAAATCATCAATAATTAAAAAATTGATTATCAATAGATTATGAGCAAAATCATTACATCCGCCAATCAACAAAATGATGCTCTTTTTGTTCTTATTAAATCTTTAACCAAATCTGAAAAGAGACAGTTTAATCTCTATGTAGGAAGGCTTGGAGGTAATATTGATGCAAAATTTTTTTCTTTATTTAAATTCTTAGAAAAGTTAAAAATATACGATGAAAAAGTAATTATTGGTAGCGGAATTGTTTCTAAACAGCAACTTTCTAATCTAAAAGCGCATTTATACAAACAAATATTAATTAGTCTACGTTTAAATCCTGCACACAAAAACGTGCGAATTCAAATTAGAGAACAATTAGATTTTGCAACTGTTTTGTATCAAAAAGGGCTGTATAAACAAAGTCTAAAACTCTTAGAAAAAGCTAAAAATATGGCTTTAGACAACGAAGAAAAGAACATTGCATATGAAATTGTAGAATTAGAGAAAGTAATAGAAACACAATATATTACAAGAAGTTTAAGTAATAGAGCAAATCAATTATCTGTACAGGCAAAAGAATTAAGTCAGCAAAATGTAATTGCCAGTAAACTCTCTAATCTATCTTTACAATTATACAGCCATCTACTACAAAATGGCTATGTAAAAAACAAAAAAGAAGTTGAATTTATTCAAAAATATTTTAACGATAAAATGCCAAAATATGATTTTAAAACTTTAGGTTTTAGAGAAAAATTGTGGTTAAATAAAGCACATTTGTGGTATAGCTTTTTAATTCAAGATTTTTTACTTAGCTACAAATATGCTAGCAAATGCGTTAATTTATTTAATAGCCCTAAATTAATAAACATACATCCTGTTTTTTATTTAAAGTCTAAAAACTACTTACTAGAAGCTTCTTTTTTAGTGCAGAAAACTTCGACATTTAAAGCAGAATTAATTGCCTTTGAAACAGAGATTGAAAATCAAGAAATTCCTTTAAATACAAATACAGAATTACTTATTTTCATGTATTTATATTCAAATAAACTGCATTTACATTTCTTAGAAGGCACTTTTGATGAGGGAGAATATTTAGTAGCTATTATTAATGATAAAATTGAAAAGTATAAAAACAGATTAGACAATCATTATATCGTTTTGTTACATTACAAAATTGCTTGTTTATATTTTGGAATGGGTAAAAACAAGTTATGTATTCTCTATCTACAAAAAATTATACGTTCTAAAAACATAAATGCCGCAGAAGATTTGCAGTGTTTTGCACGTATATTAAATTTAATTGCACATTATGAATGTGGTTTAGATTATGATCTAGAAAGACAGTTTGTAGATACTTATAAGTTCTTACTCAAAATGGAGAATTTACAAGAAGTGCAAAAAGTTTTTCTTACATCTATTAGAGACTTAAGTGACGTTTTTCCTCATGAAATTAAGAACGAATTTAAAAAAATTCATAAAAAATTAAAAAAGTTTGAAAACCATCCGTACGAAAAAAGAGCATTTTTATATTTAGATATTTTATCCTGGTTAGAAAGTAAAATTCAGAACAAACCCATCTCAACAATAATTAAAGAAAAAGCAAATCTATTTCCTAAGTAATTTGAAATTTATAATTTTTTCTACTTATTTTTATCATTATCACATTAATTGGTTTATTTCCTAAAATATTTTATAATATTTAAGCACAAATTAAATATTAATAATACTTTTGCCTTGTGAGTATTTTAAATTTCTTAGTAAAAACATTTCAAACCAACTCTGTGGTTTGTATTTCTATGGATACAATTACCCGCACTTCTTCGGCTACCATTACCCTTTAAGGGTTCTATATATTCATATCAATTTAGGTTATCAGTAATTTCGAAAATTATCGGAATACACTCAATAAAAAATAAGTTACACAAACTATTCATTACTAATGAAAGTATTAAAATTTGGCGGTTCATCTGTCTCAAATTCAGAAAACATAAAAAAAGTATTAGCCATTGTTGCTATAGAATCTAAAGAACAAAAAGTTGCAGTGGTAGTTTCTGCATTTGGTAAAACCACAGATAATTTATTAGTCGCAGCTAATAGTGCTTTAGTAGATATTGCAATTGCTAAAAATATTTTAGAAACTATTAAAGAAGTGCATTATCAGGTTATTAATGACTTAATTTCTTCTCAAAAAAAAGAAGTCTTAGAAGTGGTTACTTCATTGTTGGATAGATTGTGTTCTATTTATGAAGGTATTTTTTTATTACAAGAATTGTCAGATAAAACAATAGCAAAGGTATCTAGCTTTGGTGAAAGACTTTCTTCTTTTATTATTGCAAATGCAGCAAATGAATTATTTGATGCAGCTCATAAAGAAAGTAAAGTATTAATTTCTACAAATAATGAATATCTAAACGCACAAGTAAATTTTAAAATTACCAACCAAAACATTACCTCTTTTTTCGACAAAAACAAACATCAAGTTACTGTTTTAGGCGGTTTTATTTCTTCTAATATAAAAGGAGAAACCACTACACTCGGCAGAGGCGGTTCAGATTTTTCTGCATCCATTTATGCTGCGGCTTTAAATGCAGTTGAGTTACAAATATGGACAGACGTTCCTGGAATGTTTACTGCAAATCCTAGGGTTGTAAAACAAGCATATCCAATTTCAGAAATTTCATATGAAGAAGCAATGGAGTTGTCTCATTTCGGTGCAAAGGTTTTATATCCACCAACAATTCAACCTTCTTTAAGAAAAGAAATACCTATTCGAATTAAAAATACTTTTGACCCCGAAAATGTAGGAACATTAATTTGTAACAATCCGAATAATAGTGATGACGTAAAAGGTATTTCTCACATAGAAGACATTAGTTTAATTACGTTAGAAGGTGGCGGAATGATTGGAATTCCTGGTTTTTCTAAACGTTTGTTTGAAACACTTTCCTTAGAAAAAATAAATATCGTTTTTATAACACAAGCCTCTTCAGAACATTCTATTTGCGTTGGTGTTTATCAAGATGATGCTTCAAAAGCAAAAGAACTTTTAGACGATACCTTTAGCATAGAAATAGATAGAAAAAAAATAAAACCAATCATTGTAGAAAATGATTTAGCAATTATTGCGGTAGTTGGTGAAAGTATGAAAAACTATCAAGGGCTAAGCGGACAAATGTTTAGCGCCTTAGGGAGAAATAATGTAAATGTTAGAGCAATTGCTCAGGGTTCTTCAGAAAAAAACATTTCTGCTGTTATTAATAAATCAAATGCAAAAAAAGCTTTAAATACATTACATGAGCAATTTTTTGAAGAAAAGACAAAACAGCTAAACTTGTTTGTTACTGGTGTTGGTAATGTTGGTGAGCGCTTTCTAGCACAAATACAACAGCAAAGAGAATTCTTAAAAGAAAATCTAAAATTAAATATTAAAGTTATTGGAATTGCAAATTCTAGAAAAATGTTTTTTGATAATGATGGAATAGATCTAGAAAGCTGGAAAAAAAGCTTAGAAAATGGAGAACCAACAACCTTAAAAAGCTTTCATGAAAAAGTAATAGCATCCAATCATATTAATAGTGTTTTTATAGACAATACAGCAAATCAGGAAGTTTCTGAAGTATATAAAACCTATTTACGTGAAAGTATTTCTGTTGTAACCTGTAATAAAATTGCATGTGCTTCTAGCTTTGACAATTACAAAACATTAAAACAAATTTCTAGAAAATACAATGCATCCTTTTTATTCGAAACAAATGTTGGTGCAGGTCTACCAATTATAGATACACTTAAAAATTTAATAAATTCAGGAGATAGAGTTCATAAAATTCAGGCAGTATTATCTGGAAGTTTAAATTTTGTTTTCAATAATTTTACAGATAAAGCTACATTTCATGATGTAGTTGCCGCAGCTCAAAAAGAAGGATATACAGAACCAGATCCGAAAATTGATTTAAGTGGAGTTGATGTTGCTAGAAAAATATTAATTTTAGCACGAGAAAGTGGTTATAAAATAGAGTTAGAAGATATTTCAAACAATACGTTTTTACCGGAAGAGACCTTAAACACTAAAAATAATGAAGACTTTTATGCTTCTTTAACTAAAAGTGAAGGACATTTTCAAAACATTTATAAAGAAGCAAATGACAAAGATTGTAGATTAAAATACGTAGCAGAATTTATTAATGGAAAAGCAAATGTTGGTTTGCAGCATATTGCTTCGGACCATCCTTTTTATAATTTAGAAGGAAGTGATAATATTGTTTTATTTTTCACAGATAGATACCCTGAAAATCCTTTAATAATAAAAGGTGCTGGTGCTGGTGCAGATGTAACTGCTTCTGGTATTTTTGCAGATGTCATTAGAATTGCAAATAAATAAGTCTTTATTTCTCAGTAACACTTTTACAGCTAGAGAGTAACTGTAGATCAATGCTGAGAAATAAAAAATAAACACTGAATAAAAAAAATGAATTATATAAAAATATTCGCCCCAGCAACAGTTGCAAATGTTTCTTGCGGCTTTGACTCTCTTGGTTTTGCCGTAGATGCTGTTGGAGACGAAATGACCTTTACAAAGACAGCTGAAAAAGGAGTTAAAATAACCAATATTACTGGAGCAGATTTAACTTATAATATTGATGAAAATGCAGCAAGTGCTGTTATTAAAAAAATACTAAATACAGCAAACGCAGATTTTGGGATTGCATTAACTATTCATAAAGGCTTCTCTCCAGGAAGTGGTTTAGGAAGTTCTGCGGCGAGCGCAGCTGGAGCTGCTTTTGGTACAAATCAATTATTAGGAGATATGTACTCTAATTTAGAATTGACAAAATTTGCCATGTTTGGTGAAAAAGTTGCGTGCGGATCAGAAATTGCAGATAATGTTGCAGCGGCTATTTTTGGTGGTTTTATCTTGGTTAGAAGTTATCATCCTTTAGAAATTATAAAATTACCAGTTCCTAGCGAATTGAGGGTTGTTGCTATTCATCCACAGATTTCAATAAAAACTAAAGATGCTAGAGCAGTTTTACCTGCAGAGATTGCATTGAAAGATGCGGTTACGCAATGGGCAAATGTTGGTGGGTTAATTAGTGGTTTATACACAGATAATTACAACCTCATTAGTAACTCATTAGTAGATATTGTTGCAGAACCTGCTCGAAAATCTTTAATTCCGTTTTTTGACGACATTAAAAATAGTGCTACAAAAGCAGGCGCTTTAGGTGCAGGAATTAGTGGATCTGGACCTACAGTTTTTGCTCTTTGTGAGGGGGATGTAGTTGCTAAAGCTGTATACAAGAGTATAGAAGAAAGTTATAAAAATACAGGAATCAATTTTGAAATGTTTATTTCCAAAGTAAATCATAAAGGGATAAAGATTATAAAATAATTAATAGTTTTAAGTGCATCGTTGTTAATCATCGGCATAACTCAAAATATAAAATATAAAAAAATGGACTACTACAGTTTACACCATAAATCGCCAAAAACAAGTTTTAAAAATGCAGTTATGCAAGGTCTTGCAAAAGATAGAGGAATCTACTTTCCAGAGAATATAACGCCCCTTTCTAAAGATTTTATTACCAATATTAACGAGTATACAAATCATGAAATTGCGTATGAAGCAATTAAGCAGTTTGTTGGTGATGAAATTCCGACTAAAAAATTAAAAGAGATTATTAAAGAAACAATTTCTTTCGATTTTCCTTTGGTAAAAGTTAATGATAATATTGCTTCTTTAGAGTTGTTTCATGGCCCAACAATGGCTTTTAAAGATGTTGGAGCAAAATTCATGGCGCAGTGTTTAGAGTATTTTAATAAAGGTAATGAAGAAGAGGTTACTGTTTTAGTAGCTACATCTGGAGATACTGGCGGTGCTGTTGCTAACGGGTTTTTAGGAGCAAAGGGTGTAAATGTTGTAATACTATATCCTTCAGGAAAAGTAAGTAATGTTCAAGAAAAACAATTGACTACTTTAGGTCAGAACATTACAGCATTAGAAGTAGATGGTGTTTTTGATGATTGCCAAGAAATGGTAAAAACGGCTTTCTTAGATGAAGATATTAAGAGAACTCTTACCTCTGCAAATTCTATAAATATTGCACGTTGGCTGCCACAGATGTTCTATTTTTTCTTTGCTTATAAAGAATTACAAAAAATGAATAAAGAGTTAGTTTTTTCTGTACCAAGTGGGAATTTTGGTAATATCTGTGCAGGAATTATGGCAAAAAAATTAGGTTTACCTATCAAACATTTTGTGGCTTCTACCAATATAAATGATACAGTTCCTAATTATTTAATAGATGGTGTTTACAATCCGAAACCCTCTAAAGCAACTATTTCTAATGCAATGGATGTTGGGAATCCGAGTAATTTTATAAGAATTAGAGAGTTATTTAACAACGATTTAGAAGCGCTTAAAAGTGCTTTCTCTTCTTATAGTTTCTCAGATAACGAAACGCGAGAAACTATGAAGAAAATCTATGGAGAATCTGGTTATATTTCAGATCCACATGGCGCTGTTGGGTATTTAGGTTTAAAAAAATACGATTTAAAAGCAAATGAATTTGGTGTATTTCTAGAAACGGCCCACCCTGTAAAATTTTTAGACGTTGTAGAAGAAACGCTTCCTGTTACGGTAACAATTCCCGCACAAATTCAGAAAGTTATCAATAATAAGAAAGTAGCTATCGAAGTATCTAATTATGAAGACTTGAAAGCTTTTTTAATGAAATAGTAAATAAATTAACATTTTTCTAAAATAAACATGTAGTTTTAGCAGCATTATATAAAATATACATAATGCAACAAAAAAATAATACCCCGGCAATTATAATTATTGCAAGTTTATTTTTCATTTTCGGATTTGTTACCTGGATAAATGGAGCCTTAATTCCGTTTATGAAAACTATAAACGAACTTACAGACGCACAATCTTATTTGGTAGCCTCTGCCTCTTATATTTCATTTGTAGTTATGGCATTGCCTGCTTCTTATATTTTAAATAAAATTGGCTACAAAAAAGGCATGTCTTTAGGATTAATCATTATGGGAATTGGTGCTTTAATTTTTATTCCTGCTGCAGAGGCAAGAACCTACTGGGTCTTCTTAACAGGTATTTTTATTCAAGGAGTTGGAATGACTATTTTACAAACAGCAGCAAACCCATACATTACTATCTTAGGACCTATAGAAAGTGGTGCTAAACGTATTGCAATTATGGGAATTGCGAATAAAACTGCTGGTGCTTTAGGTTCTCTAATCTTTGGAGCTCTTTTATTATCTGGAATAGATGAAACTAAAGAAAAATTAAGTGGAGCTACTTTAGAAGAAAAAAACACTTTATTAGATGCTATGGCAGATAGTGTTTTTATGCCGTATCTTATTATGGCACTTGTGCTCTTTATATTAGGTGTCCTCATAAGAAAAGCTCCCTTACCGCAAGTAGAAGCCTCCGAAACAGAAGTAATAGAAGAAGGTAAAACAGCTAAAACAAGTATTTTTCAATTTCCGAATTTATGGCTGGGAGTTATAGCCTTATTCGTTTATGTTGGTGCAGAAGTAATTGCTGGAGACACTATTATTGCTTACGGAATATCACTGGGCTTTACAGGTGAAGAAGCAAAATATTTTACTACCTATACATTATTAGCTATGGTTGCAACCTATGCTGTAGGTGTATTTTTAATCCCTAAGTATCTTAAACAAAAAACTGCTTTAATAGCAAGTGCTCTTTTAGGAATTATTTTTAGTTTTTGTATTTTAAATACAACAGGGTTTGTTTCTATTTTATTTGTGGCAGCTTTGGGAATTGCAAATGCTTTAGTTTGGCCTGCAATTTGGCCTCTGACATTAGAGGGTTTAGGAAAGTTTACAAAAACTGGATCGGCGCTTTTAATCATGGCAATTTCTGGTGGAGCAATTATTCCACCATTATATGGTAGAATTGTAGATGCCAATAAACAAGAATTAATTACCAACGGAGCCCAAGAAATAGATGCACTGGCAATAGCTTCTACCGATAGTTATTGGATTTTAATACCTTGTTATGTGATCATTCTAATGTTTGCTGTTTGGGGTCATAAAATAAAAAGCTGGAGCAAATAAAAATGTAAATCACTCGATATTAGAACCTTAATTGACGTAAAAACTAAAATTACAAAGACAAATAATTGCGTAAAATAAAAAGTCCTAACAAATTTAATTTGTTAGGACTTTTTTGTTGGCCTACAAGGACTCGAACCTTGAATGTCGGTACCAAAAACCGGTGTGTTACCAATTACACCATAGGCCAATACTGCTTAGCGGATGCAAATTTAATCTATTCTTTTAATTCCACAAACATTTTTAAATAAATTTTTTCTTTAACAAACTTTTATGAGGATTTATCTCTGTAATTAAAGACATATCAAGCTATTTATTCATATTTATTGTTAAATTCGCCCACACATTATTCTGTAATTCTTATGACAATAGCAAACTTTAAAAAATGGAACCTCATCTTAGGGTGGCTCACATTTGTAATTGCTTTAATAACCTATTCTTTAACCATAGAGCCAACCGTTAGTGCTTGGGATGTTGGAGAATATATTGCTACTTCTGTAAAACTAGAAGTTGGGCATCCACCAGGAGCGCCTTTATTTCAGATGTTAGGTGCATTTTTTGCAATGTTTACTTCAGAGAGTTCAGAGATTGCTAAAATGGTAAACTTTATGTCTGCTTTAGCGAGTGCATTTACTATTTTATTTATGTTTTGGACAATTAGCAACCTCGCTGAAAAACTAGCCTTAAAAACAGGTAAAATTGCAGAAGGTAGTTACATTGCTATTTTAGGAAGTAGTATTGTTGGTTCTTTGGCATACACATTTTCAGATAGTTTTTGGTTTAGTGCTGTAGAAGGCGAAGTGTATGCTATGTCTTCATTTTTAATGGCTATCTTATTTTGGCTCGGTTTAAAATGGGAAAGCGAGTTGCACACCCCAAGAGGAAACAAATGGTTAATACTTATAAGTTTTGTAGTGGGTTTATCTTTTGGTGTTCACATACTTTCTTTATTGGTAATTCCTGCCATTTTTATGCTGTATTTCTTCAAAACCTATAAAAGCATAAATTTAAAAACAACAGCTATTGCAACCGTTCTGGCTATTTTTGTATTGGCATTTGTGTTTAAATTTTTATTTCCTTTTACATTAAAATTCTTTAGTGCATCAGAATTATTTTTTATAAACACCATAGGTTTGCCTTTTAATTCTGGAAGTATTATTGCTGCGGTCATTTTAATAGCGCTTTTCTTTTTCGGTTTAAAATACACTAGAAAACAGAACAAAATTCATACAAACACTTTAATATTGTCTGTGCTTTTTATTATGATTGGTTTTTCTTCTTGGATGATGCTGCCAATTAGAGCAAATGCGAATACCACCATTAATGAAAATAATCCTTCTAGTGCCCGTGAATTATTGGCCTATTATGAGCGCGAACAATATGGAGATGCTAATGTTTTCTACGATACGTACTATTCTAATACCTTTGAAAGAACACAAGATGCTAAGCAACCATACAAAGACGACAAGCCTAAATATGAAAAGAAAAATAGCGAATATGTTATTGTAAATAAATACAAAAACGTAATTCCTAATTATTCAAACAAACACAAAGGGTTTATTCCGAGAATGGTGAATCCGGCCGCAGAAAAAATGTACAAAGCTATTGCTGGGATTCCAGAAAACAGCAAAAGAAGACCCACTTTTGGTGAAAATCTTAAATTTATGTTTAGCTATCAATTTGGCTACATGTATGGACGTTATTTTATGTGGAATTTTGCAGGAAGACAAAATGATGTTCAAGGAAGGTTAGATATTTTTAATGGAAACTGGATTAGTGGAATCGATGCCATAGATGAAATGAGATTAGGATCTCAACAACAACTTCCAACCCAAGCTATTGAAAATAAAGGAAGAAATAAATACTACTTTTTACCTCTTATTTTAGGCCTCATTGGCTTATTTTTTCAAATTAAATGGGACAAAAATAATTTCTTCACACTCTTTTTATTCTTTGCTTTTACAGGTTTTGCCATTATTTTTTATACAAACCCGAAGCCTTTTGAACCCAGAGAGCGTGATTATGCAATTGTAGGTAGTTTCTATATTTTTGCTATTTGGATTGGTTTTGGTGTCTTAGCACTTTATGAATATTTAAAAAACTTTGCTAATAAAAAAACAATTGCAATTGCAGTTTCTATAGTTTCCTTGCTAGCCGTGCCAACGTTAATGGCTTCTGAAAACTGGGACGATCATGATCGCTCTAATCGATATACAACCCGTTTAAATGCGCAAGCATATTTAGAGAGTTGTGATGAAAACGCTATCATGTTTACCATTGGAGATAATGATACGTTTCCACTTTGGTATATGCAAGAAGTAGAAGGTATTAGAACCGATTTAAAATTGGTAAACACCAGTTTATTTGCTACAGATTGGTACATAGACCAGATGAAACGCGCAACGTATGATGCACCTCCTATACCTTCTCAATTAAAACACGACCAGTATAGATATGGAAGTTTAGATATTGCCTATCATATAGAACATCCAAGATTTAAAGATTCTGTAATCGCAATTAAAGACTTTATGCGCTGGATCTCTTCAGAAAGTGATGCTACCTATTATATAGACGAAGAAGAAAATATTAAAGAAAAATTCTATCCAACAAATCGTATTCGAATTCCTGTCAACAAAGAAAATGTTTTAAAAAGCGGTATTGTTGCTCAAAAAGATGCAGACAAAATTGTAGACTATATAGATATTACTATTGATGATAGAGGGATTACTAAAAATCGTATTTTAATGCTAGACATCTTAGCAAATAATGACTGGAAACAACCAATCTACTTTACGGGTGGTGCAAACGCAGACGAAGAATATATTTGGCTAAAAGATTACTTACAATTAGATGGTTTGGCTTTTAAATTAGTACCCATAAAAACACCTGCAAAATACATGGATTCAAATGGCAGGGCTAGAGAAGTAAGTTTATTTGATATTGGTAGAATAGATGCCGAGAAAATGTATGCAAATATTAACAAATTAGATTGGAGAAATATTAACAGCGGTAAAATATATTTAGATGAGCAAACGAAAAGAAATGCCATTTCTATGAGAAATAGCTTAATGCGTTTGTCTGATGCTTTTGCAAAAGAAGGCGACATTTTAAAGGCTATTGAAGTTTTAGACTTATCTTTAGAGAAGCTACCAATAGAAAAGTTTGATCACTATAGCTTGTCTTTAGGGTATCCTGAGATGTATTATAATTTAGGTGAAAATGAGAAGGCAAAACAAACTGTAGAAACTTTAACTCGTTTAATTACAGAAAAATTAACTTGGTTAAGTACTTTTAGTAAAAACAATAGTGATCTTGTTTTTGATGAAATTGATACTTCTTTATACATGTTTAAAAACTTAATAGACCAAGTTGAACAAGGAAGTACAGATAAAGATTTTGTATCTAAAATTCAAACAGACTTTATGGATACAGTAAAGCTTTTTGAATATTTAATGCCTGATGAAGAAACTACAGATTTAGATTTTCTAGAAGAATAAAATAAAAAAATATTGAACTTTTATTTACCAAAAACGCCAGGTTTTATTATGAGATTTTTCTCTAAATATACTTGGCGTTTTTCTAGAGATTTAAAAAAAATCTACCTCACTTTTGATGATGGGCCAACACCAGAAATTACCCAATTTGTTCTAGATGAATTAAAAAAATACAATGCAAAAGCTACATTCTTTTGTATTGGTAAAAACATCCAAACACATCCTGATATTTTTAAAAAAATTACAAACTCAAAGCACACTATAGGCAATCATACTGCCAATCACTTAAATGGTTGGGCCACTAAAAGCAAAAATTATATAGAGGATTTTTTAGAATGTGAACATATTATTTCAAAGAGTTTAGGTAAGGTTACACAACCAAAATTATTTCGCCCTCCTTACGGAAAGATTAAAAAGAGCCAAGCTAAACGAATTCTAAAAAAAGGTTATAAGATAATAATGTGGGATGTTTTATCGGTAGATTTTGATAATGCCACGTCTAAAGAAAGCTGTTTAAATAATGTTTTAAACAATACTGAAAACGGCAGTATTGTCGTATTTCATGACAGTGTAAAAGCGTCTGAAAAATTAAAATTTGTCTTACCTAAATTTTTACAAGAATTCTCAGAGAAAGGTTTTATTTTTAAAGCAATTTAGAAGTAAAAATTAGCTTCTGTATAATTTAAATGTATTGCTTTACCAAACCAATTAAAGTCTGAGCATCTTGAGCTCCTGTCTGACGCCATTTCATTTCTCCATCTTTATAAATCATAAAAGTTGGATTTCCTTTTACACGTAAAGCATCTACCAGAACTTCATTTTTAGTAATATCTATCTTAATTACTTTTGCACTGTCTCCTAGGCCTGCTGCCACGCTTCTTAGCATTTTTATGGTATTTTCTAAATCTCCATAATCTGCATAAAAGTCTATAAGAACTGGCTTTTGAAAATTAATTAATTCTCCAAATTTTGGCATAAGACAAGCTTTTGAAAAGTGAGACCGCATAAATAATATATTGTCTCCTTTCAAATATAATCAATCTATTTTTAATAAACTGATTGTCAGGACTTTTTAAGTTCTATAACTGTTACTTCTGGCCAAATACCTACTCTCCCCGGAAATGCATGATACCCAAAACCTCTATTTACATTGATAAATCTGCCAGCTTCTTTATACAAACCTGCCCATTGCTTATATACGTATTTAGACGGACTCCATTTAAACCAACCCGGAATTTCAATTCCCATTTGCAAGCCATGTGTATGACCACTTAACGTAAGTTGGTAATTAAAAGGATCTTGTTTTACTTTGTATTCCCAGTGACTTGGATCGTGAGTCATTAGAATTTTAAAATCTTCTTTTTTAACACCAACGGCAGCCCGCTCTAAATCTCCTGCTTTATTAAATCCCTTTCCCCAATTTTCTACACCCAGAAGTGCTATTTTCTGTCCGTCTTTTTCTAAATAACGGTGTTCGTCTAGCAACAAGTCAAATCCTATGTTTTTATGAATGTCTTTTACTTTTTGAAAATTATCTATTTTATCTTGCGGATTATCCCAATCCATATAATCTCCATAGTCATGATTCCCGAGAATAGAGTACTTGCCATCTTTAGCCTCTAATTTATCAAAAACATTTATCCAATTATCCATTTCATCTGCTTTATTATTTACAATATCTCCTGTAAATAACATTATATCAGATTTTTGTTCATTGATTAAATCAACACCATATTGTATTTTTTCTCTATTAGTGAAGCTTCCAGAGTGAATATCTGAAATTTGTGTGATTGTAAAACCATCAAAAGCTTCTGGTAAATCTTTAAACGTTAACTGGTATTTTAATACTTTGTAATTATATTTTCCTTGTACAATCCCATAGATAAAAGATATAAATGGTATTGCCGCCAAACCTAAACTTATTTGAGAAATAAACTTTCTTCTACCTGCTAAAGGCATGGTATTTCCTGAGGTAATTGCCGAAATTAATTTTAGGATCCATCTATAAATATCTTCACCAAACATAAAAATAAGCAGCACCAACTTCGGTATTAAAACCGTTAGTAAAATACCCATTGCCATTTGAAATTGTGGCGTTTGCCCCTGAGTTCTATCATAAGTTATAGCAACATATGCGAAATTTGCATAGACGGCAATACTTACAAATAGCCAAGAATATCGAATAACTTTGCTTTTAGTAATAGTCTTTATAGCCTGAAATGCATATACTTCTAACAAAACGATAATGACAAATAAGATAATTAGCCTAATTGCTATCTTCATAAAAGAATTCTATTTTAAAAAATTTATCAAAGATAACTGTTATAATTCCGATTGAATTTTAATAGCATGTTAAAGTTTTGTAGCTTTACTGCAGCGTCTGCAGTGTTGCAAAGTTTTCACTCATTCTCAAAAAAAATCATCCATAAATAGATTACAAAACTAATATGTCAGATCAAAAAAGAGTTTTTTTAGTTGATGCTTTTGCATTGATTTTTAGAGGATATTATGCTTTTATTAAGAATCCACAGATTAACTCTAAAGGCTTAGACACCTCTGCAATTATGGGTTTTATGAACTCACTTTTAGATGTAATTAAACGAGAAAGACCAGATCATTTAGCAGTTTGTTTTGACAAAGGCGGAAGTGTAGACCGCGTAGAAATGTTTGAAGCCTATAAAGCAAATAGAGATGAAACACCAGAAGCTATTAAGATTGCAGTGCCTTATATTCAAGAGATTTTAAAAGCGATGCATATACCCATTATGGTTAAAGCAGGTTTTGAAGCAGATGATGTTATTGGAACCCTCTCTAAACAAGCAGAAAAAGAAGGCTATAAAACTTTTATGGTAACACCAGATAAGGATTTTGCACAACTCGTTTCTGAAAATATTTTCATGTACAAACCTCGTTTTGGCGGTGGTTATGATATCTGGGGAGTGCCAGAAGTACAAGAAAAATTTGGAGTAACAGACCCTTTACAAGTTATAGATTTTTTAGGGATGATGGGTGACTCTGCCGATAACATTCCTGGTTTACCTGGGGTTGGAGAAAAAACAGCAAAGAAGTTTTTAGCTGCTTATGGCTCTATGGAAAACCTGTTAGCCAATACACATGAGCTAAAAGGAAAAATGAAAGAGAAAGTAGAAGCTGCAAAAGATTTAGGCTTGCTTTCTAAAAAACTAGCAACTATTATGCTAGATGTTCCAGTTACTTTTAACGCGAAAGATTTTGAACTAGACCAACCAGATATTGAAAAAGTAACAGCACTTTTCAGTGAATTAGAATTCAGAAATTTATTAACTAATTTTACAAAAACTTTTGCTATTGAGACCGCGACTAAAGTAAACTCTGCAGAAAGTGCTTCGGGAGAAAAGATATCTACAACAGCTAAAAAAGCAGCACCAAGTACTGAAGGCCAATTCGATTTATTTGCTGCTCCAGGAACCGGAAGTGTTTCGGAAGAAGAGGTTGCATCTGGATTTAAAACCATTGCCAATACAGATCATTTTTATCAACATATAGATTCTCCTTTCTCAAGAAAATTATTACTTAAAAAATTAATGGAACAAACTTCTGTTTGTTTTGATACGGAAACTACAGGCTTAAAAGCCTTAGAAGTTGAGTTGATAGGAATTGCTTTTTCTTACGAAATAGGTAAGGGATATTATGTTTCGTTTCCTGAAGACCCAGAAGAAACAAAAGCGCTATTAGAGGAATTTAGACCGTTTTTTGAAAGTAACATAGAAAAAATTGGGCATAATTTAAAATATGATATCAAAGTCTTATCAAATTACGAAATGCCGGTAAAGGGTAAATTGTTTGATACGATGATTGCGCATTATTTAATCAATCCAGATATGCGTCATAACATGGATATATTAGCAGAAACCTACTTAAATTACCAGCCAGTATCTATCACAGAGCTCATTGGTAAAAAAGGAAAAAATCAGCTTTCTATGCGCACAGTTCCTATTGCAGAGCAGACAGAATATGCAGTTGAAGATGCAGATATTACCTTTCAATTAAAACAACTTTTCACAGGTGAGTTGGAGAGTGGAAATGTAACCAAACTTTTTAATGACATTGAATTGCCTTTAGTTTCGGTTTTAACAGCAATGGAAATTGAAGGGATCAATATCAATATAGATTTTCTAAATAAGTTTTCTATTACTTTGACAGAGGACATCAATCGTTTAGAAAAAAATATTTACGAGCAAGCAGGAGAAGAATTTAATATTGCTTCACCAAAACAATTAGGGATTGTTTTGTTCGAAAAAATGGAATTGGTAAAGAAACCTAAAAAGACGAAAACTGGTCAATATGCTACTGGAGAAGATATTTTATCTTTCTTAGCAAAAGAGCATGAAATTATTAGAAATATTCAAGAATACAGACAATATAAAAAATTACAAAGTACGTATGTAGATGCGTTGCCTAATGAAGTGAATCCTAAAACAGGAAGAATTCATACACAATATATGCAAGCAGTTGCGGCAACAGGAAGGTTGAGTTCTAATAATCCTAATTTACAGAACATACCCATTAGAACAGAGCGCGGTAAAGAAGTTCGGAAATCATTTATTCCAAGAGACGAAAACCATGTGTTATTAGCAGCAGATTATTCTCAAATAGAATTAAGGATTATTGCTGCTTTAAGTGAAGAAGTAAATATGATGGAAGCTTTTAAAAACGGAGAAGATATTCATGCTTCTACCGCTGCAAAAGTTTTTAATGTTCCTTTAGATGAAGTTACTCGTGAGCAAAGAAGTAACGCTAAAACGGTAAACTTCGGAATTGTATATGGTGTTTCTGCATTTGGATTGAGCAATCAAACAGACTTATCTAGAAGCGAAGCTAAAGAATTGATTGATACGTATTATGAAACCTACCCGAAGTTGAAAGCATATATGTCTGCGCAAGTAGATTTTGCCAGAGAAAATGGTTACGTAGAAACGGTTTTAAATAGACGTAGATATTTAAAAGATATAAATTCTAGAAATGCAATGGTTAGAAGTGGTGCAGAAAGAAATGCGGTAAATGCACCTATACAAGGATCTGCTGCAGATATTATAAAACTAGCAATGATTAACATTCACAATCGTTTTAAGAAAGAAGGTTTTAAGTCTAAAATGTTATTACAGGTGCATGATGAATTAGTTTTTGACGCACATAAAGAAGAGTTAGAGATTATTAAGCCTATTATAAAATACGAAATGGAAAATGCTTTTAAAATGAGTGTGCCATTAGATGTGGAAGTTGGGGTTGGAGAAAATTGGTTACAAGCACACTAGAATAAATGGAATTAGATTATATAGAAAATGTAAATGGCCTTGGCGAAAATGTTGTTCGATTGTACAACTTTAACAAAGCAGAAGCCATTCAATTTAGAGCTGTATTAGAGGATACAGTTATTGATAAAAAACAAAAACTAGACTTATCTGAAGTCGATTTTATTACGCCACGTAATTGTAATTTAATTTTTGGCTTGTTTAAATCTGATGAAGGAATTATAACAAAAGACAGCGAAACTTTCTTTTGTGTTTTAACCTTATCTGGTTTTAAAAACATGTTAAAACTGCTAGAACCATTTTGCAATAAAGAATCTAGAAGCTTTCAGTACCTGTATGACATCGATAATCCTACAGATTTACTGTTTTCTCCAAGTGCTAGTTTAGTTGAGTAATAAATAGTTTAGAAATACCCTTTTTTCTTTTACTTCAATTTAGTTTGTTTATAAATTAATGTATCTTTAACTTAAATTTACAAATAAGTATACCTAAGCGCATGCCTATTTTATAACAATTTGTGTAAAATATTTCAACATGATTCAGAGAAAAGAAATAATGCCTTTTATATTTAACAAGCTTCTTTCGGACAGTACCCGTGGAAAAACAGAGAAGATAATTCTTAAATTAGCACTTATTAGTTTTTTTATTCATTTGGCCGTTATTTATTTAATGAAGTTTAATTTTATAGATTATCCTTCAAACTCAGAGCTTTTAAAAAATCCGATTTCTGCTGCATATACGCCTTTTTCTTTTATTCTAATTTATGAGGTTTATCTTCTAATTTACTACTTACCAAGGTCTTTTACAACTTATATAACCAAGCAGTATGAAATTATAACCCTTATTATTATCCGTAAACTATTTAAAGATTTATCAGCTTTAGAGCTTACAGAAAACTGGTTCGAAATTAAAGGTGATTTACAATTCACCTATGATCTAATTGCCTCTCTTTTACTATTTTATTTAATCTTTCTATTTCAAAAACAAAAAACAAAACAAATAATATTGCAAGGAGCTATTCAACCAATGGTTGAGAAATTTGTGAAAAACAAAAAAATAATAGCCGTTGTCTTACTTCCGTTATTCTTTATTATTGCAGTATACACACTTGTAGATTGGTCTGCAGGAATTTATATATTCTCTAACAAATTGCCAACATTTGAAAGTATTAATAACCTATTTTTTGATGAGTTTTTTACAGTCTTAATTTTAGTAGATGTTGTACTGCTTTTATTTTCATTTTTTTACACAGATCAGTTCCATAAAATTATTAGAAACTCTGGCTTTGTTATTTCAACAATCTTAATAAGGATGTCTTTTGGAGTAGGTGGTTTGATTAGTACAATATTAATTGTTGTAGCCGTGCTCTTCGGTTTGGCAATCATAACCATTCATAATAAATATGAAGCAAACCCACTGCCTGAAAAAACTATTTAAACTTCAATTAAAAAAAGGAAAATCCAATACCAATTGAAACACTGTCTAATTTATTATTTTTAAAACCAACAATCCCTTTTCTGTGAAAATCTATTCTAAAAATGGTGTTCAGTCTATCTTCTCCCCCAGCCTGAATTCCTAGACCAATTCCATAATAATTTCCATCGGGATAATTAGATGAGGGTGTCCACATCTTACCATATCTAACTTCAATAAAGTGGGTACTATGGTCTTTTTCTGTGATATTATATTTTAGACTTCCATAGGTAGGGAACGCCTTAATATCATAATTCCAATGTAAATCATAACCAGAATTAAAAGCAATTGCAATTCTCTGTTTAAATTCATACCCAAAACCAAATCTAAAAAATAAGGCAGATGGCACAATTAAGGGTCCGTTATCATCATTCGGTCCAATTTGATAATCTTCATTAATACCTAGGGTGAAATTTATATCTCCTGTAAAAAAAGGTCTCCCTAATTTTTCTTGGGAAATAGCGTTTTGAAAAATACAAATAGTAATTACTGTAAGTAATGTTTTTTTCATGTCAACTATTTTACAAAACAAAATTATCAAAAACTATTCCATTTTAAGTTTCTTGTCAAAAATAATAATTAAGCAAATTTATATGTAATTTTGCAAGCATCATGAGCATCATTTCTAAAGACATAAAAAAAGCAGTGCAATTATTAACCGAAGAACAGTTGGTGGCAATACCAACGGAGACAGTTTATGGTTTGGCAGGAAATATTTTTAGCGAAAAAGCAATTAAAAGTATTTTTTCTACAAAGCAGCGTCCTTTTTTTAATCCGTTAATTGTGCATATTTCTTCTGTAAAATCTTTAAATGGTCTTGTAACTCATGTTCCTGACAAAGCAAAATTGCTAGCTGCTGCTTTTTGGCCAGGTTCAATGACTTTAGTTTTAAAAAAGAGCAATACTATTCCTGATATTATTACGGCAGGAAAAGACACTGTTGCTGTTCGTGTACCAAATCATCCTGTAACTTTAGAACTATTAAAAAAATTACCATTTCCTTTAGCGGCGCCAAGTGCAAATCCTTTTGGAAGCATTAGTCCTACAAAACCAGCACACGTAGAAAACTATTTTAGGAATAGCATAAAGATGGTTTTAGACGGTGGTTCTTGTACAAACGGAATTGAGTCTACTATTATTGGTTTTGAAAATGAAGAACCTGTTATTTACAGATTAGGTGCTTTACCCTTAGAAGAAATTGAAGCTGTAGTTGGTAGAATTTCTATCAAAAATAAAAAAGAAGAAAAACCAGATGCCCCAGGAATGCTGGCTAGACATTATGCACCTAAAACAAGTACTTTTTTAGTTGATGATGTTGCTGCTGAGATAAAAAAAAATACAGGAAAAAAGATGGGAGTTTTAGTATTTAAATCTTCTTTAAATAACGAAAATATTACTGAAATAATCTTATCTAAAAATGGCTCTTTGCAAGAAGCTGCATCGAGACTATATTCCGCAATGCATGATTTAGATAGTAAAAATTTAGACCTTATTATTGCAGAACGTTTTTCTGAATTTGGCCTAGGAAAGTCTATAAATGATAGATTACAACGCGCAACATTCAAGTAAATTACCTTACAAAACGATAGGTTGCTTTTATTAGAAAAGTATCACTGGCAGGAATATCAAAAACCTGATTACGAACACTATCCGTAAGAGAATCATTAAAATCTTGTGAACCAGCAGAGCCTCTTGACCAAACAAAAAACAACTCAGAACCCGGAATATATTCCCAACGCACCACTAAGTTTGTTTGCAATTGTACAAAAGAAAAATCTGGTTTTCTAAAAGCATAATCTAAATTTCCATTCACATTATCGTCTACTAAATAGCCGCCGTTTGGAAAATCATATTCTAAATTTCCATCATTATTTAAATCGATAGCAATCGGGTCGTTTGTATAAGAAATTTGATTTTCGTTATATAAAGTAACACGCTCACTAAAAGAACTTGCTGTAGGATTGTTTACAAAATTAAAATCCGAGTACCTTCCTCTAGAAATAAATGGTTGTCCGTAAAATTGTATAGAAAAATTCGGATTTAAACTGTAATTTAATCGCAACGTCGTAGACCAATTTTGGTTATTAATTTGTCCTAAAATATATCTTTTTTCAGCGCCAAAGTTTGTTGTTGTGATATACTGTGTTTTATCTACGGTTTGCTGTAGTTCTGTATTTAAAGACATGCTGAAGGCGTCAAAAGGCTGGTAATTCATTCTGATAACATATCTACTTAAATTGTTTATATTTCTCTCTGTTTTCCGTTTTATATATCCTAAAGTAAAACTCAACTTTTTAGTACTATCAGAATTAAGGAAGAAGTACACAAAATCTTTATTTGCAAATCTCCAACGTGGCCCACCTCTCAAATAGGCATTTTCGTACAGTAAAGGATTGTGACCAAGCCCTAAATTTGTAGACCAATTGTTTATCCAATTTATTCTTGCCTCTAATTTATACTCCATTTCATTTTGATTTCCTTGAAAATCAAAATTTGATAACTGTTCTAAACTAACTTTAATATCTCTATAGATTTTTGTAGGAACTTGCCACAAGTAGTTTATTTCTGCAAACTGAATAATTTCGTCTGTTTGGCGCAAAAAACCTACATCATTTAATTCTAATTCTGGTGATCGCCAAACAAGTCCACCATTATATCTCCAATTTCCACCACCTTGTTTTCCGATATTAATTTTACCTCCTGTACCTGTTAAAGAGGTTCTAGTTGGATCTACATTCACATGATCTGCATCTGTTCTTTGGAACAATCTTGTAATAGAACGCTGCGTCCTTTCAATAGCCTCCTCACTTCCTGTCACATGACTTATGATTGTATTTCCCTCAACATAAAAGTTTCTATTTTTCCAAGTATGTCTAAAGTCTATTCCACCAGTATATGCTGCTTTATGTAATTCAGAAAAATTACCATTTAAATTTCTGTTGGTTGCAGTAAAAATTCCACCTAGATAAGAATTCCGTTCATTAAAATCTTTCTGAGCTCTAGCAACAAAATAATTAGTTAATGGTTCTACAATTTCTTCTCTTGTGCTACCATCTGTTTGTTTTATTTCTGCATACTCCTTTGCTGTAACACTTTCTAAAACGCCAACAGACCAACCATTCTTAGTTTTTCCAGAAAACTTTGTAGCACCCAAAATTGTAGAATTTTTTGGTATATCTGCATATTCTCCCGCTGCTAAAACTGGATCTCTGTGCGGATTCCTACCAATTCTTCTACTGTAAAAAAGATTGTCTCTTCCGTCTGCAAATTCAAAATCAAAAATATTTTTATTTTCTACAAAAAAAGGTCTTTGTTCTCTAAAAAAAATCTGAAATCCGTCTAATGCAATGGTTCCTGGATCTGCTTCTACTTGTCCGAAATCTGGATTTATTGTCAAATCTAAGGTCAAATCATTGGTAATTCCAATTTTTGCATCTAGACCTGCATTCACTTTAAAATCGCTTCCATCTCTGAAAGGATTATTTCCTTCCTTTGGATAAGAATCATATTGCAAAACTGTATAAGGCTGAATTTCTAATTGCTTTTGTAATTTTAAATTTATCAAACCGTGCAATTCTCCAGATTCACTTATAAACCCTGCTTTATCATTTGGAATTCTTTGCCAAAGCGAACGCTCATTTTTTCTAAATAAATTTCTAACAACATTAAATCCCCAAATTTGTTCCTCTGCATTTCCAAATCTTAATTGGGTAAAAGGAATTTTCATTTCAGCTGTCCATCCTTTCTCATCTACATGAGCATCTGTATACCAAATCGGATTCCAACTATCATCAAAGTTTTCACCATTTTCTGTAGCAATTTCTTCACCCTTTACCCCAGCAGCGGTGGTTGTAAATATAAAGGCTGTTCTTTTATCGTGATAACTATCTATAACTACATTTACTCTATCACCTGCAAAACCATCTCTTCTGCTTAACCTTTGTTCTATTAATTCTGGATTCTCATCTAAAGCCCTAAGAGCAATGTATAAATAATTTGCATCATACATTACTTTAAATTTTGTTTGATACGTTGGAGCAGTTCCCTCGTTCGGTTCATTTTCTACAAAATCTGAGGACCAGTCCACAACATCCCAAGCACCTTCCGAAATTTTACCATCTATTACTGGCACTTCTACTAATTTTTTAGTGGTATAAATTCTTTTTGAAATTGTATTTAACTGCGCTTCTTGCGCTGCAGTATTAAGCCCGTAAAAAAGACTAAGTATAAATATTTGAGTAAAAAATTTCATTGCTATTTTTATTAACTTTATCAATAGAAAAAAACACGGTATGTGGAGAACTAGTGCCACAAAAATACCCATCTATTCTCATAAAATGTTCTTAAGAGAATGTTAATTTTAATACGTTTTTTATTGCGACTAAAAAGTTCAAAAAATATCCTAAAACACTATTTGTCAATCAAATAAATAGCACTATATTTGCACTCCTTTTTTAAGGAAAATGAATTATTTTAATTTACAAAAACTAATAGTGTAATTATGAACACATTAAGTTACAAAACAGTATCAGCAAACAGCGCTACCGTAAACAAGGAGTGGGTTTTAGTTGATGCGGACGGGCAAACGTTGGGTCGTCTATCTTCTATAGTAGCAAAGCTAATTAGAGGTAAGTACAAACCAAACTTTACTCCTCACGTAGATTGTGGAGACAACGTGGTTATCATCAACGCAGAAAAAATTGTATTATCTGGAAACAAATGGAAAGAGAAATCTTACATCCGTCATACGGGTTATCCAGGTGGACAAAGATCATTAACTGCAACAGAAATGTTTGAGAAAGATCCTACAAGATTAGTCGAAAAAGCAGTAAAAGGAATGTTACCAAAAAATATTTTGGGAGCAGCGTTATTCAGAAACTTGTATGTTTATGCAGGTACTGAGCACAAACAAGCAGGTCAAGAACCTAAAGCTATTAACCTTAACGATCTTTTATAATGGATATAGTACACAAAATTGGTAGAAGAAAAACAGCTGTTGCTCGTATTTATCTTTCAGAAGGTAAAGGGAACATTACTGTAAATAAAAAAGACTATAAGAGTTATTTTACAACCGGTACCTTACAATATAAAGTACAACAACCATTAATGTTAACAGAAAACTTAGAGTCTTATGACATTAAAGTTAATGTTTACGGTGGTGGAATAACAGGACAAGCTGAAGCGATTCGTTTAGCAATCACTAGAGCATTAGTTCATATTGATGCAGACCATAGACTTATCTTGAAACCAGAAGGTTTATTAACGCGTGATCCAAGAATGGTTGAACGTAAGAAATTTGGTCAGAAGAAAGCACGTAAAAAATTCCAATTCTCGAAACGTTAATATTAAACGCAGAATTTATTCTGTATTTTATTATTTCGAGAACTGTTATTATTACACACAATTAATATTAAACAGTTTAGCATCTAAATATATAAGACTCCTAAAAGACTACTTATATATTGATTTCAAAACAGAAAGTAAACACATTTAAAAAATGGCAAACGTAAACATTCAAGAATTATTAGACAATGGTGTACACTTTGGACACCTTACTAGAAAATGGAACCCTAACATGGCTCCTTACATTTATACAGAAAGAAATGGTGTTCACATCATTGATTTGTATAAAACTGCAGCAAAAATCGAAGAAACTTCAGAAGCTTTAAAAAAGATTGCAAACTCTGGACGTAAGATTTTATTTGTGGCTACAAAAAAGCAAGCTAAGGATATTGTTGCTGAAAAAGCGAAAGCTATAAGCATGCCTTATATTACTGAAAGATGGCCTGGTGGAATGTTAACAAACTTTGTTACTATTAGAAAAGCTGTGAAGAAAATGGCTATAATTGATAGAATGAAGACAGATGGTTCTTTTGATGCATTATCTAAAAGAGAAAAATTACAAATCAATCGTCAGAGAGAGAAATTAGAAAAGAATTTAGGTTCTATTTCTGATATGACTCGTTTACCTGGTGCTTTATTTGTAGTTGATATCAAAAAAGAACACATTGCTGTAGCAGAAGCTCAAAAATTAAATATTCCAATTTTTGCAATGGTAGATACAAACTCTGATCCAAGACAAGTAGACTACGTAATTCCTGCAAATGATGACGCTTCAAAATCTATTAACGTAGTATTATCTTTTGTTACTGATGCAATTGCAGACGGTTTATCTGAAAGAAAAGCAGACAAAGAGAAAGTAAAAGAAGCTCCAAAAAAGGAAGAAGCTAAAGTAGAAGCTCCTAAAGCGGAAGTTGCAGCTCCTGAAGTTGAAGAAGCAAAGGTAGAAACTCCTGCAAAGGAAGAAGCTCCAAAAGCAAAAGCTCCTAAAAAAGCAAAAAAGAAAGCTGAAGTTGCTGAAACACCTGCTGAAGAAAAAAAATAATTTAAGAACAATTTAGAAACCTAGGTTTCTGAACAAAAAATAAGTGACATGGTAAAAGTAAGTGCTGCTGATGTTAAAAAATTAAGGGAAGCAACTGGAGCTGGAATGATGGACTGTAAAAAGGCATTAGTAGAGGCAGAAAATAACTTCGATGAAGCTATAAGCGTTTTACGTAAAAAAGGTCAGAAAATTGCTGCAAAAAGAGCTGATAGAGATTCTACAGAAGGAGTTGCAGTAACAAGAATTAATGACTCAAAAACAGAAGGAGTAGCTATTGTATTAGCTTGTGAAACTGATTTTGTTGGTAAAAACGAATCTTTTGTAGCTTTAGGTGGTCAATTTGCAGACATCGCATTAAACGTTGCAGATAAAGAAGCTTTCTTAGCTGCAGATTTTGGCGGCATGACTGTTGCAGACAAACTAATTGAGCAAACTGGTGTTATTGGAGAAAAGTTAGAGATAACAGCTTTCGATAAAATTGAAGCTGCCTATGTTGGTGCTTACACTCACATTGGTAAAATTGCTGCTCTTGTTGGTTTATCTACTGCAGTAGATAATGCTGAAACTTTATCTAAAGATGTTGCTATGCAAGTTGCCTCTATGGGTGCAACTACATTATCTTATAAAGATTTTGATACTGCATTTGTTACAGCAGAAACTGAAGCTAGAATCGCGGTGATAGAAAAAGATAATATAGAATTAGGTAGATTAGGGAAAACATTGAAAAATATTCCTCAATATATTTCTATGTCTCAATTATCTGATGCTATTTTGGCCGAAGCTGAAGATGCTGCAAAAGCAGAATTAAAAGCAGAAGGAAAACCAGAACAAATTTGGGATAGAATCTTACCAGGAAAAATGGAAAGATTTATTGCAGATAATACAACTTTAGACATGGAACAATGTCTTTTAGATCAATCTTTTATTAAAGATGAGAAGAAAAACGTTGCACAATATGTTACAACATTTGGTGATGTTGAAGTTAGTGGATTTAAAAGAGTAACTTTAGGATAAGTAGTATTCTAAAAATTATATTTACAAACCTCGTTTTCATATTATGTGAAAACGAGGTTTTTTTTGTTCAGAAAAAAGAAAATCAAAAAAAAAACGTAATTTTGCTCAACTTAGAAATTAAACTATGCAATACAAAAGAATTCTTTTAAAATTAAGCGGAGAGGCCTTAATGGGTGACAGACAATATGGAATTGATCCTAAACGACTCGCTGAATATGCAAGAGAAATAAAAGAAGTAGTAGAAAAAGGTATCGAAGTTGCTATTGTTATTGGCGGTGGAAATATATTTAGAGGTGTTGCTGGTGCGGCCAACGGAATGGATCGTGTGCAAGGAGATCACATGGGTATGCTAGCTACCTGTATAAATGGCCTAGCTCTGCAAAGCGCGCTGGAAGACGAAGACGTGCATACAAGGCTTCAAACAGCCTTAGAAATCAAAGAAGTTGCAGAACCTTATATTAAAAGAAAAGCAATAAGACATTTAGAAAAAGGACGCGTTGTTATTTTTGGAGCTGGAACAGGAAACCCTTATTTTACAACAGATACAGCTGCTGTTCTGCGAGCGATAGAAGTACATGCAGATGCTATCTTAAAAGGAACTCGCGTAGATGGAATTTATAACGTAGATCCTGAGAAAGACGAAAGTGCCGTTAAATATGAAACCATTACCTTTAAAGAAGTAATAGAAAAAGGTTTAAAAGTAATGGATATGACTGCCTTTACATTAAGTGAAGAAAACAAATTGCCCATTATTGTATTTGATATGAATACAAACGGAAATCTATTAAAATTAGTTTCTGGAGAAAAAATAGGTACAATTGTTGACACCAAATAAAATAGAATCTTGAAATTAAGAAGAAGATGAACGAAGAAATAGAATTTATATTAGATACAACTAAGGAGGCAATGACTAGCGCTATTGCTCATTTAGAAAAAGAATTAAGAGCTATTAGAGCTGGTAAGGCTACCCCTGCAATGTTAGCAAATGTAATGGTAGATTATTACGGTTCTCAAACACCATTAGGGCAAGTTGCAAATGTTACAACGCCCGATCCAAGAACGATTGCGATACAACCTTGGGAAAAAAATATGCTACAACCAATTGAGAAAGCAATTATGATTGCAAATCTTGGTTTTAATCCAATGAACAATGGTGATATTATTATGATTAATGTACCACCATTAACTGAAGAAAGAAGAATTGGTTTAGCAAAACAAGCAAAAGCTGAAGCTGAACACGCAAAAGTTGGTATTAGAAACGCCAGAAAAGATGCCAATAATGAAATTAAGAAAACAGATATCTCAGACGATTTAAAAAAAGACTCTGAAGCAGAAGTGCAAAAGCTTACAGATTCTTTTGTAAAAATTATAGAAGAAACACTTTCTGTAAAAGAAAAAGAAATTATGACTGTTTAAGAAACTATCAAATTATAGAAAAGGTGTTTTTAAAAAACACCTTTTTTTTTGCTTAAAACTCATTTGGAATTTGGTTATATTTGCACAAATTATTTTTTATGAATTTTTGGACAAAAATTGCGGGTATTATTTTAAGAAACCGTTACTTGATTTTAATAAGTATCGCAATTATTACTAGTTTATTAGCATCCCAAATGAAGTATATGAAATTTTCATATACCGAGGCAAATTTGCTACCAGAAGACCATGAAGCCAATATACAATACAACAAATTTCTACAAATTTTTGGAGAGGAAGGTAATTTAGTTATTCTTGGAGTTAAAGATTCAACTGTTTTTACACCTAAAAAGTTTAATGCTTGGAATAAATTAGTAGCGCAATTTGATGAAAGAAAAGAAATTGACTTTACAATTTCTATTGCTGATGTAAAGAAGCTAAAAGCAGATAGAAAAAAGAGAAAGTTTATTCTAGAGCCTTTATACAGTAAAAATCCTACTACAAAAGAAGAAGTAAATATAATTAAAAAAGAACTCTTTGAGAAGCTTCCTTTTTATGATAATTTACTTTACAATAAAGAAACGGGTACTTTACAGACCGCTATTTATATTAAAAAGGAAATTATAAATACACCTGCAAGAAGAGACTTCATTTTTGATATTTTAATACCTGCAATAAAAAAATTCGAAGAAGAAACTAATTTAGATGTGCGCGTTTCTGGAATGCCATATATTAGAACATTAAATGCCCAAAATATTCAAGATGAAATCATGCTTTTTGTTGGTGGTGCATTAGGAATTACAGCACTTATATTTTTCTTTTTCTTTAGATCTTTTCGAGCTACATTCATTACATTATTAGTGGTTATAATTGGTGTTATCTGGGCTTTTGGTTTTATTGGTTTATTCCGTTATGAAATAACGGTATTATCTGCATTAATACCACCTTTAATTATTGTCATTGGCGTGCCAAATGCAGTCTTCCTTATTAACAAATATCAGCAAGAAATAAAGAAACATGGACAGCAAGCAAAAGCTTTACAACGTGTAATTTCTAAAATTGGAAATGCAACTTTAATGACAAATATTACAACTGCATCTGGTTTCGCAACCTTTGTTTTTGTAAAAAGTAATTTACTGCGTGAATTCGGAATTTTGGCTTCAGTAAATATTATCAGTATTTTTATATTGGCACTATTAATCATACCAATCATTTATAGTTTCATGCCACTTCCCAAGAAAAAGCATTTAAGTCATTTAGAAACAAAATGGATTGACAATGTGGTTAATTGGATGGAAAAAATGGTGAGAACCAACAGAATTACTATATATTTTGCAACTGTTTTAGTAATTGTATTAAGTATTATTGGTGTTTATAAAATTACAGTTTCTGGAAGTTTAATTGAAGACATGCCCAAAAACACTGATTTCTATAAAGATATTAAATTCTTCGAAAAAGAGTTTGGAGGAATAATGCCTTTAGAAATTTTAATCGATACTAAAAAAAATAAAGGCGTCATGAAGCTATCCACTTTAAAAAAGATGGAAAAGCTGAATGAAACAATAGAAAGCTTTCCTGAATTATCAAAACCAATCTCTGTAGTTAACTTAGTAAAGTATTCAAAACAGGCGTATTATAACGGAAATCCGAAATACTACCAATTACCAACAAATCAAGAACAAAGTTATATATTTTCATATTCTAAAAACTCCAGTAGAGATACTGGAATGCTCAAAACATTTGTAGATTCTACTGGACGTTATGCTAGAATTACCACTTTCATGAAAGATATTGGTACAGAAAAAATGGATATTATTCAAGAGCGCTTAAAGACAGTAATAGCAAAAGAATTTCCAGCAGATAGATATACCGTATCCTTAACTGGTAAAGCCTTGGTCTTTATAAAAGGAACAAACTATTTAATTAAAAACTTAGTCATTTCTTTATCGCTGGCTATTTTATTAATTGCCCTTTTTATGGCTTGGATGTTTAGATCACTACAAATGATTTTAATTTCATTGATTCCAAATATGTTACCATTACTAATTACAGCGGGTTTAATGGGTTTTTTAAACATACCAATAAAACCATCTACTATATTAGTCTTTAGTATCGCATTTGGTATTTCTGTAGACGATACAATTCATTTCTTAGCGAAATATAGACAAGAACTTATTGCCAACAAATGGAAAATTAAACCCTCTGTTTATTCTGCATTGCGAGAAACTGGTGTAAGTATGTTTTACACTTCTATTGTATTATTTTTTGGTTTTTTAGTTTTCACTCTTTCTAGTTTTGGTGGAACAATTGCCTTAGGTGGTCTAGTTTCTGTAACATTATTATTAGCGATGGTCTCCAACTTATTATTATTACCCTCTTTATTATTAACTTTTGAAAAGAAAATTGCAAATAAAAAAGTATTTAAAGAGCCTAAAATGAAAATTTTCCCTCCTAAAGAAGAAAAAACAAAATAGCATACACCTTTTTATTGCCCTTTCATTGGTTGCTTAATTTGCAACAATAAAGTATCTTTACTCTTTATAAAAAGATAATTTTCGAATACAATACACTTATAAATGATGACAAAAAATAGCGTAGCAGAATTATTAAAATCAGGTTCAGTTTTACAAGAGGTGATTATAAAAGGGTGGGTTAGAACTTTTAGAAGTAATCGTTTTATTGCTTTAAATGACGGTTCTACAATTAACAACATACAGTGTGTAATTGATTTTGAAAATACACCAGAAGAAACTTTAAAAAGAATTACAACAGGAGCAGCATTATCTATCAAAGGAATCATTGCAGAAAGTCAAGGTAAAGGACAATCTGTGGAAATTCAGGTTTCAAATATAGAAATTCTAGGAGATTCGAATGCCGATGAATACCCAATACAACCTAAAAAACATAGTTTTGAGTTTTTAAGAGAAAACGCACACCTTCGAGTAAGAACAAATACATTTAGCGCGGTAATGAGAGTGCGATCTAAACTCTCTTTTGCAGTTCATAAATACTTTCAAGACAATGGGTTTAATTATGTAAATACACCAATTGTTACGGGTTCTGATGCCGAAGGAGCGGGAGAAATGTTTAGAGTTACGTCATTTGAAGATAATAAAGCACCGGTTACAGAAGACGGAAAAATAGATTATACCAAAGATTTCTTCGGAAAAGAAACAAATCTTACCGTTTCTGGTCAGTTAGAAGCAGAAGCGTATGCAATGGCTTTAGGTAAAGTATATACTTTTGGTCCCACTTTTAGGGCAGAAAATTCAAATACAACGCGTCATTTAGCAGAATTCTGGATGATTGAACCAGAGGTTGCTTTTATGGATTTAGATGGAAATATGGATTTAGCAGAAGATTTTATAAAATCTGTGCTAACTTATGTTTTAGAGCACTGTAAAGAAGATTTAGCCTTTTTAGATGAACGTTTTATGCAAGAGGAAAAAACAAAACCTCAATTGCAAAGAAGTGAAATGAGTTTGTTAGAGAAGTTGAAATTTGTTGCTGACAACAATTTTAAAAGAGTTTCTTACACAGAAGCAATCGACATTCTGAGAAACTGTAAACCTAATAAAAAGAAAAAATTCCAATACCCTATTAACGAATGGGGAGCAGATTTACAATCTGAACACGAGCGTTTTTTAGTTGAAAAGCATTTTAAATGTCCAGTTATTTTATTTGATTATCCGGCAGACATCAAAGCATTTTATATGCGTTTAAATGAAGATGGAAAAACAGTAAGAGCTATGGATGTTTTATTTCCTGGAATTGGAGAAATGGTAGGTGGTGCGCAACGTGAAGAACGTTATGATGTTTTAGTAGAAAAGATGAAAGCCATGAATATAGACGAAAAAGAACTTTGGTGGTACTTAGATCTAAGAAAATTTGGCACAGCCGTGCATTCTGGTTTTGGTTTAGGTTTTGAGAGACTCGTTCAATTTACAACCGGTATGGGAAATATTAGAGATGTAATTCCATTTCCAAGGACACCTCAAAATGCGGATTTTTAATTTCATTTATGTATCTTTAAAATATGCTAAAACAAGGCTTAAATTACAAACTCCTACAGAAATTATCTCCTCAGCAAATACAACTGATGAAGTTAATTCAATTACCAACACAAGCATTTGAAGAGCGCTTAAAGCAAGAAATAGAGGAAAACCCTGCCTTAGATACTGGTAAAGAAGAATCTGAAGATATAGATGATGATTTATCAAATGAATTTGATGATGATGATGATAGATCCGAGAAAGATGAATTAGAAGATATTAATATCGACGAATATCTGAGTGATGACGACATTCCTAATTATAAAACTCAAGCTAATAATTACTCGGAAGATGATGAAGAAAAAAATGTGCCTTATGCAGCAGGAACAAGTTTTCATCAATCTTTAAAAAATCAATTAAACACTTTTAGTTTAGACGAAGAAGAACAAGCTATCGCAGAATTTTTAGTTGGCAGTATTGACGATAGTGGTTATATCCGCAGAGAAATTATAGATTTAGTAGATGACTTAGCATTTACAGCCAATATTTTCACAACAGAAGAAAAGGTAATTATAGTACTTAAAAAAGTAGTACATACTTTAGACCCATTAGGTGTTGGCGCTAGAGATCTTAGGGAAAGTTTAATTATTCAGTTAAAAGCGAAAGACAAAACAAAATATAGAAGTTTATCTATTGAAGTTTTAGAAGCTGCATTTGATCACTTTATTAAAAAGCATTATAAGAAATTACAAGAAAAGTTTCATATTTCTGAAGACGAGCTGAAAGAAGTTATTAAGGAAATATCTAAATTAAACCCAAAACCAGGAAGTTCATACGCTGGTAATAATAAAATTGCAGAACAAATTGTTCCTGATTTTTCAATTAAAATTTTAAATGGCGAATTAGATTTAGTTTTAAATGCTAGAAATGCACCAGAACTGCATGTTTCTAGAGAATACAACAACATGCTAAAAGGCTATCAAGAAGCAACAGTAAAATCAAAGTCCCAAAAGGATGCTGTCTTTTTTATTAAACAAAAATTAGACTCTGCAAAATGGTTCATAGATGCTATTAGACAAAGGCAACAAACCCTTTTAATAACAATGAACACCATCATGCAATATCAATATGATTATTTTTTAACCGGAGATGAACGCAAGTTAAAACCAATGATCTTAAAAGATATTGCTGATAAGATTAATATGGATGTTTCTACTGTTTCTAGAGTAGCAAATAGTAAATATGTTTCTACACCTTATGGAACAAAATTAATAAAGGAGTTCTTTTCTGAATCTATGAAAAATGACCAGGGAGAAGACGTATCTACCAAAGAAATTAAGAAAATATTAGAAAGTGTAATAGAAGAGGAGAATAAAAAGAAACCTCTAACTGACGAAAAATTAGCTGTTATTTTAAAAGAAAAAGGGTATCCTATTGCGAGAAGAACTGTTGCAAAGTATAGAGAACAGCTAGACTTACCAGTAGCAAGACTTAGAAAAGAAATTTAATGCATCGATTTTATAAGACTATTTCCATAGTACTGCACCCTATTATGGTGCCGACTATTGGTATAATATTGTATTTATTAAGAATACCTAATTCATATACAAGTAAACAAAAAACAGCACTATTAGCGCTCATATTTATAACTACTTATCTTGTACCAATTCTCATATTAGCACTGTTCAAAAAATTAAACTTAATACATAATTTTAATACAGAAGGTATCAAAGAAAGAAAGGTACCGGTAGCCCTAATGATTATTGTTTTCTATCTATTAGGAAATACGATAGAAAATAATATAAAAATGACGGATATTAGTTTGCTTTTATACACATCTAGTATTGCACTAACTTTCGTATATCTCTGTCTAGCATATCAGTTAAAAGTAAGTATCCATTTATTATCCTTAGGAATATCGACAGGATTTTTTATTTTGATAGGATTTATATATAATTATAGTCTTCCTATAGTAGTTATTGGAAATATATTATTGGCAGGAATTGTTGCTAATGCAAGACTGCATTTAAAAATGCACCAACCTAAAGAAGTTTATTTAGGTTTTCTATCTGGTCTTATAGCACCCTTCATAGTGTATAATTTCCTATAAAAAATAGAAGATTAATCCAAATTTTAAGATTTTCGTGTCCACCGCTTTTTCATTTAGAAGACCATTCTTGAAAACGGGAGATAATCCGTAAAAAACATTCATAGTAAAAGCATCATAACCGGCAGATATAGTTAAACCGTATTGTAATTTATTATAAGAAGATACTTTTCTGTACTTCATCAGATTACTATTAACATCTATATATTGAAAATTATTATCTAAATTATAAAGGAATTTAACACCCGTATAAATCCTCCAAAAATTATATTTTATAGCAGTAGATGTGCGCCATCTTATCTCAAAAGGAAACTCTAAATTATAGGATTTAAAAATGTTTTTAGAAGTTGTAATATCATTCGTAAAAACAGTAGTTCCGTCTACTTCATCTACTTTTAATTCATGGTTAAAAAAGTCATATCCAAGACCAATTCCTCCCGCAATAGCAATAGTACCACTTTTATTCAAAATAATATCTTTTATAAAACCCCCAGATAGCGCATATGAAAAGTTACTTTTTGTTATTCCTGTAGGTTGATCATACAATTGACTATAAGAAACTGAAAAATAAATTTGATCATCTGCATACCTGTCTCCTAGACTCAAAGAATCTTTTTGAGCAAACGTTAAAAAAGGAATTACTAAAAAATATAAAAGAATAAATCGATTTCTCATAATATGAATAAAGAATATTAAAGATACAACAAATCACCTTTTGTAAGAAAGTTAAATTCAGTGCAAAAAAAAAGGATAATTCTTATGAATTATCCTTTTATATTATAGTATTAAAAATTGTTTATTCTGCTGCCTTTGAAGCAGAATAACTAATTTTCAATGCATTTACATCTCTTAGTTTCAATCTAATATCAATAATTGTACCTACATTAGATTCTTTATCAGCTTTAATAGAAGTTGTCATATATGGCACTTCAGCTTCAGAAACCTTAGATCTTTCGTTTATGATAAAAGCAGGTACATCATTTGCAGTTGCTATTTTATCATTCAACTGAATTCTATTATAAGCAGTACCGTGTCTTTTTGCATCCTTAGATTTTCCAATATAGATGGTACTCACCAAACTTTTGTGCTCTAGCTTTTTAACTTCTGTTGCATTTGGTAATCTTGGATTATCAATTTTTAATTCTGTTTCTCTCATTGTAGTAGTTACCATGAAAAAAAACAACAACATAAAAACGATGTCCGGTAAGGAAGCTGTATTTACCGCTGGCATTCCTTTTTTCTTTTTTCTAAATTTAGACATATAGCTGTATTTTAAAAATTAATTAGAAGATGTAGGCTCAGAATCTGAAATAATTTCTGGATAACTTGTCTTAATATCTTCAACTTTTTTCTTTAATTCTAGATTAGCTCTATCATCCTTATAAGAATCTTCTAACTCTGGAAAAGGAATTCCATAACGTTCTTTTGACAGCATGTTACGTAAATCAGAATACGCTCTTATCAACTCGTTTTGAACCTTCAAATAAGTACCATATTCCGTTCCTCTATCACTTTGCACAGAAATAATAGCCTTGTTTGGGTGATCTGAAGACTTTATACTTCTCTCGCCTTTGCAATAATTACAAGGACCAGTTGGCTCACCTTCATCTATTTTACCTTCACCACCTCCATTATCTATAAAAGCAATTGCGGCATCTTTAAGTTCATCAATATCCATTCTGCTTCCTTCTACTAGAAGTTCATTATTTCTATTAATATTTACCTCAAAAATGTTTTTTTCCTTTATAATTGGCGGTACGTAATCTTCTGGTGGTTTTTCCGACAACTTCTTAGAAACACCTGAATCTACATTCATCGTTGTAGTTACTAAAAAGAAGATTAATAACAAGAAGGCAATATCTGCCATAGAACCTGCATTAATTTCTGGATTCTCTCTTCTTGCCATAATATTATGATTTTATTAAACCTTTAACTAAATCTATAACGAAGAAAGTTAAACCTATTCCTCCTAGAATGATACTAAACCAGATACCGGCTCCTGTAAATTGATTTATCGAAGAACCTGCTTCTCCACCTTCTAATATATTATTTGCGTTATCAATAACAACATCACTGTCTGCCATAAAATAAGCTACTACAAATAATACACCTAAAGCGGTTATACCTAATAAGGTCTTTTTTAAGTTCTCTGGGTTTTTAAATAGACCTAATAATGATAACACAAGTGTTACAACTACTACTCCATATAATAAATACTGAGAAAAAGACACTAAAGGACTTACTACGCTATTTTGTACAGCCACGTCATTTTCTACAGCATCTTCTCCTGCCATAAGCACTCTTACAAGTAAGATGATACCTACAACAGCTATTGCCGTCACAATGTATGTGATAATTTTTGAAAATTTATTATCTTTCATAATAAAATTATTTTTTATACTTTACCAATAAATCTATCAACTGAATAGATGCATCTTCCATATTATTTACAATACTATCGATTTTAGAAACGATATAATTATAAAAAATTTGAAGAATAATTGCTACAACTAAACCAAATACAGTTGTTAACAAAGCTACTTTAATACCTACTGCTACTACTCCAGGAGAAATATCATTTGCTTGTGCAATTGCATCAAAGGCACCAATCATACCAATTACTGTACCCATGAAACCTAACATAGGAGCCAAAGCAATAAATAATGATAACCAAGAAACATTTTTCTCTAAAAGTCCCATTTGAACTCCACCGTAAGAAACAACTGCTTTTTCAGCATTTTCTACACCTTCGTCTACTCTGTCTAGACCTTGGTAAAAAATAGATGCTACAGGCCCTTTTGAGTTTCTACAAATTTCTTTAGCAGCCTCTACACCACCTGAACTTAAAGCCTCATCTACATCTGCTACTAATTTCTTAGTATTTGTAGTTGCTAAATTTAAATAAATAATTCTTTCAATTGCAATTGCTAAACCTAAAATTAAGGCTACTAAAACAATTCCCATAAATACTGGGCCACCTTCTATAAAACGAAGTTTTAATTCTTGGTGAAAAGTTCTTGATTCTGCTGCTTCCTGCGCAAAAGTTGATTGAATTGCTCCAAAAAACATGAATCCTGTTACAGATAGGACATTTACTACTTTTTTCATCTCTGTTGTTATTAATTTTGATAGTTAATAAGTTAAAAATCTTAATTTTTTTCAAATAAACAAAAAGTTCTTTAAACTCTAAAGTTTTTTGTAAAAGTAATCAATTTATTTATTTTTAATACATTGGCAAGTAACAAAAAAATTGTTGCTCCTCAAAAAATAAATAGGTCTATTTTATGTTAAAATAATATATATATTAATAAAATTATTTTTCACTAATTTCTCCTCGTAAAGATTTTTGAAAATAATTCTTAAAACTTTTATCTGTTAAATCTTCACTTAATAAATACATTAATTTTGCAATAGCAGATTCTGTAGTCATATCTATTCCGCTAATTACACCAATAGATTTCAAACCAACACTCGTATCATAGTGTCCAAGAATTACGCTACCACCAGAACATTGTGTAACATTTACTACTTTAATTTTATCCTGAATCGCCTTTTTTATTAAGTCTAAAAACCATGGTTTATTTGGTGCATTTCCAGCACCATATGTTTCTAAAACTACACCTTTTAAATTCTTAATATTCAAAATTGCTGCAACAACTATTTCTGTTATTCCGGGAAATAGCTTTAAAATAACTACATCTGTAACTAACTTTTTTCTAATAATTAATTGCTGATAAATAGGAATAGACTCCAACAATACATTTTCATTAAAATTTAAATGAACACCACTTTCTGCCAAGGCAGGATAATTTTTAGAAGCAAATGCTTCAAACTGTTCTGCGCTTATTTTAGTAGTTCTATTTGCTCTGTATAATTTATATTCAAAATATAAACAAACCTCAGATATTATTGGAATATTATTTCTCCTCGAAGCTGCAATTTCTATAGAAGTAATTAAATTTTCTTTAGCATCTGTTCTTAGATCTCCTATAGGCAATTGAGAACCTGTAAAAATGATAGGTTTTTGTAAATTCTCTATCATAAAACTAATTGCAGATGAAGTATAGGCCATCGTATCTGAACCTGTTAAAATCACAAAACCATCAAAATTAGTATAATTTGTTTCTATAATTTCAACAATATTTATGTAGTACTCTGTATTCATGTTTGATGAATCTATCGGTTCATCAAAAGAAATACTTTCTATCTCACAATCTAACTGCTCTAACTCTGGTATTTTATCTATAATCCTGCTAAAATCAAATGCCTTTAAAGCACCTGTTTTATAGTCTTTAATCATTCCTATTGTACCTCCTGTATATACAATAAGAATATTGGGTTTATTTGCCATTTCGTTATTTTTCTACCTCAAAATTACAAAATGAAATACGTTATGGCATAAATTTATTAAACAAAAAAGAAAACAATTTTAAAACCTTAATTTTTGCGAAGAAAAGTCAACAACTCAAAAACTAGTATAGTGTCAAAAAAAACCTTTCTGATTTCTCAAAAAGGTTTTTTAATAAATACTTGGTTTATAAGTTTAGATCTTAGTCATTCAACTTTAACACCGCCATAAATGCTTCTTGTGGAATTTCTACATTCCCAACCTGACGCATTCTTTTCTTACCTTTCTTCTGCTTTTCTAACAACTTACGTTTTCTAGAAATATCTCCACCATAACATTTTGCTGTTACATCTTTACGCAGCGCTTTTGTTGTCTCACGTGCAATAATTTTTGCGCCAATTGCGGCTTGAATAGGAATATCAAACTGTTGTCTTGGCAGTAATTCTTTTAGTTTCTCTACAATTCTTTTACCAATTGAGTAGGCGTTATCTGCGTGTAATAGTGCAGAAAGTGCATCTACACCAGATCCATTTAATAAAAGATCTACTCTTACTAATTTAGATTCACGCATGCCAATTGGCGAATAATCGAAAGAGGCATATCCTTTAGATACTGTTTTTAAACGATCGTAAAAATCGAAGACAATTTCTGCCAAGGGCATGTCGAAGGTTAATTCTACTCTTTCTGTAGTTAAATAAGTCTGATTTGTAATTTCTCCACGTTTTTCGATACACAAGCTCATTACTTGTCCAACAAAATCTGCCTTTGTAATAATACTTGCTTTTATAAATGGCTCTTCTACTCTATCTAATCTTGACGGATCTGGTAAATCTGTAGGATTATTTAAGAGCAATATCTCATTCGGGTTTTTCTTAGTATATGCATGATAAGACACATTGGGAACCGTTGTAATAACGGTCATATTAAACTCACGTTCTAAACGTTCTTGAATAATTTCCATATGCAACATTCCTAAGAATCCGCATCTAAAACCAAAGCCTAAAGCTGCAGAACTTTCAGGTACAAAGACCAAAGAAGCATCATTTAATTGCAATTTCTCCATGGAGTATCGTAATTCTTCGTAATCTTCTGTATCCACAGGATAAATACCTGCAAAAACCATAGGTTTTACATCTTCAAAACCGTCAACAATTTCTGTTGTTGGGTTTTCTGCATCTGTAATAGTATCTCCTACTTTTACTTCTTTTGCGGTTTTAATCCCTGTAATTAAATAACCAACATCACCTGTATTTACTGACTTTTTTACAACTTGTTCTAATTTTAAAGTACCTACTTCATCTGCAAAATACTCATTGTCCGTTGCCAAAAACTTAATACGTTGTCCTTTTTTAATAGATCCGTTAAAAACTCTAAAATAGGTTTCAATTCCCCTATATGAATTATATACAGAATCAAAAATTAAGGCTTGTAAAGGCCCATCTGGATCTCCTTTAGGCGCAGGGATTCTAGCAATAATTGCTTCTAGAATATTTTCTACTCCAAAACCTGTTTTCCCGCTTGCATGAATTACGTCTTCCGCATTACAGCCTAATAAATCTACAATATCATCTGTTACTTCTTCTGGATTTGCCGAAGGTAAATCTACTTTATTCAGAATAGGTATAATTTCTAAATCGTTTTCTAAAGCCAAATACAAGTTAGAAATTGTTTGTGCTTGTATACTTTGCGCAGCATCAACAATTAACAAAGCTCCCTCACAAGCTGCAATAGAACGAGAAACTTCGTACGAGAAATCTACGTGTCCAGGAGTATCAATTAAATTTAAGATGTATTGTTCTCCATTATGCGTATAATCCATTTGAATGGCATGAGACTTTATGGTTATTCCGCGTTCGCGTTCTAAATCCATACTATCTAAGAGTTGATCTTTCTTTTCACGATCTGTTATAGTACCGGTATACTCTAGCAATCTGTCCGCCAAAGTACTTTTACCATGATCTATATGCGCAATAATACAAAAGTTTCTTATATTCTTCATACTTCGTTTTCTAACTACTTTCAGCTTACAAAGATATGCTATTTACAAACCTTGTCAAATAAAAAGCGTACAATGAAACATATTATTAAAATTCTATTTTTTTCAACAAACTCTTTAAATTAAATAATTTTTAAATATTCCTTTTATTCCTTACAATTAATCAATAAATTTAAATCTAAAATTGACCAAATATTGCTATTATGGACAGAATAAATTAGTATATTTCTTGTATTCTTTCGCCTATTAAATAAAATCCAATCTTTATTATATCTAAAAACGCATCTAATGTTTAAAACAAAACAAGATTTTATTAAAAAAATACATTTACTTATTTCTATATGTATTGTAGTTCCTGTTGCATTTTTCTACGGATTTAATCCTGATTTCCAATTCGACATCCAGCTTCAAACAATAGACGAGCACAACTTCTTTAAAGCAATTATGGGTATCTATTTAGGATTTTCTTTTCTTTGGCTATTAGGTCTCTTCAAACGCAATTATTTAAGAATGGCTATTGTTACTAATATCATCTTTATGATGGGTCTTAGCACTGGAAGAATTTTAAGTTTCTTCCTAGACGGCAGACCAACTTTTGGATATCAATTAGGAACTTTTGCAGAACTTTTTTTAGGATGCTACGGAATTTGGGTTCTGACCAATAAAAACACTAATTTTGCAAAAAAATAATTCACTTTGGTAAAAATAGGCAATATAGAACTTCCCGATTTCCCTCTTTTATTAGCACCTATGGAAGATGTTTCAGATCCACCGTTTAGAGCGCTATGTAAAGAAAATGGTGCAGATGTTGTGTATACAGAATTTATTTCTTCAGAAGGTCTAATTCGTGATGCTGCAAAAAGTGTTATGAAATTGGATATTTATGAAAAAGAAAGACCTGTAGGAATTCAGATTTTTGGAGCGAATTTAGAATCGATGCTAAGAACGGTAGAGATTGTAGAGAAATCGAATCCAGATATTATTGATATTAATTTTGGATGCCCTGTTAAGAAGGTAGTTTCGAAAGGCGCTGGTGCTGGAATCTTAAAAGATATAGATTTGATGGTTTCACTTACAGAATCCATGGTAAAACACACAAATTTACCAATAACAGTAAAAACGCGTTTAGGTTGGGACCATGATTCTATTAGAATTGTTGAAGTTGCAGAGCGTCTGCAAGACGTTGGCTGTGCAGCAATTTCTATTCATGGAAGAACGCGCGCTCAAATGTATAAAGGTGAGGCAGATTGGAGACCGATTGCAGAAGTAAAAAATAATCAAAGAATGCACATCCCTGTGTTTGGAAATGGAGATATTACTACGCCAGAAAAAGCAATGGAAATGCGAGATTCTTATGGGTTAGATGGCGCAATGATTGGTAGAGCTGCTATTGGTTATCCTTGGTTTTTTAATGAGGTAAAACATTATTTTAAAACAGGAACCTATTTAGGAAAACCAACCATTGCACAGCGTGTAGAAATGGCAAGAAGACATTTACAAATGGCTATTGATTGGAAAGGCCCTGTTTTAGGTGTTTTTGAAACCAGAAGACATTATACTAATTATTTTAAAGGGATTCCGCATTTTAAAGAATATAGAATGAAAATGGTAACTTCTGATGATGCGGCTAGTGTTTTTAATGCCTTCGATGAAGTAGAAGCTAAATTTGGGAACATGGTTATTCCACAAGAATATTAGTCTATAAATTCTTCAGAAATTCTACTACTGGCAATTTTAGCTGCTATAAAACCTAGAATTATAATTGTGAAAAATACAATTAACAAATTTGTAATTCTAAATTCTACAGGATATGCTAGGTTTGGAACAATCATAAAAATTTCGAATTTCTTTTGAAGAAATACCAATGCCACACCAAGGAGCAAACCAATGCACATTCCTAAAAAGGTAAGCATAAAACCTTGAATAATAAATATTCTTTTAATTTCTTTAATAGTTGCTCCTAAATTAAAAAGTGTTTTTAGATTGGCTTTTTTATCAATAATCATCATAATTATTGCGCCAATAACATTGAATAAAGCTATTATAACGATAAGTGTAAAGATTAAATAGGATACAAAATTTTCTGTGTTTATTACTTTATAAAAAACTTCGTTTAGTTGTTCTTTCGTTTGCACTTTAAAATCACTTCCTAATGTATCCCTTAACACAAATGCAACTTCATCTGAAGTTTGACTATTCTCTAATTTTAACTCAATTGCTGTAACTTGATTTTCTTTAAAACGCAATAACTCTCTAGCCTTCTCTATTGACGTGTAAACAAACTTACCCTCAAACTCCTCTGTACCTGAGTAGATACCAACAATCTGTGTATCAATTTCATAAAAAGGTCTTCTAGGGTTTATAAAACCTTTGCCTGATTTAGGTATCATTATTTTTAAAGGCATGCCAAAGTTTGAAATACCCAAAGAAAGTTTATTGGAAATTCCCCTTCCTATTACTGCTGTATTACTATAATCTTTTTGCAACCAAGTACCTATGTTTAAAGAGGACTCTATATTAGATATTTTTGTATAATTTTCTTCAACCCCTTTTACAAAGGCAATTTCTGTTTTCTCATTATATTCTAAGAAAACGCGTTCTTCAATAACCTTTGAAATTACATTAATGGAAGTATTTACATTTAATGTTTGTTGCAAGTCTTCTGTAACTAAAAAAGATTTACCAATAGAAGTTGTGATTTTAATATCGGGATCTGATACATCTAATAAATTATAGCTAAATGTTCTAAGTCCAGAAAAACCTGATAAAATTATAAACAAAGCTAAAGAGCCAATTATTACTCCAAAAGAAGCAATTATAGTGATAATGTTTATTGCATTATTACTTGTTTTAGAAAACAAGTATCTTTTAGCTATGTAGTGTGGAAAACTCAAATAGAGAATTTAAATTTATTTTTTTTGACGTCTTACCAAAACATCCGGATTCTTTATAGGATCTGCATCATTCCCTTTTAATGACTTATCTATTTCTTCTATATAATCTAAAGTATCATCACCAAAAAATAATAACTCTGGCATTCTTCTTAACTGATTGCGCGTTCTTTTTGCCATTTCATGGCGAATTAACGGCGTATTCGATTGAATTCCTTCTACTATTTGATCTCTATTTTCTGAAGGAAAAATACTTAAGTAAACCTTTGCTACTCCTAAATCTGAAGTAACATGTACTTTAGATACAGATATAATTATTCCTTTCATACCATCTTGCGCTGCTTTCTGCAACACATCTACCAAATCTTTTTGTAAAACTCCTGCAATTTTACGCTGTCTGTTTGTTTCTTCCATAGTGCAAATTTACAATATTTTTATGGAGTATAAATCTTATTTCATATTGCAAACATTGAAAATAAAACACCCTTATTTATAGAAAAACCTCAAAACATTGCTGTTTTGAGGTTTTATTATTTTAATTACTGTAGCCTTTAATCCGCTAAAATAATAGCTTTATTATCTTTCAACTCTAAAGTTCCAGATTTAATATCTAAAGTTAAAACTTTAGCATCATCTGCATGCTGTTTTAATTGTGCATGCAAATCATCAAATACTAAATGATCTTGACCATGCACATGAATCTTTATTTGTCCCTCTTTTAAGTTAGAAACTATAGGTGCGTGATTGTTTAATATTTGAAACGAACCTTGTATTCCTGGTGCTGAAAATAAATCAACTTCTGAAGAAAACAAAATTGCCTCTGGTGTTACGATTTCTAAAAACATAATTTTATATTTTTTAGCTATAGGTTACTCGTTATTAGTGAAAAACTAACAAATTTAACCTCCAACTGTTTATGCTTCCGCTAACATTTTTTCTCCAGCATCAATTGCGTCTTGAATTGACCCTCTTAAGTTAAATGCAGCTTCAGGATATTTATCTAATTCACCGTCCATAATCATATTAAAACCCTTAATAGTATCTTTAATGTCTACTAAAACACCTGGTATACCTGTAAATTGTTCTGCAACGTGAAAAGGTTGAGATAAGAAACGTTGAACACGTCTTGCTCTGTGTACTACTAATTTATCTTCTTCAGATAATTCTTCCATACCAAGAATAGCAATAATATCTTGTAATTCTTTATATCGTTGTAAAATTTCTTTTACTGCGGTTGCCGTATTATAGTGTTCATCACCTAAGATAGCTGCAGATAGAATCCTAGAAGTAGAATCTAAAGGATCTACTGCTGGGTAAATACCTAATTCAGCAATTTTACGAGACAATACAGTTGTAGCATCTAAATGCGCAAAAGTTGTAGCTGGTGCTGGATCTGTTAAATCATCTGCAGGCACATAAACTGCTTGAACAGAAGTAATAGATCCTTTTTTAGTTGATGTAATACGCTCTTGCATTGCACCCATCTCTGTTGCTAATGTTGGTTGGTAACCTACTGCAGAAGGCATACGCCCTAATAATGCAGAAACCTCTGAACCAGCTTGTGTGAAACGGAAAATATTATCTACAAAGAAAAGCACATCTTTCCCTTGACTATCTCCTGCTCCATCTCTAAAATATTCAGCAATTGTTAAACCAGACAATGCTACACGTGCACGCGCTCCAGGTGGCTCATTCATTTGTCCAAAAACAAATGTTGCTTTAGAGTCTCTCATTCCAGGCTTATCAACTTTAGATAAGTCCCATCCTCCTTCTTCCATAGAATGCATAAAATCGTCTCCGTATTTTATAATTCCAGATTCTAACATTTCGCGAAGTAAATCATTTCCTTCACGTGTTCTTTCTCCAACTCCTGCAAAAACTGATAAACCACCATGTCCTTTTGCAATGTTGTTAATTAATTCTTGTATTAATACAGTCTTACCAACTCCGGCTCCACCAAATAAACCAATTTTACCACCTTTTGCATATGGCTCAATTAAATCGATTACTTTAATTCCAGTGAATAAAACTTCTGTTGAAACAGATAAATCTTCAAATTTCGGAGCTGAACGGTGAATTGATAATCCGTCTTTACCTTCTTTCTTTAAATTCCCTAAACCATCAATAGCATCACCAGTAACATTAAATAAACGACCGTAAATATCGCTTCCAATTGGCATTTGGATAGGGTTACCCGTCGCTAAAACTTCTGTTCCTCTACTTAATCCATCAGTAGCATCCATTGAAATGGTTCTAACTGTATCTTCACCAATATGTTGTTGCACTTCTAAAACTAAAATAGAACCATCAGCTTTTTTAATTTCTAATGAGTCATAAATTTTAGGAAGTTCATTGTTTTCTGTATTGAATTCAACATCAATTACTGGACCAATAATCTGAGAAACTTTTCCTGTTGTTGTAGACATCTGTATCTAATTATATTTATTATTTATGTTACGAGATTTAGCATCTCTTTTTCAAGATGCAAAGGTACTTTTTTGCATGGAATAAAAAAAAGTTTTTTAAAAAAAAAGGTCTCATCATTTCTGATGAGACCTTTTTTCTATATATTTAAAAATAACTAGTTAGTTACCTTAACTTCTACTCTTCTATTTTGAACTCTACCAGCTCTTGTCTTATTTGAAGCAATAGGACTATCTTGTCCAAAACCTGCAGCAGTTAATCTTGCAGCAGCAACTCCATTTGCTAGTAAATAATCTTTAACAGCATTTGCTCTTGAATTAGATAACTTTAAGTTTCCAGAAACAGATCCAGAATTATCTGTAAAGCCTTTGATTGCAAATTCAGCTTGAGGATATTCATTCATAATTGCTAACATACCGTCTAACATATCAGTAACTCCAGATTCAAAACTAGCGCTTTCAAGTTTAAATAAAATAGCTTGTGCAAATGCATTCATACCTATTTTAGCTTCATTTGAAATTATTTCAGGACAACCACCTTCTGAAGCAATACCTGCAACATTTGGACATTTATCATCTTTATCTAAAATGCTATCACCGTCTGTATCTGGCCAAGCACAACCTCCGTTTGCAACAGGACCTGCAGCAGTTGGACATTTATCATTTTTATCAACTACCCCATCTCCATCAGTATCAGGACATCCTTTGTTAGCTTTTGTTCCCTTAGCATTAGGACACATATCATCTTTATCTGCGATTCCATCAGCATCAGCATCAGGACAACCGTTCATAGTTGCTAAACCTGCAACATTCGGACAAGCATCGTCAGAATCTTTGATTCCGTCGCCATCACTATCAGGACAACCTTTAAATTCTGCTAAACCTGCAATTTCAGGACAAGCATCAAATTTATCATATACTCCATCAGCATCCGTATCTTTTCCTCCGAATTTAATTACTATACCTGCAGTAGATTGAAAATGATTTGCAACATTATCTACAAAACCTTTTTTCAAACCATGCTGAAAGTTAAGACCTAAGTTTTCGTTAAACCAAACATTGAAACCTACTGCTCCAGTTGCCATTAACTCAGATTTCTCAGTTCTACCACTGTTAACAAAATCTCCACCAATACCTACATAAGGATCAAACCAACCTGTTTCTCCAAATAAGTGGTTTAAATCATATTTTACTGAAGCTCCAACAGACCATAATACGTAATCTGAATCATCTTCCATTTCAAAAAATGTAACTTTATTTAGTGTACCTGCTAATTGAAAAGTAAAACCTTTTTCTAAGTATTTCTCAACAGAAAGTCTAGAGATTGAAGGCGAAACATTCATATCAGAAGTACCAAATGCATCCTTAAAAAATGCCTCACTTCCAAATTCACCTCCTTGGTAATCTACTGAATTAATACCAAAACCTACAACCCAAGGGTTATTTGCATCTTGTGCGTTTGCGCTACCAACGACGGCTACCGTAAACAAAGCTATTATAGCTAATTTTAAATTTTTCATTGTTTAATTTTTAAATTAAATATTTTTATTAATGAACAAAAATAGACTCTTAAACTGTAATTACAAAGATAATTCTTTAAAATATCCATAAAAACAGCAATTTTAATAGATTCTAAAGGAGAAAATAGACTCTATAATATGTCTAAAATACATTATAAACAATAATTTATAAGTAAATTCCTTAAATTACACCTCTACAACATCTACTTCAGCATTAATATATATGAGTAACTTTTTACCAACTTTAAAATTCATAGATTTTAAAACTCTCTCATATTTTAGTAATTGCTGATGATGCTCACTCGAAGGACTACCAGTTTTGTAGTCTATAACTGTAACTTCATTTAAATGATTAAAAACTAATCTGTCTGGAATAACTACCTGGTTGTCAACATCTACAATTTCTCGCTCGTTAAAAACGGAAACATTTTCAGAAAAATAAATGTCTAATTTCGGATGATTCACAATTAAATACATCCTCTCTTTGATTAATTTTAATTGAGTTTCGTTAATAAAACCTTTTTGATGATATTGACTTGTCACTGAGTTTACGTCGTTCTTTGTAATTATTTTTGATAACATTTCGTGGAATAAATTACCAAAATCAATTGCTTTTCCTTGTGCTGTATTCCATAATTTCGAAGCACTAGCCAACAATACAATATTATGCTCCTGCCAAGGTGTTGAAATAAATTTCTGGTGAATTTCTGTTAAAGATTCGGCTGCTTCTTTATTTTTAATTCTTTCTATTTTTCCAAAATTATACTCTAAAAGATCTTCTTGCCAAAGATTTTGTTCTTTTAAATAATTGATAAAAATTCCTGAATAATGATTGATATTTTCTACCCCTTTTGCAGAAATTTTCTTTTCTGTAATTATATGTAATTGTTCTACAGCTCTGGTTAAAGAAACATATAATAGATTAAAGTTGTCTAATTCTAATTCTTCTCTCTGCTGATTATAAATTTCCAAACCTCGCTCATTTATCAAGCTTAAATCTTCCTTATAATCTATTAAAAGCTCCTTAAAATGATACTCTTTTGGTAAATCATCAAACCAAATTTTAGGGTTAATCTGTCTATAAATATTCACATCACAAGGAAAAATTACTACAGGAAATTCCAAACCTTTAGATTTATGAATAGTCATTACTTGCACAGCATTTGCATTTTCTGAAGCAACGATGCTTAGTTTGTCTTTTTTAAGTTCCCAAAATTCTAGGAAGTCACCAATATCTGTTGCCTTTCTTTGTTGCTCTAAAACCACATCTAGAAAAAATTGAACATATGCATTGGAAGAATTCACAAGTTTGAAACCTCTAATTATTTCTTCAATTTTCTCATAAAAAGGTACTTGCTGAAATACAGAAAAATTAAATGAAATCCCGTAAGATTTTAGGTTTTCAAAAATGGAAGCATTTGTTGATTTTACATGCCTCTTAAAGAACTCATGTTTTGTTACTTTAAGCTGCAGGTGTTCATGCAAGAAATACAAAACTTCAAATCTTTTTTCTTCATCATTTGTATTCTGAATGCTATATAGAAGATCAATAATGAAATTAATTTTAGAGTTGTTCTTTAATAATAATGTTTCTGATGAAATGATAGAAACCCCATTTTCTGAAAGATAATCTGCAACTGCAATTCCATCTTTTTTAGTTCTTGTAAGTACACAGATTTCATTCAGATAAAAATCTTCTTTAAGTTGATTTATTTTTTCTAAAACCTTTTTAGGATACTTCACTTTTTCATCCTCTTTCTCCTCTTCTTTTTCTAGGAAAGATAGCGAAACAAAACCACCTTTCTTCGCGTTTTCTAATTGGCCATTTCCTTCTAAAAAAAGATTTTTGTAAGATTCATTATGAAGAAAATTAGCAGTGTGGCTAAAGAAAGTATTATTGAAATTGATAATCTCTGAATAACTTCTATAGTTTGTCTCTAAATTCTTTATTTCTTTTTGAATATTAAATGGGCTTATTTCATTTGAACCCAAATCGATAAACTGCTCTGCCTTACCTCCTCGCCATCTATAAATGGCTTGTTTCCCGTCTCCAACCAATAATAAATTACTATTTTCTTGGGCTAAAGCATTTTCTATTAAGGGTATTAAATTTTGCCATTGTAAAACAGAAGTATCCTGCATTTCATCGATAAAATAATGCTGAAATCGCTGGCCAATTCTCTCATATATAAAAGGTGCAGGTTCATTTTTTATATTATCTGAAATTAATTGATTAAATTCTGAATTTAATCGAATATTATTATCTTCTTTTATGTTATTTAATTCTGAATTAACATTGTTTAAAACCGCCAATGGAATGATACTTTTTAGTGCAATTTTATTTAATAAATAACTCGAATAAGTGCGGTTGTACAAATCTTTAGATTGATAATAATACAGTCTCAATTGTTCAGAAATTCCTTCGATTGTATCTTTTGATGCAGCAGAAGCTTTTCCTGCAAAAAGATTTTTACCATCTTCAATAATCGTGTTTAACCTTGCATCAAATTTTAAATCATCAAATTTTAAAAACCTTAATTTTGTTAACTTTTGAAAGTGCTTTGGATATTGTCCAGTATATGCAAAATCTGACAGCTGAACCCCGCTGTTTTCTATAAAACTTAAAACCTCATTCCCAAATACTTTGTACTCTTTCTCTACGTCTTTATTAGATTTTTGAATCTTATTTTTCAACTCAAAAAAATCATCTAATTTTTTATCAGCTAATTTCCTAAAATGTTTTACATCATCTTCATTTAATAAAACTTTTGCAAAATCATTTAAGTCTTTAGAAATATCCCAAGATTTATCATCGTCTGTTTTATCTAGAGAATAATCTATCAGAAGGCTCGTTAGTTTCTTATCGGTTCCTATCTTAGAAATTAATACGTCTACTGCTTCATTTAAAAGAGAAATTGCATCCATTTCTACTTCAAAATTAAGAGATAGTCCTAAATCAAATGCAAAACTTTTAATAATTTTATGAGTAAAGCTATCTATTGTAGTAATTGAAAAAGCAGAATAATTTTTTAAAATTGCATCTAAAATTTTCTTACTTCTTTCCTGAATAATCGTCGAATCTAAATCTGTTTCTCTAAGAATAATTTTAAGTAAATCACTTTCACTTCCTTTTGCAAATTCTTCTAAATTAAACAAGACGCGCTCTTTCATTTCTCCAGCAGCCTTATTTGTAAAAGTAATTGCTAATACTTTCTGAAACATAAAAAGATCGTTAGAAGTTAACAAGACCTTTAGGTATTGTTTTACCAACGTAAATGTTTTACCACTTCCTGCAGAAGCATTGTAAACTTGAAAAGTAGATGTTTGTAACACAGCAGTATTTTATTGCAAAATACAAAATATAGCGATTGTTATCCTCTAAATAAAAAGAAATCATCTTTTATCGATTCTATTTTAGAATGATCATTAGTAATAATGTAATCAATTGCTTTATCGGTAAAGTTCTTTCCTTTATCAGTTAAAGAAATAATACTTTCGTCGATAATTATCATGTTGTTTTTTAGAGCTAAATCTAAAACAGATTTAGATTTTACACGCCGCCAATTAATATGTTCATTTAAATGATTTATATGGCGTTCACTTATTTCTTGATGATTATTTAAATGCAATAAAAAAGTTAGTAATGAAACCTCTATTTGCTGCTGTTTGTTTCTGTATAATACAGAAATTAAGCCTCTTTTTGGAGCAAATAAATATACTAATAAGAATACAATTCCTAAAATTGTGGTCATAGAACCAGAAATAGACGCATCTAACCAGTGCGCTAACCAATAGCCAGCAATCGCTGAAAAAACACCGAATACAACCGATAAGCTTAACATTCTCTTTAAATTATCGGTTAATAAATATGCGGTTGCTGCTGGGGCTATCATTAAGGCAACAACTAAAATTGCTCCGACTGCATCAAAAGAACCCACAATAGTAATGGAAGCAACACTCATCAATCCGTAATGAATCATGATTGGCGAAAAACCTAAAGCTGTTGCTAATCCGACATCAAACGTGCTAATTTTTAATTCTTTAAAAAAAGCAAATAACAAACCTATGGTTATTAATAAAATAGTTCCTATGATCCAGAGAGATTTCGGACCTAAATCAGATCCATCAACTAAAAACCGATCAAAAGGGGCAAAAGCTAATTCTCCTAATAAAATGGCATCCGTATCTAAATGCACATCATTGGCATTTTTTGCAATCATAATAACACCAATACTAAAGAGTACTGGGAAAACCAAACCGATTGCAGTATCTTCTTTCACCAATTTTGTTTTCTGAATAAACTCAACTAAAACAACTGTCACTACACCAGATAATGCTGCCATAATAATTAATAATGGCGAATTTAAATCGTGTGTGATAAAAAAACCTAACACCAAACCTGGCAATATAGAATGACTAATTGCATCGCTAATTAGCGCCATTTTTCGCAACACTAAAAATGTACCCGGAATTGCACAGGCAATTGCCACAATACTAGCAATTAATTGTATTTCTATTTGAGCACTACTCATTTTCGTTTTCTTGTTGATTGTATAAATTTGCTGCAAAATGGTATCCTTTTGGCGTCATAGACCACATAGAACCCACTACATTTATATATTCTTTTCGTTCTAATTTTCCAAGTGATTTTCTGGTATAACCGTGAAAATTATTTAATATTCTTACCGCATGCGGATGCGCAATATTCTCATGACCCTGTGCAATCTCAAACATAAAAGCCAAAGTTTTATGCAATTCTAAATCTTTTCTATTCTGAATAAATCTAATTTGCCTAAATAATAAACCTCTTGATGGAGAAAAAATAAAAGAGAATCCCACAAAAACTGCTGCAACCAAAACAATTACGGGTCCCGTTGATAAATTATTCTGACTTGCACTAATTGCGGTACCTATCACTCCAGAACTAGCTCCAAAAAATGCAGCTAACATCACCATAATCCCTAAACTATTTGTCCATTGTCTTGCGGCTGCAGCTGGCGCTAATAACATTGCACTCATTAATACAACACCCACTGTTTGCAAACCTAAAACGATTGCAATTACGATAAATGAAGTTATTAAAATATCAATTAGTTGGATATTAAAGCCTAAAGTCTTTGCATAATCGGCATCAAACAATAGAATCTTAAACTCTTTCCAGAATAACAGCAAAACCACTAAACAGATAAAAGTTACAATCGCCATAAACCAAACATCTCTTGCCAACAAAGTTGCTGCCTGTCCGAATAAAAATTTATCCAAGCCAGATTGGTTCGCATTTGGTAACTTCTGAATATAGGTTAACAATAACATTCCAAACCCGAAGAAAATAGATAGAATTAAACCCAGTGCCGTATCTGATTTTAAATGTGTTCTTTTAATAATACTCCGTATCCAAAATGCACCCAACAGACCACTTACCAAAGCACCTATTAATAATACATTGGTTTCTTTTGTACCTGTAATTAAAAAAGCGATTGCAATTCCAGGCAAAGCTGCGTGTGAAATAGCATCACCCAATAAACTTTGTTTTCTTAATACCGCAAAGCTACCTAACATACCGCAAATTGAACCCAATATTGCCGTACCCAAGGTGATTGTCCGCAAGGTATAATCTGTAAAAACGAGTTCTATGTATTCTGAAAAATCGATGGCTGTTAGTTTTTGGGTTTTTAAGTTTTTTATAATTAAAACTAATATGATATAACTTAAATATTCAAATTATAAACATTGAAATTTTTTTCTTGTTTCTTTTCGCTTTTAAAAAGAGCTACTTTTGCACACTAACCTTATAGTTAATACCATAAGTCTTCGTTAAATTATCATCATTAAAAATCTCTTTTACGGGACCTGTTGCTATTTTTTTTACGTTTAAAAACGTAACCCAATCAAAATATTCGGGCACAGTTTGCAAATCGTGATGCACAACAACTACTGTTTTTCCTGCTTTTCTTAATTGCTTTAAAATATTGATAATCGTGATTTCTGTAGTTGCATCTACCCCTTGAAAAGGCTCATCCATAAAATAGATATCAGCATCTTGCGCTAACGCTCTCGCCAAAAAAACGCGTTGCTGTTGCCCGCCTGATAACTGATTTATTTGTCTGTCTTTAAAAGAAAGCATTCCTACTTTTTCTAAAGACTCTAATGCTATTTTTCGTTCTTTTTTACCCGGTCTCTTAATCCAACCTAAACTTCCGTAGGTTCCCATCGTCACGACATCTAAAGCTGTGGTTGGAAAATCCCAATCTACACTTCCTTTTTGCGGAACATAACCTACTAATTTTCGTTGTTTATCATAGGGTTTTCCGTAGATAGAAACACTTCCTGCAATTGGGTCAATAATCCCTAAAATAGACTTTATCAAAGTTGATTTTCCTGCACCATTAGGACCAACTATTGCCATTAAAACACCTTCAGGAATCGCTAAATCTATATCCCATAAAACAGGTTTATAATTGTATGCAACCGTTAAATCATCTACAGCAATCGCTATTTTTTGTGGTTCCATTCGTTTTATTTTAAAGAGCTAACAATAATTTTTACGTTGTGTTTGTACATTCCAATATACGTAGCCTCCGTTGTTCCTGCACTTCCTAAAGCATCAGAATATAATGTTCCTCCAATCACCACTTCTTTACCTTTTGCTCGCACAGCTTCTTGCAAAGCTTCCACAGTTCTTTTTGGTACTGAACTTTCTACAAAAATTGCATTCACATTTTTTTCTTCAATAAAACTCGCTAACCTCTGAACATCTTTTACCCCAGCTTCTGTTGCTGTAGACAAGCCCTGCAGACCAACTACATTAAATTGAAATTCTTTTCCAAAATAATTAAAAGCATCATGCGCTGTTACTAAAATTCTCTTTTCTAATGGTAAAGAATTTACCTCTTCAGTTATTACTATTTTTAAAGATGCTAATTTCTTTAAGTAGTTTGCTCCATTTGTTTTATATGTTTCTGAATTATCCGCGTCGAGCTCACAAAATTTATCTGTAATATATTGTGTTATAATTTCCCAATTGGTGATATCAAACCAAATATGTGGATCGTAGTTAGACGCAAAATATTCTGAACCAATCAACGTATTTTTGTCAATAGCATCAGAAACTGCAATGGTTTTTCTATTTTGTTGACGCATTTTCTCAAAGACATCCTCTAATTTCCCCTCTAAATGCAATCCGTTATACACAATAACATCTGCATTAAATAGTTTACTTACATCTCCTTCACTTGCTTTGTATAAATGCGGATCTACGCCTGCACCCATTAATCCTTGTACGTCTATTTTATTACCACCAAGATTTTTTACTAAATCAGTAATCATTGTCGTTGTAGTAACTACCTGTAATTTTCCGTTCTTTTTAGGCTCTTTTTTACAGGAAAAAATACTTATTAAAAACACTAGAATTATATATTTTTTCATTTTTATTTACTTCTTTATGTATAAATTATTTGCTATTTTCTTTGAAATTGAAAGTTTTTCTCCATCAATTTCTATGAATAAAGAATCATCAAAATCCTCTCTCTCTAGCACGGTTATTTTTTTTCCTAGCGTAATTTTCTTCTTATCTAAAAATCTTAAAAATTCTGAAGAAGAGTCATTTACGCCCACACATATTCCTTTTTCATTTTTACTTAATGTAGATAAAAGAATTTTATCAACTGTATTTACATTCCCGTCTTTATCCGGAATTGGATCTCCATGCGGATCATGGGTTGGGAAACCTAAGAGCGAATCCAATTGATTAATTAATTTTGGTGATTTTATGTGCTCTAATTGTTCTGCGACCTCATGCACCTCATCCCAAGAAAAATTTAATTTCTCCACTAAAAACACTTCCCATAACCTGTGTTTTCTCACAATATTTGCAGCAGTTTTTTTTCCGAGTTCTGTTAGCGTTACTCCTTGGTATTTTTTATAAATAACCACTTCTTTTTCAGATAACTTTTTAACCATATCCGTTACAGAAGAAGCTTTTGTTTCTAAACTTTTAGCGATAGCATTTGTGCTTATTCCTTTGTTAGAATCTGATTCTAAATGATAAATTGCCTTTAAATAATTCTCTTCAGAAAGTGTAAACATTATAAGTATTTAGTCTTGCAAAGGTATACTTTTTATTTTTATTCGAATAATTTTTTAGACAAGTCTAAAAATAATGTTATCTTTGCCGAAAATTAAATTATTTTAAAATGAAAAATATAGTATTTATTTATTTATTATTGATGTCGACCTTTATGGTAGGACAAACTATTAGCGGAAAAATAACAACAGAAAATGGTGATGAAATTCCATATGCAAATGTGTATTTAAAGAAAACCAAAATAGGAACTTCTTCTGATGACAATGGTTTTTATAAATTAAAAAAGATATCAAAAGATAGCTATACACTTATCGTTAGTAGTATTGGTTTTAAAACAAAATCTATAAAAATTAATGTTACAAGTGATGAAAAAATCACTAGAAATGTTACTTTATTAGAGGATAATTCTTTAGATGAAATTGTGATTTCAGGAACTTTAAGACCTGTATCAAAATCGAATAGCCCAGTACCTATTGAAGTATACAGTGAAACTTTTTTCAAAAAAAATCCAACACCTTCTATTTTTGAATCGCTACAAAATGTAAACGGCGTTCGTCCGCAATTAAATTGCAGTGTTTGTAATACAGGAGACATTCACATTAATGGTTTAGAAGGACCTTACACCTTTGTCTTAATTGATGGAATGCCACTTGTAAGTGGTCTTTCTACTGTTTATGGATTAACAGGAATTCCGCAAGCATTGATAGAAAGAGTAGAAATTGTAAAAGGCCCTGCATCTACTTTATATGGTTCTGAAGCTGTTGGTGGTATTATAAATGTTATCACTAAAAAAGCTGCAAATGCTCCCTTATTATCCACCGACATTATGGCTAGTTCTTGGGGAGAAGTGAATACAGATATTAGCATGAGCTACAAAGCATCAGACAAGATACAAGGTTTGTTAGGTGTTAATTATTTCAATTTTCAAAATAGAATTGATAATAATAGTGATAATTTTACCGATTTAACCCTACAAAATAGAATTTCAATATTTAATAAAGTGAATATCGAAAGAAAAAGTAATAAGGTTTTTACCATTGCGGGTCGTTATGTATACGAAGATCGTTGGGGAGGAGAAATGAATTGGGAAAAAGAATTTAGAGGAGGAAACCAAATTTATGGAGAAAGTATTTACACAAATAGATGGGAAACTTTTGGAACCTACGAATTGCCAACTACAGAGAATTTAAGTTTTCAATTTAGTGCAAACGGACATTATCAGGATTCTTATTATGGAGAAACTTCATATGATGCAGAACAATTAGTTGGTTTTGGACAATTAGTTTACAATAAACAATTAGGAAAAAAACACGATTTATTATTAGGTGCAGCATATCGTTATACTTTTTATGATGACAATACTTTTGCAACTTTAAATGAAAATGGTATTGAAAACAATCCATCAGTAATTCATTTACCAGGTGTTTTTGCCCAAGATGAAATAAGTTTAACCGATAGAAAAAAATTACTTTTAGGAGTTCGATGGGATCATAATAGTATGCACGGAAATATCTTTTCACCAAGGGTAAATTACAAATGGAATTCTAAAGATAAATCTAATATTATAAGGTTAAGCGCTGGAAACGGATTTAGGGTTGCCAATGTTTTTACAGAAGATCACGCGGCTTTAACGGGCGCAAGAACGGTAGAATTTGATGGCGATTTAGACCCAGAAACATCTTGGAATGGAAATATTAATTATGTAAAGAAAATAAATACTGAAAACTCTTTTATCACGATAGATGCGAGTGCTTTTTATACCCATTTCAACAATAGAATCTTACCTGATTACGAATCGGATCCTAATAAAATTATTTATGCTAATTTAGAGGGTTCTTCAGTTTCTCAAGGAATTTCTTTAAACGCTGATCTTCTTTTTACAAATGGCTTAGCAATTAACGCCGGAGCTACTTTAATGGAAGTTTCTGTAACAGAAAACAACATAAAAAGAAAACAATTACTAACTGAAAGTTTTAGCGGAGTTTGGTCTATCTCTTATAATTTTGGCAATGATTTCAGCATCGATTACACAGGAAATCTATACGGACCAATGCGTTTGCCTTTATTGGGTGAAAATGATCCAAGAGATGAATACTCGCCTTGGTTTAGCATTCAAAATATTCAACTAAGTAAAAAATTTAGCAACAGCTGGGAAGTTTATGGTGGTGTTAAAAACCTATTAAACTTTACGCCCGCAGCAAATAGCATTAATGGTGCAGACAACCCTTTTGATACTGACGTGGACACAGAAACAAACCCTGAAAGAGCTTTTGACCCCAGTTATGTATACACATCTAACCAAGGAATTAGAGCTTTTGCTGGATTGCGTTTCACACTTTTTTAATACATTGCTTAACTTATTATGCATTTTACAAAAAAACTTCTTTTTCTTTTTATTTTCTTTGGACATTTCACAATCTATGCCCAAGAAAGTAAGGGAAAAGAAGTTTTAAATATTTTTACTTTCGAAGAAGTTGAGAAATTGCACCAACAAACACCAAAACCGATACTTGTTTTTCTCTACTCAGATTGGTGTAAAATTTGCTTTGGAATGAAAAAAACTACTTTTAAAAATCAGGAAGTAATCAAACTCTTAAATAACAATTTCTATTTTGTAAAATTAAATGGTGAAGAGAAAAAAGATATTACTTTTTTAGGAAAAGTATTTACATACAAACCCACAGGAGCAAACACAGGTATGCACGAATTAGCTACTCAACTAGGCACTGTAAAGAAAATAATCGCATACCCAACAACTATCATTTTGAATACAGCAGTTGAAATAGATGCCCAATTAGTTGGTTATTATAACTCTAAAAAATTAGTCCGCTTAATTCCTAAATATTTAGATTAATTCTGCCAAATTCTTGGATTTAAGTTTCTATCACCAAAACTATATACTAAGCCCATAGATGGATACAAGTGAGATCTTTGAGATTGAATAATATCTTTCGAATACTTGTAGATAAATTGAAAATTCAATCCATAGTTTGATGAAAGCCAAAAAGTATTCCCCACTCCAAGATTCATAGTACCTGTAATAACCTTTCCTTTTAAAGAACTTGCACCGATTAAGATATAAGGCACAACATTGTAATTAGACTGTCCAAAATCAAACCTAAAAGACCCATCAAATGTGGTATATGTTTGTGTATCCCCTAATGCAGTAGCAAAACCTAAATCTAGACTTAGACCTTTAAAAATATATCTAGAAATATTAATCCTTGGGACTTGAAAAGCTACTTGACCTCCTACAATTTTACCGGCCTCCAAAGTGTACTTTGCACCCGCCAAGCTAATTCCTGCAGTCCATTTTTGTTGTTTATTCTGTGATTTTACATGTATTGCAAAAGCCAGGAAAAAAATAATTATAACTTTATTTCTCATGTTCTTGGGGTTAATAAACGATAATATTAACTAAAAATATGTAAATATATAGGAAACTACAAGAAAACAAAATAGATAATGGGTTTTTATTAATTTACAACTTACATTTGCACAAAACTTAGCGCGTTGAGTATCCAGAACATTGTAAATCAATATCAATTATCTGCGAATGTTGCGCAGATAATTACACAGCTACAAAAAGAAAAAAACCATTTTCAAATATCGAATTTGGTCGGATCTTCATTGTCTTTTATTATTTCAGAAACTTTTAAAAAATCAAAAAAACCCTACCTTTTAGTCTTTAATGACAAAGAAGAAGCTGCTTATTATTTAAATGATTTAGAGCAGTTGTTAGGAGAAAAAAATGTGCTTTTTTATCCAGGTTCCTACAGAAGACCTTATCAAATTGAAGAAACAGATAATGCAAATATATTATTACGATCTGAGGTATTAAATAGAATAAATTCTAGACAAAAACCAGCAATTATTGTAACGTATCCTGCAGCATTATTTGAAAAAGTTGTTACTAAAAAAGAGCTCGAAAAAAACACTTTAAAAGTTACAGTTGGCGAAAACTTATCTTTAGATTTTGTAAACGAAATTTTGTTTGAATACAAGTTTAAACGGGTAGATTTTGTCACAGAACCAGGAGATTTTTCTGTTCGAGGGGGAATTATAGATGTTTTTTCTTTTTCTAACGATGAGCCATATCGAATTGAATTTTTTGGCGACGAAATAGACAGTATTAGAAGTTTTGACGTAGCTACACAGCTCTCAACAGAGAAGTTGAAAAAAGTATCTATTATTCCTAACGTAGAAAATAAAACCTTACAAGAGCATAGAGAAAGTTTCTTAAAATATATATCATCTGAAACAATAATTTTTACAAAAAATACCAGTTTATTAATTGGTAATTTAGATAAATATTTCGAAAAAGCATCCGAAGCTTTTGAAGACCTTTCTAAAGAAATTAAACACGCAGAGCCAAGTGAATTATTTTGTAATGGAAATTTTATTAAAGACCAGTTACAAGAATTCACTCTCGTGGAAATGTCTCCTAAAGTTGAGACTAAAGAAATACGAGAGATTAAATTCAATACCCTTCCGCAACCTTCTTTTAATAAACAATTTAATTTACTAATTGAGAATTTAACAGAATATCATAAAGGTGGTTTTACAAACTATATTTTCTGTGCAAACGAACAACAAGCAAAACGTTTTCACGATATTTTTGACGATTCTAAACAAGAAGTACATTATGAAACGGTAGTTTTTCCGTTATATCAAGGCTTTATAGATGTAGAAAACAGATTGGTTTGCTACACAGATCACCAAATATTTGAGCGCTATCATAAATTCCGCTTAAAAAATGGTTACGCAAAAAAGCAAGCGATTACTATTCAGGAACTAAATAAATTAGAGATTGGAGATTATGTGACCCATATGGATCATGGAATTGGAAAATTTGGGGGTTTACAGAAAATTGATGTTCAAGGTAAAAAGCAAGAAGCAATTAAGCTTGTCTATGGAGAAAGAGATATTTTGTATGTAAGTATTCACTCGCTTCATAAGATTTCTAAATTCAACGGAAAAGACGGAAAAACTCCAAAAATTTACAAATTAGGTTCTGGTGCTTGGAAAAAAATTAAGCAAAAAACAAAAGCAAGAGTTAAGCATGTTGCATTTAACTTAATTCAATTATATGCAAAAAGAAAGCTTCAAAAAGGCTTTGCTTTTGGACCAGATACACACATTCAGCATGAACTAGAGGGAAGTTTTATATATGAAGATACACCAGATCAATTTAAATCTACACAGGATGTAAAAAATGATATGGAAAAAGAGCAACCTATGGATCGCTTGGTTTGTGGTGATGTTGGTTTTGGTAAAACAGAAGTTGCAATTAGAGCCGCTTTTAAAGCAGTAGATAATGGAAAACAAGTAGCTATTTTGGTCCCTACAACTATCTTGGCTTTTCAGCATTATAAAACATTTACAGAGCGTTTAAAAGATTTTCCTGTAAGGATAGATTATTTGAATAGGTTTAGAACTGCGAAGCAAAAAACAGAGGCTATTAGTGGCGTAAATGATGGGTCTGTAGACATTATTATTGGCACCCATCAGTTAACAAATAAACGTTTAGAATTTAAAAACCTAGGGCTTTTAATTATTGATGAAGAACAAAAATTTGGGGTTGCTGTTAAAGATAAATTAAAAACCTTAAAAGAAAATGTCGACACTCTAACCCTAACTGCTACTCCTATTCCTAGAACGTTGCAATTTAGCTTAATGGCGGCAAGAGATTTATCAATTATAAAAACACCACCACCAAACAGACACCCTATAGAAAGTAATGTAATTCGTTTTTCTGAGGAAACTATTAGAGATGCAATTTCTTATGAAATTTCACGCGGTGGACAAGTTTTCTTTATTCATAATAGAATTGAAAACATTAAAGAGGTTGCTGGATTAATACAAAGATTAGTGCCCTACGCAAAAGTAGGGGTTGGTCATGGACAAATGGAAGGTAAAAAACTCGAGGGGTTAATGCTCGGTTTTATGAATAACGATTTTGATGTTTTAGTTTCTACTACCATTGTAGAAAGTGGTTTAGATGTGCCGAATGCCAATACCATTTTCATTAACAATGCCAATAACTTCGGATTGTCTGACTTACATCAAATGCGGGGTAGAGTTGGAAGATCTAATAAGAAAGCATTCTGTTACTTTATTACGCCACCTTATCATATGATGACAGATGATGCCAGAAAACGTATTGAGGCATTGGTGTTGTTTTCTGACTTAGGAAGCGGAATTAATATTGCTATGAAAGATTTAGAAATTCGTGGTGCAGGAGATTTATTGGGTGGTGAACAAAGTGGATTTATAAATGATATTGGATTTGATACGTACCAAAAGATATTACAAGAAGCTATTGACGAATTAAAAGAAAACGAGTTTAAAGATTTATATCCAACAGATACTAACAAACCTAAAGAATTTGTAAAAGAAGTAACTATTGATACTGATTTTGAAATTCTATTTCCGGATGATTATATAAATTCTATTACAGAAAGATTGGCTTTATATAACAAATTAGGAACGCTCCAAAAAGAAGAGGAATTACTAGTTTTTGAAGCTGAAATTATTGATAGATTTGGAGAAATACCTACAGAAGTTTGCGATCTTTTAGATTCTGTGCGTATAAAATGGTTGGCAAAAGAACTGGGTCTAGAAAAAATCATTCTAAAACAAAAAAGAATGCTTGGTTATTTTGTTGCTAACCAACAAAGCGATTTCTACCAAACACAAGCTTTTTCTAAGATGTTACAGTATGTGAAAAACAATGGTAAAAGCTGTGTAATGAAAGAGAAAGAAACTAAAAACGGTTTGCGTTTATTAATTACTTTTATAAGAATTGATTCTGTAAAAACAGCACTACATATTCTGAATAAAATTTGATGGAAAACGCGCACTTAAAAAATATTTCTGGATTACTTTTAGCTACATTATTTATAAGTACTTCTGGCGTTTTAGGCAGGTATATTGCCATGCCTACAGAAGTAATTATTTGGTTTAGAGCCTCCATTGCTATGGTTCTTCTATATGTATATTGCAAATACAAAAAGATAGATTTAAGAATAAAATCTCCTAAAGATTATAAACCTTTTTTTATAAGCGGTCTACTAATGGCAGTGCATTGGGTTACTTATTTTTATGCCTTAAAACTATCAAATGTAGCTTTAGGTGTTTTATCTTTATATACCTTTCCCATTATTATAGCTTTATTAGAGCCGTTATTTTTAAAGGTAAAATTTGACCCAATATACATCCTATTAGGATTAATGGTTTTGACAGGTTTGTTTATTTTAACGCCAGAATTTAATATCGAAAGCACGCAAGTAAAAGGAATTCTTTTTGGGGTTTTTTCTGCATTTTGTTACGCAGTAAGAGTATTAATTTTAAAACAACATGTTGCAAAGTATAATGGTACAATGTTGATGTTTTATCAAACTGTAATTATTACAATTTTACTACTACCAACTTTGTTTTTTATGGACATATCCGGTTTAGAAAGTCAGTTTCCTTATCTTCTTTTATTGGCGTTTTTAACCACAGCAATTGGGCATAGTTTAATGCTGCATTCTTTGAAATTCTTTTCTGCATCTACCGCAAGTATCATCAGTAGTTTACAACCTATTTTCGGAATTATATTAGCCTTCTTTTTTCTTCAGGAAATACCTACAATGCGCACTTTTTGGGGAGGAAGTTTAATTCTATTAACCGTTGTTATTGAAAGTGTACGAAGTAGAAATAAATTTAAAGTATAAATACTATTAGAGAACAAGCTTATCACTTATTAAGCAGCCTGTTTTCGGCTATCTTTCGGAAAAAAGCGAGTAGCGAAAGCAGGAAATAGCTTCTAAAAAATTAAAACAAATCTTTATTACTGATATCTAAGTAGTTCCGTTTTACAAACTCTAAAATAGTTTCTAAAACTTCGCCCATATTATCACAGTCTTTAAACTTTATATCACCAACATATTTAATAAGATGTTTTTTTAATAATTCTACATTCTCTGGAAATGAAATAGTATCTGCTTTCATGCATTTTATGAGACGTGTAGTTCTTCTTGGCGCAGTAATCATTCTTTTTGCCATAAAAGAGCGCTCTTCTATTTTATATTGGTTAATAGAATCATTTTGCAATTTTTTACCCACCATTTCTATCATCTTAAAGTTCTCTTTCATAAACTGTAAGTTGTATACTTTTAAGTTTCCTTCAAAAGATTGCTGATCGAAATCAATAGCCCTAATTTTATAAATAATTTGATCAAAATCATGCGTTGGTGTTACCACATAATTGTATGAACGCATATCTCCTAATAAACGCACTAAACAACGTTCTTTAAATTTTACAAACTCTTTAGCTATTTGAGATTTTTCTAATTCTGTACAGTTTGGTAAATTCTCTCTAATAAAGTCGTCTCCGGGTATTCCTGCAATATGCTCTTCTATTAAAGTATCTTTAAAAACTAAAAAATTCATATTATGAGGTGACAAAATATGCTCTAATTCTAAACCGTAAACACGAGAAGCATCTGCCTTTTTTACATAAAAATAGGTGAAATTATCATTTAAAATGTTTCTAATTTTTATTCTGAAAGGTTTAGAGTTTCCAAACGTACAGTAATCAATAGCATCTACATTTAAAAACGGAATATTGTCATCATTACCGTCTGAATGCAACTTTGTATAAATTTTCTTTAAATTTCTATCAATTTCTTCTCTATCAAATTGAGAAAAATAAGTTCTTACCCACAGCGTGTCTTCATCATTTTTATCGTAAACCGTAACAGACCCCTGAAAACGCAATAAATCGTCATAATAAAGCGAAATTTTTGTGTTTCTATTGTAGTTTTTTAAATAGGCATCTAACATTCCATTAATTGGAAATGTAGGCTTCTTTTTAGACATCAATTTTTTCCCTACCGCCATATTATCTATTGGTTTTTCTCAAAAATAGGCATATTATACCAATTCAAACATTTTTCCTGGCAAAGGTTTCGAGACACCTTTTAATTCCATCTGCAATAAAATTGCGGATAATTGGTAAATAGGAATGTTACATTCTAAAGAAATTACATCTAATAATTGCTTTCCTTTTTCATGCAGTAAATCATAAATTTTCTGTTCATTTTCATTCAACTCTAAAAATAATTGTTGCTGTATTATTTTTGGTTTTTCACTCAAATCCCAATTTAGCATTTTTACAATTTCATCTGCAGAGTTTAGCAAAAATGCTCTATTATTTTTAATAAGATTATTACAGCCTTTGCTATATATATCTGAAGTTCTACCGGGAACTGCAAATACATCTTTATCATAAGAATTCGCAATATCTGCAGTCACCAAAGAGCCACCTTTTACGGCAGATTCTATAATAATTGTAGCTTTAGAAATACCTGCAACGATTCTATTTCTTTTTAGGAAATTTTCCCTTAAAGGCACATCATCATGCCAGAACTCGGTTAGAAACCCACCATTTTCATTTACCTGATTAATATATTTTTTATGAACTTTCGGATAAATTTGCTCCAAACCATGGGCTAAAACAGCAACTGTTTGCAAATTATTTTTTATTGCAGCCTTGTGCGCGCATATATCTACACCATATGCAAAACCACTTATTATTAAAGGGTTGTATTGTGCCAAATCTGCTATTAATTTGTTACAAAAATCACGCCCGTAAGAGCTCATGTTTCTGGTGCCAACAATAGAAATAATTTTTTGGTTAGAAAAATCGATATTACCGTCTTTAAATAATAAAATAGGACTGTCAATACAATGCTGCAAATTGGTGGGGTAATCATCTTCTAAAAAATAAGAATACGAAACCGCATTTTCTTTTATATATTTCAACTCCCGGGACGCGCACCTTAGGCTTTCTTCATCAAAAAGATGCTTTAAAACATGATTTCCTATTCCGTTTATTTTTGATAAACTAGCTCTTTTTTCTTTAAAAATTTGAGAGACATCTCCCACGTTTACAATAAGTTTCTTCGCTAAAATATCTCCTACAGCCTTACATTTCTGCAATCTTAAGATAGCGAGCAATTTTTCTTCTTTCAATAGCTAACAATTTGAGAACCAATATATAAAAAATTTGTTAATAATTTTTACAGAAGCTTATCCAACTAGACCTCAAAAATTATATATTTGTTTATATGAATTTAGCTAACTACATAAACGACTTACTATATAGATACGATTGCGTAATAGTTCCTAATTTTGGAGGTTTTGTTACCCATAGAATTGGAGCTAAATTAAATTCAGATTCGCACACATTTTATCCGCCAACAAAACAAATTGCGTTTAATAGTCATCTAAAACATAATGATGGATTATTAACTAATTACGTCGCTTCTGCAGAGCAGATTTCTTTTGAAAAGGCCACTGCAGCAATATCTTTATCTGTATTAAATTGGCAAAATGAGTTAAAATCTAGCGCATTTCAATTAGATAATTTAGGAACTATTGTGTTGAATAAAAAACAACAAATTGTTTTTGAACCAACTAAAGAAATCAATTTTTTAACTACTTCTTTTGGCTTAGCGAATGTGCCAACATCTCTTATTAAAAGAAATGCTACACCAATAATACCTTTGGTTACTGAAGATATCTCTGAGGACAAAAAAGTAATTCCTTTATTTATAAAATACGCTGCTGCTGCTGCCATCTTATTAACATTAAGTTTGGCTGGATATAATGGTATTCAAGATAATAAGCAGAAAAAAATAGCAATTAATCAGCAGATTGCACTAGAGAAAAAGATACAAACGGCTACGTTTATTATTGCAAATCCGTTACCAACCTTAGAACTAAATGTGGTTAAAAAAGTTTCAAAACCATATCATGTTGTTGCCGGTTCTTTTCAATTTCCAGAAAATGCAGATAGAAAAGTAAAACAACTAATTGCTCAAGGATTCAATGCTCAAATTATTGGTCTTAATAAATGGGGATTAACCCAGGTTGCTTTTAATAGTTACGCAAACAGAAATGATGCAATTAACAGCTTATATAAAATTAAAAAAACCGTCTCAACAGATGCTTGGTTTTTGGTTAAAGCCATTCAATAGTTTACACTTTCTTTGTGTTTTTTAAATCATTTTTAAATGAGTGTTTATGTATCTTTGCATAAAATTTACTTCTAAATGGAAACAAAAACATCTAAAGAATCTTTAACAATTTTAACAGATTTAGTTTTACCAGGAGAAACTAATTATCTAGATAATCTTTTCGGTGGAGAATTATTAGCAAGAATGGATAGAGCTTGCAGCATCTCTGCACGAAGACACTCTCGAAGAATTGTAGTTACTGCTTCTGTTAACCATGTAGTCTTTTCTAAAGCAGTTCCCGTGGGCAGTGTTGTAACGTTAGAAGCAAAAGTTTCTAGAGCATTTAAATCTTCTATGGAAATTTATGTAGACGTTTGGATTGAAGATAGACAATCTGGTAAAAAAACAAAAGTAAATGAAGGTATTTACACTTTTGTTGCAGTAGATGAAACTGGAAAACCAGTTGAAATTCCCCAAATAATTCCAGAAACAGCTCTAGAAAAAGAACGTTTTAAAGGTGCCTTAAGGCGTAAACAGCTTAGTTTAGTTTTAGCAGGGAAATTAAAACCAAACGAAGCTACAGAATTAAAAGCTTTGTTTAATTCATAATTAAAACAATGGTCTATTCTATCTAATATTACGGCAGGTATTATTTTGTTTACAAACTATTCTTTGTAAATAGGAACCTCTATAACCATGTTAGAGAAAGATAGTGCGAATAACATTACTTGAGGAAATTTAGAATATTGGTGTATTTTTTATCACTTTAAGAACACCTGAAAAAAAACTAAGTTACTCTGCCAAATTCTATTATTCTTCAGAATAACATTATGTATTCTCCCAGACAAAAATAAACTACCTTTTTAAAATCCAAGAAGATGGATTTAGCTTTGTTGTATTTTTATACAGGGCAAAAATAAGTGTTGTTTTTCCTGAAACCTTATCTGTGAATATCTGACCGATCTTCTGACCTGTAATTATAGTATCTCCTTTTTTTACATAAAGTTTATCTAAATTATTATAGGACGTAATATAATTTCCGTGCTGAATTAAAACATTCTTTCTGCCCTCTGAAGTGACTAATACATTTAATATTTTTCCATTAAATATAGCAGCTGCACTTTTTCCTTTCTGAGTTACTAAATGCAAACCTGTACTATTAATTGTAATTCCTGGAAAAGTAGGATGCGGCTGTTTACCAAACCTTCTAGTAATTAAACCCTGGTCTAAAGGCCAAGGTAATTTTCCTTTATTTAATTCAAACTTAGCAGCTAAAGCTTTTGCTTCTGGACTTAAAACAAACTCATTTTTTTTTGTATTTTTTATTTTATTTTTAAGTTTTGCCAATGCAATTCTATTCGCTTTCTCAATCTCATCACGAATAATTTTGTCTATTTTTTTAGCAACCTTTCTCTCTGCTTTTATTTTATTTTGAATTTCTCTTTTGTATTTTCTTTCCTTCTTTTTAATTATAGAGATTAAATTCTCTTTATTGTTTTTATCTAACTCAATTTTTTCTTTTTGATATTTTTCCGCAAGAATTAGTGTATCTTTTGCTTGTTTTTGAAACAACAAAGAATCATTCATTTTTTTCACTAATCCAGTCTGAAAACCAATTTCCTCTCCTTGTCTTTTTCTAAAAGAAGTATATTGTTTCATATACTCTAGCCGCTTGTATGCCTGATAAAAATTGTCTGAAGATAACAAAAACATTATTCTACTTTGTTGAGATTTACTTTTGTAAGATTTAAAAATCATACTTGCATAATCTACTTTTAAAATAGCTAGTTCTTTTTCTAACTGAGCAATCTCTTTCTTGTTCTTTGTAATTTCCGAAGTCAATAACTTTGCTTCAGAATTAATAGTATTTATTAAACTTAATCTAATATCTATTTTCTGATTTAGGTCTTTTAAATCTTCCAGAACATTCTTCTCTTTTTTTTGTTCTTTAAACAACAACCTATTTACCTGAGCAATTTCTCTATTTAATTTTTTTCGCTGCTGTTCTAACTCTTTTTTCGTTTGACTAAAAGAAGAAAGACAACTAAAAAGGGCTATTACAAAGACTACGTAAAATGGAGATTTCATCACTATAGGTTCATGCGTTTATATCCGTTAGGAATTGTAAAAGAAGTGTTTATTTTTGTATTTAACTCAATAGATCTTAATATAAAATCTATTATTGTTAGTTTGTTTTTTTGTTTTGCTTTGATATTTATTTGTTGTGGAATAATTTCATCATCTACCAATTTATAAGAAGTATACTTAATATCTAACCGCTGCTTTTTTAAAGTATTTATAATAGATTGCTCATTTAACTTAAAATGTCCCGGATGTATAGCAAAAAATGCATCAAATAAAGTTGCCTGTTTTTTAGGAGATAAAACGTAAGAGTTCTCCTCTACTGCTATATTTTGCTTTTTATTTTTAATATCTAAAATTGCTTGTCCCAAAAACAAGTTTTGTAATTGTTGAAAATTAATCTTTATGCCTAACAATTTTTCTAACATAGAGAAATCACCTTCAAAATATTTTTTTTCTATAGGAGAATAAAAACGCACTCCCTCTGGTGTTATCTTCACTTTAAAAATATTAATAAATTTAGTTCCCTTCAACCAAATAACCTCATCCTTTTTAATTCTTAAGTAGACGGAAATACTTTGTTTTGTAACCCCATCGTTAAAATTAACTTTAAATTTAGCCGCAATCGTTTTCTTATTAAAATTTGCAGAAACATGTTTTCTTGCTACTTTTTTAGCAGACATTTCTTTGGCAATGATGCTATTATCTAATGCATATTTTTTTGTCTTACAAGCAGTAAAAACAAAAATAAAAATAAATAAGTATTTTAAATATCGCATACTAATTAACTAATTTTTTATACTTCTCCATATATCTTCTTTCTTCAACTTTATTATTTAAACCCTTATAAGCCAAAGCCATTTCTTTATAAAAAAGTGCTTCCATAGCATCTTCTATTACAAAATCAATTCCATTTTGTAAAATCTCTAATGCTTTTTTGAAATCTCTGTTTACATTTAAGGTGCTTCCGTTTATTAAATATACAAAAGGTTGCGCAGGGAACAAAGCAATACCCTCTTTGCTATATTTTAAGAGTAATCTAGGTTTATCTTTGGTAGCTAATAAGATTTGTTTTAAAACTGTATACGTTTTTTCTGTTTCAAACCTTTTATAAATATCTTTTGAAACCTTCACTTTTTGTGTTTCAGAATAATTATTTTTTTCTAAACGTTCTTTTATTTTTTTAAGATCTAAAGATAATAAATTGTCTTCTTCTAAGGTTTTTATGAAACTTAAAGCTTTTATGTAATCTCTATTTTTCAAATAAAGCAATACTAAATTCTTGTTTTCTTTTGGATTTAAAACAATAATTTTTTGTTGAATTTTTATAGCTTCAAAAAAATTGTTTTCTTTTTCAAAAACTTTCACCAAATGCTTTTGCATCCAAATATTTTTAGAATCTTGAATAATTGCTCGGTTAATATATTCCTTTGCTAAAAGTGTATTATTTAAATATAAATAATTCTTAGAAAACTCAAAAAAAACCGATTTATTATTTGGTAGTATTTGATTACAGCTCTCTAAGTTTTCTATTGCCTTTTGATAATTTCCAATAGACTTCTGAGACAATGCATTAAAGAAAAACTGTTGAAATTTCAATTCCTTTTCTTCTGTAAAGTCTGTTGCAACAGAGAGACTGTCTTGTGTATAGCTTTTTTGAGAGATGAGAAAAAAAAGCAAAGAAAAAAGAGACCACTTTAAAAATTTTAAAGCAGTCTCTTTTCTGTTTTGCATGATTTTTACTCTAAAAATCATTAGGTTAATTCTGTATAATCTCCAATACTCACAGAAGTAAAACCACCATCATACTTTGCATGGTTTCCTATCATAGCATTGTCTAATTTTGTATTCGTAATTAGTACGTTTGTTTGTATTAAAGAATTTGTAATGGTCGCATTTTCTACAGTACTATTTTCTCCAATAGAAACATAAGGCCCTATTTTTGTGTTTTTCAAGACTACGTTCTTACCAATATAACAAGGTTGAATAATTTCTGAATTCTCTAATACAACGTCTTTAGAAACTAAATTATTTCCTGCTTTATGTTCAAAATCTAACACTTGCTTATTCGTATCTACCGTTGGGTCTTTTTTCCCACAATCCATCCAAGTACTCACCGTTCCTGGAATAAACTTAGCACCATCTCTCTTTAGGGTTTCTAAAACATTTGTTAATTGATATTCATTATTTTCTCTTAAATCATTATCAATTAAATATTGAATTTCGTCTCTTACCTTATCTCCATCTTTAAAATAATAGATTCCAATAATTGCCAAGTCTGATATAAAATCTTTAGGCTTTTCTATAAAATCAGTTATAAACCCATCTTCTACCTTCACAACCCCAAAGGCACTTGGATCTGCTACTTGCTTTACCCAAATTGCACCATCTGCATTTGCATCTAACTTAAAATTAGCTTTAAATAAAGTATCTGCATAGGCAACTACACAAGGGCCACTTAAAGAGTCTTTTGCGCAAAAAAGAGCATGTGCTGTGCCCAATGCCTCTTCTTGCACATATACAGATCCTTTGGCTCCTAATTCTTTGGCTATTTGTAATAAATTATCTTTTGTATCTGCTGGAAATCCTTTTTTTGCTGGTCCAATTATAAAAGCAATTTCATCTATTTCCTCATCTATTACAGAAGAGATATCTTCTACCAATCTTTGTACAATTGGTTTACCTGCTATTACTGTTAAAGGCTTGGGAACTGTTAAAGTATGCGGTCTTAAGCGAGACCCAATTCCGGCCATTGGTACAATTATTTTCATATTTTTCTTTTTCAAAATTAAAGAGGCAATATACTACTAATAAAAAGATTTTAAAAAAATGAGATTACTTAAAACAAATTAATAAGAAGAAAAATAAGAACTACTAACTGAAATTAAATGCTCAAAAAAACCAAGCCTTTGAATGGGTTTTTTGTTTCTTTGTAAAAAATTATAAATAGTGAATTATTTATCAGTAGAAAATATCTCTAAAGCATACGGAGAACGCATTTTATTTGAAGACATTTCTTTCGGAATTAATAAAGATCAAAAAGTTGCTTTTGTTGCAAAAAACGGAAGTGGTAAAACATCTATCTTGAATATTATTGCAAACTTAGATGTACCAGATTCTGGACAAGTAGTTAGTAGAAAAGGTATTTCTATTGCATATTTAGCGCAGAAAGATGATATTAATCCTGATTTAACTATTGAAGAAACCATTTTTGCTACCGAAAACAAGATTCTGTCTATTGTAAATCAATACGAAAAGGCACTAAAAAACCTTGATGATGGAGATGCTTATCAAGCTGCATTTGATTTAATGGACCAGCATAATGCTTGGGATTTTGAAACGCAATACAGACAAATTTTATCTAAATTAAAATTAGAGGATTTAAGTTTAAAGGTTAGTGCACTTTCTGGTGGACAAAGAAAAAGATTATCTCTGGCTATTGTACTTATTAATAAACCAGATTTATTAATTTTAGATGAACCAACAAATCATCTAGATTTAGAAATGATAGAATGGTTAGAAGCTTTTTTTGCAAAAGAAAAAATAACTCTATTTATGGTAACGCATGACCGATACTTTTTAGAGCGTGTTTGTAACGAGATTTTAGAATTGGACGAAGGTAAAATATATAAATACAAAGGAAATTACTCTTATTACTTGCAGAATAAAGAAGAGCGTTTGGCCTTAGAAGCTACCAACCTAGGGAAAGCTAAAAGTTTATTTAAAAAAGAATTAGAATGGATGCGCAAGCAACCAAAAGCAAGAACCACAAAATCGAAGTCTAGAACAGACGATTTTTACCAAATTAAAGAAAGTGCGCACCAGCGAAGAAAAGACCACCAAGTGCAGTTAGAAATTAACATGGAACGTCTCGGAAGTAAAATTCTAGAACTGCATAAAGTAGATAAATCTTTTGGAGACAAAAAAATACTTGATAATTTCGATTATATTTTTAAACGAGGAGAAAGAATTGGTATTATTGGTAAAAACGGAACAGGGAAATCTTCTTTTTTAAATATTATAACAGAAAAAGCTGAGGCCGACAGTGGAAAAGTGGTGTTAGGTGAAACCGTAAAGTTTGGATATTATACACAAGCCGGAATACAAATTAAAGAAGGACAAAAAGTTATTGAAGTTGTAAAAGAATTTGGAGAATTTATTCCACTTTCTAAAGGTAGAAAAATATCTGCGTCTCAATTATTAGAACGTTTTTTATTCGATAAGAAAAAACAATATGATTTTGTTGAAAAACTTTCTGGTGGCGAACAAAAACGTTTGTACTTATGTGCTGTTTTAATTCAAAATCCTAACTTTTTAATTTTAGATGAACCTACCAATGATTTAGATGTTGTTACCTTAAATGTTTTAGAAAACTTCTTACTAGATTACCCAGGTAACCTTTTAGTAGTTTCTCATGACAGGTACTTTATGGATAAGATTGTAGATGCACTTTTTGTTTTTAGAGGCGAAGGTGTTGTAGAAAATTTTCCAGGAAATTACTCAGATTTTAGAGCCTATGATGGCTCTGCACCCAAAGAAATTGCAGAAAAGCCTGTTGCAAAAACAGCTGTAACAAAAACCGAGAAGAAAGCAACAAAAAACACATTAACTTTTAATGAAAAAAGGGAATTTGGTGCTTTAGAAGGAGATATTGAAAGGCTCCAAAAGAAAAAATCAACAATTGAAACAGCTTTTTTAAATGTAGAAATTGCTCCTGAAGATATTTCGAAAAAATCTAAAGAACTACAAGAAACCATAGAAGGTATAGAACAGAAAGAAGAGCGTTGGTTAGAGCTTACTATGAAATTAGAAGATTAAACACTTACAATATCTATCTCTTTAATAACGCTTGATTATTGAATCTTAACAGCACTTGCGCAACGGCAACGTATCTTTTTCACAGTAGTCTACAATTCTTTGTAGGTTTTTTTCTTGGTAATAAACTTTTGCAACCTCACTGCCATCTATATCATCTTTAGGAGAAGGAATGCCTAAAATAGAGGTGAGTAGTTTTAAGGAAGTATAATGCTTATAGTCTCCGAACTTCCATAATTCTAAAGTATCTAAATGTGCCACTTCCCATGGTTTTTTTCCAAATAAGTTCAATTTTTCAGGCAATACTATTTGATGTACAATCATTCTTCTAGCAATAAAAGGAAAATCGAATTCCTTGCCATTATGCGCACATAAAACATTGCTTTTCTTAACAAAGTGTTTATCTAAGAGTGCTTTAAAATTAGTTAACAGCGTATGTTCATCATCTCCAAAAAAAGAAGTTAAACGCAACTGTTTTTTCTTTTCTACATCCACAAAATAACCCACAGAAATACATATTATTTTTCCAAATTCTGCCCAAATACCGGCGCGATCGTAAAATGCTTCTGCTGTAAATTCTTCTTTACGCTGGTATTGCGTTTTCTTTTCAAAAAGGGCTTGTGTTTCTTTCGAGAGTTCTTTCCAATTCTCTTTTTGCGGAACGGTTTCAATATCTAAAAACAAGATATCTTCTAATTTAATTGACAAATTCATAGCAATGGATTTTTCTTTTTCAAAAGGAAAGATAGTAAAAATAAAAAAGCTCCGAAATAAATTCGAAGCTTTTAAGATGTACAAATAATTAGAAACTTATCTAATTACTAATTTTTTAGTAGCTATTTTTCCTGCTTCTGTTACTTTCAAAATATAAATTCCTGCATTGATTGCAGCAACATTAATTTCTGATTTTGTTCCAGAAAAACGGGTGTCCAATACTTTTTTTCCTAACAAATTAAAGATCATTACACTTTTCTCTTCATTAGAAGCAGAAGTAAGTGTGAATGTATTGTTTGAAATTGGATTTGGATAGATTGAAAAACCTTCTATATCATTTCTATTTACGGCAGCTGTTGCCTCTTTCGGCGTAACATCTGCCCAAGAATTAGAAATACGCACAGCATCTAATTCTACAAATGGCGTTTCGTTATTTGAATCTTGTCTTAAAAGAAAAAGGTTAATTGCTGCTGGTGGATTTGTATCTGTACTAGAAATTGTTGCTGAAGGAATTGTTCCTGCAAAAGATGAAGCGTCTGGATTAATCCATGTACTAATAGTACCGTCATCCATATTATACGCTAAAATTACAAAGAGCACATCATTTAAAGCATAAGTCCCCGTTGTAAAAGTAGGGTTTGAAGACTCATAACCAAACCCAATATCAAAAGTGGCACCACTTGTATCTGGGTTTGGTCTTACCCAAAACCTTGCATCATAACCACTTGTACTTCCTGCTAAAGATGCAATATAACCTCCGTCATTAAGATCTATGTTAGTACCAGTTTGAAAACCTGTAACTTTTAATAAAAAAGATGCATATACGGTACCTGAAGTCACATCAGAAAATGCGGTATATGTTTCAGATCCAGATTCGTCAAATTTAATTTTATTACCAGTAGAAGCTTCCAAGCCTGTATAGTCTAGATTACCAGTTGTAACCAACATTTCATCTCCAGAATTAAGCATACTCCAAGCGCTTTGATCTCCTAAATTTGTAGCATCCGTATAGTCAAAATGTTCAATTATAGGAAAAGGTACGCAGACAGGGCTAGAAAGTGGTACAGATAAATCACAACTACTTTCAGATTCTCCAACAATCATTATTACTCCTTCTGTACCCTCTGTCATTCCTGTAAATGTAATTGTTCCTGCAGCACTAGTGTCTGGATTATCTCCGCCAACTGTTACTCCAGCAGGAGCTGTAATTGCATAAGTTGTTCCTGAATTACCACCTGAAAATGCAATTGTACCACTGTAAGTATCAATACCACTTGTTATGGCGTCACACGTTGTTGTTACATCTCCCAAAACAAATTCACAAGGGTAAGCAACTGAAAAAGTAACTGTTTTATTTACTGCAGGAGTAATAGCCGTATGCGTGTTATCAACTAACTCCATATAAATTGTATAAGAATTTCCTGGAGCAACAGGTATATTTTCATCATTAGTATCATATTTCATTGCTTGTGCAACAGCTGCATCAGAATTTTGCTGCAAAGTCCAATGAATATGTCCATCTACACCCGAACCATTTAGTGCGCCAACCACAAAATTAGAAGTAGAAACATTCACATCTACAGATGTAGTTGCTTCTAATACCGCTCCATCAGAAGGTGAAGAAATCGTTAATGCTGGTTCTGTCGATGTTGTCTCTCCTATCCATGCACCAGGATCAAAATCAGTAGGTGCACTCCTTGGGGAATTTGTATGACTTGTACAACCACTTACTGTACTATCTGCCCAGACATTCCAATCTGCTTCATTCCAAGTCGCACTTGCGCTAGTCGAAGAAGCTTTACGCTCTGCTCTACCATCCTCAAATTCATGACAAGTCCCTCCATTAGCATTACCATCTTCTCCAGGTACTCCAAAAATATCTATAATATTATCGCTCGCATCAAAAATAGCCATATTATCATCGCCATTACTATCTGCTGCCCCTCCTGTGCCTCCAATCATATCTGGTGCAAAACCAAAAAAAGCTTCAAATCCAGAAGTTGCTGAAGATTGAGCCGCAATTACATAAACAGTTCCAGCACCTAAATCACCAATAGATGTTAAATCTATTGACGATGTTGTTGCTGAATTACTATTTGTCCAACGTTTAATTGACCAACCCGTTAAATTAACTGCAGAAGTTGTTGGGTTAAAAATCTCAATATATCTAGCTTTTGATGGGACAGTGCCATTTGGATCTGCTATTTCTGTAATAATAACTTGCCCAAAAGAAAGTCCGGATATAAATAGAGTTATTAATAAAGTAAAAATGTAATTTTTTTTCATACTGTATATTTTAAATCAATGAACATACAAAGTATGAATTATATCTATAATTACTTACATATTCGAGAATAAATTAAAGGAATTCTATTATTTTGACCTTTTAATTATATGATTGTTAAATTTTTAATAGTTTGTTAATTAATCATTAAACAATTGTAAACTAAATAAATCTGCATCCCATTAAATTATTTCTTTCGGTTTAAATTGCTATTTTTGATACTTATCTTTTAAAGGAATCATGAATAAAAACGATATTAAAATCTTATTGGTTGATGATGAACCAGATATTATAGAAATTGTTAGTTACAATCTTAAAAGTGAGGGCTATCAAATTTTTACTGCTACAAATGGCTTAGAAGCTGTAACATCTGCTAAAAAAAATAGTCCGCATTTAATTTTGTTAGATATCATGATGCCAAAAATGGATGGTATTGAAGCTTGTGAAAAAATTAGAAAAATAAGTTCTTTAGAAAATGTAATTATTTCTTTTTTAACCGCAAGAGGTGAAGATTATTCTCAAGTTGCCGGTTTCGAAGCAGGTGCAGACGATTATATTACAAAACCTATTAAACCAAAAGTTTTAGTAAGTAAAGTAAAATCTTTATTAAGAAGATTAAAATCTGAAAAGGAAAGTGAAGAAACGTATACTGTTGGAGATATTATTATTGACAGAGAAGAATATGTTGTTTATAAAGCGGGTGTTAAAATATCTTTGCCAAGAAAAGAGTTTGAACTGTTTTCTTTACTAACTTCTAAACCAGGAAAAGTATTTAAGAGAGAGGTTATTTTAGATACCGTTTGGGGGAATGAAGTTGTTGTAGGGGGAAGAACAATAGATGTTCATATTAGAAAATTAAGAGAAAAAATTGGTGACGACCATTTTAAAACAGTAAAAGGTGTTGGCTATAAGTTTGTGCTATTAGACGCAGATAAATAAATTTACTTTTATGAAAATTAAAAAAACGTATTCTTATGCGCTTTGGTCGGCAATTTACATCACTTTAATAGCTGGAATATTTGCTGCAATTTGGTACTTTTTTATTTTAAAAGAAATAAGCGGTAGTGCTATTCTAATTTCTATTGTAGTACTTTTTATTATTTCATTCTTTATTATACAATACAGAGCAGAACACTTTATTTATAGAAGATTGAAAAAGATTTATGAAGATGTTTCTATTCTAGATGTAAACGATTTAAAAAAAGATTCTGTTACTACAGATATAGAACAGCTTTCTAATAAGATGCAAACCTACGCAGAAGGAAAAGAGCTAGAAATAAAAAGTTTAACTGAAAGAGATTCTTTTAGAAGAGATTTTTTAGGAAATGTTGCACACGAATTAAAAACGCCTCTTTTTACGGTACAAGGTTACATACTTACACTTCTTGAAGGCGGAATGGATGATAAGAACATTCGTTTAAAATATTTAGAACGCGCCAATAAAGGTGTCGAAAGATTGGTTGCAGTAACCAAAGATTTAGATATGATTGCCAAGTTAGAAACCGAGGGTCTAAAAATAGATAAAGAGGCTTTTAATATTCTAGAAATTATTCAAAATGTTTTTGATTTGGTTGAAATGAAAGCAAAAAAGAGGAATATTGTTCTAAAATTTGATCGTATTTATGAATTTCCTGTTTTCGTAATTGGAGATATCGAAAAGACAGAACAAGTGCTAATTAACTTAATTGTAAATTCTATTAAATACGGTAAACCAGGTGGTGCAACTATTGTTACTGCAGATGACTATGACCATAATAAATTTGTAATTAGGGTTATAGATAATGGTGAAGGAATTAAACAACAGCATTTCTCTCGTTTATTCGAACGCTTTTACAGAGTAGATCAAAGTAGATCTAGAGAACAAGGTGGCTCTGGTTTAGGTTTGTCTATTGTAAAGCATATTGTTGAAGCCCACCACCAAAACGTTTTATTAAAAAGCACTTTTGGCAAAGGATCTGAATTTTCATTTACTATGGAAAAAGCAAAATAGAATATTTCTTATACTAAATCAAAACCAATGTCTTTTCTGTAATTCATTTGATCGAAATGAATTTTATCAATACTTCTATAGGTTTTTTCCAAAGCTTCTTCAATTGTATCTCCAAAAGAGGTTACTGCCATAACTCTACCCCCATTTGTAACTACTTTATCGTCTAAAGTAGCAGTTCCAGCATGGAAAATAATAGATTCCTTTATATTCTCGAAACCTTTAATTTCTTTGTTTTTTTGATATGCTTCAGGATAGCCACCAGAAACTAACATAATTGTAGCTGCAGTCTTATCTGTTACCGAAAAAGACTTTTCATGCAAGTTTTGATGTGCAACACCTTCAAATAAATCAAATAAATCTGAGGTTATTCTTGGCAATACAGCTTCAGTTTCAGGATCTCCCATTCTAACATTGTATTCTACTACAGACGGATTTCCCTTGTTATTCATTAATCCAATGAAAATAAAACCTCTATAATCAATTCCATCTTTTTGTAAGCCTGCAATTGTTGGTTTTACAACCAATTCCTCCACTTTATTCAAAAAAGCTTCATCCGCAAACGGCACAGGAGAAATAGCTCCCATTCCACCAGTATTTAAACCTACATCTCCTTCACCAATTCTTTTATAATCCTTAGCTGAAGGTAATATTTTATAGCTTTTACCGTCTGTTAAGACAAAAACAGACAATTCTATTCCTTTTAAAAATTCTTCGATTACAACCGTTGCAGAAGCTTTACCAAACTTCTCATTAGAAACCATATCTTGTAGTTCTACTTTTGCTTCTTCTAAAGAATTTAAAATTAGTACTCCTTTTCCGGCAGCCAAACCGTCTGCCTTTAAAACATAAGGTGGGTCTAGAGTTTCTAAGAACGTAAAACCAGCTTCTAAATTCTCCTTTGTAAATGATTGATAGCGTGCGGTAGGAACGCCGTGTTTTTGCATAAACTGTTTAGAAAAATCTTTGCTTCCCTCTAATAATGCACCATCTTTTTTAGGGCCAATTACAGGAATATTTTTCAAATCTATATCTGCTAAAAAGAAATCATGAACACCATCTACTAACGGAACTTCTGGCCCTACAACAACCATTTTAATATTATTCTCTAAAACAATTTTCTTTACTGCGTCAAAATCTGAAAGATCTACATTAATATTGGTAGCTATTTTGTTAGTTCCTGCATTTCCTGGTGCTACAAATAGTTGCTTTACTTTGCTACTTTCACTCAATTTTAATGCAAAAGCATGTTCTCTACCTCCTGAACCTAAAATAAGAATATTCATTGTGTTATTGATGTGTTGTCGTTGTTGTTATGTTGTTGTTGTATTGTTGTTGCAAATGTATTTTAAATTCTTTGGATTCCGGCTTTAGAATAAGATACATTTAAAAGAACCCCCTAATCAAGTGCAGTCTACTTTTTTTTAGTTAAAACCCCACTTTAAAAAGTACTTTATTGCAGATGAAGCATGTATAATAAATAATTTTATGCTTTTTGAAGAGCCTTGTTGATGTTGATGTATAATTTCCACTTTAGGATAAAATAATATCTTTTTTCCAGATTTATAAATTCTTCTGCAAATATCTGCGTCTTCCATATATAAAAAGAAGCGCTCATCAAAACCTTTTAAAGTTTGTAAATCAGTAGTTTTAAAAAGCATAAAACAACCATGAATGAAATCTGGATGAAATGGTTTTTGTAAATCCCTATCTCGATACTCTCTATTTAAAAATTGATTCTTTGAAATTTTTAATTTTCTATTTAGTAAATCAAAAAAAGTTGGGTGTTTCCTACAGATATATTGGGGTTTTGTACTAGGGTACATCACTTTTGGAGTCACAAAAGTAACATAAGGATTTTCATGTAACGCTGCAATTAAAAAAGAAATTACTCCCGAAGAAAAGACAACATCTGGATTTAAAATTAAATGAAAATTAGAACTTATTTTGTTTAGAACAAGGTTATGAGCTGCTCCAAAGCCAATATTTTTTCCTACAAATAGATATTCTATTTCTGGAGATTTAAAGAACGCTTCTAATTTATTAGAATTAGAATTATCAATGAGATAAAGTTTCTTTTTTATAGAGGTATTTAAAAATGAATTGACTGTTTTTTCCAGTATTTCTAAATCATCGTTAAATAAAACAATTGAAGCTGTTATCATTATTAATATGCTTTTTCCTCTCCATTGACTACATTTAATACCGTCTGTAAAATAATTTTAATATCTAAGAAAAAAGACCAATTTTCTATGTAAAAAATATCTAAACGGACTCTATTCTTAATATCTGATCTCTTTTTTATTTCGCCACGATACCCACCTATTTGAGCTAAACCAGTAATCCCAGGCTTTACAATATGTCTTTTTAAATAATTATCTACATCCTTTTGATATTCTAAAGATAAGCTCTCTAGATGTGGCCTAGGGCCAACCACACTCATATCTCCCAATAAAACATTTAAGAACTGAGGCAATTCATCCATACTTGTTTTTCTTAAAAACGCTCCTATCTTAGTGACTCTTATATCATTCTCTTTTGCATGTACCTTATTAGATAATTTATTCATCTTCATAGACCTAAACTTGTAACAGATAAACTCTGTACCTTGAATACCTTCTCTACCTTGTTTAAATATTAAAGGGCCTCTAGACTCTAATTTTACTAATATCCAAAGAATTGGAATTAACCAAGAAAGAATAAAAATACAAACTAAAAGAGAAAATAATATATCAAAAATTCTCTTAAAATAAAAATTTTCTGTAAAATCAAAGGGAAGTTTATTTACATTTAAAACCATTAAAGAATTATCATAATATTCTACACTTTGGTTTTTACTATATAATTCAAGGGAATCTGGAATTAATTTTAAGGTAATCTGTTGATCAATTGCGTATTTATTTATTTTTTTTATTTGCTTTTTATTTAAGGAAGATAACGAACAGTAAATTTCATCAACCACATGTTTTCGAACATAATCAAAAACAGCATCTACCCCCCCTAAATATTCATTATTCTTGTAAATCTTATTAGAAAAAAAACCCAAATATTTGTAACCTAAATTAGATTTACTTTTAAAAAGTTTGATAATATCTTTTGTAGAATTATCAAAACCTATTACAATTGTTGTTCTAAAATTATTCCCCAGAGATCTATACTTCTTTAATAAAAATAACCATGAAAATTTAACAAAGGAAATAATAACAACTATCGATGTTAAAATTAATAGTTGGTTATTTACAATATCACCCTCATTAAAAATACCAAAATAAGTAAAATATCCAAAAATAAAAACCAAAAACTGTTTTACTAACAGTTTAAAAACCATAAGAATTCTAGTAAATCTATATACCTTATAAAAACCAAAAAAAGTAGACGTGATTAACCAAAACAAAGATATGTATGACAAGAAATAAATATTAAAATATTGTTTATCATAAACAAAATAGATAATAAAATTAATAAGTATAATATCTATACTTATTTGCAAAGGTCTTATTAAATTAGAATATCTTTTTTTCAAGCTATAAAATATTATATAAATGTATTATACTAACGAAGAATTTTAAGAATCATTTTATCAATTGTAAAGTTTTTTTCAGCAACCTTCCTCTGATGTACTGCATCAATTTGATTGGCAATTAAAAATTGCAATTTTTTTACTAATACATCGATACTCCAGTTAGTGGAAACTAAACCTAAATTGTGGCTTTTAAAAAAATCTTCAATCTCGCTATTCGCATCTGTAATTAACAAGATCTTACACCCTGAAGCCAATAAATTTGGTAGTTTTGAAGGTAAAGAACCTTTTGATGTATTTTCTTTTTGTGGTACTACTTGAACAGTACTTCTGGAATATAATTCTTCTAAATTTTCTTTAGCTACTAAACTATGAAAAAGAATATTTTTATTTTCATTTACTTTCTTTAACTTATTCATTGTTTCACCCTCCGAAAAGATGTGAAATACAGTATTCTTAATTTGTTTTGATGCTTCGGAAAAAAAATTCAGAAGCTTCATAGGATTTTGTTTTTCACCCAAAGCGCCCGAGTAAACAATATTAAGTTTACTGCTATCAAAGGTAGATTCTAAATCATTAGATACCTGGTTTTGTAATGTAATAAAAGGATATTGAACTTCTAATTTATCATCAGTTAAATGATATAATTTTTTAGCTTCATTTTTCATTTCATTCGATAGAAATAATAATTTATCACAATTTTGATAACATTTTTTTTCAACCTTATGAATAAAGAATCTAATTAGAGAATTTAAAGCGCCTGATTTACCGTCAGAGTAAACCTCTTGTAAATCATGAACCATACCTACTTTTTGTATTTTTTTATTTAAAAAGGGTACTATAAAATAAAAAGCAAAACTAGGCGGAAATATCGGAATTACTAAATTTTTATGTTTTTGATGTTTTCTTAATTTTCTTAACACAAAAAAAGCAAAACTAAACTCTAAAATTAACCTTCTAAAAATTGTTTTTTTTGTGTAAAATAAATGTTTACCCCCTCTTATTATTTTCACTCCCTCTAATTGAGCAATGCTTCCTTTGGCTTTCCAACCTGGATAAAATGGATGGAAACACAGCACTGTTACTTTATGACCTTTTGCTACCAAACCATTTACAAAATTGGTGTTAAATTTTCCTGTAGAAATTGGTTCAGGGTAAAAAAAGGGAGATATGATTAATATGTTTCTTTGCTTATTCAATTTTTCTTTCTCTAATTACTTTTGCAGGGTTACCTATACAAATTTTATTTTCTGGTAAATCTTTATAAACACTACTTCTAGAACCTACCACGGTTCCTTTATGAATGGTAATTCCTGGCGCAACATAGACATCTGTTGCCAACCAGCACTCATCTTTAATAGTAATTTTCTTTGCAAAAATAGGAAAATCTGGCTGTAAATAATCGTGAGAACCTGTGCATAAGTATGATTTTTGAGAAATAACTACATTTTTACCAATTTCTATTTCTCCTAAAGAGTATAAACCTACATCATCTCCAATCCAAGAGAAATCTCCTATAACTAATTTCCAAGGATATGTTATTCTTACTGTAGGCCTAATAATAACGCTCTTACCAATTTTTGCTCCAAAAAGCCTTAACAAAAACCGTCTAAAACCATACAAAAATTGAGGAGAATTTTTAAAAAATAATGATTGCACTAACCACCATAACTGAACAACAATTGCATTTCTGCCTCTAAAATTATTTGGGAGTTTAAAAGAATTTAATTTTTGCATGATTAATAGAGTTTCTTTGGTTGATTATATTCACCCATAAAAGCTGGTCTATTAGATAATGTTTTTTCATGGACTAATTGCTGAGCTATTGAAAATCTTAACTTAATGACTTTAGCTGGGTTACCACCGACAATTCCATAAGGAGGAACATCTTTTGTTATTACACTTCCAGCAGCAATAATTGCACCCTTTCCTATAATTACTCCTGAATTAATAATAACTCTATAACCTATCCAAACGTCATCTTGAATAATTGTCTTTTTCGTATCTGGTCTGCCACTAAATATGATAGGAAGCTCTGGTAAGTTATAAATATGATCGCCACCAAGTATTGCTAATTTAGGTGCAATTATAACATAATTACCTAAAACAACATTTGGACAGATCCAAGAATCTTTACCAATAAATCCATATTTCCCCATCCTTAAATCTCTACTAATATTTATAGGTCTTTGTATATCGTAAGTATAATCTATATACTTTAGTTTATAGATTATATTTCTAATCAAAGACCTAATATACCTATAAATTATTTTAAGTTTATTTTTCATTTATTATTTTCATAACAGCCTTATTAATCAATTTTGATTGAATATTGGGATTATAATAATCATATATTATCTTAGAACAATTATCTTCTATTTCTTTATAATTATCTTTAGCTAACCATTCTTTAACCTTTAGGAGCAAAGACTCTAATGAACCGTACTTGAATAACCCCCCAGTAATTCCATCGACTACAGCTTCGTATTCTGGCATTTGAAATTCCTCACAATCATGAGTAATTACAGGAGTTCCGTAAACCAAACTATGCATTGCAGTTAATCCAACTTCACCAGGACTCACACAAATGCGAGACATAGTGATTAAATGAGCAAGTTGAGACTCGTCGTGACATTCACCAAAAAATGAGAAATACTCTAATAAAGAAGATTTTTTCACACTTTCTAACAAATCATTTTTCATTAAACCATCACCCACAAATAGGACATTAACTAAAATTCCTTGATTATGCAGTTCTTTAGTAATTGATACTATATTATTTAATTTTTTTTGACGAGTAAGTCTTCCTATAAAAATAATTACTGGCAAATTATAATTCTTAAATAATTTCTTTTTTAATTCAAAAACATCCTTATTATTAATACTATTCTTAATTTTTATTTGTTTATCATAATCTAATGAGTTGTATATAACAAATAAGTTGTCACTTTTAAAACCATGAGAAACTAGATTATTCTTAGCTTTATTTCCATAGAGTAATAAACCATCAGGTATACTAAAAAATAATTTTTTCAATCTATTCTTAAAATTATTAGAATTTAAAAAACCATGTGTCCAAAACAAGGTAGGTTTACCCATTATCTTTGCAATAAGAGCACCTAACCATGTTGTTATAAAGTTGGGACTACCTAAATATATAATACAATCATATTCCGATGAAATAGAGTTCCGTAAAACTTTTGTTTGCCATAAAACATTTCCAAAAAACCATCTATTTTTTGCTGCTATGAACTTTAAAGTTGAAACATCTTTTTCTTTCAGAATATTCAATGGAATATCTGAGGTAAATCCTGATAAAAAAGTATAATCTATATCCACATTTTCTTGATTACACAAGCTATTTAATATAGGAAGTCTATAATGTGGAAAATAATGATAAATTATAAGAATCTTTTTCATTCAACTATTTTTACCAAAATAATAGGTTACATAATATATCATTTTATCTTTTTTTTCTTTAAAATATTATTTAATTTATTTTGACATATAAAACTTAGGGTTAAAAGACCTTAAGTTAACAATAATATTAATTAAAAATGTAAAGAGTAATAAACCTGACTGTCTTTCAAGTACATTTTCTGTCAAGAAAACAACACAAAAATACAAATATACCGTAAATAAAAAAGAGTCTTGTTTCAGACTTTTTTTAAGCCCAAAAAACAAAGCTAAACACAAAACAAAAACACCTAAAAAACCTGAATGCAAACCATAACTTAAATACTGATTATGAGAGTTGTAAACTATCTGTTTATCAAACAAAAAAACCTCTCTCACGCAATCGTTTACATTATTAGTAGAGTTTTCAATACCAACTCCAAAAATAAAATTATCCTTAAAAATTTTTGTTGCACATAAAATAGTTTGTTTATGAATAAATATTGAGTTATACCTGGTGTTTTCATTTAATACATTTGAATTAAATATTTTTGAAAACCTATTGTAATCTTTAGGTATCGATATAATTATTAAAAAAACAGATATGATTAAAAGCTGTGATATTAAAAATATTTTTTTTGATTTGATTTTTAAAAAAAGCAAAACATTTACAGATATAATTAATGCAATAATAGCAATTTTGACTGACAGCATTAAAAGCAAAGAGCTTAATGTTAATACAATTAAAAAATATAATGCTTTGTATCTTTTATTTCTAGTTTCAAAAAACCAATTAACACAAATAAGTATTGAAACATTTAAATAAATAGATACATATGCAGGATGTCTAGAAAAATAAGAATCATCAGATATTGCATTTTGAAAAAAATTTGAATCTAATTCTAAATATTTTGGGTTTACATATTTACTAATTAAAAAAAAGCAAATAAGTGCTAAAATAAAGGTTGAAAAAACAAATGTTTTTTTCCAAATATTAAAAAACATTCTATTCTTAAAATACCCCTCTTTAGAAAGTATATAAAAAGCAATTGGAAAAATTAAAAGAGAGAACATTTGTTCAAGCTTTTTAAACAAAGAAATACCTATTCCATCTTTTAATGTAATTAGTAAGACTAAGAATAATAAAGCATTTAAAATATATGGTTTTTTTGTTTTAAATACTTTTTTTTGTTTGTTGAGTATTAGTTCTAGTAAAATTAATAATATAAAAAAAATACCGATTATTGGTTCTAACTTTTGTGAGCTAAGAGGGATTAAACCAAATAATAAAAAAGCTAATTTTAAGAGTATATCAGACTTTAAATTTATTTTTTTAATTTTCATTATATTTAGTTTTTAAAAAATTAAATTTAAAAACAGAATATAATGCCATTGCAAAATACCAGCCTTTATGGGTATTTATAGTAAAACTAAATTGGGTTTCAAAAAAATAAAAAGTAGAAAGTATTATAGCAGTAAAAAATAGATAGTCTGAGAAAATTTTTTTCTGATTCTTTATAATAAAATTATACTCGTATAAACAAATATAAATTATAAAAAGGCATAATAATAAGCCTACTATACCAAAGCTAGAAATTAACTCCATAAATAAGTTATGTGAATAAGAGCTACCACTACTATCTGATTTATTTGAGTAAAATTCACCAAAAGTTCCAACACTTATACCCCAAGGTCTATAAATAAGCAATTTTAAAGAATCTGCGTAAGCTAAAAGCCTTGGGCTTAAAGACCCTCCATTTTCAGGAACTAGATTTACAAATCTCATTGCAATTTTGTTTATATCAAAAGTAGAAACTAAAACTACTAAGCCAAAAAAAAGTGTGGTAATAAAAGTAAATATAATTTTAATATTTAATTTAATTTTAAAAAAAATCCCCAAAATCACAAGAGAAGATAAAAACATCGCAAAAACTGGGCCTCTTGTATTACTTTTTATAATTGAAAAAACTATAATTGCCACAACTGGCAATGAATATAAGTATTTTGTTTTTTTATTTAAGGCTTTTTTAAAACTTGGTTTTATATGATAAATAATTATTAAAATTAATGCTAAACATAAAAATAAACAAAAAGGTATTGGGAATACTCCTGGGAATGTCATTCTATCGTAAGGATATTTTGCAATACTATGTAAATAAAGACTTGTTAAAGAAAAAATAAATGCGAAAAAAATTATTGTATTAACAAATTCAAAAAACTGTTTTTTAACATCATTACTATTCAAAAAAACTAACTTTGTAACAAAATAAAAAGGACATGCTAAAAAAATAAATATACCTGTATAATAAATAGATTTTGAAAAATTTGGTGAAAATATAACAGAGATTATCATTATTAAAATTAACGAAAACATAAAGACATCTATTATATCTACTTTATACTTAATTTTATCTTTTTTCCATGTGATTTTTATAAAAATAATTAAATAACATAACACAGGTAATACTGCTCCTAAAAGAATATCGTTTTCGTTATAATAACCATAATAAGGTTGTTTGTAGTCTACAAAAGGGATTGCTCTAAATAGATTTATATTTAATAAGATGGCAAGAACTGCAGAAGATTTTTTTAATGCCACAAATAACACAAAAAGGAAAACACAATAAATTAGTAACTGCTCCATTATTTAAATGTATTTACTCTAAGAAAAAACTCTTTTTATTTTGAGTTTTTTTATATAGTAATATGAAATTATTAAAATTAAAAGTTCTGTAATTGCTGCGGCAATTGCTACACCATAGATACTTAGCCAATTTGTCAAAAATAGAACTAAAAAAACATGTACTATAGCACAAGTTGATAATATTTTCATTCTAGTTTTATACGCCTTTATAGCAGGTAACAATAAAGTCACAAACAACATATTTAAGGCAGATAATAAAGCAATTAAACCAAGTATTTGAAAAACCTTATAATAGCTAACAATTAATACATCTTTGTTATAAACAAAAGAAAGAATATCTTCTGAACCAAAAATAATAAAAAGAGATAAAATTGAACCTATAATTAACATTGGGAATATTAATTTATGAATAGTTTTATAAATCTCTATTTTAGGCTTACTTGATAAGTAAGGAAACATTGCCTGATATAATGGCAAATAAATACTTTTTGTTGCCACTACTAATTTCTCCATACTTGCATATACTCCTGCAATAATATCACCTCCAAAAAAACCTAAAATTAAAATATTACTTGAAGTATAAAAATTTACAGCAAAATTAGAGACAACTAGACTTCTGCTCTCTTTTACAATTTTAATAATTAAATTATATTTAGGGGATATAAATTTTATATATTTTAAACTATATATAAAGCCAAAAAAACCAGAAATTATAAATCCTAGGCCATTTAAGATTGGTACATATTCAAAATTTTCAGGTTCTAACACAAAAAAGAAAATTGAAATTGTAAAAAACACTTTTGCAAGAACATTAATAATTGTAATCATTTTCATCTTTTCAATACCTTGAAAAAACCATGTGGGAAAAATTGCTTGACCAATTACCAAACCAAAACTAAATATATAAACAGATGGCTCTGTGTTAAATTTATCAATAAAAGTGATTAATAAAAGTAATATTAAAAAAGTAATTAATATTAAAAATATTTTTATGAGGTAAATATTCCAAAAGTATTGAGATAATTTTTCTTTATCATTTTTCAAAATAGCTACCTCTCTTGTAGCACTTATATTAAATCCAAAATCTACTAAAATAGTAAAGAAAATAGCTAATGATTGTGCGATCATTACAAGACCATATTTTTCAGAACCTAAAGTGATTACTAAATATGGTAATGCTATTAGCGGCAATATAAAGTTAGCTCCCTGAATTAGAAGTAAATAAATATAGTTACTGAAAACTTTATTGTCTTTTCTTTTTTTCCAAAATGACGTTTTCATTTGATAGAGTTAAATCTTAAATACAAATCATACATTATTTTCTAAATCAATCTAAATACTTTTAATTTCATCGTTAGATATTTGACGGAACCTAGCATTTTTAAATTCCTATTTGTAATTATTTATTGAATTCTCTAATAATTTCTTATAAATTAAATGTTCTAAAACATTGGTTTATGCAAATGCATCTGGAATCTTTATAAGGTTATTCTGTAGCAAAATGAATTACATTAGAATATTATACTTTTTAAAAAGGTTTTAAACTAAATAACTATAACGAATATCGACTTTAATGAATGTATAATTACCTATAATTTCTATTTCTTTTAAGTTAAATAAATAACCAACATATGGTAGCACATCTAAATTTACTAAATGATATTATTGGATATTTTCTAAAAAACATGGAATAAAATTAGTGTTAATAAAGCAAACTCTTCCTGCAATGAAAATGGTCTATATATTATTTTTTATAGTTACCTAAATAGGTGTTAATTTTAGTAAAAAGTAATATAACAACCATTAATAAAATTCCCAAAATGGAAAATTGGACAGCTTTATTTTCAGACACACCGTCTATTTTATAGCCTACTGGCTGAAAATTAGAAATCACATTAACAACTTCATACTTTTCTGATTTATCTATAACAATATCTGTTAATTCTGAGTTTAAATTTCGTTTTGTCGCAAATAGTTCTAATTCTTTTGTGCTTCTTTTCTCTCCACCTAAATCGATACTTGTGCCGTTAGATTGTTTTTTTGCTTCTTCAATCATTACTTGCATATATACTTTTCTTAAAGAATCTACTTGACCTAAGTTTTGGCGCAACAAAGAATCTGTTCTATTTAAGTTTTCGTTTGTTAATTCTTTAACACGACTGAAATACTTATTTTTAACAACAGAAGATATGATTATCTCATCTAACTTATTGAAAACATCATTTTTTTCTGCAATCACATTTATTTCATGAGTTTTATAATCTAAATCCTTAAAAGAAGCTTTAAAATCTTCAAAAGTATAACTGCTAACGGTTGCGGTATCTACTTCTAAAACAAAATCATTGTAAGCGTTTATAATATCATTTTCATTAGCAATGGGTTCGATTGAAAACTCTTTTAAAGAAGCAGCTGTCTCCTTATCCAAATTAAAAGTATTTTGAATTCCTAAAGTATCTCTCTGTTCAACTAGGTCATTATAAAAATTTATGTTGTTATACAACTGGCTAACACTTTTAAAGTTTGGCTGCACTAACATGTCAGAACTGTATGTGTCTGATGATTTTACCTCTAAAAAAATCCCAACGGCAAAACCAATAAT